>SCPN01001003.1_pt1 | contig 13188 bp, 10 predicted proteins | sample 6106831 | NCBI WGS metagenome assembly SCPN01 (sample SAMN10720447, study PRJNA508395) | human gut metagenome | isolation source: Participant 1, 0 month
TCTTGAGCATGATGATGAGAGGCGTACAATAGCTACAAAATGGATACAGGAAAGTAAAAAGAAAAATATAATTATATATTAAGACTTAAACAGATAATGGATATTGTCGGAAAATAATTGTAAGAAAAAGCCAAAGTTTTGTATAATCACGTACTTTGGCTTTTTCCAGTTGTTAGATATTTGAGGATTCTATTATTTCATAACTTGAGTAGTAGTTTTTAATATAGTTTTTTTCTATATCAGAAGCATTAAGATATTTTACAATAAGTGCCGGCATCTTTGGAAATTTTTTCAATATAATTTGGTTATCCAGAGAAGTTACAAAATTAATTGCACCGTCAAAATCTTTTTTTGCCAAAAATTCATTGAGATTTTTTAAATCATTATCAACAGGTTTGTATTTTGGCCTTGAGATTAAATCAATATTATCAGTTATATTTGAAAAATTTGTCCGCCTGAAATATCCATATGCAGCAGTAACATTGGGGTCAAGTATAGTTTGTATAAAGCTTTTGCAGAATGTTGTATATATGTCTGAATAAACTGATATTTCAAAATAATCCAGAAGCTTTATGGCTGGAAGAATTTTTTCCATCCAACTATTTGCTGAGTATAGATTATATATATTATAAAACAGAATAAGGCTTGCAGGAAGTCCGTTAATTGCCCATTCCTGGTCTATCCATGTGAATTTATCATTGTTTACAAAACAATTTTTGTGAATCATATCAATATATCCATATTCAAGCAGTTTGTCATTTTTATTCAGATAAAAATTGTCTGTTAAACCGTTTGTTATAAGTATATTTTTTTCGGAAACCGTGGATGGCGAACTGCTTTTTAATTCGCAGTATAAACGTTTCCATAAGCTAATTATTGAATCAATATCTTTTGCTTCGTATAATTTGATAAATTCCGAAGTAAGGCTGGTGCCTGTTATGGTTTCTATTGAAAGTGATAGTTTATCTTTTTTGATATGTGCAATATTTATACCGGATTTAATAAGGTTATTATATATATTTTCTATATTATAAAGTTGATTTTCACTTGCTTTTTCTGCATATTTAAAAAATCCATCTTCGTTAAGGACAGTATTAATTCTGTATTCTTTTTTTCTTAAAGGAGAAGAAACTATATATTTTGTGTAACCAACATGATCATTCTTATTAACTGCACATTCAACAAAAAATGAATTTGAAAAAAACGGAAAAACATTATTTTTTATAATATCCTTATATATAAGCGTCTCATCGGCAATCATTGTTGAAGTGTCAGGATAGTAGTATGGAAGCCAGTTATCTATTGATGAATTTTTAGGAAGATATTCATCAGAATATATAACCTGCGGGAATTTGTAATCAGGCAGAGGATAATAAAAAAATGAATTTTCAAATCCTGCATTTTTTACAAGATCAGCAAGCTCCTGTCTTGAAAATGTCTGAGCTGTTTTACTCAAAATATATTGATTAAGACCATCAAAAGGAATAGCTGTGTGGTCTTCTCTTGCACCGCACCAGTATTTTAATCCATATTTGTTCTCTATTGCAATCAGGAGTTTTCCATTTGGTTTTAACAAAGATTTAATTTTGCTTAAAAAATCCTTAAAAGGATTTTCAGAATCGGTATATCTTCCCTGATATTCAAGAACTCCAATTAATGTTATATAATCAAATTTTTTTTCAAATTCAATGTCATTGAGATTACCTACTATTATCTCGAGATTGGAATAATTGCGGCATCTGAGGTAAGCTGCACTTGCTCGACGTTTTGACAGCTCAACGGATGTTACGCTTTTTGCTTTCTGACATAGAAGTTCTGTTATAGCACCCATGCCACATCCAATTTCAAGAATATCTGAATTTTCCTGAAATGCATACCAGTTCAAGATATTTTGCCTGAAGTGCGTAAGATGGTAAAAAACAGGCCATGAAAAATTACGTGTTATAGCTTCTGAATAATCAGTTGAATTGTTTTGGGCAATTATTTTTAAAATGGTTTCTTCTACGTCACCATCTGAATATGAGTCAGAGCCTGAATACCATTTTGTGTTGAATACAGGCTGTGGAGTATCGCCGGAGTATCCGTATTTTGAAAAATCGAGCATATAAATCTATTATCCTTTCGTATAAGTTGCTAAATATAAATTATTGAATTATAATATTATTATATATATTTTGAGTAAAAAGACAACAATTTAATGCCGATATTAAAAAAGCATGTTGTGTGAAATGGAGATTAATATGAATATACCGGATGGATTTCTTGAAGGAGAAATAAGAAACAGTTTTTATGTAGAAACAATGATGAAAAAAACATGGGCAGCACAGTTAAAGGTTTTAAGTGTTGTTGATGAGATATGTAAAAAAAATAATATACAATATTTTGCAGACTGGGGAACACTTCTTGGAGCTGTAAGACATAAGGGGTATATTCCGTGGGATGATGATATGGATATTACAATGAAAAGAGATGATTATACAAAGTTTTGTAATATTGTTATGAGAGAGGTTGAAGGATATGATATTGTAAATATACATACTGAAAAAGAGTGGTATAGTTTTCATTCAAGAATTGTAAATGGAAAGTGCATAAGATTTGATGACGAACATCTAAAAAAATTTTATGGTTGTCCTTGGGTAGTTGGAATTGACATATTTCCGCTTGATTATGTTGCTCCTACTAAAGAAGAGGATGAATTTCAGTGCCAAATGATAAAAATAGTAGATGTGTTTGCACAGATTGTTAACAGTTGTGAGAGCAATAGGGAAGCCGTGCTTCAGAATGCAAGGTATCTTGAGGAAAAATGTGGCGTACGTTTTAATTATAATAAGCCGTTGGAAAGTCAGTTCCTGGATTTGAGTGAGCGTTTAAGAATGATGTATAAAGAAAATGAATCCGATAAGCTGGCATTAATGTCAGACCATGCGGGTCCCAGACCTTTGGATGTATATCCAAAAGAATATTACAGCGAAGCAATAGAGATGCCTTTTGAATATACAACAATTCCTGTTCCGGTTGGATACGATGCGATATTAAAACAAAAATACGGTGAAAATTATATGACTCCGATAATTGCTAACAGCAGTCATGAATACCCATTTTATAACAAACAGAAAAGGGAGCTTTACAGCCAGATGGGTATAAAGATATGAAGACAGTAATTACATACGGAACATTCGATTTATTTCATCAGGGACATTATAATCTTTTAAAAAGAGCAAAAGAGTTGGGTGATTACTTAATAGTTGGCGTTACAACTGAGCATTTTGACGAAGCAAGGGGTAAGGTCAATGTTGTTGACCCTATAATTGAGCGTATAGAGAATGTCAAAAAGACAGGTTTTGCCGACATGATTATTGTTGAAGATCATGATGGGCAGAAAATTGAAGATATTCAAAAATACGGTGCGGATATATTTACTGTTGGTTCAGACTGGGTAGGAACATTTGATTATCTTAATGCCTTCTGTAAAGTAGTCTATCTTGAGAGAACGCCCAATATTTCTTCAACATTTCTTAGAAAAAAACAGTTTAAAATTGTAAGAATTGGCATAGTAGGTACGGGAAGAATTGCACCAAGATTTATATCGGAATCAAAATATGTAAGTGGACTTACGATAGAATGTGCTTACAATCCGGTAGATGAGAGTGCAAAGAGATTTGAAAAATGCGAGAAAATAAAGTGTTATACAGGTGATTATGAAGAATTTCTTGAAAATGTAGATGCCGTGTATATAGCTTCACCTAACGAAACACATTTTGAATATGCAAAAAAAGCTATAGAAGCAGGAAAACATGTGCTTTCGGAAAAACCGCTCTCATTTACCAAAAAAGAGAGTGAAGTATTGTATACAAGTGCAAAAGAAAAAGGCCTGGTGCTCATGGAAGCTGTAAAAGCAGCATATTGTCCGGGATTCCAGCAACTTATCAATGTCGCAAAAAGTGGAAAAATCGGGGATATAGTTGACGTAGAAGCATCCTTTACAAGACTTGCAGACCCGCTTTCAAGAGAACGTACAGATGCAGAATATGGCGGTGCATTTCTGGAGTTTGGACCAAGTGTGCTTGTGCCGGTAATTAAGTTGATGGGAAAAGATTACACATCAGTTACTTTTGACAGTATATATGATGGCAATGGAGTTGACCTGTATACAAAGGTTGATATACGCTATGACAACGGATTTGCAACAGTGAAGACAGGCGTTGGCGTAAAAACAGAAGGACAGCTTGTTGTTTCAGGAACAAAAGGATATATAATTGCACAATCTCCGTGGTGGCTTATGAAGAAGTTTGATGTAAGATACGAGGATTCATCAAAGATTGAGCATTTTGAGCCTAGATTCCAGGGAGACGGTCTGAGATATGAAATAAGTGATTTTGTTTCCAAGATAAATGGGACAGATAAGAAGGATTACAAGCTTACGGCGGGTGAATCAACTATAATGTCTGAGTTTGTTGAAAAATTCATGGAGCAGAAGAAAAACAGAAAAAATTGATGATTTCTAGACAACGGAAAGGGGAAGATAAATGAAGTCAGGAATTAAGTACGTTGACGGAATGGACTTGCATGGCGTAATTAAAGCCGGATTAGAGAATTTTGAACTGGATTATACTGGTTGTAAAAGTGCAGATATGATTCTTGAAAATAGTGGAAATATTGACGGAATTGCAATCAGTCTGTGTGATTTTACAGATAAAGGATTTTTAAAAGAAAATGCTTCGCAGATATTTAAGGATGCAATATCTGTTGCAGACAGATACAATGCATATATTGTTATTGATACAGAAAATGTGAAAAAAGCGTCTGTTTTGGAACAGATTATTGACGAATGTGTCAATGAAATTGCTGCATCAGATGTTAATGTTTTTATAGAAAATGGTTATACGAATGATAATGGCAGATTCTATCATAATGATTATTCTGAAGGTTCAAGGCTTGTTGAACTTACAGATAAACTTAATCTGCTTGCAGGCTGTGATAAATTTGGAATCTGTATCAATGTTGGACATGCTAATCTTCTTGGTATAAACGTGAGGGATATGGTTAGAGTGTGCGGTAAAAAGACCGGTATAATGCATATTAACGATAACGACGGAAAAGGCGATTATCATCAGATGCCATATACATTTACGACAGGAAGAGGACTGCTTTCAACAGACTGGGGCAATATAATAGGCGATTTGTCAAGAACAGGATTTGACGGAAGATTTGTATTTAATGTTGAAGGCACATTTAAAAGAACACCGGCAAAGCTTCATAAATCAATGGCAGAACTTCTTGAAGCAATGTATGAAGAGTGGATAGAGAGCTGTTTTAAGACTGAAGAATATCTCGCGGATGACGGAAAGAAAATTATTCTTTTCGGGGCAGGAAGAATGGCACTTAATTATATGCAGAACTGGGGAGATAAGTATCCACCTGCATTTCTTGTTGATAATAATTCTGAAATCCAGGGTCAAGAAAGATGGGGAATACCTGTGAAATCGCCTGATGAAATCCTTAATGTTCCGGAAAGTGAGCGAAATGTGTGGATTTGCAATATGTATTATGATGCTATCGGTGCACAGCTTGACAGCATGGGCGTCGAATACAGATGCTATTGGGACCATTATTATATGTAGTAAGTTGTGAGGTGAAAAATGCTTAAAGTAGGAGTACAGACAAAAGGAATCCTTCCTGATATGCCAGTAGATAAAGGCTTTCAGTTTATTAAAGATGCCGGATTTGAAAAAGTTGACCTGAGTATAGATACATTTTTGAAAAATTCAGATTTATACGCCGGTAATGTTAATAGATTTTTTGATGCTTCAGTAGAAGATTTGCTTGTATATTTCAATGAATACATGATTGCAATGGAAAAGACGGGGATTAGTCCGTCACAGATGCATGCACCTTATCCGGTAAATGTTATTGGAAGAGGAAAACAGAATGAATATATGCAGGGGAATGTAATACCTAAAAACATATTGATAGCGGAATTTTTAAGTGTTCCGTGGATGGTTGTTCATCCGTTTAAAATGCAGTATGTGTATGGAAAAGATGTTGAACGTGCGAAAAATATTGAGTATTTTAAGATGCTCATTCCACTGTTAAAGCAGTGCAATGTCGGAATCTGCTTTGAAAATCTTTATGAGGGTATCGGACAGAGAATTGTTGAGGGTGTGTGTGCTGACCCTGATGATGCCATATGGTATCTTGATACGTTAAATGATTATGCGGGAGAGGAATTATTCGGGTTCTGTCTTGATACGGGACATCTCCAGCTTGTAAAAAGAGATCCATATGAATTCATAACAAAACTTGGCAGCAGGCTGAAAGTTCTTCATATTCATGAAAATGATGCTATTGGTGATTTACATCAGATGCCATATACATTTGGTACGAATGAGTCAGAAGGCCAGGTGTGGGACAGAATTTATAAAGGTCTAAAAGATATTAAATTTGATGGAACGCTCAGCTTTGAGACATTTCCTACAATGAACAGTTTTCCCAAGGGAATGTCTGCAAGTGTTTTAAAAACAATATGTTCTATTGGAGAATATATGGCTGAAAGAATAGAAAATGAAGGCTAGAGGTCTTGAAGCGGAAAGGCAGTAGAAACTTATGAGAATCGGAATAATCGGAACAGGAAGAATTGCGTCAAGGTTTGCAGATACGGCATTTGCCGGGATTGAAAGTGCATATGTAAGCTGTGTATATAATCCAAAGGCTGCAAGTGCAGAAAAATTTGCAATACAGCACAGAATAGAAAATTATACAGATAGTCTTGAGGAGCTTACTATGCTTACAGACGCTGTATATATTGCATCTTTGCATGAGACACATTATGAGTATGCAAAATATATGTTAAATAATAAAAAACATGTTATTTGCGAGAAGCCTGCAGTGCTTAAAAAAGCACAGGCGGAAGAACTGTATAGCCTTGCAAAAGAAAATAATGTTGTATTTATGGAAGCTGTAAAGACTGCTTACTGTCCGGGATTTCATGCCATGATGGCAGCTGCAAAGAGTGGAAAAATAGGAAGAATCATAGATGTTGAGGCGGCATTTTCCAGACTTACTCCTGTTAATACGAGAGAATATATGGCACAGGATTACAACGGAAGTTTCCTTGAGTTTGGTAGTTATGTATGTATGCCGGTGTTTGAACTTCTAGGATGCGATTACGATGACGTAAGATTCAATTCAATGCGGGCTGTGAACGGTGTTGATGCATATACAAAGGCAGTTTTTTCATTTGGCGGTAAATCTGCTGAAGTAAAGACAGGGCTTGGTGTAAAGACAGAAGGCCAGCTTCTCATATCGGGAACAAACGGATATATTCTTGCCAAGTCACCATGGTGGCTTACAAAAGAATTTGAGATAAGATACGAAGACCCGAATAAAAAAGAAGTGTACAAATATGCTTATGAGGGTTCAGGACTGCAATATGAGTTGAAAAAGTTTATAAATAATGTAAACAATATAAATAAGATAAATGAATCTGACGATTTAGACAGCGAGTGCCGGAAGATATCAATATGGACGGGTACAGAAGCCTGCACAAATCGTGAAATTTCAATAGCAACAGCAGATGTTATGGAAAAATTCATCGAGTGGAACAGACCACAGGTCCAGGAAAAACAGAAAGAATTGTTTGGCAAGGATATAAAAAAGCCGAGAGTATGGGCACACAGGGGCTGCTGCACGCTTTATCCTGAAAATACGCTTGAAAGCTTCAAGGCGGCGGCCGAGCTTAAAGGAATTACAGGTGTTGAGCTGGATATACAGTTTAGTAAGGATAAGAAAATAGTTGTATTTCATGACGAAAATGCAAGACGTGTTACGGGAATTGACAAAGATATAAAAGATTGCATACTTGATGAACTCAAAAGTTTCAAGATAACATCAAATGACGGCAGATATGCACAGATTCCAACTTTGACGGAGGTTCTTGGACTTTTAAAACCATATTGTGAAAACAACGGACTGTTAATTAATATAGAATTAAAAACGAGCAAAGTACGTTATGAGGGAATAGAGGATGAAGCTTATAAGCTTGTAAAATCATATGGAATGGAAAAATATATTGTATGGTCTTCATTTCTGGCAGATTCGATATCCTGCATCAAAAAGATAGATAAAGATGCAAAAACCGGCGTTTTAGCTGGCTCGTTAGAAGATTGCATAGCAATGGCACAAAAGACAGGTGCGGAAGCACTCCATCCATATATAGGTGGGCTTGTATTTGAACTGCCTGAGCATATGAAAGACATGCCGGTGCGGGCATGGAATGGTGAAGAACCGTTCTTTAAGGATGGAAGACCGTTGAAAGAACCTGACCTTAATAAATACAGGTTTTATGGGGCTACAGATATATTTACAAATATGCCGGAGAGGTATCTGTAAATATATATGGATACATAGTGAATATAAAATAATGTGAGCATGTAAAATCATGTCGGCATATTTATTTTTTGATTAAGGAGTTGATTAAATTCTTCATCAGAAATGAATATGCCGAATTCTTTTTCTATGATACTTTTAAAGAATTTTCCTGTTTTTGTAAAAAGGATAGTCATGAGAACCGCCTCCTGAACAGGTGTCATATAATTATCGCCATATTTTACTTTGAGAATGTAGTCATATCCGTCGGGAACAGGGATGGTTGTGTATTCAAATGGCATCATAGTCCATGAGCGGTAAAGCTTCAACAGGTATGTGATAATCCCAGCCACATGCAAGGTCAATCATAGAACATACTTCTGAAGAATCTTTTGGATTGCAGTTTTGAGAAACAATATCAAGGAGCCTTTTAAATTCATGTACAAGGCGGTTATTCATATTGAATTTGACGTTACATATTTTCAAAAGATTTTTTGCAAGTTGTATAACCCTCACTGCTGTAAAGGCGGCTCTTCGGGAATGCTTGAAGCTGCTGTTAAAATAAGATTGATAAGATGAAGCTGGGTATCAGCTTTTTCTTTATTCTCTGGAATATAGTCTATAGGAAAAATGTCAATTCCAACAACATAAGGACAGTTGTGGAACTTATCAAGGTATTCTTTTGAAAAATTCATAGAGCGTCCTGTTATAATTCTTGCTTTTACATTATCATGTTCCGGGTCATTATAAAGGCTTTTAAGTTCAAAAAAGCTGGAAAGTTCAGCAGGAGCAATCTGCAAAAATTTATTATAATCATCACGCAGCATACCTATATCCAAATCATCGTCCCATGGAATAAATCCATGGTGGCGTACTGCACCAAGAAGTGTTCCCCAGTCTGCAAAAAATGGGATGTTATGATTCTGACATATTCGTCGGATTTCTTCCAATACTTCAATCTGAGCAGCCCAAGCCCTTTTCATTTTAGATTCTATATAAAAACCGTTTCGTATTTCGGCATCGTAATAATTATCGGGAATATTCAGCATAGTTATCCTCCAAAGTTTATAAGTACAAGTTTAATTATAGATATATTAACATTTGTATATGCATAAAACAAGAAAAAAGAAATTAAGAGAGCAGTAAAAATGAAATATCTTTAAAGTTTTATGTATATGTTTGAAAAGATTATGAGTAATTATATATTTGAATAGTTAAGTTAAGAAAATAGAAAAAAGGCCGATATATTAATTATAATTAGGAATTATAGGTGATAAAATTTGCTATTTAAATTATCATCGGTGTGCGAATGGAGTCGCTTGAATAATATATCAAAGAGTCGTAGCAATATAGCGATTGGTGTATAAGCCCTGCATTTGTATGCAGGGCTTTAATTTTTTGAATGAGGTTATTACAGATGGAATGCAGACTTACTGATGATTGGGAAAATACAAAAAATATAATTATATATGGATTTGGCAAGGTTGCACATGATAACCTTGATTTTTTTAAAAATAATTTTAACATTGTCTATATTGTTGATGGTGATAAGAGTAAGTGTAATATTGAATACAAGGGTATAGCTGTAAAATATGTTGATGATGTTAAAGATGAGTTGAAAAACTACAAAATCATAATTATGACAGCTAACAGAAATGTTGAATTAGTTGGTAAAGATTTAGAAAAACTGGGATTTATTTCTGGGGAAAACTTCTGTTCAATGGAACAGTTTCTCACAGAATGGTTTTGGAAATATAAGAAGAAAGCTTGTCTGATGGAAGTTCACAGTACAATAACATCAAGATGTACATTGAAATGCAGACATTGCAATATGTTCATGCCATACTATAAAGAACAGATTGACTATACGGCAATTGATATATTAGCTGATCTGGAGCTGCTTTTTAGGCATGTTGATTATATTGCATCATACAGACTTTTGGGCGGGGAGCCTCTTCTTAATAAAGAACTTGCGGATATGATAGAACTCATAGGGCAAAAATACGGTGACAGAATCGGAAATATTGGAATTATTACCAATGGCACGTTGTTACCTAGCGAAAAGCTTATTGAAGTGTCAAAGAAGTATGACATAAAGTATGATTTCAGTGACTATACAGATGTTGTTGATTATAAAGAAAGATTTGAAAATGCCGTTCAGATTGTGTCAGATGCGAATTTGAGATATTCGGTTAATCGTTCATTAAGGTGGTGTGATTTTGGATTTCCAGTTAATAACAGAATGTATGATTTTGATAAAGTAAGAGAACATATGCTTTCATGCGGACCAATTTTTCACGGACTTAATGATGGAAAATATTATTATTGCCATGTTTCGTGGAGTGCCGATAAAGCGAAATTGTTAAAAACAGTGCCGGATGATTATGTGGATTTAAGAGTGTTGAATGATGATGAAAATGCAAAGGAAATGATACTTGAACACAGTAAAGGAAATCTTGCAAAAGGCTTTGTCAAGTTATGCAAAATATGCGGCGGATGTGGTAATGATAATACGGAGTTTGTCAAAGCAGCACAGCAGATGTAAAAATATTTTGAATACAAATATTTAGGATAAAATTAACTCAGTTAAAGCTTAATCAGATGGGATTGAATCAGAAGGAAATTCATATGGAACAGAAGTCAAAATATGAAATAGAAATTGAAAATTTCAGAAAAATATTTGATGATAAAAAAAATATGCGTATAGCAATATACGGAATAGGAAGGCGTACGGCTACGTTGCTTCCGGGCATAACAGATTATAATATAACAGGGCTTCTTGACCGCGATAAAAATAATGTTGGCAAAGAGCTTTGTGATATTAAGGTTATTCCTATAGATAATATCGAAGAAAAAGCAGATTTAATAATTATTAATTCGGACCCGTCCAATTATGAAATAATATTCAAAAGAATATCTGGTAAAGTGACAATTCCGGTATATTACGCAGACGGAAGATTAGCGTGTTTGTCTGATAAAGATAAAAGCTATGAACAAAATGAGTATTGGAAAAGTTCATACGAAGAATTAAAAGATAAGATAGATCAGGCGGATATAGTTTCATTTGATATATTTGATACATTAATTATGAGAAAAATATTTTCGCCGGAAGATGTATTCAGGCTTTTGGGTGAAAAGGTTAAAGCAGAATTAAAATCAGATTGTAATATCGCTGATATAAGAGCACAGGTAGCAGCCAAATGTGGACCTTTTGCAACTATTAATGAAATATATGAAAAGATAAAGAAACAGATTGATCTTACAGATAAGAATATATCGGATATTATGCAATTAGAGAAAAAAACAGATATGGACTTGTGTATTGCAAGAAAAGATATTGCTGAGTTGTATGAATATTGTATAGAATCTGGAAAAGAAGTTTATCTGATAAGTGATATGTATTATACATTAGAAGATATAAAAAATCTTTTAAAAAAATGCGGATTAAGCATTATTGATGACGGACATATATGGATATCCTGTGAGAAAAAGAAAGATAAGATATCGGGTTCGTTGTGGAAAGAATATTCATCTGTAGTTGGTAAAAATGCCAAATGTATTCATATTGGAGATAATAAAATCGGAGATATTGAAAATTCAACAAAATATGGCATAAACTCATATTATGTTATGAGTGGAAAAGATATGCTTATGAATTCGTCATTATCGGAATTGGCAGCAAATGTTAATACAGTATCAGATAGCATATGCCTTGGGCTTGTAATTGCAAAGCTGTTTAATAGTCCATTTGCATTATGCAGTACGAATGGTAAAGTATCATTTGATGACAGTGAGATTTATGGATATTGTATCTATGGTCCGTTACTTGAAAAATTTCTTATATGGTTGTATTACAATTCAAGAAAAGACGGAATAGATAAGTTATTATTCTTTGCAAGAGATGGGTATTTCCTTGAAAAGGATTATAAGATTGTATCAGAGTTATTAGATGATGGATGTAAGCAGGACTGGTGCTATCTTCCAATATCAAGAAGATTAATATATATGGCTTCAATGGAAAATGAAGAGGATTTTAAGAGAGTTGTGGAATTTCCTTATGTAGGAACATTTGCTGATTATATGAAATCAAGATTTGAAATAGCAGTTACAGATGCAACCTCACAATATAATGATAGGCAGATTAACGCAGTTGGAGATAGTCATAACATATTAAAGTGGATTCAGCCTTATAAAGAAAAGATAATGCAAGAAGCAAAGGAAGAAAGAGAAAATTATATTAAATATCTTGAAATTGACGGGGATATGCAAAAAGATTTGACGTATGGAACAGTTGATTTGGGATATTATGGTACTAATCAGTATTATCTGCAACGATTAACTAATATTAAGACAAAAGGATATTGCTTTTATGCATGCTTATCGAAAGATAATGTGTATATGAAAGATATATCTGTGGATGCGTGTTTTCAGTATGGCATTGATTATACTGCAGAAAAAAGTCTTGCAAAAAAAAAGAACATGCATATAGAGACTTTTATAACAGCTCCACACGGTATGATTAAGTATATTGATAATCATGGCAGCAGGATATGTGAATCAGATGGAAAAAGCCAGAAATATTTTCATATCAAAGAAAAAGTTAATTGTGGCGTGGTTAATTTTATTAGAGATTATATAAATATTTATAAAGGCGTATTGGCAGTTAACAGTGAGGAATATATAAAATTGATGCATGATAGGAAAGAAAGTCTGGAGGATAATCTGTTTTACAATATGCTAAATGGTATGTGTAATATATCGAAGGATATTCTTAAAGGATTTTATTTCGATAATGATTTTGTTGGTGGGAAAGAGAAGAATAAT
>SCPN01000822.1_pt1 | contig 13179 bp, 10 predicted proteins | sample 6106831 | NCBI WGS metagenome assembly SCPN01 (sample SAMN10720447, study PRJNA508395) | human gut metagenome | isolation source: Participant 1, 0 month
GCTATGCAGGTTATTTCCAAGCCTCCTGTTAAGGCTGGCGATAAGATCCATGTGTATATCGCTTCCAGAAAGCAAATAACAAATTTGAGTATTATATTGCGAATAACACGACAGGTAAAAGCGCCAGCGGCTATGTAAACTTGCAGTCGAGTACACAGTTTGACGGGACTACGGCAGAGTGGATCGTTGAACGATGCAGCAGAGTAAGTGGTGGTGTTTCCACTCCATATAACCTTGGAAAATATGGGACGGCCACTATGACCAACTGCAAAGCGACGCTGAATTCCTCTAATACATGGTATGGGGCAAGCGATCTGTCGGGTCTGTACAAGGTAACAATGACAAGTAATGGTAAGTCGAGCGGTACAGTATTAAGCTCGCCTGGCTCTATAAGCTCCAGTGATAGTTTCAGCTGTACTTGGAAAGCATACAAGTAAGAGAAGGACAGACAAGTATTTAGGCAGAAGCGGCATAGGTTGTATAGCCTATGCCGCTTTCCACTTGGTTTCTTGTACCCCTCGCGGAAGCGCGCAAAAGCACTTTCATACTGACGCCCCAACGGGGCGGCGGTGTGAAAGATGCGTTCCTGAGAAAGTAACAAGAGGGGTTGCGGGGCTATGGTAAGATGGGATTTGTAAGAGGTTAGGACGATAGAAAGGACGGGTGATTTTATCGGTACAACCATATCCGGCATGATGGGCCCAGGCAGTATCAGCCACAATAACCGGAAGTTTTTTGCGGCGAATGTAGACCGGAGCCGGACGGAGCAGAATGTGACCTACTGCAACGATGATCTGAAACAGGTCTACCACGAGATCTTCGACGAGGCCCTGGCAGCCTACAACGCCAAAAAGAAAAAGACCAGGGACAAAATACCAGACTATTATGAGCATATCCGGCAGGGAAAGCAAGAGAAATTATTTCACGAGGCGATCTTCCAGATCGGCAACCTGGAGGACTGTGGGTGCGGCTCCCCCGGAGGGGAACGGGCGGCGGCAGCTCTCAAAGAATTTGCAGAGAGCTTCCAGGAGCGCAACCCCCATCTGCGGGTGTTTAATATGGTGCTGCACATGGATGAGGCTACGCCACACCTCCATGTGGACTATATACCAGTAGCCACGGAGCAGAGCCGGGGCCTCTCCACCAGGGTTTCCATGAAACAGGCGTTAAAGCAGCAGGGCTTTGAGGGCCAGGGGAGAAAGCAGACGGAATGGAACGCCTGGATGGATCGGGAGAAAGCGGCCTTGAAGGAGATCGCCCAGGCGCATGAGTTTGAGATCATCAGCCTGGGCGGTGGTCGTCCCCACATGGATTTGCCGGAGTACCGGGCGGCGGCACAGAGGCTGGAGGCCGTCCAGGAGCAGGTGACGGCAGCGGAGCATGATATAGCTGAGCTGGAGAAGCAGAAGAAGGCCCTGCAGGGGACAGTGCGGCGGCTCCAGGCGGCGGAGAAGGTGCGGGTCGATCTGGAGGCTATCCGGCCCGAAAAAACGCTTACAGGGGCCGTGAAGGGCGTGACGGTGGAGCAGGTGAAGGAGCTGAAGGCGGCGGCGAGCCGTGGGCTGCAGCGGAGCATGATGTGCTGGAACTGAAGAAGGAAAACCGGCAGCTCCACAGCCAAATGCCGTCTATCAGAGAACGGCTGAAGGAGGCCGAAGAACGGAAGAAGATCGAGCAGGAGAACAAGAAGCTAAAAAGCTATGCGGCGGTGCTGGAGGATGAACTGGTCAAAGAACGGAATTTCATTGAGAAGCTGGTAGCGGGTCTGAGCGAAGCCCTGGACTTTCTGGAAAAGCACCTGCCGGAGCCGCTGCACCCTCTCCTTGAGAAGCTGCAGAAGCTGGTGAACGCGCCGGAGGTAGTAATGCGCGGTATGGATCAGCCGGAGCCGGAACAGGAGCCGGAGCGCGGCCATACCTGGGGCGATATGACCCTGTAAAAAATAAGCCTGTCCAGGGGACTTGCAAGAGCCGCCCGGACAGGCTATAATAACAAGTGAAAATAGGGAAAAAAATGTATTGATAATATATGCCGAGTAATGGGGCAGGGACAAGCTGATATATGCTGAAATTTGACCTGTCGAAAAATAGGGAAAAAAATGTATTGATAATATATGCCCCCCTAAGGGCCTTTAGGCCCTCAAAAAATTTCTTGACTTTCTCTCTCGGACAGGGAGAAAGTCGGCGGGGAAAAAGGGGGTGAGCGGAGGCTGTGGTAATGTGGTAAACCCGATAGGGTTTTCCATCATTTCCATAGCCGGAGCGAGGGGGGAAAGGGGGAGGTGACTTTCTCTTTAAGGCCCCGAAGGGGCCGCTCTTTGGCTCCCCCTTTCCCCCCTCTTCCCGCCCGCAGGCGGTCCCCGCCGCAGCGGATTTTCTTTTTGCTACTTTTTCTTTTGGAGGTGAGCGCATGGTTGCGGATCAGCAGGCCGCTATGAAGCGGCTACAGGAGTTGTATCGGGAGAAGAATGAGCATTTGGAGAAGTTTCTGGAGCCGGTCACGCCCTTTGAGTTTTACCGGGAAATATTTCCCGTGGGCAGTTTTGAGCGGAAGGGTCATTTTGAGGACGCAAAGGGCAACGGGATTGCGGTGACAGTACCGCCGAAGGCTGCGGGGATCGCCCTGGAGATCCAGGAGGAAGGCAAGGCCAAACGCTACACCATTACCGATGAACTGTCGGAACTGTCGGAAGTCTTTAATACGGACTTCACCATCATGTCCCCTCTGTCCTACTTTGGGCGGCGGCGGTGCGGCAAGAACGCCCGGTATCTCTATGCCATGGTTTTTGACCTGGATGGGGTAGGTATGCCCCAGCTCCGTGACACGCTGCACCAGATGAACAAGGATATTCTTCCCCAGGCAACCTTTGTCGTAAACAGCGGGACAGGGCTTCACCTGTATTATGTGCTGGAAGAGCCGATCCCTATGTACCCGCACAATCAGAAATGTTTGAAGGAATTGAAGTATTCCCTCACCCGGCAGATTTGGAACAGGTATACCTCCACCATCAAGGAGCCGCAAATGCAGGGCATTTTGCAGGGGTTCCGGGTAGTCGGCTCCGGCTCCAAGCTGGGCCGGGAGTACCCTGTGACGGCCTATCGGCTCGGTGGGAGGGTGACGCTGGAGAAGCTGCTGGAGTTTATCCCGGACAGCAACGGGGAGCAGCAGCAGCTCCTGGGCATCATGCGGAAGGGGCGGCTCTCGCTGGCCGAGGCGAAGGAGAAGTACCCGGACTGGTACGAGCGGCGGATCGTCAAGAAGGAGCGGCGGGGCCGATGGACGGTCAAGCGGGATCTCTATGACTGGTGGCTGCACCGGATCGCGGATGAAATTCGGGTGGGCCATCGCTTCTACGGCATTATGACGCTGGCGATCTATGCGAAGAAGTGCGACATTGACGAGGACGAGCTGCGCCGAGACGCTTTCTCCCTGCTGAAACCCTATGATGATATGAGCGTGGAGGACATCAACCGCTTTACGAAGGATGATGTGGTGTGCGCCCTGGAGATGTTCAACGAGGACTATGTGACATTCCCCAGGGACGATATAGCGAAGATCTCCGGCCTCACTATGCCCGTCAATAAACGAAACTGGCGCAAGCAACCCATTCATTTGCAAGGTGCAAGGGCAATTCAAGAAATTAACGATAAGGCAAACGGTACGAATTGGCGAAAAGGAAATGGTCGGCCCATCGGTAGCGGGACAGCCCAGGATCGGGTGTATGAATGGCGGCGGCAGCACCGGAGGGCCGCAAGGCCGACTGCCACCGGGACACGGGCCTTGATCCGAAAACGATCCGCAAGTGGTGGGACTGCCCGCGTCCGGCTGTGCGCGTCAGCCCTTCCCAGGCGGTGAGCAATTTGCTGGTGGAGGCTTTGGAGCAGGGGAAGGATTAGGGCGTTTTCGGCCCCAGAACGCCCCAGGACGGCTTTTCCGGCCCTCCGAGGGCAACTATACTGCCCCCCTCTTTACTATGCCCGGAAACCCGCATAAATCAAGGCTTTTTTACCCCCTAAATGTCTACATATTAGGTGTGATGATGTTGCGTTCAGATAACTTTTAAGTATTGACAGGGTGATAACTTTTTCGTATAATGTAATAGGATAGGGGGGATAATAAATTGCACGAGATTATTTTTTATGAAGATAAAAGCGGGAAAAATCCTGTCCGTGAATATATGCGGGAGCTGGAGAAAAGCAAGAGCAAGGACAGCCGGATAAAACTGAACAAGATCAATGATTACATACAGGCTTTGAGCGTGTATGGAGTAGCGGAGTTAAGCGAGAACTATGTGAAGCATTTGGACGGCGAGATATGGGAGCTGCGTCCGATCCGTGACCGGATATTATTTGCCGGAGTGGTCGGCGGTCGGTATGTGCTGCTTCATCAGTTTATGAAACAGACACAGAAAACGCCTGCCAGAGAGATTGAAAAGGCCAAACGGGAGTTAGCAGATTTCAGAGAAAGGAGTGGTCTATAATGAGTGTTGAGCTGAATGGTTTTAAGTGGACTACCTGGGATGATGTACGCAAGGAAGTTTTCACCCCGGAGGAAATTGCGGAGAGCGATCTGCGGGTGGCTCTTATTGGAGAGCTGACTAAGGCCAGGAAGGAGAAAGGGATCTCCCAACGAGAACTGGAGGAACTAAGCGGCGTAAAACAGCCGGTGATCGCCAGGATGGAGAATGGCAGCACAACACCAAACTTGAGTACGGTTTTGAAAGTCCTTGCCCCCCTTGGAAAGACTTTGTATATTGGAGATTTGAAGCAGGGCTGATGAACATTTTACCGTAACGACTGAGGACTTCGGTAAAAAATGAGGCCGCATGATCCACAGAAACTTAGTGGTTTCTATGGACAGCGGCCTTTTGAGAGTATCGAATAATTGCCGCCAAAACTGGGGCGAAAATCCGATATGGGTTTTGCCCTGTTTTAGCGGAGAAAGGAGAGGCACATGAGCTGGGATAAAGAGAGGATCGCACAGCTTCAGCTCCCCGATCCGGCAGACGATGATCCGCACCCCCGTCTGCTCCTGGAGGGGGACGGGGTACACGCCGGGCAGGGCTTTACGGCCTTGTTCCCTGACGGGTGGCACGACATTACTCTGGAAGTGTCCTGGGAGCCGACAGGCCCCGGCTGCTGGTACATATCCACGCCGGGATTTGGGGGTATATGTCCTGTGGGCCTGTTCGTGAAGGTATGAAAACGATCCGGCAGATAGCCGACGAGATAGGTGTATCAAAACAGGCAGTTTATAAGCGGTACAAGGGTAAGCTGCATACGGTTTGCGCTCCGTATGCGCATACGGAGCGGGGGGTCTTGTATCTATCGGAGCAGGCTGAAACCCTGATAAAACAAGACTTTTTGAATGATGACCACTCCAATGAAGCGCATACGGAGCGCTCCATTGGAGTGGTACAGGAGCAGTCGCAAGAAGCTGGTGTAGTGGCGGTTTTACAGGCCACCATCGACACGCTGCAGGGGCAGCTCGCCGTGAAGGATCGGCAGATCGAAGAACTGAACGCAAGGATGGCGGAGGTCAGTTCGGCGTTGCTGGCCGCCCAGCAGACAGCGGCAGCGGCCCAGGCTCTCCACGCGGGGACAATGAAGCAGCAGCTTCTTTCCGGGGAGACCGATGCAGGTCAGCAGGGCCAGGAGCCGGAGACAAGAAAAAAGTATAGTTGGTTTTCAAAGTTCTTTTTGGGATAATGAGAGGAACTTGTATTGAATAAAGCGATTTAATATGGTAAACTACGAAGTATAAGGAACATTTTGGCATAAGATGCGTCTTATCCAAGTAAGGAGGCGATATTATGTTCTACAAAAAAAGAAGATTAACTTTGTTCCTGATATTGGCGATAATGAGTTTAGGATTACTTCTTGCTGCGTGTGATAGCAAAAATGAAGATGAACGAAGTGGATCATTAGAAGAAAGTTACAGTGAAATGAAGGTCAATCTGTTAAAAGAAATTCCGACATTAAATTTAGGGGCGAATGTAGATCCTGGAATGGAAAACTTTATTCCAATGGAAAAGACTGAATTATTGGAATTTTATGAATATAGCTTTGATTTAACAGAAGTGCTACCAGAGCTGAAGGAAGCCCCTGGTGAGTATGGGGTTTATAAATGGCCGGCTGGTGGGTATTACACACTAAATTCATTTCAGTATTTTACAGAAGATGAACAACAAACTTTGAGCATTACAATGGAGCAAGGCAAACTTCCAATTACAGGGTTAGTAGAAGCATACGATTATGAGTTGGAAAGTAGTGTAGTTAATGGAATTGAGGTGATGCTTGCGAAGTATTGTAAGGATGATAAGGAGATGATGTTTGCACAATTTGAGTACCAGGACATCGGATTTTTTGTGACCTCGGAAGGAATTTCGGAAGATAGTTTTTTGGATGTGGTGAAGTACCTGACGAACAGATAGGAGGGACTATCATGAAAAAGTTTTTGTCATGTATTCTGGCAGTCGCGATGTGTTTGGCGTTAATGCCGACAATTTCCTTTGCGGCGACAGATGATGAAACAAGTGTGAACATCCGGGAGTTGGAATATGATCATGTGATAGATTTCCCAGACGGCGGTAAGGACTATGTTTATATTATCGAGGGGATCGAAAATCATTACTTAGTTCCGCCGGAGGGCTTTAATCCTTTAACGGCAACAGACGAAGAACTGGATAGGTATTGTTTCCCGGATCGTCCGAATATTGTGAACGGAATTAGCGATGACAGTATGGCGCAATCTACTGAATATGCTGAGTGGGTTGCACTTATGGAAAACTATTCTGGGGCACCAGAACCCGATTTGGCTGTGAGGATAAATCCGGTTGTCGATGAGGGTAGTGAGCCAACTACCAGAGCTACAAGTAGCCGGTATTCAAAAATTTGGTCTGGATATGAGTCAAACCTCGGAGCAAATAGCAAGTCGTTTTATACCCAAGTGCAGGTCGATTATAAGCAGCCAACGATAAGTGCTACAAGCGGAAGCTGTTTGAACTCTTATTGGGTTGGCCTGGGCGGGCGGAACACTGCGAAGCTGGTACAAGCAGGAACCGCAACGGAAGGTAAAAGTGACCACTACGCATGGTATGAGTATCTCAGTGATTATACCGGTGAAACGGTAGCTATGCAGGTTATTTCAAGCCTTCCTGTTAAGGCTGGCGATAAGATCCATGTGTATATCGCTTTCCAGAAAGCAAATAACAAATTTGAGTATTATATTGCGAATAACACGACAGGTAAAAGCGCCAGCGGCTATGTAAACTTGCAGTCGAGTACACAGTTTGACGGGACTACGGCAGAGTGGATCGTTGAACGATGCAGCAGAGTAAGTGGTGGTGTTTCCACTCCATATAACCTTGGAAAATATGGGACGGCCACTATGACCAACTGCAAAGCGACGCTGAATTCCTCTAATACATGGTATGGGGCAAGCGATCTGTCGGGTCTGTACAAGGTAACAATGACAAGTAATGGTAAGTCGAGCGGTACAGTATTAAGCTCGCCTGGCTCTATAAGCTCCAGTGATAGTTTCAGCTGTACTTGGAAAGCATACAAGTAAGAGAAGGACAGACAAGTATTTAGGCAGAAGCGGCATAGGTTGTATAGCCTATGCCGCTTTCCACTTGGTTTCTTGTACCCCTCGCGGAAGCGCGCAAAAGCACTTTCATACTGACGCCCCAACGGGGCGGCGGTGTGAAGTGCTTTACCTCCCTGAGAAAGTAACAAGGGGTTGCCTTGCGGGGCTATGGTAAGATGGGATTTGTAAGAGGTTAGGACGATAGAAAGGACGGGTGATTTTATCGGTACAACCATATCCGGCATGATGGGCCCAGGCAGTATCAGCCACAATAACCGGAAGTTTTTTGCGGCGAATGTAGACCGGAGCCGGACGGAGCAGAATGTGACCTACTGCAACGATGATCTGAAACAGGTCTACCACGAGATCTTCGACGAGGCCCTGGCAGCCTACAACGCCAAAAAGAAAAAGACCAGGGACAAAATACCAGACTATTATGAGCATATCCGGCAGGGAAAGCAAGAGAAATTATTTCACGAGGCGATCTTCCAGATCGGCAACCTGGAGGACTGTGGGTGCGGCTCCCCGGGGAACGGGCGGCGGCAGCTCTCAAAGAATTTGCAGAGAGCTTCCAGGAGCGCAACCCCCATCTGCGGGTGTTTAATATGGTGCTGCACATGGATGAGGCTACGCCACACCTCCATGTGGACTATATACCAGTAGCCACGGAGCAGAGCCGGGGCCTCTCCACCAGGGTTTCCATGAAACAGGCGTTAAAGCAGCAGGGCTTTGAGGGCCAGGGGAGAAAGCAGACGGAATGGAACGCCTGGATGGATCGGGAGAAAGCGGCCTTGAAGGAGATCGCCCAGGCGCATGAGTTTGAGATCATCAGCCTGGGCGGTGGTCGTCCCCACATGGATTTGCCGGAGTACCGGGCGGCGGCACAGAGGCTGGAGGCCGTCCAGGAGCAGGTGACGGCAGCGGAGCATGATATAGCTGAGCTGGAGAAGCAGAAGAAGGCCCTGCAGGGGACAGTGCGGCGGCTCCAGGCGGCGGAGAAGGTGCGGGTCGATCTGGAGGCTATCCGGCCCGAAAAAACGCTTACAGGGGCCGTGAAGGGCGTGACGGTGGAGCAGGTGAAGGAGCTGAAGGCGGCGGCGATCCGTGGGGCTGCAGCGGAGCATGATGTGCTGGAACTGAAGAAGGAAAACCGGCAGCTCCACAGCCAAATGCCGTCTATCAGAGAACGGCTGAAGGAGGCCGAAGAACGGAAGAAGATCGAGCAGGAGAACAAGAAGCTAAAAAGCTATGCGGCGGTGCTGGAGGATGAACTGGTCAAAGAACGGAATTTCATTGAGAAGCTGGTAGCGGGTCTGAGCGAAGCCCTGGACTTTCTGGAAAAGCACCTGCCGGAGCCGCTGCACCCTCTCCTTGAGAAGCTGCAGAAGCTGGTGAACGCGCCGGAGGTAGTAATGCGCGGTATGGATCAGCCGGAGCCGGAACAGGAGCCGGAGCGCGGCCATACCTGGGGCGATATGACCCTGTAAAAAATAAGCCTGTCCAGGGGACTTGCAAGAGCCGCCCGGACAGGCTATAATAACAAGTGAAAATAGGGAAAAAAATGTATTGATAATATATGCCGAGTAATGGGGGCAGGGACAAGCTGATATATGCTGAAATTTGACCTGTCGAAAAATAGGGAAAAAAATGTATTGATAATATATGCCCCCCTAAGGGCCTTTAGGCCCTCAAAAAATTTCTTGACTTTCTCTCTCGGACAGGGAGAAAGTCGGCGGGGAAAAAGGGGGTGAGCGGAGGCTGTGGTAATGTGGTAAACCCGATAGGGTTTTCCATCATTTCCATAGCCGGAGCGAGGGGGGAAAGGGGGAGGTGACTTTCTCTTTAAGGCCCCGAAGGGGCCGCTCTTCTTCCCCTCTTCCCGCAGGCGGTCCCCGCCGCAGCGGATTTTCTTTTTGCTACTTTTTCTTTTGGAGGTGAGCGCATGGTTGCGGATCAGCAGGCCGCTATGAAGCGGCTACAGGAGTTGTATCGGGAGAAGAATGAGCATTTGGAGAAGTTTCTGGAGCCGGTCACGCCCTTTGAGTTTTACCGGGAAATATTTCCCGTGGGCAGTTTTGAGCGGAAGGGTCATTTTGAGGACGCAAAGGGCAACGGGATTGCGGTGACAGTACCGCCGAAGGCTGCGGGGATCGCCCTGGAGATCCAGGAGGAAGGCAAGGCCAAACGCTACACCATTACCGATGAACTGTCGGAACTGTCGGAAGTCTTTAATACGGACTTCACCATCATGTCCCCTCTGTCCTACTTTGGGCGGCGGCGGTGCGGCAAGAACGCCCGGTATCTCTATGCCATGGTTTTTGACCTGGATGGGGTAGGTATGCCCCAGCTCCGTGACACGCTGCACCAGATGAACAAGGATATTCTTCCCCAGGCAACCTTTGTCGTAAACAGCGGGACAGGGCTTCACCTGTATTATGTGCTGGAAGAGCCGATCCCTATGTACCCGCACAATCAGAAATGTTTGAAGGAATTGAAGTATTCCCTCACCCGGCAGATTTGGAACAGGTATACCTCCACCATCAAGGAGCCGCAAATGCAGGGCATTTTGCAGGGGTTCCGGGTAGTCGGCTCCGGCTCCAAGCTGGGCCGGGAGTACCCTGTGACGGCCTATCGGCTCGGTGGGAGGGTGACGCTGGAGAAGCTGCTGGAGTTTATCCCGGACAGCAACGGGGAGCAGCAGCAGCTCCTGGGCATCATGCGGAAGGGGCGGCTCTCGCTGGCCGAGGCGAAGGAGAAGTACCCGGACTGGTACGAGCGGCGGATCGTCAAGAAGGAGCGGGGCCGATGGACGGTCAAGCGGGATCTCTATGACTGGTGGCTGCACCGGATCGCGGATGAAATTCGGGTGGGCCATCGCTTCTACGGCATTATGACGCTGGCGATCTATGCGAAGAAGTGCGACATTGACGAGGACGAGCTGCGCCGAGACGCTTTCTCCCTGCTGAAACCCTATGATGATATGAGCGTGGAGGACATCAACCGCTTTACGAAGGATGATGTGGTGTGCGCCCTGGAGATGTTCAACGAGGACTATGTGACATTCCCCAGGGACGATATAGCGAAGATCTCCGGCCTCACTATGCCCGTCAATAAACGAAACTGGCGCAAGCAACCCATTCATTTGCAAGGTGCAAGGGCAATTCAAGAAATTAACGATAAGGCAAACGGTACGAATTGGCGAAAAGGAAATGGTCGGCCCATCGGTAGCGGGACAGCCCAGGATCGGGTGTATGAATGGCGGCGGCAGCACCCGGAGGGCCGCAAGGCCGACTGCCACCGGGACACGGGCCTTGATCCGAAAACGATCCGCAAGTGGTGGGACTGCCCGCGTCCGGCTGTGCGCGTCAGCCCTTCCCAGGCGGTGAGCAATTTGCTGGTGGAGGCTTTGGAGCAGGGGAAGGATTAGGGGCGTTTTTCGGCCCCAGAACGCCCCAGGACGGCTTTTCCGGCCCTCCGAGGGCAACTATACTGCCCCCCTCTTTACTATGCCCGGAAACCCGCATAAATCAAGGCTTTTTTACCCCCTAAATGTCTACATATTAGGTGTGATGATGTTGCGTTCAGATAACTTTTAAGTATTGACAGGGTGATAACTTTTTCGTATAATGTAATAGGATAGGGGGGATAATAAATTGCACGAGATTATTTTTTATGAAGATAAAAGCGGGAAAAATCCTGTCCGTGAATATATGCGGGAGCTGGAGAAAAGCAAGAGCAAGGACAGCCGGATAAAACTGAACAAGATCAATGATTACATACAGGCTTTGAGCGTGTATGGAGTAGCGGAGTTAAGCGAGAACTATGTGAAGCATTTGGACGGCGAGATATGGGAGCTGCGTCCGATCCGTGACCGGATATTATTTGCCGGGTGGTCGGCGGTCGGTATGTGCTGCTTCATCAGTTTATGAAACAGACACAGAAAACGCCTGCCAGAGAGATTGAAAAGGCCAAACGGGAGTTAGCAGATTTCAGAGAAAGTGGTCTATAATGAGTGTTGAGCTGAATGGTTTTAAGTGGACTACCTGGGATGATGTACGCAAGGAAGTTTTCACCCCGGAGGAAATTGCGGAGAGCGATCTGCGGGTGGCTCTTATTGGAGAGCTGACTAAGGCCAGGAAGGAGAAAGGGATCTCCCAACGAGAACTGGAGGAACTAAGCGGCGTAAAACAGCCGGTGATCGCCAGGATGGAGAGAAGCACAAACCAAACTTGAGTACGGTTTTGAAAGTCCTTGCCCCCCTTGGAAAGACTTTGTATATTGGAGATTTGAAGCAGGGCTGATGAACATTTTACCGTAACGACTGAGGACTTCGGTAAAAAATGAGGCCGCATGATCCACAGAAACTTAGTGGTTTCTATGGACAGCGGCCTTTTGAGAGTATCGAATAATTGCCGCCAAAACTGGGGCGAAAATCCGATATGGGTTTTGCCCTGTTTTAGCGGAGAAAGGAGAGGCACATGAGCTGGGATAAAGAGAGGATCGCACAGCTTCAGCTCCCCGATCCGGCAGACGATGATCCGCACCCCCGTCTGCTCCTGGAGGGGGACGGGGTACACGCCGGGCAGGGCTTTACGGCCTTGTTCCCTGACGGGTGGCACGACATTACTCTGGAAGTGTCCTGGGAGCCGACAGGCCCCGGCTGCTGGTACATATCCACGCCGGGATTTGGGGGTATATGTCCTGTGGGCCTGTTCGTGAAGGTATGAAAACGATCCGGCAGATAGCCGACGAGATAGGTGTATCAAAACAGGCAGTTTATAAGCGGTACAAGGGTAAGCTGCATACGGTTTGCGCTCCGTATGCGCATACGGAGCGGGGGGTCTTGTATCTATCGGAGCAGGCTGAAACCCTGATAAAACAAGACTTTTTGAATGATGACCACTCCAATGAAGCGCATACGGAGCGCTCCATTGGAGTGGTACAGGAGCAGTCGCAAGAAGCTGGTGTAGTGGCGGTTTTACAGGCCACCATCGACACGCTGCAGGGGCAGCTCGCCGTGAAGGATCGGCAGATCGAAGAACTGAACGCAAGGATGGCGGAGGTCAGTTCGGCGTTGCTGGCCGCCCAGCAGACAGCGGCAGCGGCCCAGGCTCTCCACGCGGGGACAATGAAGCAGCAGCTTCTTTCCGGGGAGACCGATGCAGGTCAGCAGGGCCAGGAGCCGGAGACAAGAAAAAAGTATAGTTGGTTTTCAAAGTTCTTTTTGGGATAATGAGAGGAACTTGTATTGAATAAAGCGATTTAATATGGTAAACTACGAAGTATAAGGAACATTTTGGCATAAGATGCGTCTTATCCAAGTAAGGAGGCGATATTATGTTCTACAAAAAAAGAAGATTAACTTTGTTCCTGATATTGGCGATAATGAGTTTAGGATTACTTTGCTGCGTGTGATAGCAAAATGAAGATGAACGAAGTGGATCATTAGAAGAAAGTTACAGTGAAATGAAGGTCAATCTGTTAAAAGAAATCTGACATTAAATTTAGGGGCGAATGTAGATCCTGAATGGAAAACTTTATTCCAATGGAAAAGACTGAATTATTGGAATTTTATGAATATAGCTTTGATTT
>SCPN01001155.1_pt1 | contig 13173 bp, 11 predicted proteins | sample 6106831 | NCBI WGS metagenome assembly SCPN01 (sample SAMN10720447, study PRJNA508395) | human gut metagenome | isolation source: Participant 1, 0 month
CAGCGAAGAATTCTTTGATGATGAGGATGAAGAATCCGAAGCTAAGCCTGAAGCTTAACAATTACATCTTATTATAAGATTAAAAGAACTGGAGAGTTCCTATGAAAAAAGGAATTTCTCCAGTTCTTTTACATTGGTAAAATAGTAATCACTGTTCTGTTTCATAAAAGTACGTATCTTTGCAATATCATTTGCCCAGCCTGCACCAATAAACGGCACACCCACACTTCTTGCCATATCATAACCCGGTTTAAGGTCATCAATCATGACCATCTCCTGTGGCTGCAATCCGTATTTCTCCATAATCTGCTCCAGCGCATATGGCGCCGGCTTACGCTGCTGTGGTTCACACTCCCAGCCAAATATCATATCAGGTTCCGGCAGGCAATTTGCCTTATAATCCCTCCTGATATTGAAATCATAGGAATGGGAGACTACACTGGAATATAGCCTCCTATCACTTATGTCTTGTAATGATTTCCCGCATCCCCGGATATGCCTTTGGAATATGATTCTCCACATATTTTCTCCAGCATTCTACTTCCACATCCAGCTCAGCATCTGTAAGCTGATATCTTCTCTGGCACATCTCGATAAAGCCAGGATCAAAGTTCTCCTCAAAATACTCTTCCAAAGTAATCTGCTGCACACCCGGTCTTAATATCTTCAATGCCTCCAGAAAAGCCGGATAATGAATACTGGCAGTACTGTCTACCACTGTATCATCATGGTCTAACACAAGACATTTATATCTCATAAGCTTTTATCCCTTATTTCTTCGGTAATACGAAAGAGCTCTTTAAGGATACAATTCGGTTAAATACCAGTGCATCCGGCTTGCTGTCCTTATAATCTACATTGAAGAAGCCCTGTCTTACGAACTGGAAGCTATCATAAGGCTTTGCATCTTTTAATGCAGGCTCCAAATAGCACTCTTTTAATACAGTAAGAGAATTCGGATTCAGGTTCAGAGAACCATCTTCGTTGTATACGCCCTTTTCCTCATCAATAATGTTCTCATAGAGACGTACTTCTGCCTTAACTGCATAGAGTAGAGTGCCAATAGATGGTTACTTTACCTTTCTGCCTGTAAAGCCACTGCCCTGCTTCGTTTCAGGATCATACGTACAATGTACAACTGTGACTTTTCCATTCTCATCCTTCTCAAATCCTGTACATTTTACAAAGTATGCACTCATCAGACGTACTTCATTGCCTGGGAAGAGTCTGAAATACTTCTTGGGAGGTTCTTCCATAAAGTCATCTCTGTCGATATAGAGTTCACGGCAGAATGGAACCTGTCTGGTGCCAAGTTCTTCATTCTCCAGATTGTTAGCAACTTCCAGATATTCAACTTCTCCTTCCGGATAGTTATCAATTACTAACTTCACAGGATCAAGTGCTGCCATCATTCTGGGCTTCTTTAACTTCAGATCCTCACGGATGCAGTACTCTAACATTGCATAGTCGGAAGAAGAATTTGCCTTGCTGATACCACCAAGTTCTACGAATTTCTTGATGGATTCAGGTGTGAAGCCTCTTCTTCTGAGGGCTGCGATAGATACAAGTCTTGGGTCATCCCATCCGTCAACAATGCCCTGTTCAACCAGCTTCTTAATGTATCTCTTACCTGTTACCACGTTAGTCAGATATAACTTGGCAAATTCGATCTGCTTAGGTGGATGTGGGTATTCCAGCTCTGTTACGACCCAGTTATAGAGAGGTCTGTGATCCTCGAATTCCAGTGTACAGATAGAATGTGTGATACCCTCAATCGCATCTTCAATAGGATGTGCGAAATCGTACATCGGATAAATGCACCATTTATCACCTGTTCTGTGATGTGTCATATGTGCCACACGGTAAATGACAGGATCTCTCATGTTCATGTTAGGAGATGCCATATCGATTCTTGCACGCAGTACCTTCTCGCCATCTGCGAATTTACCATTCTTCATATCTTCAAAAAGTGCAAGGTTCTCTTCTACGCTTCTGCTGCTGGATGGATCTTCCTTACCTGGCTCAGTCAGTGTACCACGGTATTCACGGATCTCATCTGCTGTCAGGTCAGATACATATGCCTTTCCTTTCTTGATGAGCTTCACTGCGCCTTCATACATCTGGTCAAAATAATCTGATGCAAAGAACAGTCTGTCTTCCCAGTCTGCGCCAAGCCATGCGATATCTGCTTTGATGGATTCGACGAATTCTACCTTCTCCTTTGTAGGATTGGTATCATCAAAACGCATGTTGAACTTACCGCCATATTCCTTGGCAAGTCCATAATTCAAAATAATGCTCTTTGCATGTCCGATGTGCAGATATCCGTTTGGTTCCGGTGGGAATCTGGTGTGAACTGTGTCATATACACCCTCTGCAAGGTCCTTATCTATAATCTGTTCAATAAAATTCTTGGAAACGACTTCTTTTTCCTGACTTTCTGCTTCCACATTCTTATCTAATTCACTCATAAGCTCCTCCTGATCGTTTCGTAAGTCTCTGCCATGTCACAGGCTGCATGGCTCTGAATAACTATTCAGAACTGCATTCGCAAAATCGCATCTTCGATGCTTTTCTTTTGCTCATGTAGTTACCTCGCCATATATCCTGCGCCATATATGCCTGCAAGCAGTCATATTCTGTCACAGGCTGCATGGCTCTGAATAACTATTCAGAACTACATTCACAAAATCGCATCTTCGATGCTTTTCTTTTGCTCATGTAGTTACCTCGCCATATATCCTGCGCCATATATGCCTGCAAGCAGTCATATTCTGTCACAGGCTGCATGGCTCTGAATAGTTACAGTTTATCACAGGATTGTGCAAGAATAAAGTCTTTTCTTGTGTACAAATAAACTTACTCGACACCTTTGAGTGCGTCTACCATACAGATGGTCTTGACTTTACCGGAAAGCATATAATTGACGCCTGTAGAGGTAATCCAAGTGCCTATGATGGAATACAGATAAGACGCCAGATATACAACAGTCGGCATATCATTGTCCTCGGACATGGTCTGCATCATAATATCAAGGAATTGATAACCAAGAATTAATCCTGCAACGATTCCAATTATGGTAATCCAATTGTTCTGCTGCCGCAGGATTCTTCGTATTCTTCCTGAGGAAAAGCCGAGCACCTTCAGCGTGGCAACTTCTCTTGTCTTTTCCAGGAAAGAAAGCACACCCATGTTGTAGAGAACAATGATTCCAAGCAGTACTGCCGCAACGATCAGGATTCCTACCATCAGATTCATCATTTCCATGTTTTTATCCAGATCGATCTTTAGCTGTTCGATGCTGATCACACCGGAAATGTCATCGCTGTCTTTTACATACTGTGGAATGGTCATATTGGTATAGAAAGAAGTAGGGTTAAAATCATACTGCAATGACTCATATTCTTCTCTTGACAGTGTAATGCCCTGCCCCGTAGGTGTACGATACAGTGCTGTGATTCTGCTTCTCTGCCATTCCTTCTCACCTACAATATGCCATTCAATAAAATCTCCCTGTTTAATCCCTAACACCTGTGCCATTTTCACAGACATGGAGATTCCCTGCTGTGGCAGGATTATCTCTTCTCCATCTGCATTCTGAAAGTGCAGATAGTTGCCTTCGTCCAAGATTGTGATGCCGCCTTTTTTTACCAGCGAATCCGTTCTGAATTCACAGCTTCCCTCCTGCACCAGTTGTCCCTTATACTGCTGCTTATACTGTCTTTTCTCCAGATTTGTGACCTGCTGCCCGAATATTACTTTGTACTGTCCTGTCACCAGTTCTCCGTATTGCCACACCGCAATCTCTTTTACACAGTCGCTGCAGCCAAAGGCACACAGAAGCAGCATCGTACAGCCTGCTACACCAGCGATACCCATCAGGCTTCTGGCTTTATTGCGGAGTACATCCCTGACATTCCACTGTGTAGAGAAGTTCAAAGACAGCCACATACGGCTCTTCTCCAGCATGGAGTGTCTGATATTCTTAGGTGCAGCCGGTTTTAATGTAATGGCAGGCATATCCTTCAATTCCTTACGGCATGCCAGGAAGCTGACCAGTGTAGAGACCAGAATAGCCAGTACAATTGCATAATAAGTCTTTACTGACATCTGTGTCACCCAATTGGGCAGGACGTAGTATGCACTCATGCTCGGCAGGAAAAGCAGTGGCAGATACAAATCCCCAATACCGCCCCCGATACTTCCCAGGGAACTGATCACAATGCCATAAGACATATAGTGCCAGGTAATCTTCCTCTTGCCAAATCCCAATGCTTTGAGTGTACCAATCTGGATTCTTTGGTTTGAAGTCATTCGTGTCATAGTTGTAACAATTCCCATGACAGCAATCAACAGAAATACTGCTGAGAACATGATTCCCATTTCTTCGTGCTGTGACTGTTCTGACGCAATGGCTTCAATGCCACCGTTCTGTTTTCTGTCCAGTACCACAATATTCTGTCGGTTCAGCGTGTCTTTTACCAGCTCCTTGAACTCCATGGATTCCTCTGAGGATTCTCCTGCATTGGTCTGCTTTATTACCATGTAATTGTAGTATAATTCATCCTGTATCGGATATTCCTTTGAGGAAAGATAAGCATATCCATATGTACCATAATTGGGCATCATGCTGTCGCTGTCCAGTGAATAGAATACATATTCCGGATGAATGATAATACCGCGGATCTGCTCCGTGAACAGAATGCCCTCATATTCAAGCCGTACATAATCTCCGACCTGAAGATTCCACTTCTTAGCAAACAGTTCTTCCAGCCATACCCCTTCCTTGTCAACATCGAAGGCTTCTCCTTCTTTTATATAAGGGAACGAGCTGTTCATGCTCTCTACAAAGTTAAACTCCATAGAAGGTTCTTCTCCGTCCCCTACTTTGGCTTTGCCCTCCAGCACCAGCTTACGGTCAACCGAAAATCTGTGGCAGTGCTTCCAGCCGTTTCACCTCTTCCGTACTGAATGAAGTACCCATGACCCAGTTATCAGCCAGATTGGTCTCTTCATAATACTGTGCTGTAGATATCCCGATTCCTGTACTCTCCGCATCTATTCCTGCGAAAACGAACAGACCAAGAAAAGCCATCAAAAAAATGGAAATGAACTGCGTACGATTCTGCCACAGATCTCTTAAAAGCTTTCTTTTCAGCATTACCAGCTCACCTCACTTGCATCCTTTGGATGTTCATTGATTGTAACAGACTCAATAGCGCCGTTCTTTACACGGATGACCTTGTCTGCAATATCTGCAAAAAAGCTGTTATGCGTGACCATGACAACTGTTCTCTTCTTTTCACGGCTCATTCTCACCAGCAATTCTAATACATCCCGTCCTGTATTGGTATCCAGTGCCCCTGTCGGCTCATCACACAGCAGAAGCTTAGGATTCTTGGCAATTGCCCTGGCTATGGACGTTCTCTGCTGCTCACCACCTGACATCTGCGCCGGGAACTGATGCATATGGTCGCCAAGTCCTACAGACTCAATGCTTCCTTCGGGTCCATCGTATCGTTCACAATATCCCTCATAAGCGCTACATTCTCATATGCAGTTAATGTAGGAATCAAATTGTAGAACTGGAAAACTACTGCAACATTTCTCGCCCGATATCCGGTCAGCTGATTATCATTGTACTGACTGATGTCCTCTCCACAGGAAATAATGCTTCCAGAGGACGCCACATCCATACCGCCCAACAGATTCAGCAAAGTACTCTTACCCGCACCACTTGGTCCCAGGATGACTACCATTTCTCCCTGTTCAATCGTGAAGCTGGCATCCTTCAATGCATAAAACACTCTGTCTGCAGTGCCATACTGCTTCGTTACCTTATCAAATTCAATAAAAGCTCCCATCTAATAATCACCATACCTTTCAGTTACCTGCAAACTATTTCGCCTGTGCGCCCTTACCCACATTGGCATCTGTCATGGCATCGGTAATTACCCATTCTCCCTGGCTTAGTCCTTCGAGAACTTCTGTCGTATCAGCACTTGCAATACCACAGGTCAGATATCTCTTCTCAATCACATCATTAGACAACAGGTAGCAGTAATCTCCCTCATCATCTGTATAAAGAGCATCATTGGGAATCACGATTGCGCTGTCGCTTTCTCCGGTCTCAATAGCAGCATCCACATCTGTACCCAGATAAATCTTATCATCCGGGTTCTCAATATGTATCTCTACCTGTAATTTGGCTTTGTTCTGGGAATCCAGCACAGTTTCCTTCCGTATCCTGGATACGGTTCCTTCATAGGTATTGCCTGCGGCTTCAATAGATGCCTTCTGACCTACTTCCACCTGTCCCATTTCATAGCTGGTTACTTCAACGACAGCCATTACATGCTCCATGTCTTTTATGGTAAAAAGCCGTGTTCCTTCTGCCACGTAAGCGCCCTCTTCTACATTGATCTCACTCACTACGCCTGTAACGTCTGCTGTTACGCCCTCTGCTGCCTTCTCTGCATCTTCCTCATTCCAGGTGACAGCAGTATTGGCAAGTTCCGCATTGGCGGCAAGCTGTGCCAGCTGGGAACCATTCATGGCAGCATGCTTCGTTGTCTGCATCTCCTGCTGTAGCTGTGCTCTCTGCGTAGCCAGCTCATTCAGATAATATTGTGCCTCGCTGAAATATCTGTCCTCTATAGGCTTGGCTCCACTATCCGGCAGCTCCAGTAATTTCTTCTTCAGACTTGCCAGCTTCACCTGCAATTGTGCTGCTTCTTCCAAATAATCAAGACGGTCCTCATCATCATAATCTGCTGCTTGTGCATTCTTCTGTGCAATCTCAATCTCTACCTGCGCAATATCCCGATTGATCTTATCTCTCTTATCATCTACCGCATCTGCTACTGTCTCTATGTTATATTGCAGATCATTGACATTTGCCAGTGCTGCTTCGTATGCCTGCTGATACATGGATTCCTGCGCCTGTGCTTCTTCATAAGCCTGAGTCATTTCCTTGCTTTGTGCTGCACTTCCTGCATAGCCAGCCTTGGCTGCCTTAGCTTGTAGCTGTGCCTGCTCCAAGCTTCTGTCATATTCCTGTGTGTCGTATGTAACCAGTGTATCACCCTTCTGTACCACATCTCCTGCTTTCAGGTCAAAAGTCGATACCGGTGCAGTCACTTTCGCATAATATGCTTTCTCCTCTTCTGTCTCAATGTGTCCTTCTACTGCTATTGTCCTGACCACATCTCCCTGTCCTACTGCTGCCACTGCCACTTTCATCTTGGATGTTCCTGCAAAAGCCGTTGTTCCTGCCACGCAGCCAACTATTACGATGATTCCTACTATTTTAGCAACCTGTTTCTTCTTCATCCCGATTCCTCATTTCTTTTTGATTTTTCTCTATTCAGTTCATTCCATATATAAATACATATGAATCATTGTTCATATTTTCATGATAATCTGTATCTTCCATCTGTCAATATGAATGTGAAATTTTATTCACATTATTTGACAAAAGCCATAAAGATATTATCATGTAACTAATCAGAGCCATGCAAATCGAGACAGAATATGCTTGTTTACAGCATATTGGCTCAATTATATGGCGAAGTAAACTATAAGCAAAAGTAAAGCATCGAAGATGCGATTTTGCGCATGTGGTCTGATTAGTTACAACCAGAAAGGATACACCATGTCAGACACGAAAACCAGAGAGCCACAGCAGAAACGCTCTATTGAGAAGAAAAACAGAATTATCGAAGTGGGATTTCTTTTGATGTGTGAGAAAGGATATCAGAAGACTACAACTGCGGATATTGCCAAAGCAGCCGGCGTTTCCACCGGTATTATATACAGTTATTTTACAGATAAGCATGATATTTTTATGGATGGATTAAAGGCATACAGTCAGAAAATGATGGTTCCTGTATTTGAGGAATTTACACTGCCTTTTGAGCCTAAGACAAGTCTTGAGAGAATTGTGGATTCCTTAATTGAATCACATAAAATATTTAATCACGCCCATAAAGAGATCGAAGCGCTGACCATGACCAATGACGAGGTTGCCGTTCTCATGGCAGATATGGAGTTAAAGACTACTCTACAGCTGGAAGAATTTCTAAGAAATGCCGGATATGACTGTGAAAATCTGGCTGAGAAGACCCACATTATCTATAACATGGTAGACTCTCTCAGCCATGAATTAACTTTTCATAAGCACCCCGGATTGAATCCGGATCAAATGAAAGCTATCGTTATTGATACAATTCTCTATCTGTTAGGGACACCTCATCAGAGTTAGTAACGAACTTCCATTAAGGCAAGTCCTTTAGCAGGCGCCAAGCGCTCCTGCCATATCTCTCGATCCTCTGGATAGCAGCATCTCCATTTCTGAAGGGTTGCGCTGTCCAAGTCCTACTTCTATAAGCGTTCCCGTCAATATCCGCACCATATGATACAGGAAGCCATCACCTCGATATGTCAGAACAACTTCTTCGCCTATTCTTCAATCTGAATGGCTTCTATCGTTCTGACAGTAGACTTCTTGCTTTTTATTAGAGGTAAATGCTCTGAAATCGTGCTTGCCTATACAATAGGAGGCAGCCTCTCTCATAGCTTCCAGATCCAGCTTCTGTGGCAGTTCATATACATAACGGCGTTCAAAGATACATGGAAATGTGCTGTTCCATATCCGATAGCGATATGTCTTACCCACAGCATTCAAGCGGCTGTGAAATCTCTCCGGCATCTCCTGAATCTGAATGACTCCGATATCCTCAGGCAGATAGCGGTTGATATAGTCCATAATCTCATCTGCGCTCATCTTCGTGTCAATTTTAAAATTAGCCACCTGACCATACGCATGTACTCCGGCATCTGTTCTGCCTGAGCCGTCAATCTGCACCTTACTGTCTGTCATTTTGGACAGAATCGCTTCAAACTTACCCTGTATGGTATTCCCTGTGGATTCCTGTCTCTGCCAGCCCTGATATTTCGTTCCTTCGTATTGTATCAAGATTTTAAAGTTTCGCACTCTTTTCCTCCGTCTTATCCTGCTCTTCTTTCTGAAGTACAGCCATATCTTCCTTCGTAAGCTTCCTGTAGTCATTCAGATTCGCAATCAGAAGCTTCACGCACATCTTAGGTGTATCAAAAATGCCTGCTTCATTCATATTCTGAAGTAAAATTCCCACTGGAATCGCTATGATCATACCGCCTACCCCGGCAAGCTTATATCCGATAAACAGCAGAAACAAAGTTGGAATCGGCTCCATTCCAATAGAATCTCCCATAATCTTAGGCTGGATCAGCTGACGCACGATCTGTCCTACGCCCCAGATAATCAGGAATCCAATTGCTCTTACATAATCTCCACCAAGCAGCTTGATAATTGCCCACGGCCAGAATACTGCGCCACTTCCAAAGAACGGCAGGAAATCCAGAAAGGCAATTGCAAAGGCAATCAGGAAAGAATAATCTATCTTCAATATGAAAAGTCCTATCAGTATCAGCACATAAATTCTGATTTCAATAAAGAACTGTGCCTTGAAGTACCCACCAAATGCCTGTTTCATACTGTTATAAAAAATATCGTATTTATGTCTTATACTTTTAGGAATTATCTTATCCACAAGCTCCAGCATATATTCTCTGTCTGCAATAAAGAAATAAGCAGATAAAAGGCACATCACAACTCCGATTGCCACATTGGCAATACTTCCTACCATACCGCTGACTCCCTGTACGGAGAAAGCCTGGGTATTTCCTACGAAATCACTGATCGTTTTCCCTATGGAATTGCCGAATTCATTGAGCTTCTCTACCAGATCCGGTGAGAGGTTCACAGTCAGGGCATTCACCAGCGAACCAAAATGTGAGAAATCCTGCTGCAGACTCTCCCACATCTCGGGAATCTCCCCCACGAAACCGACTATCTGCTTCGCCAGAATAGATATGACCAGATAGCAGGCTCCTACTACTGCAGCAATAACCAGTACGATGACCATGACCGTTCCGGCTTTTCGTCGTATTTTAATCCGATGCTCCAGGAAATGTACCAGTGGATTCGCCATACAGGATATGATCCATCCGATTACAAATGGCATAAAGAACACCAATAATTTCGGGAGCAGTAAAATACACAATAAAATAAGTGTTATAAAGACTAACAAATTGACTATTAATTTCAGGTTCTTCTGATATTGCCTTTTCATAGGAATGCCTCCTTGCTACTGCGTAACTTCCTCTTTACCGGTCAGCTGATCTATCAGATCATAGATTTCTTCTCTTCCCTGTTTCGTCTCAGCTGAAAAAGGAATCACAATCGTATCTTTATCCACCCCAAGCCCCTGTTTAACAAGTTTTACCTGCTTTGCAATCTGGCTGCGGTTGATCTTATCCAGTTTGGTTGCGATTACGATAGGATGATAGCCATTTGCCAGAATCCACTCATACATCTGTCTGTCATTGGCTGAAGGCTCATGCCTGATGTCAACTAAAAGAAATACAGCCTGCAATACCTTGGAGCGATGCAGGTATTTCTCTATCATCTTACCCCATTTTTCTTTTTCCTGCTGACTTACCTTGGCATATCCGTATCCCGGAAGATCCACAAAATACAATTCATCATTAATATTATAGAAATTAATAGTCTGTGTCTTACCCGGCTGTGCACTGGTTCTTGCCAGAGATTTACGGTTCATCAGGGCGTTGATCAGAGAAGATTTACCTACATTGTTTCCAGTTCGCAAAAAGCAATCTCCGGTAACTGATTATCTGGGATCTTGCTCGTAACACCAATTACTGTCTCAAGGCTGACATTCTTAATTACCATCTGTTACCCTTTCTACGCTCCCGAAGCCCTTGGCACCTCTTCTGCGCTTTAGCAAAAGCATGCTCTATTACTTCTTCCATTCGCTCCACATATATAATCTCCATGCCGGATTTAATCTCTTTGCTGATTTCATCCACATCACGTTCATTTTCTTTTGGAACCAGTACTGTAGTGATGCCCGCAGTCTTAGCCGCCAGAAGCTTCTCTTTGAGCCCTCCGATAGGAAGCACTCTGCCTCTTAAAGTGATTTCACCGGTCATTGCCACCTTGCATTTTACCGGTGTCTCTGTAATCGCAGACAATACCGCTGTTGCCATGGTAATTCCTGCCGATGGTCCATCCTTTGGCACTGCGCCCTCTGGAATATGAATATGAAAATCATGTTCCTTAAAATAATCCGGTGTGATCTTATACTGATCTGCAATGGAACGGATATAGCTGATTCCCGTCATGGCAGATTCTTTCATTACATCTCCCAGCTGTCCGGTCAATTCTACTTCGCCTTTTCCAGCCATTACATTCACTTCTATCTGCAGGGTATCTCCCCCCACGCTGGTCCATGCAAGTCCTCTTACAATACCTATATCATCTGCCTCATTTGCCATATCAGCGCGATACTTGGGCTTTCCAAGATATTTTTCCAGATTTCTGCCACTGACATGAACACTCTTTACTTTCTTCTGGAGGATATCTCTGGCAGCTTTACGGCAGATGCTTCCAATCATTCTCTCCAGTCCACGCACACCGGCTTCTCTTGTATAATGTTCAATGATGTCTTTTAATGCTGAATCACTGATACTAAGCTGTTCTTTCGTCAGACCGTTTTTTGCAAGTTCCTTATCTATCAGATGTTCCTTACCAATATGGAATTTCTCGTTAGCAGTATAGCTGCCGATTTCAATAAGCTCCATACGGTCAAGCAATGGACGTGGAATATTGCCTGCGTCATTTGCTGTGGCTATGAACAGAACCTTGGACAGATCCAGCGGCAATTCCACATAGTGATCTCTGAAATGGCTGTTCTGCTCCGGGTCCAGTACTTCCAAAAGTGCAGAGGAAGTGTCTCCTTTGTAATCACTGCTTACTTTGTCAATCTCATCCAGCAGCATAAGCGGATTGCCTACGCCCGCCTGTCTGAGACCATTGGCGATTCTGCCGGGCATTGCCCCGATATAGGTTCTTCTATGACCTCTGATCTCTGCCTCATCTCTTACACCACCAAGACATATCCGTACATATTTCTTATTCAATGCATCTGCTATAGATTTTGCAATGGAAGTCTTACCAGTTCCGGGAGGTCCCACCAGACAAAGAATAGGTGCTTCTCCTTTACTGGTCAGCGCTCTCACTGCCAGATATTCCAGGATTCTTTCTTTCACCTTCTCCAGTCCATAATGATCGCGGTTGAGAACTTCCTCTGCCTTATCCATATCAATGGTATCCTTAGATACCTTATTCCATGGCAGTTCGAGCAAAGTCTCGATATAGCCACGCTGCACAGCGCTCTCTGAGCTTGCTCCCATAATGGTCTTATAACGTGAGATTTCCTTTTTGATTTTATCCTTGATCTCTTTATCGGCTTTTAACTTCTCCAAAGCCTGTGAAAACTGGGCAAGTTCAGAGTCCTCATCCCTATCTCCCAGTTCATTGCGGATATAATCCATCTGTTCACGCAGGATATAGTCTCTTTGGTTCTTATCTATTTTTTCTTTTAATTTTGCTGCCAGCTGGGTTCGTATAGAAGCAATCTGTGCTTCATTAATCAGCATTGTAATCAGTAAAGTACATTGTTCCCTGAGATCTGTTATCTCCAGAAGCTGCTGCTTCTGTTCATATGTAAACGGTGTATTGATTGCCACCTGATTCACAAGAAAAGACAATTTATTCTTCTCACTAAAGTACTTTCCAAGGCTCTTGCCAATCTTGGGATAGAATTTCACATAAGTCTCAAATACATCCTTGAGAGATCGTACTAACGCCTCTTCCTCTACTTCATCTAATGTTCCTTCTGTATCTTCTATCTGTTCAAGAATAGCGCTGAAATATCCATCGTTATCCCTGGTTTCCGTCATTTTTGCTTTATACTGTCCTTCTACCAGCACCCTGTCTATATCATTGGGAAGTCTGATAATCTGTTTGATCAATGCCACTGTACCATACTGATACAGATCTTCTTCTCCTGTTGGAGTATCCTGTTCAGGATTCTTCTGTGCTACCAGAAAAATCTGTTGTGTCTCTGTCATAGCATGCTCTACTGCAGCTTTGGAAAAATCCCTGGACAGATCAAAATGAATAATCATGTCCGGCATAACTGTCAAACCACGTAAAGCTACCAATGGCAGTTCTATTTGTATGCTGCTAATTTCACTCATATCACA
>SCPN01001446.1_pt1 | contig 13126 bp, 10 predicted proteins | sample 6106831 | NCBI WGS metagenome assembly SCPN01 (sample SAMN10720447, study PRJNA508395) | human gut metagenome | isolation source: Participant 1, 0 month
GTGAAGAGTTTAATATGTGCTATAGAACACCATAAATATGATGTATTACGGTTGTTATTAAATAAAGGTGCTGACTGACCCCAATTCTAGTTTACACTGGCAACATGACCGTAACCATAAGTTTTATATAGATACAACTCCATTGATAGAGGCAATTAAAATAAGTGATTTAGAATCTATTAAAATATTACTCGATAATGGTGCGGATGTTAATCTTTGTAAGGAAGTAAGGATTGATTATAGAAGGTCAAACTTTGATTGGGAGAGAATTAGGTGGAAAGTACCTTCTGACGATTTATTAATAAAAACAAGAGAGAAGAGAACAGATAATGAGAATCTGTATATTTGGCAATATTATAGGGGAGAGTTAACCAATGTAGCTCCTATACAAATCGCATATAATAATCATGATGATAACATTGTTGATTATTTGTTATCTAGAGGGGCTAAGATGAAGGTTAATATGGGACATCTTGAAATCTTCCCGTTCCCCTTTACTACTTTAGATGAAATGTTGAGACGCTGTAAATTGTATTTCATCAAAGAAGTTGGACTATGTGAAGAGCGATATTTGGCTTTACGTACCCAAGTTAGGGAGTTTGAGAGTACTAAAGAATTATTAAAGGGTTATGAAGTACGAAATGCTGTGCCACATCCGATTAAAATTGTCTCAACAGCAGTACTTCTTCTAGATAATTCTCTTGAATTTAAATCTCAACACATGGCATTATACTCACTATTTATTTTAGAATATTGGAATGAAACAATAAACTCGAAGACCCATATTGCAGCTTATGCAAAGGTTGATGATATTGGATGTTTGATATGTCACCTTGTAAGGGAAGCAGAATATTCGGAATATACGAGGCAATCAATAGGTTTACAATAAGGAAGCTTGGGCAATAATCTAGTTGTATTCTATTTGAAAGTTGAATGTTTCTTATATAGCCATAATCAATACTACCTTTTATTGCAGAATATATTTATATAATACCCCTATCTATGAAAGGTTGAATAGTTGCATTATAAGTATAATTCACTACCTTTGCAGCGTGGGTAAATCCTACAAAGGAGATTATTAATTTATTGGATAACTAATCTTGTTCTACATAGTTGATGTAAACCAATATGTAAACCGGAGTATAGTTAGTGTAGGAGAGATTTATAAAGCTTTTATTGTAATGTGTTGATTATTAGAGATATATTACAATCGTATTCGACCGGCGAAGTCACCGGCAAGAAGGACTTAAAATCCTTTGGCCATTGCGGCTGTGCGGGTTCAAGTCCCGCTTCGAGTACGAGTATTCTTTATAGGCTTTATGAATCATTGATTCATGAAGCCTTTTTTATTTTTATGGGTGTGTAATATACATTTGTTTTGTTTGAGGGAGCTTTGTAGTAATGGCTACTTGAAAAAAAATCAAAAAACAGTAATAATATTTTTTTATTGTATTATTAATCTTTTATTTTGCTTTCAGATTATAAGTTTATAATGAATTATTATATTACCGCTTCTTTAACCTTATACATGGTACATTTAATTTAACCGTTAACGCTGAAAAATACTAGAGAGATGGAAAATAACGACAAGCAGATTGAATTAAAGTTTCAGAGGTTTTTTACTGTGAATTTTCCGAAAGTAAAGAACTTTGCTCAAATGCTGCTTAAATCTGAAAGTGATGCAGAAGATGTGGCTCAAGATGTTTTCTGTAAGCTTTGGATGCAGCCGGAGTTATGGCTGGATAATGATAAAGAACTAGATAATTACATTTTCATAATGACTAGAAATATAGTTCTGAACATCTTTAAACATCAACAGGTAGAGCAAGAATATCAGACGGAGGTTATAGAAAAAACTTTTCTTTATGAATTGACAGAAAAGGAAGAGATATTGAATAGTGTGTATTATAAGGAGATGCTCTTAATTATTCAGTTGACACTAGAGAAGATGCCGAAGCGTCGTCGGTTGATATTCGAACTAAGTCGTTTCAGGGGATTAAGTCATAAAGAAATAGCTGATAAACTCGATGTTTCTATTCGAACAATAGAGCATCAGGTTTATTTGGCATTGATCGAATTAAAGAAGGTACTCCTCTTTTTTATTTTTTTTCTCTGATATTTTTAAGTAGTATGTATGTAGTAGTTGTATTTAGTGTATAAAGCCCAAAAAGAAAGAAAAAGATTCATGAAAGATTATATTCAACAACTCATAGAATTGTTCGGCCATAATAACTATTCAGCCGATACGCATAAGAAAGTGCAACAGTGGTTGGCTGATGAGGAGCATGTTGATGAAAAGAGTGAGGCTCTTCGTGAGCTTTGGAAACAAGCAGGAGAACAGAAAGTGCCTGATGGCATGCAACAATCAATACAACGAATGCGGCAGAATCTGGGAATGCAGTCTATCACTTCACGTAGAAATTACCAGTTGCTTATATGGAGAGCTGCAGCTATTTTATTGTTAGCAGTCTCATCTGTTTCTATTTATTTGATGTTGGAAAAGGAACGGCCGGAAAAAGATTTAGTTGAATGCTATATACCGACAGCGGAAATTCGTGAACTTACATTACCGGATGGTACATATGTCATGTTGAATTCGAAGAGTATACTACTATATCCGGAAAAATTTACAGGAGAGACTAGAAGTGTATATTTGATTGGTGAGGCCAACTTTAAAGTGAAACCGGATAAGAAGCATCCTTTCATTGTAAAGGCCAATGATTATCAAGTTACTGCTTTAGGTACTGAATTTAATGTAAATGCTTATCCGGAAAATAGCGAACTGATGGCTACTTTGCTGGAAGGTAGTGTGAAAGTTGAATTCAATAACTTGCTGTCCAATATTATTTTAAAGCCTAATGAACAGTTGGTATATGACAAACATACGAAAGCGCACAACCTGCGGATGCCGGAGATAGATGATGTGACGGCATGGCAACGTGGGGAATTGGTTTTTAGTAATATGTATCTGGAGGATATTTTTACAAGTCTTGAACGCAAATTTCCTTATGCTTTTGTATATAGCCTTCATAGCTTGAAAAAGAATACATATAGTTTCCGCTTCTCCAAACAGGCGAATCTGGAGGAAGTTATGAAGATTATATCGCAAGTTGTTGGAAATGTAAACTATGTTATCAAGGGAAATAAGTGTTATGTAACTAGTAAAGAATGAATATATTGTAGAACCTTTTAAATTTAATACGTAATGCAAAAAAATACCCGGAAGGAATGGCCGTTCCTCCCGGATATGAAATCAATCTCTTTTAATATTAGCGTAATATTGACGCTATTCTGAATGATCCTAGAATAATAACCAATTAACTAATACTAAAGATGCTACAAATCTACGAAAAAATAGCAGAAAAAATAGCTCATAAGCGGGTCTTTCTCACTTTTTTAAGTCTTATTCTTATACAGACTTTCGCTTTGGCTCAAAATGATAGTAAAATAACTATCCAACAAAAGAATATTACTGTCATTGATGCCTTAAAGACTGTGGAAAAACAGTCTAAAATGTCTATAAATTATAGTGATTCCGAATTGACAGGAAAAGTAATAGCCCAGTTAAATTTGCAGAACGCATCCCTCGAAACCGCACTTGATACCATCTTAAAAGGGACGGGCTTTTCATTCCAAATACAAGGTAACTACATTATAATAGCTGAAAAGAAGCCTGTAGTTGCACAAATCCTTAAAAATATCAAAGGAAAGGTTACTGATGAGAGCGGTGAACCGTTGATTGGAGTAAATATATCTGTGGATGGTAGTTCTACAGGTACGATTACCGATTTCGATGGTAACTTTACGATCAAGGCAGCAGAGAAATCTATTCTCAAAGTATCTTATATCGGATATGCTGCACAGATAATTCCTGTTTCCAAGAAAGATTTCTATCCGGTTGTAATGAAGCAGGATACAGAAGTGCTCGATGAAGTTGTTGTAACGGCATTGGGTATCAAACGTGCAGAAAAGGCGTTGTCTTACAATGTACAACAAGTCAAGGGAGATGCACTGACTACGGTAAAAGATGCTAACTTCGTAAACTCGCTGAACGGTAAGATAGCCGGAGTGAGTATTAACAAAAGTGCTAGTGGAGTTGGTGGTGCGACACGTGTTGTAATGCGTGGTGCAAAATCTATCGAAGGTGATAACAATGCTTTGTATGTGGTGGACGGTATTCCTTTGTTCAATACCAATATGGGAAATACCGACAGTGGTATTATGGGTGAAGGTAAGGCCGGAACAGAAGGAATCGCCGACTTCAATCCCGAAGATATTGAAAGTCTTTCTGTTTTGAGTGGTCCTTCGGCTGCTGCGTTGTATGGTAGTAGTGCCGCTAACGGTGTAATTTTGATTACCACTAAAAAAGGAAAAGAAGGAAAACTTTCAGTGCAGTTCTCTTCTTCTTCAGAGTTCAGCAAAGCTTATATGACTCCTGAGTTTCAAAATACGTATGGTAACAAAAAAGATATGTATGAAAGCTGGGGTGAGAAACTGTTGACTCCTACAAGTTATGATCCTAAGAAGGATTTCTTTAATACCGGAACAAACTTTATTAATTCGGTTACGTTGACCACCGGTACGAAATCGAATCAGACTTTTGCTTCTGTTTCTTCTACCAATTCCAAAGGTATTGTGCCTAATAATGAATATGAACGTTTGAATTTCACAATCCGTAATACGGCAACTTTCCTTAATGATAAATTACAACTCGATTTAGGTGCGTCGTATGTGAAACAGAAAGACAAGAATATGGTATCGCAAGGACAATATTGGAATCCGGTGATGGCCGCCTATTTGTTCCCTCGTGGTGAAGACTTTGATGGAATTAAGTCATTCGAACATTTCGATGAAAGTCGCCAACTTCCGGTTCAGTATTGGCCGGTGGCAGATCCGGTATATGCTTCACAGAACCCTTACTGGACTGCTTATCGCAATGTAGCTACGAATGAAAAGAGTCGTTATATGTTCAACGTAGGGTTGACTTATAATATTACCGATTGGTTGAATGCGACAGCCCGTTTCAGAATGGATGACACACATGTATTGTTTGAACGCAAGATTTACGCTTCATCCGACGATAAATTTGCGGAAGGAAAGAAAGGACTGTATGGATACAATAACTATGAAGACCGTCAGGAATATGCCGACTTTATGTTGAACGTAAACAAACATATAGCTGATTTCAGTATTTCTGCCAATGCGGGTTGGAACTATTCTAACTATTGGGCATTGGAGAGAGGATACAAAGGGACATTATTGGGAGTGCCCAATAAATTTGCGGCTTCTAATATCGATCCGGCTAATGGTCGTATCTCAGAAAAGGGTGGTGATAGTCGTGTACGTAATCATGCTGTTTTTGCCAATTTGGAACTTGGTTGGAAGAGTATGCTTTATTTGACGCTGACCGGACGTAATGACTGGAATTCACGTTTGGTGAATACCGATGAAGAATCTTTCTTCTATCCCTCAATCGGTCTGTCCGGGATTATTTCCGAGATGGTCAAATTGCCCGAATTTATCTCTTACCTGAAAGTTCGTGGTTCGTATACGGAAGTCGGTGCGCCTGTATCCCGTTCGGGACTGACTCCGGGTACGGTAACTACCCCTATTGTGGGTGGTGCATTAGATCCTACCGGTATCTATCCGTTTACTGATTTCAAGGCAGAGCGTACAAAGTCATACGAATTTGGATTAAGTCTGAAGTTGTGGAATAAATTAAGTGCGGAGGTAACCTACTATCATTCTAATACATACAATCAGACTTTCTTGGGTGATCTTCCGGAATTTACCGGATACAAGCAGATTTATTTGCAGGCCGGTAATGTGGAAAATCGTGGTTGGGAGGCTTCATTAAGCTATTCCGATCAGTTTAAGTTCGGATTAGGAATCTCTTCAACATTGACATTCTCTCGTAATATAAACGAGATTAAGGAGATGGTTGAAAACTATCATACGGATTTGATGGATGAACCGATTAATATTCCGGAGGTTTTGAAGGATGGTGGTCGTGTCATCTTGAAAGAAGGCGGAAGTATCCACGATATTTATGCCAACACCTTCTTGAAGAAAGACCACTTGGGATATGTTGAGGTAAAGAGCGACGGAACCTTTGGAATGGAAAAGGGGGAACCCGTTTATTTGGGAAAAACTTCTCCTGATTTCAATATGGGATGGAGTAATATGTTGACATACAAAGGCTTTGGGCTCGGATTCCAGATCAACGGACGTTTTGGAGGCGTGGTGACCTCTTCTACAGAGGCATTGCTTGATCGTTTCGGTGTATCCAAACGTTCGGCTGAGGCTCGTGAAGCGGGAGGCGTATTGTTGAAGGGACAAGGTCTGGTAGATGCGAAGTCTTATTATCAGATGACAGGTACGGGAAATTATGAAACTTCCGGTTACTATGTATACAGTGCCACCAATATTCGTTTGCAAGAACTTACCTTTAGCTATACTATGCCTAATAAGTGGTTTGGTAACGTGTTGAAAGATGTTACAGTTTCGTTTATAGCCAACAATCCTTGGATGTTGTATTGCGAAGCTCCGTTCGATCCGGAACTGACTCCTTCCACTAGTACTTACGGACAAGGTAATGATTATTTTATGCAACCGAGTGTTCGTAGCTTTGGCTTCGGTATTAAATTTAAATTATAATACACCTTCTTTATTATGAGAAAATGAATCATTTTAAACTATTAGCGGTGATATGCGCAATGGCGCTATTTGCCTCATGCAATTTTGAAGAAATCAATACCAACCAATTTGAGATGAGCGACGGAGAAGGTGCGATGGATGGTTTTGAAGTCGGAGGGCTGATTACAGCTATGCAACGGACAGTGATTCCCGTAGGCACACAGGCTGATGATACAGATGTTATCAATGAGTATCAAATAGCTTATCATCTATCGGCCGATAATTGGAGTGGATTTTTTGGCGAGAACAACAGTAACGGTTGGAACGCAGGTAGTAACAATACTACTTATTATTTGTTGGACAATTGGATAAAAGCGACCTATACACAGTCTTATACCAATGCTCTTGATCCTTGGAAGAAATTGAAAATAGCGTCCGAGAAAAATGGTACGCCCGAAGTCTTTGCTTTGGCTCAAATTCTGAAGATTTCCGCTTGGCACAAGACACTTGAAAGTTTCGGTCCGATGCCTTATTCTCATGCGGCGGACGCTACAATGAACATTCCGTTCGATTCGGAGAAAGAGGTGTATACGGCGATGTTTGAAGAATTGACCGCAGCCATTGAAGAATTAACAGAAAAGGCGGAAAATGGGGTGAATGTAATGGGCGCTTATGATGCGGTATATGCCGGAGATGCTACCAAATGGGTGAAATACGGCAATTCGCTGATGCTTCGTTTGGCTATGCGTGTCCGCTTCGCTGATGCGGAACTGGCGAAAAAGTTTGCTACTCAAGCAGTAAATCATTCTATCGGCGTGATGACGGCTAAGGATGATGCGGCTCAAATGAGTCAAGGAGCAGGTATGACTTTTCGCAACAACATTGAATGGCTGGCAGGCAACTATAATGAAGCTCGTATGGGTTCTTCTATCTTTTCTTATCTGATGGGATATGAAGACCCGCGTTTGAACGTTTATTTTGCCGATGGATGGTAATGCCTCTTATGGTGTTGAGGCTTTCAACGGAAAAACATATCAAGCGGTGCCGGCAGGGCATGCCAATGCGCAGAATGATATCTATAAATCTTGCTCAAAGCCCAATATTCAAAGTGGAACTCCTACATATTGGCTGCGTGCATCGGAAGTTTATTTTTTGCGTGCGGAAGCAGCTTTAGTGGGAAGGTTTCGGCAGTGCGGATTCATGGTATAAACAGGGCATTGATATGTCTTTTCAGGAGAATGGTGTGACCGAACCTGTAGACGATTATATGAATTCCAATTTGTCACCTCGGGCATATGTTCTTTCCCATTATCAGTATGGGCAAACACTTTTTGCTCCGTGTGAGACTACTGTCAAGTTTGAAGGGACAACTGAGCAGAAGTTGGAAAAAATTATGATTCAGAAGTGGATTGCTTTGTTTCCTAACGGACAGGAAGCGTGGACGGAATGGAGAAGAACCGGTTATCCGAAGTTGAATGTCATTAAGACTTTGAAAGGAGCAGTGCAAGGCGCAACTCTTGAGGGCGGTATTCGCCGTATGATTTATCCCACCAGTTTTTCTCAGACTAACGAGGGAAAGGCTATTTATGAAGCAGCCTTGAAGTTGTTCAATAACGGTGCAGGTGGCGAAGATAAGTCTTCTACCCGTTTGTGGTGGGATTGTAAGAGATAACCTACATGTATCATTTTAATACAGATGAAGAATATGAAATCATTAAGAAAATTGTTATATATTATTCCATTGACAGGCATGATGGTAACTTCTTGCATGGATGTGGAGAATATTGAGATAGACCATATAGGCGGGTATGCCACAATGAACAATGCGAGAGTGAGGCATATTATGCCAATCTGCGCGCCTATAAGGCGACTGCTTGGAATTACAATCGTCCCGTAGCTTTCGGATGGTATTCCAATTGGGCGCCTGCTGGAGCTTATCGAAGAGGATATCTCTCTGCTATGCCCGATAGTATGGATTTTGTTTCTATGTGGAGTGGCGCTCCAGGACGTTATGAAATCACTCCGGAGCAGAAGGCAGATAAAGAGTTTGTGCAAAAGGTGAAAGGAACGAAACTGTTGCAGGTAAGTCTGCTTTCTTATCTTGGTAAGGGTGCGACACCAAATTCGGTATACCTCGAAGTGGAAAAACAAGCGGAGGAAGAAGGCTGGTCGGCGGCTCAATTGGAAACGGCGAAGAAACAAGCCCGTTGGAAATATTGGGGATTTGAAGGTCAGTTTGAAAGTGAAAACCATTATGCATGTCTGGCGAAGTTTGCCAAAGCTCTGTGTGATTCTTTGTATGCAAACGAATGGGACGGTTATGATGTAGACTGGGAAATCGGTAGTGGTGTGTTTGATATGGATGGCACATTGAGTCAGAATAAGCATTTGATTCATTTGGTTAAAGAGATGAACAATTACATTGGTCCGAAAAGCGATCCGGAAGGTAAAGGACATAAAATGATCTGTATTGATGGAAATATTTATGGGCTTACCCATGAATTGGATGAGTATGTCGATTATTGGATTATACAAAGTTATGGTAGTTCCAATCCCGGTTTTGATGGTTATGGCGTTGATCCTAAAAAAATAATCTGCACAGAGAACTTTGAAAAGTATGCCACTAATGGAGGTCAATTGCTGAAGCAGGCTGCTGCTATGCCGCAAGAAGGTTATAAAGGTGGAGTAGGAGCTTATCGCTTCGATAATGATTATGACAATACGCCAAATTATAAATGGATGCGTCAGGCTATTCAAATCAATCAGCGGGTTTTCAATGAATGGAAAGCGAAACAAAACGAAGCGGAAAATAAACCGCAGAAATAAGTGGACTTATAAAATTCTAAAACAGTAAAAAGATGATGAATAAACATATATTCTATTATTTGATGGTAGGTAGTATGGCGTTATTGTTGGGCGCTTGCAACGACAGCATGAATGACCTGCTGGAGCCTAAGGTTTATTTCGAAAGCAAGGAATATAATTTCTCGGTGGAAGATGAAATGGATGTAATGACATTTGATCTGGTTTCAAGACTCTCGTCAGCAACTTCCTCTCAGGTAGACGTATCATATAGTGTAGCCGAACCAAGTGTAGTAGACGAATACAATGCAAAGTATGGCACAAATTATGAGATGCTTGATGTTTCGCAGGTAAAGCTAAGCAGTACGACATCTTCTATTTCGAGTGGAAAATTGTATGCGGATAATGTAGAAGTCGAACTTTCCGGGTTAGAAGCCTTGAAAGCCGGGAACTCATATGTTTTGCCTATGCGGGTGCATTCGTCTTCGGTGTCGACTCTTTCCGGAACAAACATTGCATATTTCTTTTTCTCCAAACCGTTGAAAATTACCAAAGCTGGTAATTTCAGTAATCACTATATTTCTGTGAAGTTCCCTGTCGGTACTTTCTTCTCGTCATTCACTTACGAAGCATTGATTAATGTGGATTATTTCCTCGATAATAATACGATTATGGGAACCGAAGGTGTGATGATTCTCCGTATCGGTGATGCAGGAGGAGGAATTACTCCTAAAGATTATTTGGAAGTGGCCGGAGGACAGAACTACCGTGTAACGAAACCGTTGTTAACAAATCGTTGGTATCATGTAGCGTTGACTTATGATCAACCGACAGGAAAAACAGGTATTTATGTAAATGGTGAGAAATGGGCTGGTTCAGATTGGGGTATTGACGGTTTTGATCCGAATTCGGACATGGGTTTTTATATTGGTAGAATCTATGGTTTTAAATGGGGTGAACGTCCATTCCATGGTAAAATGAGTGAAGTCCGTGTTTGGAGTGTAGCCCGTACGGAAAATCAACTTAAGCAGAATATGCTGGGTGTTGACCCTGCTTCAGAAGGCTTGGCACTTTATTATAAACTAGACGGATCAGAGACTCAGGAAGGTGGAGTTATCAAAGATGCCACAGGGCGTATAAACGGTACTACAAATGGAATTACTATTAAGACGTTGGATGCTCCGATAGCTATCAATTAATGGAACACACAAATTTGTGAGAGTTTTTGCTCTTTGCATTTTTGAATATGAGTGAAAGCCTGCTTACTGAAAAGATAATATTCTTTTGGTAAGCAGGTTTCTTTTATTTATGTTTGTTTTATGAAGAAGTTACTATTTATCCTGTTTATATCTTTTCCATCTAAATGTTTTTGAAGCGTGGTGAAGAACGGGAAGTGAAGTTTATTTTGTCCGAAGAGGATTTCTCGCTTGTCGATCGGAATTTAAAGAGGATTGTGGAGCCGGGAACTTTTCAGATAATGATTGGTGCTGCTTCCGATGACATAAGATTACAGACGAAAGTAGCTATAAAATAGGAGATGCCATCTTTGACTGTTTGATATGTTTTCTAAATACATTCAGTGTGTCGGAAATTCCGACACACTGAATGTATTTGTAGCTTGCACCTATTTTTATTGTCAAACAGTTAGTATAACATTCAAATAAATGAATATCAATGCTCTCTTGATAATAACCTCTGATAATAGGCTGATAATGAAATATAGTCTCGATGCTATCATTTCACTCCACTTGGTTCGCGCTTTATAATTCGATTTTTAGATTTGAATGATCATAGACTATGGGAATACTTTCCCCATTAACAGACACAGATACCGGGCATTGTAAACTTCTGATATAGGCTTTGACTTTGGTGGAGCCATCAATCCATAGCTGCATGCGTCTATTTTCTTCTTTCTGAATAATAAATAGTTTTGCCAGCGAGGAGAAATAAGAGGTAGTTCCTCTTTTTAATGAACTGCCATAACCAATAAAATACTCTTTAGCATCTGCCGGAGCGCTCTTTTCCGGATATGTAACTATAAACATATAAGCATCTGTAGACCAGCCATCGGCTTCAATCCATGAATTGCTATGCATTAATCGTCCGTCTGCTAACTGATTAATATAAATATCTGTAATCTTACCCTTATTGCGGATGCGTAAACCAATCCAGTTTTTACCTTCACGTTTCTCAATCTCAGGAAGCTCTTTTCATCGGGAGTCTCTTTTAAAATAATAGCAGTCACACCTTTCACGCTCTATTGACTTCGTCAGGCAAGTGAAAAGAATAATAACTATCTTTACTTTTCAAATCTTCAGTCGGTACTTCTATTACTTCCCAATACAAATCGTCCGGATAATCATGCACAAAATTAGATCGTGCCAACGTGCGAGGATATAATGGACGGACTATTACTGAAGAATTTCCATTTGTAATGTTTAGATCTGTCCCTTTTTTCTCAGTTATTCCTCCCGGATGCCACAACCATTCAAAATGACCGGTTTCATAGGTTTTTAAATCATCAATGATATAGATGACGTTGTCTATCCACAAAAAGTGACGGAAGTTGCGGCTAAACTGGTCCGAATAAGGACCTGTACCATTTGCCAACACATATTTTATATTTCCGGCATCCAACAGATAATGCAGATATCCTCTTAAGGTAGAACCATAATATTGCTGTTCTCGTCTTTGCCCTTTGCCATTGAATAATACGACATTATGTGCCTCGCTTTGAAAGAAGTAGTTGCGGTATTCGGGATTCGCATACCAACATCGTCCTCCATCTTTGATAATATCCTCTCCTTTATGAAAGACTATGAATGAATTGGCATCGGCATGAGAATGATTCCAGGTATATCCGGACTTGACGGCTAACATTGTGGCATCTTTCTCCCAAGAGTTGCGCATGGTTGCCCAACCGAAGTCTTTGAATAATTGTGATTTCTTTAGTTTAGGAACCTTGGGTGCTTTACTCAAATTGGGAGTATAGAGAAATCCTATCGGGCGGTCGATAAAATATCCATCACGGTGTTGCCCTTGCTCTATCTGATTCATATACCAAAGCATATCATCATTTTGAATCCCCATTGCATATAATAACATCAGACTACTTTCGGCAGCCGTGTTTTTATGACTGTCCCCGAAGTTTATATTATAAAGCATACCTGTACGTGGATAACAGATATGTACAAAAAAATCTGATAACTTCTCCAGTTGGGGTATCTCTATTGCTTTATCTTCCTTGTGAGTATTCATCCAAGCTAAGCGGAATAATAAAGCCTCTTGAATCCCGTAGTTTGCATAGTTCAGACATTCATACATTCCACCGGCCTCATCAAAGGTCTTTGGCTTTTGATGAAGCACATCTCCTGCAAACTCAAACCATTCGGGAAGGACTTCGTTGATAATCTTTACAGCATCTCTTGCTTCTTCCAATTCATTCTGTAAGCTTAGTGCAAGTAGACCACCCATACACGTACAAGAAGTCCACCAGTTGTGCCCCATTGAGTTTAGTGAATGAATACGTGTTGGCTCCAAGATCCAGTCACCTAATAGCGGGTCCATTGCCAGACGTTTTAATCCGTGAGCTATTTTTCTTCTTTCAGATTGAGAAAGTTCTTGATAGATGGCGTCATAAGCTATTGCTGCATAAAAAGCTTTATGTGCAATCTCAAGGTCGGCGTTC
>SCPN01000684.1_pt1 | contig 13091 bp, 12 predicted proteins | sample 6106831 | NCBI WGS metagenome assembly SCPN01 (sample SAMN10720447, study PRJNA508395) | human gut metagenome | isolation source: Participant 1, 0 month
CCCTGGTAAAGAGGAACTTCTGACAGAAGAAGAGTGTGATGCGTGCGATTTCGGCGACAACGCGGAGTATATTGATTACGAAAAGATTTATCAGTCCCGTTTCAAAGTACTCAGAAAAGCATTTGAAAGATTTTGCGGCAGATGACGTATATGATGCATTTGTATCGGAAAATGGTTACTGGCTGGAAGATTATGCGCTGTATATGGCGATTAAGGATGCACTCGGCGGAATCAGCTGGAGTGAGTGGCCGGCAGAATTAAAGGACAGAGAAGAAGCAGCACTGAATCAGAAACGGGAAGAACTTGCCGAGGAGATTGCATTTTACAAATTCCAGCAGTTTATGTTCCTGAAACAGTGGAAAGCACTGAAGGCATACGCATATTATTTGCATTGAAGCCGAAGTGCCGATTGTGCACCTGGGCAAATCCGGTTCTGTTCCAGTTTGATGAGGACAACCAGCCAAAAGCAGTTGCCGGATGCCCGCCGGATGCGTTCTCCGCAACCGGACAGCTCTGGGGCAACCCGTTATACAAATGGGACTATCATAAGAGCACAGGTTATGCATGGTGGCTGTTACGTCTGGCTCACGTGTTTAAACTGTACGATACTGTCCGCATCGACCATTTCCGCGGATTTGATGAATATTATTCCATCCCGTTCGGTGATCAGACGGCAGAGCGCGGCCACTGGGAAAAAGGACCGGGCATGGATCTGTTCAACACCGTCAAAGAAAAGCTCGGCGATGTGGATGTCATCGCAGAAGACCTGGGATATCTTACCGAGAGCGTGATCGAAATGGTGAAAGAATCCGGCTATCCGGGTATGAAGGTGCTGCAGTTTGCTTTTGACTCCCGTGAGGAGAGTGATTATCTGCCGCACAATTACGAGAGAAACTGTGTTGTCTACACCGGAACACACGACAATGATACCATTCTTGGATGGTATTATGTCATGAGTGAGGGAAGACCGCGAATTCTCCAAAGAGTATATGGGAAATGCAAAGAGTACCGACGAGGAACTCCCGTGGGATTTTATTCGCATGTCAATGGAGAGCGTGGCAAATCTGGCTGTCACTCCGATGCAGGAATTTTTAGGTCTTGGAACGGAGGCGAGAATTAACTATCCGTCTACACTTGGAAATAACTGGAAATGGCGCCTGCTTCCGGGACAGTTTACATCGGAAATGGCAAAGAGAATTCACCGGCTGACACAGATTACAGCACGTATTGCAAAATAAAAATACGCGCCGGAGAGAAAGCAAAACAGGCCGGGAAAACAAGCCGGAAGAGATTCCGGCAGAACAGATACAGAGTTTAAAGGAGAGGCCTGCAGAATATGGAACAGGTAACAATCAGGGACATTGCCCGCAAATGTAAGGTAGGCGTGAGTACCGTATCGAGAGCGATGAACAATCATCCGGACATCAATCCGGAAACAAAAGAGATGATCTTAAAGGTGATTGCCGAATCGAATTACGTACCGAACAACAGTGCCAGAAACCTGAAGCGGTCGAATGCCAAAGCGATTGCCATTCTGGTAAAAGGCATGGACAACATGTTCTTCAACAACATGATCAGTGTGATTGAAGAGGTTGTGCGAAAAAAGAAATACGCCTGCATTATTGAGCGAGTAGAGGAAAAGGCAAATGAGGTAGACTCCGCGATCGAGATCGTCAAAGAAAAACGGCTGCGCGGCATCATTTTCCTCGGCGGAAACTTTACGCATCCGCATGAGAAAATGGCGCAGATCCCGGTTCCGTACGTGATCAGTACAATCGGGGCGGTTTCAGACGGAGGAAAACCGTGCGCGAGCGTATCGGTCGATGACTACAGGGAAAGCTATAAGATGGTAGATTATCTCTGTGGTCTCGGGCACCGGCGCATTGCCATCATTACCGCCTGCGAGGACGACATCAGTATCGGACGCCTCCGTCTGAATGCGTACCGCCAGGCTTTACTGGATCATGGGATACCTTATGACCCTGATCTGGTATTTCATATGACGAAGGACGACACGTATTCTTTCGCCACAGGGTACAAGATAACAAAAGAAATTCTGGAAAAAAAGACGGAGTTTTCCGCGCTGTATGCCACCGCGGATACGCTGGCAATCGGTGCGTGCCGTGCCTTAAAAGAGGCCGGGCTTACCGTGCCGGATGATATTTCCGTTGCCGGATTTGACGGAATTGATGCGGGAGAGTATTATATACCCAGTATCACAACGATCCGCCAGCCGGTGGAGCAGCTTGCCGCAGAGACGGCGAAGATGCTGTTTTCCTTAATTTCAGGAAAAGAAGAACCCTGCAGCAAAGTATACGATGGGGAACTCGTCGTAAGGGAATCTACGAAGTCGCGGATCGCGCAGCAGTAAAATATTTGCTGTTTCGCTGCCCCGAAAAGTGATTCAGAAGTGAACCGTCCCATTCAGGGAAAAGCTTTGAATGGAACTGCGAAAGCTGCCAATTGCAGGAAATCTGGAATGGCAGCGCAACTAAATGACACTGTGGGAATTTATCCACAGCAATACGAGGAGAAAAAAATGGAAGAAAGAATTCAGGCAATCTTAAAAGAGCGTTTTGGAAGAGATCTGGACAACTGCACAAAGAGCGAAATCTTTGAAGCCCTGATGGTTATCACCAAACAGGAGATGGCAGGTCGCAAAAGAAACACCGGAAGTAAGAAGCTGTATTATATTTCAGCAGAGTTTCTGATCGGAAAACTGCTGTCCAATAACCTGATTAACCTTGGCATGTACGAGGAAGTTGAAAAAGCACTTGCAGCTCACGGAAGAGAGCTGACCGAGATCGAGGAGATGGAAATGGAGCCGTCCCTTGGAAACGGAGGTCTCGGCCGTCTGGCAGCATGCTTCCTTGATTCTATCGCAACGCTTGGCCTGCCGGGAGACGGTATCGGCCTTAATTATCACTTCGGTCTGTTCCGCCAGCTTCTGGTCGACCACAAACAGAAAGAAGTGAAAAATCCATGGATCACAAATGAGAGCTGGCTCGTCAGACAGCCGGTATCCTTTGCAGTTCCGTATAAAAACTTCACGATGCATTCTACCCTGTATGATATCGACGTACCGGGTTACAACAATGGCTGTAACCGTCTGCATCTGTTCGATGTAGATACGGTAGACGAGAGTATCGTTCCATCAGACAGCATCAACTTTGACAAGCATCAGATCCAGAAAAACCTGACTCTGTTCCTCTACCCGGATGACAGCGACCGTGCCGGACAGCTGCTTCGTATCTACCAGCAGTATTTCATGGTCAGCAACGGCGCACAGTTTATCCTCATGGAGTGCGAGCAGAAGGGCTACGATCTGCACAAGCTGTATGATCACGTTGTGATCCAGATCAACGATACCCATCCGTCCATGGTCATTCCGGAGCTGATCCGTCTGCTGCAGGAGAGAGGCTTTACCATGCAGGAAGCCATCGATGTTGTAAGCAAGACCTGTGCTTACACCAACCACACGATCCTGGCAGAGGCACTGGAAGAAATGGCCGATCGATTACCTCGAGGAGGTTGTTCCGCACCTGATGCCGATTATCCACGAGCTGGACGCACAGGCAAAGAAGAAATACAAAGATGAGAAAGTAGCGATCATCGATAAGGATCAGCGCGTCCATATGGCACACATGGATATCCACTACGGATTTTCTGTTAACGGCGTTGCAGCACTGCACACCGAGATCCTGAAAAACTCCGAGCTGAAACCGTTCTACGATATTTATCCGGAGAAATTCAACAACAAGACAAACGGAATCACCTTCCGCCGCTGGCTGCTGCACTGCAACCGTGAACTGGCACAGTATATTGAGAGCCTGATCGGACCGGGATTCAAAAAAGATGCCGACGAGCTGGAAAAACTGCTTAAATACAAAGACAACAAGAAGGTTCTTGCAAAACTTGAGGAGATCAAACACAACCGCAAACTGGATCTCAAACAGTTCCTGTATGAGACACAGAATATCGCGCTGGATGAAAATTCCATCATCGATGTACAGGTAAAACGTCTTCATGAGTACAAACGCCAGCAGATGAATGCCCTGTACGCTATTTACAAATACATGGATATCAAGAGCGGAAACAAGCCGAAAACCCCGATCACCATGGTATTCGGTGCAAAGGCTGCACCGGCTTATATCATCGCAAAAGATATCATCCATCTGATCCTGTGCCTGCAGGAGCTGATTGATAACGATCCTGAGGTAAGCCCGTACTTCAAAGTGATTATGCTTGAGAACTACAACGTATCAAAAGCTGCAAAGGTGATCCCGGCAGCAGATATCTCCGAGCAGATCTCCCTGGCATCCAAAGAGGCTTCCGGAACCGGAAACATGAAATTCATGCTGAACGGTGCCCTGACGCTTGGAACAGAAGACGGTGCAAACGTTGAGATTGGCGATCTTGTCGGAAAAGAGAACATCTACATCTTCGGAAAGAAACCGCAGGATGTCATCGACCTGTACGCAGATGCTGCTTACTGCTCAAAAGACATCTATGACGAAGATCCGGAGATTGCAAAGCTGGTTGATTTCATCGTCAGCGATGAGCTTCTTGCTATCGGCGACAAGGTTTGCCTGGAGAGACTCTACAAAGAGATCTTGAACAAAGACTGGTTCATGACGCTGCTCGACCTGAAAGAGTACATCAAGACAAAAGAAAGAGTATACAAAGACTACGAGAACAAAGATGCATGGAACAAGAAGTGCCTGATCAACATCGCAAAAGCAGGCTTCTTCTCCTCCGACCGTACCATTGCACAGTACAACGAGGATATCTGGCATCTGGCATAAGTAGAACATGCAAAACGCCGCCGCAGACGATTCGGTTCGTCCGCGGCGGCGTTTTTAATGCAATTTTTATGAAAGATTCAGCCGTCTGCTTAAGATATAGCGGCAGATCAGGAACAGAACAACGCAGAGCACCACGGTGATGATAAGTGTGGAAACCGAGGATGTGGTAACCACAGCAGTCGGTGTGGAGTCCTGGAAAACACGGACGATGCTGATTCCGCCGAAGATCTGGATCACGGTAGTCATGCCGATGTAAGAGAGGACAGCCGTCAGAATTTTGTGGCTGGATACCAGGCTTCCGATGCTGATGGCGGCATAGAACAGAAGAATGCCAAAGAACAGCGAAGCGAAGAAGCCAACGATGGAAAACAGTGCCATACCGATGTGGTTCGTGATGCCGATCAGGGAAAAAGCAGCATCGGCAACACAGGTAATCTGTGCCCAGAGATAGGACAGAAAATCGGAAAAGGTCATGGTCTTGTTGTAAAAAAGCAGGGTGTTTGCGGTAAAATACCGGATTGCGGACGGCAGAAGCAAAAAAGCGAAGGAAGCGAGAACGGAAAGTGCGTTTAAGATGCTCCATGCGCCGAAAACCAGCATTTTGGAGAGAATATGATCCGTTGCCGATACCGGAAGGACGTTGGTCAGATACCCTTCGTCGGTAAAAAGATTTTTATAGTAGCGCTGGATCATCAGCACCTGTGTCATGACGGATGCGGCGATCACAATCAAAACGTATGCAAACAGATAGAGGACGATCAGCAGATCCGGCAGCTCAGAAATCTGGGAAAAGAGGAATCCGAAGCCTCCGAGAGCGCCCATGAAAATGGCGGCACCGTTCAGCAGCGCCATGTTTTTCCAGCATGCTTTCCACTCATGTTTCAGACATTTTTTTAACATTTGAATACCTCCCTGAAATAAGAATCAATCGATTCACCCTCCTGCATCCGGATATCCTCAACCGAGGCGTGCAGTTTTAACTGGCCCTCCTGGATAAAGATGACCTCATCGAGAATATTTTCGACATCGGAAATCAGATGTGTTGAGATGAGGATGGATGCGTCTGGTTCGTAGTTGTTTAAAATCGTAGATAAAATGTAATCGCGTGCTGCCGGATCGACGCCTGCAATCGGCTCGTCGAGGCAGTAGAGCTTTGCGCGGCGGCTCATCGTGAGGATGAGCTGGACTTTCTCTTTCGTTCCCTTCGACATCGTTTTCAAACGGTCCTTCGGGCTGATTTTTAAGGATTCCAGCATGGCATTGGCGCGGGACATGTCAAAGTCCTCAAAGAAATCGCTGTAATACGTTAAAAGATCCGAGACGCGCATCCAGCTGCCGAGATACATTTTATCCGGCAGATAGGAGACGATCCGTTTTGTCTCAATACCGGGATGATTTCCGGCGATGAGGACTTCACCCTCACTCGGGGTCAGCAGTCCGTTCAGCAGCTTTAAGAGCGTCGTCTTTCCGCTTCCGTTGGGGCCCAGCAGTCCGATAATTTTCCCGGAATCCAGGGAAAGGTTGAGATGATCGAGCGCGGTGTGGTTTCCGAAGCGCTTCGTCAGGTCTTTACACGTTACAAGTTCACTCATGATTTTCTTCCTCCTCAATCGTTTCGGCAAGTAGCTGCCGGATTTCCTCCGGGGTTATGCCGAGCTGTTTCATGTGGGCAACAAAAGCAGATACTTCTGCGGCGGCAAGTTCTTTTTTCATCTGATGAATCAACTCCTTATCTTCGGTAATAAAGCGTCCGCTGGTCCGCTGGGAATAGATCAGTCCGCTGCGTTCCAGTTCGGAAAGCGCTTTCTGCATTGTGTTCGGGTTGACGGCGGCCTCCTGCGCGAGATCGCGGACGGACGGAAGCTTATCGCCCGGCTGATAGCGCCCGGTGATGATGTCCATCTGTACCCGCTCGATGATCTGCAGATAGATCGGCCGCGAGGAATCAAGATTCCATGGCATATGGCATTCACTCCTTTTGTACTACTGTATTAATTTGATAGTACAATCATACAATCGGTTTATGGATTTGTCAAGAAAATTAAGAAAAAATTTTAGATTTAGAGGTTAAATTGTGGTAAACTAAGCGTAAGTGCGGCACATTAGTATTAGAAGAAAAACCGCAGAAATAGTTCCGTCTAAAAAGATGGATGAAGGGAGAAATATGGCAGAAATTAAACTGAAAAAAAGAGAAGAGATGGATCCGGCGTACTGCTGGGATCTTTCGAGTTTGTTTGGTAGTGATGAAGAATTTGAGAAAACAGAGCAGGAGCTTGCGAAGAAAATAGAAGCGTTCCGCGCAAAACAGGGAACAATGAAAGAGAGTGCAGAAGCGCTGTATGACGTTCTTTCCGGTCTTGATGACATCAGCCGCGTCTTTTCCAGCCTGTATGTCTATGCAAGCCAGAAATATCACCAGGATATGGGAAATCAGAAGTATCAGGGCTATGCCGGAAAGATGGACAGCATGATGGCTGTTCTTGCGGATGCCTCTTCTTTCGTAGAGCCGGAGATCCTGGAGCTTGACGAGGAGACGGTTACAGAATTTGAAAAAGCATATGAGCCGCTCCGTCTGTACGATCGCATATTAAAAGAAAACTTCCGCAAGAAAGAGCACATTCTCTCGCCGGAGATGGAGGCGGTTCTTGCAAAAGCCGGAGAGATGGCATCCAGCCCGGATCAGATTTTCTCGGCATTTTCGAACGCAGACCTCAGATTCCAGCCGGTCACGGATGAAGAGGAAAATCAGGTTCCACTGAGCCACGGCACCTTCGTCGGATTTTTACAGTCGAAGGACCGCCGGGTCAGAAAAGAAGCGTTTGAGAAGTATTATGCGGAGTATGAAAAACACAAAAACATGCTCGCCGCAACGTTCGGTGCCAATCTGAAACAGGCCGCATTCTTTGCAGATGTAAGAAAATATCCATCTGCACTGGCTGCATCGCTGGATGGCGGAAATATCCCGGTTTTGGTTTACGACAAGCTGCTCGAGGCGATTCATGCAAAAATGCCGGCGATGTACCGCTACGTGGCACTGCGTAAAAAGCTGCTCGGTGTGGATGAACTTCATATGTATGATGTTTACGTTTCTCTGACGAAAGAGTACGAGCAGAAATATACGTATGAGCAGGCGATCGAGATCGTGAAGAAAGCGCTTGCCGTGCTCGGGGATGATTATGTGGCACTGCTGGACAAGGGCTTTTCGGAGCGCTGGGTGGATGTTTATGAGAACGAAGGAAAAAAGAGCGGTGCTTACTCCTGGGGTTCTTACGATTCCCATCCGTATGTGCTGATGAGCTTTAACGGAAATATCGATTCGGTCTTCACACTGGCGCATGAGATGGGCCATTCGCTGCATTCCTGGTATTCGAACCATACGCAGCCGTTTACGTATGCGGAGTACCGCCTCTTTGTCGCTGAGGTGGCATCAACCTGCAACGAGGCACTGCTGATCCGCTATCTGCTGAAGCATGCGAAAGAAAAAGAGGAGAAGATTTTCCTGCTGAATTATTTCCTGGATCAGTTTAAGGGAACGGTGTTCCGCCAGACGATGTTTGCGGAGTTTGAGAAGCGGATTCATGAGAAGATGGCAGAGGAAGGCACGCTGACGGCGGACGGTATTTCGGAGCTGTATCTGTCGATCAACAAGGAGTATTTCGGACCGGATATGATTTCGGATCCGCAGATCGCGCTGGAATGGGCGAGAATTCCGCATTTTTATACACCGTTCTATGTATATCAGTATGCAACGGGATTTTCGGCGGCGATTGCGATCAGCAGCAAGATCCTGGCAGGGGAGCCGGGTATCGTGGAGAAGTACAAACAGTTCTTAAGCGGCGGCTGCTCGATGGATCCGATCGACCTTTTGAAGATCTGCGGCGTCGATATGACGAAGCCGGAGCCGGTGGAAGAGGCGCTGGATGTGTTTGCTTCTTATGTGGAGGAGCTGGAGAAGCTGACCGCGGAAGCGTAAGCACAGGTTTTAAAGTTGCATAAATTTGATGGGAAATATGTGTGAAAAATATACAAAATTTGGCGCGTTTTTCCCTTGAAAAAGTTTTTGGATATGTTACAATATTATTACAGAGTAAAAATGGATGAGCTGGAAATTGAAAAATATTTGCGATTAAGAGGGAGAATTTCCGTATTTCTGTCGAATGCGGAAGATTAAACGTAAATTTTTCGGAATGCGGCTTTGCTCCTGTAAAAATGGGGAGCGGGCCGCGGCCGGCTATGAAAGAAATATTACTGTTCATTCAGCAGTGAACTGTAACAAAAACAGACGGATAGCAGATGAAGTAAGGGTGAGAGTATGAATTTATATGAGGCTATTTTTGTTAGAAAATCAGTAAGGAATTATTGTTTTGATACGCTTCCGCCGCAGACTTTGGATAAGATTTGGGAGCATTATAAGGAGATGCCGGCACTGTTTTCGGGCATCGGTGTGGATATGGCGATTCTGGACAACAGAAAAGGGCAGGAGAGAATGCTCAGTATGTTCAGTGTGAAGGCACCGTATTATATGGCTTTTTATTCGGAGGAGTCAGAACGATATCTGATGAACGTGGGTTATATTATGGAACAGATGGTGCTGTATCTGTGCAGTATCGGACTGGGAACCTGCTTTATCGGAAGTAATCGTGTGAAAAAGGCGGAGCTTGAGAAGAACGGAAAGCGGCTGGTGGGGATCGTCGCTTTTGGTAAGAGTCATGGTTCGCATACGAGACGGCAAAGTGAAGCAAAGAGACTGCCGCTGGAGGATCTTTGTGTGTTCAAAGAGGTGCCGCGGCAGTGGATGACGCAGATGCTGGAAGCGGCGAGACTGTCGCCATCCAGTATGAACAGCCAGCCGTGGAGATTTGTGGTGTATGATAACAGGATTCATATTTTCTCGAAGAAGCACAGTGTGGAGAAGCTTCGGAAGTGGGATGAGGTGAATTTCGGGATTATGTTTGCAAATATGATGGTGGCAGCAGAGGAGCTGTGGCTGGATGTTGACCTGATCAGACTCGGGGATATTTCGCAGAAAAACTTCTCAAATAATCGTATGTGCTGAGCGCGATTCTGAAGGCGTAGAGGTGAATACGGACGACCGCGGACGACTTCGTGCGGCTTCGTGCCCGCTGCACCGCAGGTACGAAGCCGCACGAGGTCTGACGGTGGGGACGGGGGTAAAGCGTCTGGATCCGCCAGGAGGCGGATCGGCGTGAGCATGTGGGGTGGATAGAGGTCTGGATCCGCTAGGAGGCGGATCGGCGTGAGTATGTGAGGTTGGGAGGACGGATGGAAAGGAGTCTGGATTCGTCAGGAGGGTGGTTCGGTGTGAATTTGTGGGGGGAAGACAGCTGTGCGGGTGTCTGATGGAGAGCGAAAATTGAGGGAATCGTAGATACTTTTGATTTTTTTTGAAAAAAATTGAAAATAGGTATTGACAAATGAGGGGAGTTCCTGTATAGTATCATTTGTAAGGTGCAGCGAGCACTTAGCAAGATAAAAATTAATAAATGCGCGAGTGGCTCAGGGGTGGAGTACAACCTTGCCAAGGTTGGGGTCGCGGGTTCGAATCCCGTCTCGCGCTCTACTGGAAACCGGAATGTGTAAGCATTCCGGTTTTTGCGTTGTGGAAAAATAGATGAAAAAGAAATCTTATTTTTAAAACTTAAGAATATTGCATTTTAAATTTTCATATGCTATAATGCCGATAGGCAATGAAATGAATGGCTTGCAAAGTCAACAAAAGCCCCACGAGCTGCAACTCGTGGGGCTTCTCTGTGCCTTTTGGGCAAGGCGACTTAAACCTTAGGCTGGCTGCCAGTTATTTCTTACCGTCCAGCCATTTGCAGATATAGTAGGCTACTATACTTGCCATAACGGAAAGAAAAAATGAAATGAATAGTTCTTGCACTGTCAACCCTCCCTTCTCTGCCTGTCTGGGAGTGGCAACGTTCATTAGTATAACATACAATTCTTATTTCTAAAATAAAAAAATTCCCTGTTTTTATAAAAATTCAAGGCTTCGAAAAAAAAGTTCTTGCCCGGTAGTTACTACCGGACGGTATGCTAAGGATAACAAAGCAAATCAGCGAAAGGGGAATGTAGTATGAACATTACGATGGAGAATTTTAAAACCGCAAAGTATGATGTGTTTTCTATTTTTGATGACCGCTGGGGTTTGTGTACTGCGGGTACGCCAAGGGAGTATAATACGATGACGATCGGATGGGGTACGATGGGGACGATCTGGGGACCGCCAAAGAAAGGAAAGCAGATCATTACCGTATTTATCCGGGAAAGCCGCCGGACGCATCAGATTCTGCAGAAGGAAGACGAGTTTACGGTCTGCTTTTTTCCGGAGAAATATCGGAAGGATCTTGGAATCCTGGGATCAAAATCGGGAAATGATGTGCCGGATAAGATCAGTCTGACCAGTCTGACACCGAAGATGCTGGGAAATGCGGTTGGATTTGAAGAGGCAGAGCTGACCTTTGTCTGCAAAAAAATCTATGCGGTCAGAATGGAGAAAGAAGATCTGCCGGAATTTACGCGCGATACTTTATATAAAGATGGCGATCTCCATTATCTGTATATGGGCGAGATTGAAGATGTCTTTGGCATGATTGAGGAATGAAACAGGAAAATTGGCGTGATGTATCAGTATTTCTTATCACAATCTTGTATATACTGCACCGGGCAGAAAGGCATCAGACTGCGTGAAATGCGGAAAATGTGAGAAGTATGTCTGCAGCACCTGCAGATCAGAAACCTGCTGGAGGATGTGGTGAAAGAGTTTGAAGCGGAGCGTGCTTGAAAAAATTTCCGAAATTTACAAAAAGTACATCTGATCAGGGAGTAACCTGATCAGATGTACTTTTTTGTACGCAGTATATCAGAGTTTGATCCAAGGGGACCATTCTGCTGCAGAATAATTGGATTAATAGTTGGCTTTATAAGAATTTCTCTTTTCCGCCGTTACGCGGTGCATCCGCTCTGCCATTACAACCATCAGAATCAAAATGGCCATCAGGAATACCGGATACAGTCCGAAGGAAATATGCTGGCCGAGAACGCCGAAAACCGGCGGCATCAGGCAGGTTCCGACGTAAGCAAAGGCCATCTGGATGCCGATGATTCCCTGGCTTAAGTCAGCACCGAAGTTTGCCGGTGTCTCGTGAATGATGGAAGGATAAATCGGCGCACAGCCAAGTCCGATCAGGATCAGGCCGATAAACAGAAGGGAATCGCCAAGCGGCAGCAGCATCAGAATCGTGCCGACTGCGATCACAGCCTGTCCGAGCCGGATCATTTTCTGGTCATTTAATTTCATTGTGATGAAACCGCAGAAGAACCGTCCGATCGTGATGCCAACGTAGAACAGGCTTGCCCAGCTTGCCGCACGCTTTGCATCGATGCCGCGGAACAGAGTACAGTAGCTTGCAGCCCACATGCCGGCAGTAGATTCTACTGCGCAGTAGCAGAAAAAGCAGGTCAGAACCTCTTTGACACCGGGAACGCGGATCAGGCGGGAAAAACTTCTCTGCTCCGGAACGGAGTTCTCATCTGCAGAAGCATCAGCAGATGGCTTCTGCCAGAGCGGAAGACTGAAAAATAAAATCAGAGTCAGCACAATCTGGAACAGGGCGATGGTACGGTAGCCGTTGTTCCAGGTGGAATGATTGATGGCATATCCCATGACGACCGGACCGGTGCTGCATCCGACGCCCCACATGCAGTGCAGCCAGCTCATATGGCGGGCTTTATAGTGCAGTGCAACGTAGTTGTTCAGAGCCGCGTCCACGCTTCCGGCGCCAAGGCCATATGGGATACCCCAGAGGCAGAGGGCGAGAAAAGAGTGGCTGACGGAGAATCCAAACAGCGCCACTGCTGTTGTGAGAACGCTTACTGCCGTGATTTTTCCGGTGCCGAAGCGGGTATTCAGACGGTCGCTGTTCAAACTGGATACGATTGTTCCGGCGGCAATAATCATAGAAATGATGCCGGCAGAAGAAACAGAAGTTCCAAGCTCCTGATACATGACCGGCCACGCTGAGCCGAGCAGAGAATCCGGCAGTCCGAGACTGATGAATGCCAGATAAATGACAGGTAACAAAAGTGAAACCATGGTAAAAACCTCCTCTTAAGAAAAGATAAAATAAGAATGAATCGTTTTATTGCGTTTAACGCAAAACCAACATTCATAAGCAGTTTTAAAGTATCATAACCGATAAAAAGAATCAATACTTTCTTTTTTTGATTTTACGATAAAATCTTTGTGGAAAAAGCTGTAAA
>SCPN01000492.1_pt1 | contig 13069 bp, 16 predicted proteins | sample 6106831 | NCBI WGS metagenome assembly SCPN01 (sample SAMN10720447, study PRJNA508395) | human gut metagenome | isolation source: Participant 1, 0 month
ATGAAATTGAGGGACTTCCACCTGACCTTGCGGGGATGGTTCCGTTACCGGCGTGTCGGTCGACGCATAGAGCGGTGCATGGACGAATTTTCTGATGCTCTTATGCAATGGGCTTGGCGATTCATGGGATTGATTTACGGGGAGTTTCCTGAGACTGCGGCAAGGCTGATCCTCTCGGCTGCTCTTCGCAAGCTGCCGCAGCTTGCGAAGAGGCTTTTCCGGTCGGTGTTTCCCTCCCGTGGCCGTCATGCGCGCGGAAATCGGCGGGGGCGGCACGTTCGGCATTGATGAACGCTTCGCCCTCGCGGCTTGGATGTCCAAACCGGCTCCGTTCTTCCGGGTTTAGGTTTGGTGTGTAGACGCCGTGCCCCGTGCCGTGCTGCCGTGGGGTCTAGCGTCCTGATTGATAACCGACGGAACGCAGGGAGGAACCGATGACCAGGAGCGTCGATGGCCGCGAGATGAAGCAGCTCAGGGCGCGCAAACAGCGCATCGTGGCTAGGGAGAACGCCAAGGCGCGCAAGCGGCGCACCCATCTGATCATCCGGCTGGGCGGCATCCTCTCCAACGAGGGCGTGCTTGGCTACGACGAGGGCGTCTGGAACGACGAGGGCAACCGGCAAAGGCTGCTGGACATGCTCAAGGCCCATGCCGCCGAACTGCGCGCATGGGCCTCTGGCGTGAGGCTCCCCAGCGCGCGGGTGAGCTGCGGGAACAGGTTCGTGACCTGCCCCAAGAGCCTCAGATACAGGAGCAGCCGGGCTATGGCTACCAGCCCGGATTCCAACAGCCACAGCAATGGCAGCAGCAGCCTTGGAACTGAGTCGGTTTCTTCTCTTCATCGGGGCGGAGCCCCTTTTTATAGAATCTTTGTACTCTTTAGACTCCCCGCAGGCCTTACGGCAGTAGGGGAAACGCACTATTAAAGGGGAGAAAATGGGAGATTAAAGGGGAGATTTTGGGAATTATTTAGGGGAGGTTTTGGGAGAATAAAGGACGCTTTTGAGGAATAAAAACGAGGTTTTGGGAGAATAAAGGGTAGAAAATATAAAAATCTCGTTTTTATGGTAGAATGCAGTCATGTCCGATGAGATCGTGAAGTACTCGAACCAGTTCAACAATCAGGCGCTGCGCAAGTTCACCGCGCTCGATCTTGATTTGCTGATGGCCATCGCGTCTCGCGTGCGGGACAAGGGCACGGACGAGGTGGCGTTCACGTTCGAAGAATTGAAGCGGCTGGCCGGACTTCAGAGGAACATGACCAACGATGAGTTCGCCAAGCAGATTGCCAATGTGAACCGTCGCCTGCTCGCGCTCAACTTCGAGTTCCAGAACGAAGAGCACGACATCATCCAGTTCGCCCTGTTCGCAGGCTTCGTCACCAGCCCGACCAAACGCACACTCACCGTATCGGTGAACTCGCGCTTCTCGTTCCTGCTTAACGACCTCACCTCGCAGTTCACCCGCTTCGAGCTGGCCGAGTTCACGGCCCTGCGCTCCAGCTACGCCAAGGAGTGCTACAGGAGGCTCAAGCAGTACCGACAAACCGGTGTGTGGAAGGTCAGCCTTGAGGACTTCCGCCGACTGCTCGACGTACCCAAATCGTATCGGCCGAGCGAAATCAACAAGTATGTTCTTAAGCCGATTGAGGAGGAGTTGGGACCTCTGCTGAATCTGAAGGTGCATCGCAAGTACCTGAAGAAGAAGCCGGGACGTGGCCGCGCTTCCCTTGTCGGGTTCGAATTTGAATTTGACCCGGAGAAGGTACCCGGCGGCGCTCCCGCTCCGCGCGTGGAGCTGTCCGGCTCCGTGGTGACCGATGAGGCGAGGAAGTCGCTCAGGGACGTGTCGAAGACGCCCGTGCCCGATCTGTCGGTGCCGGGCGAGGGACCGGCGCTCGACCCTGATACTCAGGCGTTCCTCGACGCGCACGGCGGTCATGGATTCGCCGGTGCCGAGGGGTATGTCTCCGACTGGCCGAGTGCTGCGTGATGGTATGTGAAAGCCCGTCCGGGCTTGCGCTCGGACGGGCCGGGTGCCGTTTAGCGGCTGTTTCTCATCGCCCAGACGGCCAGGGCCGTGAGGATGATGTCCGCGGCGATGGGATGCACCGCCGGTGCGAGACAGACGGCGATGACCGCCATCAGCAAATCAAGATCGAGCGCGGTGAACTTGCGGCGGAACGAGCCAGGGCTGAACTGGATGCGTATAAGGCGGCCCACGATGGTCTGACACCATTCGAGGTGGCCAGACGCAGCCATGATTCACAGGCCATGCCCGATGATCGGATGGAGCCTGGTATCGAGCCGACTCTTTTCTGAACAAGGGGCCGCGGGCTCCGACCCGCGGCAGGTTGCGCCGTCAACGGCGGCTGGATGCCATCGCCCAGACGGCCAGGGCCGTCACGGTGATGTCGGCCGCGATGGGATCCATCACGGGAGCGAGGCAGATGACGATGACCGCCATCAGCCATATCCAGGGCCGGCCGTGCGGCCCTTGTTACCCATGCGCATGTGCTGCGCCTTTCGTTCGGGCCGCGCCGCGACTGGCGCGGCAGCGTCGCCCGGCGGATGCCGGGCGGTCGGTTTCGTCCCTGCTACAAGACGTCCATCGACGACGCCAATCGTATCGGCTAAGATGGAAACGCCGGCGGAGGCGCTGCTAACTTCCCCCTTACGATCAGGCGGGCATGCATGACTTTTCGGGGATGGCCGATGCCGGCGGGATGGGTTACCCGCCATCCCCTTTGATTGGGCCGTGGCCCCGCGTCTTCGGATGCGGGGCCGGCGTCTTCAAACACCAACCCTTTGCATTACTGGTCTGTTCAATCCAAGGTCCAAGAGCTATAATTTCCTTGTCAGACGCACGTCTGGCATACCTAATCAAGGGGGCAAAAATGTTACGTACCAAGCATTTGAAGATGGCAGTGGTTCCAATGACTCTGCTGGCGCTCCTGTCGACGGCAGTCCCGGTGGCATCTGCTCAAGAAACCACTGACGAGTCGTTCTATGAACTTACCACCACTCCGTCGGGCGGGGACATGATTGTCGGCGAACCTGGCACAACGATTCTCTTTGATTCCAGCAACGGCGAATTGGTGGACGTGCTGCCGCCGAGCGAGGCTGAAGATTATTCGGTAACTGTCTCGCGTGGATGCGCTGATTCCAATGCTGGATGCTGGGCTGGCGGGAACGCTTTGGGTGACATGCAGTTTGCAGGCACCGGAACGGCAACGGGGTCCTGGCCGTATCGCAACAGCTATACGACCGGCAATAAGTCGGGACAGATCACCTTCGCAATCAACGGAGTTACATACACCCTGTCGCAGCTGGTCCGTGGATGCGCATCGCCACGGCAGACGGCTCTGGCGTCGACGGCGTATCCGTTACCCGCTGGTAAGGATGTCTTTCTAAATTTCGGGCCGGTGTCTTCGGATGCCGGCCCTTTGCGTTCCCGGCGTTCTCACAGGCCGAGTCCGTGGCCTCCCGTGCCCCAGCCCATGCCGATGTTGAGCGGGTCGGCGGGGTCGGAGAGGTCCCATGTCTCCTCCATGTCGGGTTCGGCCTGTTTTTCAGCCTGTTTGCGTTCGTTTTCGGCCAGCCGCTCGTCAAGCCGTGTCTTGAACCTGTCGGTGAGCGCCTTTTCGTCCTGATGGGCTTCGGGGTTCCTGCGGGGCCTGTGGCGGCGTTTCACGAGCCTGCGGGCGTTCCTGTGGCCTTCGGCCGGTTCAGGGCTTGAAGGGGCCTGTGGCGCGCCTGAGGGCCGTTGGCGGCGTTTGACGGCCGTCAGGATGCCTTGCGCTTGGTCGGAGAGCCGCCCGATCATGGCCCTAAGCGCGTCGAGGAGCCGGTTCAGGGCCTGGATGCGCCGGTTCTCCTCGCACAGGTCGCCCCTGCCGCCGCGTTTCTCCATCTCGCGGCTGGCGTATCCCTCGTGGATGGTGGGGATGCGTTCGATGCCCCGCGCCTTGAAGCTCCGATGGTCGATGACGGCGTATCCGGGGAGCAGGGCGTTGCAGGAGTCGGCCCACTCGCGCCTGAGCCTTTCGAGGAACTCCTTGGAGTCCAAGGGGTTGTTGCTCACGTTGACGCGCTTCCAGACCTTGCGGTTTCTGGCGCCGATCTTCTGCCGTCCGGTGTCGGGGTCGATGACGGGGATGCGCCGGCCGTTGGCGTCCAACGCGAACTCGCTGCGGCTCTTCGCCGCCCATCTGCCGGTCTTCGGGTCGATGCGCCGGTTGGCGACGAGGATGTGCGCGTGGGGGTTACGTCCGTCCTTGTCGGTGTGGATGGCGTACGTGCAGGCGTAGCCGTTGGCCGTGATGTTCCATGAGATGAAGTCCTCCAGTGCGCGGAAGCGTTCGCGGGCGTCGAACTCGCGGGGCAGGGCGACCATGATCTTCTTCGCGGGCCTCGCGTCGGAACGTTTCTCGGCCATCTCGACGGCGTTGAACAAACGCTCCGGGTCGAGGTACTCGCCGGGCGCGCCCTCGGGCAGCATCGTGCATACATGCTCGACGCGCTCCCTGCGGCCGAACCCGTTGAACGCCTCGCCGGTGCGCTCGTCGCGCATCCGACGCGAGGTGATGTACGAGCAGGAGGCGACGGCGCTGGAGCCGGCGGCACGGCTCACGTTCGACACGTGCAACGAGTAGATCGCCACGGGACTGTACTCCTTTCCGGGAATCCAAAGGGCCGGGAGGCCCGTTGGCCCTCCACCGGGGTGGCCGGCACCGCCGGACGGGCGCGGATCAAGCGGCGCACGCGGCCCACGGAGTGGCCCTCGGGAGAGCGCGCTTACGCTGAATGTTACCACCGGTAACATGTAAGTGCGCCCTCAATGAAATTGAGGGACTTCCACCTGACCTTGCGGGGATGGTTCCGTTACCGGCGTGTCGGTCGACGCATAGAGCGGTGCATGGACGAATTTTCTGATGCTCTTATGCAATGGGCTTGGCGATTCATGGGATTGATTTACGGGGAGTTTCCTGAGACTGCGGCAAGGCTGATCCTCTCGGCTGCTCTTCGCAAGCTGCCGCAGCTTGCGAAGAGGCTTTTCCGGTCGGTGTTTCCCTCCCGTGGCCGTCATGCGCGCGGAAATCGGCGGGGCGGCACGTTCGGCATTGATGAACGCTTCGCCCTCGCGGCTTGGATGTCCAAACCGGCTCCGTTCTTCCGGGTTTAGGTTTGGTGTGTAGACGCCGTGCCCCGTGCCGTGCTGCCGTGGGGTCTAGCGTCCTGATTGATAACCGACGGAACGCAGGGAGGAACCGATGACCAGGAGCGTCGAGGAGCAGATGGCCGACATCGAGCGCCGGATGAAGCAGCTCAGGGCGCGCAAACAGCGCATCGTGGCTAGGGAGAACGCCAAGGCGCGCAAGCGGCGCACCCATCTGATCATCCGGCTGGGCGGCATCCTCTCCAACGAGGGCGTGCTTGGCTACGACGAGGGCGTCTGGAACGACGAGGGCAACCGGCAAAGGCTGCTGGACATGCTCAGGCCCATGCCGCCGAACTGCGCGCATGGGCCTCTGACGCGGGCGTGAGGCTCCCCAGCGCTGAGTCGGCGGGTGAGCTGCGGGAACAGGTTCGTGACCTGCCCCAAGAGCCTCAGATACAGGAGCAGCCGGGCTATGGCTACCAGCCCGGATTCCAACAGCCACAGCAATGGCAGCAGCAGCCTTGGAACTGAGTCGGTTTCTTCTCTTCATCGGGGCGGAGCCCCTTTATAGAATCTTTGTACTCTTTTAGACTCCCCGCAGGCCTTACGGCAGTAGGGGAAACGCACTATTAAAGGGGAGAAAATGGGAGATTAAAGGGGAGATTTTGGGAATTATTTAGGGAGGTTTTGGGAGAATAAAGGACGCTTTTGAGGAATAAAACGAGGTTTTGGGAGAATAAAGGGTAGAAAATATAAAAATCTCGTTTTTATGGTAGAATGCAGTCATGTCCGATGAGATCGTGAAGTACTCGAACCAGTTCAACAATCAGGCGCTGCGCAAGTTCACCGCGCTCGATCTTGATTTGCTGATGGCCATCGCGTCTCGCGTGCGGGACAAGGGCACGGACGAGGTGGCGTTCACGTTCGAAGAATTGAAGCGGCTGGCCGGACTTCAGAGGAACATGACCAACGATGAGTTCGCCAAGCAGATTGCCAATGTGAACCGTCGCCTGCTCGCGCTCAACTTCGAGTTCCAGAACGAAGAGCACGACATCATCCAGTTCGCCCTGTTCGCAGGCTTCGTCACCAGCCCGACCAAACGCACACTCACCGTATCGGTGAACTCGCGCTTCGTTCCTGCTTAACGACCTCACCTCGCAGTTCACCCGCTTCGAGCTGGCCGAGTTCACGGCCCTGCGCTCCAGCTACGCCAAGGAGTGCTACAGGAGGCTCAAGCAGTACCGACAAACCGGTGTGTGGAAGGTCAGCCTTGAGGACTTCCGCCGACTTCTCGACGTACCCAAATCGTATCGGCCGAGCGAAATCAACAAGTATGTTCTTAAGCCGATTGAGGAGGAGTTGGGACCTCTGCTGAATCTGAAGGTGCATCGCAAGTACCTGAAGAAGAAGCCGGACGTGGCCGCGCTTCCCTTGTCGGGTTCGAATTTGAATTTGACCCGGAGAAGGTACCCGGCGGCGCTCCCGCTCCGCGCGTGGAGCTGTCCGGCTCCGTGGTGACCGATGAGGCGAGGAAGTCGCTCAGGGACGTGTCGAAGACGCCCGTGCCCGATCTGTCGGTGCCGGGCGAGGGACCGGCGCTCGACCCTGATACTCAGGCGTTCCTCGACGCGCACGGCGGTCATGGATTCACCGGTGCCGAGGGGTATGTCTCCGACTGCCGAGTGCTGCGTGATGGTATGTGAAAGCCCGTCCGGGCTTGCGCTATCCCTTCCAACGAGGGCGTGCTTGGCTACGACGAGGGCGTCTGGAACGACGAGGGCAACCGGCAAAGGCTGCTGGACATGCTCAGGCCCATGCCGCCGAACTGCGCGCATGGGCCTCTGACGCGCGTGAGGCTCCCCAGCGCTGAGTCGGCGGGTGAGCTGCGGAACAGGTTCGTGACCCGCCCCAAGAGCCTCAGATACAGGAGCAGCCGGGCTATGGCTACCAGCCCGGATTCCAACAGCCACAGCAATGGCAGCAGCAGCCTTGGAACTGAGTCGGTTTCTTCTCTTCATATCGGCGGAGCCCCTTTATAGAATCTTTGTACTCTTTAGACCCCTGGCCTTACGGCAGTAGGGGAAACGCACCATTAAAGGGGAGAAAATGGGAGATTAAAGGAGATTTTGGGAATTATTTAGGGAGGTTTTGGGAGAATAAAGGACGCTTTTGAGGAATAAAACGAGGTTTTGGGAGAATAAAGGGTAGAAAATATAAAAATCTCGTTTTTATGGTAGAATGCAGTCATGTCCGATGAGATCGTGAAGTACTCGAACCAGTTCAACAATCAGGCGCTGCGCAAGTTCACCGCGCTCGATCTTGATTTGCTGATGGCCATCGCGTCTCGCGTGCGGGACAAGGGCACGGACGAGGTGGCGTTCACGTTCGAAGAATTGAAGCGGCTGGCCGGACTTCAGAGGAACATGACCAACGATGAGTTCGCCAAGCAGATTGCCAATGTGAACCGTCACCTGCTCGCGCTCAACTTCGAGTTCCAGAACGAAGAGCACGACATCATCCAGTTCGCCCTGTTCGCAGGCTTCGTCACCAGCCCGACCAAACGCACACTCACCGTATCGGTGAACTCGCGCTTCGTTCCTGCTTAACGACCTCACCTCGCAGTTCACCCGCTTCGAGCTGGCCGAGTTCACGGCCCTGCGCTCCAGCTACGCCAAGGAGTGCTACAGGAGGCTCAAGCAGTACCGACAAACCGGTGTGTGGAAGGTCAGCCTTGAGGACTTCCGCCGACTGCTCGACGTACCCAAATCGTATCGGCCGAGCGAAATCAACAAGTATGTTCTTAAGCCGATTGAGGAGGAGTTGGGACCTCTGCTGAATCTGAAGGTGCATCGCAAGTACCTGAAGAAGAAGCCGGACGTGGCGCGCTTCCCCTTGTCGGGTTCGAATTTGAATTTGACCCGGAGAAGGTACCCGGCGGTCCCGCTCCGCGCGTGGAGCTGTCCGGCTCCGTGGTGACCGATGAGGCGAGGAAGTCGCTCAGGGACGTGTCGAAGACGCCCGTGCCCGATCTGTCGGTGCCGGGCGAGGGACCGGCGCTCGACCCTGATACCAGGCGTTCCTCGACGCGCACGGCGGTCATGGATTCGCCGGTGCCGAGGGTATGTCTCCGACTGGCCGAGTGCTGCGTGATGGTATAGAAAGCCCGTCCGGGCTTGCGCTCGGACGGGCCGGGTGCCGTTTAGCGGCTGTTTCTCATCGCCCAGACGGCCAGGGCCGGAGGATGATGTCCGCGGCGATGGGATGCACCGCCGGTGCGAGACAGACGGCGATGACCGCCATCAGCAAATCAAGATCGATCGCGGTGAACTTGCGGCGGAACGAGCCAGGGCTGAACTGGATGCGTATAAGGCGGCCCACGATGGTCTGACACCATTCGAGGTGGCCAGACGCAGCCATGATTCACAGGCCATGCCCGATGATCGGATGGAGCCTGGTATCGAGCCGACTCTTTCTGAATAGGCCTGCCGCGGGCCCGACCCGCGGCAGGTTGCGCCGTCAACGGCGGCTGGATGCCATCGCCCAGACGGCCAGGGCCGTCACGGTGATGTCGGCCGCGATGGGATCCATCACGGAGCGAGGCAGATGACGATGACCGCCATCAGCCATATCCAGGGCCAGCCGTGCGGCCCCTTGTTACCCATGCGCATGTGCTGCGTTCAGGCCGCGCCGCGACTGGCGGCAGCGTCGCCCGGCGGATGCCGGGCGGTCGGTTTTCGTCCCTGCTACAAGACGTCCATCGACGACGCCAATCGTATCGGCTAAGATGGAAACGCCGGCGGAGGCGCTGCTAACTTCCCCCTTACGATCAGGCGGGCATGCATGACTTTTCGGGGATGGCCGATGCCGGCGGGATGGGTTACCCGCCATCCCCTTTGATTGGGCCGTGGCCCCGCTTCGGATGCGGGGCCGGCGTCTTCAAACACCAACCCTTTGCATTACTGGTCTGGTGAACCTCCCCGACCTTACGGTCGGGGCTTCCGTGCCTTTCGCAGAGATGATTGCTTCCGGCATGGCTACATGACCTCATCAGGTTACTCCATGCTCGACGCCGGTCTTCGGTTGGAAGATTGGCGTGGCCCGGAGATATTTGACATGAACCGTTTTGTTCGTGTCCATCGGCTGGTAGGAGCCGTTTTTCGCGCGAATCAGAATGTTGATTGCGCCTACCGCGTCACGGTTGCAGGTGAAACCGCAATTATGGCAGTGGTATCCACGCCCATTGGGGTGGTTGCGTGTTTGGCACGCGGGGCAGGTCTTGGACGACCAAGATTCGTCGATATGCTCGATTGCCATGCCGGTCTTGTGTTCGAGCAAAGTCTCTTGTCTGCCGCGTGACCATTGGGACAACCTGCGGCGTTGGTTCTTGGTGTTCCTGACGCGCTTGGCCTCGTCCTTGCGGGTGCTCTTCTCGATGCCGCGCACGTCTCCCGTGACGATGCGTCCGGCGTCATGCGCCTGCATGAAGTCCGCGACCTTGCGCGTGGTCTGGTGGTTGGCGTTGTGCAGGGCGGAATCGGTCATGGCCTCGATGCGCTTGCGTTTCGCGTTGAGCTTGCGCCAACGCTTCGAGCCTTTGACGCAGCGTGACAGTTTCTCCTGAAGCGTGGCGATGCGAGTGTTCCTATAGTGCTTGACGGCGCGGGCGTGACGCCCGTTGACCACCAGCACGTCGTAGGAGTCCTCGGTCTCGATGGCGACGGTCATCGGATTGATGATGCCCTCGTCTATCGCGGCGATGATGTCCGGATTGCCCTGCGGCGGCTTCGGGGTCGGCACGCTGATATGGAGGCTCCACTTGCGGGCGTTGCGGTCCCAGCACAGTTGCATGGACCCCCAGCGTTCAGACGGAAGAATCTCGCCGGTCTTGGGGTCCGCGATCTCGGGGAGGGGAAGTGCGATGCGCTTGTGGCCTTTGCCGAAACTCAAAGCGATGCGCCGCCCATCCGGCGTCACCCGCCAACCAAAGCCAGCGGTGAACTCCAGAGGTCGATAGTTCTTCTCCCGATGTGGCGCTCTGGCGTTTTTGTCACCGGAGTCACGGTTCGAACGATACGTCGAAACGGCGTCCATCAAGTCGCCGAGGATTAGCTGCACCGTGTGCGCATGGAGTCCGTCACGCAGGTCGGGGCGTTGCTCGTAAAGGAAGTGCCGCATCTCCTTTTCGGTGGGGTCGGTCTCGTTTTCCTTCCAATACTCCTGAATCGAAGCAAGGAAGAAATTCCACAGCGACGCCGCCTTATGGCACGCCTCATGGGCACGGCGATAGTCGGCGCCGGAGAGACGGATGGGCACGATGGCGACCCTCCACGTCTCACCGTCTTTGGTTCTGGCGCTTCGTTTCACGACTCTCATTCTATCACACGGTCTATGATTCTGTTATGACTGAAAACACACATGATTGGCGTACCGGCAGGCATGTGGCCTATGAATTGCATGCCCACATCGTCCTCGTCACCAAATACCGCCGCAAGGTGATGTCCCCAAGGGTGACGAAACTGCTGGGCGACACGTTCCGGGAGGTCTGCGAACGCTTCGAATGCGAATTGGAGGAGTTCGAGACCGACAAGGACCATGCGCATCTCCTCGTGGCCTATCCACCGAAAGTCCAGCTCAGCAAACTCGTCATGAGCCTGAAGACCAACGGCAGCAAACGCGTCCGGGAACAGGACTGGCCCGAGGTCAGGCAAGCCTTGTGGGGTGACCACTTCTGGTCGCCAAGCTACTGCATCGTGAGCTGTGGCGGAGCGCCACTGGAAATCATCAAGCGATATATACAGGACCAGCAGAAGCCAAACAGAAAGTATGTGAGGCGGTCTTGACCCCTCCCTCACGGAAGGGGATTGTGACCGCAATTGTTCAATCCAAGGTCCAAGAGCTATAATTTCCTTGTCAGACGCACGTCTGGCATACCTAATCAAGGGGGCAAAAATGTTACGTACCAAGCATTTGAAGATGGCAGTGGTTCCAATGACTCTGCTGGCGCTCCTGTCGACGGCAGTCCCGGTGGCATCTGCTCAAGAAACCACTGACGAGTCGTTCTATGAACTTACCACCACTCCGTCGGGCGGGGACATGATTGTCGGCGAACCTGGCACAACGATTCTCTTTGATTCCAGCAACGGCGAATTGGTGGACGTGCTGCCGCCGAGCGAGGCTGAAGATTATTCGGTAACTGTCTCGCGTGGATGCGCTGATTCCAATGCTGGATGCTGGGCTGGCGGGAACGCTTTGGGTGACATGCAGTTTGCAGGCACCGGAACGGCAACGGGGTCCTGGCCGTATCGCAACAGCTATACGACCGGCAATAAGTCGGGACAGATCACCTTCGCAATCAACGGAGTTACATACACCCCTGTCGCAGCTGGTCCGTGGATGCGCATCGCCACGGCAGACGGCTCTGGCGTCGACGGCGTATCCGTTACCCGCTGGTAAGGATGTCTTTCTAAATTTCGGGCCGGTGTCTTCGGATGCCGGCCCTTTGCGTTCCCGGCGTTCTCACAGGCCGAGTCCGTGGCCTCCCGTGCCCCAGCCCATGCCGATGTTGAGCGGGTCGGCGGGGTCGGAGAGGTCCCATGTCTCCTCCATGTCGGGTTCGGCCTGTTTTTCAGCCTGTTTGCGTTCGTTTTCGGCCAGCCGCTCGTCAAGCCGTGTCTTGAACCTGTCGGTGAGCGCCTTTTTCGTCCTGATGGGCTTCGGGGGTTCCTGCGGGGCCTGTGGCGGCGTTTCACGAGCCTGCGGGCGTTCCTGTGGCCTTTCGGCCGGTTCAGGGCTTGAAGGGGCCTGTGGCGCGCCTGAGGGCCGTTGGCGGCGTTTGACGGCCGTCAGGATGCCTTGCGCTTGGTCGGAGAGCCGCCCGATCATGGCCCTAAGCGCGTCGAGGAGCCGGTTCAGGGCCTGGATGCGCCGGTTCTCCTCGCACAGGTCGCCCCTGCCGCCGCGTTTCTCCATCTCGCGGCTGGCGTATCCCTCGTGGATGGTGGGGATGCGTTCGATGCCCCGCGCCTTGAAGCTCCGATGGTCGATGACGGCGTATCCGGGGAGCAGGGCGTTGCAGGAGTCGGCCCACTCGCGCCTGAGCCTTTCGAGGAACTCCTTGGAGTCCAAGGGGTTGTTGCTCACGTTGACGCGCTTCCAGACCTTGCGGTTTCTGGCGCCGATCTTCTGCCGTCCGGTGTCGGGGTCGATGACGGGGATGCGCCGGCCGTTGGCGTCCAACGCGAACTCGCTGCGGCTCTTCGCCGCCCATCTGCCGGTCTTCGGGTCGATGCGCCGGTTGGCGACGAGGATGTGCGCGTGGGGGTTACGTCCGTCCTTGTCGGTGTGGATGGCGTACGTGCAGGCGTAGCCGTTGGCCGTGATGTTCCATGAGATGAAGTCCTCCAGTGCGCGGAAGCGTTCGCGGGCGTCGAACTCGCGGGGCAGGGCGACCATGATCTTCTTCGCGGGCCTCGCGTCGGAACGTTTCTCGGCCATCTCGACGGCGTTGAACAAACGCTCCGGGTCGAGGTACTCGCCGGGCGCGCCCTCGGGCAGCATCGTGCATACATGCTCGACGCGCTCCCTGCGGCCGAACCCGTTGAACGCCTCGCCGGTGCGCTCGTCGCGCATCCGACGCGAGGTGATGTACGAGCAGGAGGCGACGGCGCTGGAGCCGGCGGCACGGCTCACGTTCGACACGTGCAACGAGTAGATCGCCACGGGACTGTACTCCTTTCCGGGAATCCAAAGGGCCGGGAGGCCCGTTGGCCCTCCACCGGGGAGGTGGCCGGCACCCCGCCGGGACGGGGCGCGGATCCAAGCGGCGCACGCTTGGCCCCCACGGAGTGGCCCCTCGGGAGAGCGCGCTTACGCTGAATGTTACCACCGGTAACATGTAAGTGCGCCCTCA
>SCPN01000597.1_pt1 | contig 13049 bp, 17 predicted proteins | sample 6106831 | NCBI WGS metagenome assembly SCPN01 (sample SAMN10720447, study PRJNA508395) | human gut metagenome | isolation source: Participant 1, 0 month
AGCATAATAATCTCCACATTCATTGTCGGCCATGAAAAGCAAATTTTCCACTTTAGCTGGGTTGTGGCTATAAATGGAAAAATAGCTGTTTTTATCTAAGGAATAAACTATTGCGGAGCCAAAATAGCCACCGCCAAAGTTCAAGAGAAATTGTATGTATTTCTCTGGTAAACTAATTTGATATTGCTCTTGGAATGCAATCACATCTTTCATCGTTGGAATTTTGTCATGCTCCAATTCAAAAAAATGGGGATATTTTGTTTTGACCGTTCCAACAATTTCTTTAAATGTATCAAAATCCATAATCTTTATTTCCTTATTTCTATTCAAATGCCGGTTTGCCGCGCCGCTTCCACACTACAAATGCACAGAACATTCCCTAAACCTCTATGTCCCGGAATCCGGAGACATCCAGCCCCCTGTGATAGTAGGCATCTGAGAAATACTTGATGGCTCCCCGCACATCGGGTTCAATTCGTTCCCACAGCCGGGGACCTTCGGAGGAAGGACAACCGATCTCCACCGCGTACTTGCCCGCGTCCGGCCCCTGGCTTGCAACGGCGCACTGAATAAACCAGTAGTTTTCCAGGCTCTGAGAGTCCCTCTGCTCCAGGATCAGGAAGCTGTCCGGGTCTTGGACCAGTTCCCGCAGCTCTTCCTCAATGTCCTGCCAGGACGGATCAGAGGTGCTGCCGGCGTACCCGCCCACGGTCAGGGCCCAAGGCCAGTCCGGGTTTGGCTGGGGCGGAGTGGGGGAGGTGGTCCGGCTTTGCCGCTCCATCACCGGCTGCCAGGTGCGGCCGGAGCGCTCCATGTGGATCCAGCCGTCCAGAGCAGGGATCTCCCCCCGCAGCCAGCCCCGCAGCACCGTCTCCGCCTCGCCGGTGGAGAGATCCTGGGTCCAGGCGCACCGGCCGGGCACACCGGGAGTGCCGGAGTACTCCTCCATCAGGATGCGGGTAGGCTGCGCCATACCGCCGGCCAGACAGACCAGGCGGCTGAAGGTGCGTCCCTGCCCCTGGAAGGGGACGCCGGGCACCAACTGGAACGGAGCAATCTCTCCGGTCTGATTGGGCCGGAGCAGCAGCTGATGGATGGTGTCCCAGGTGATGCGGGAGGTCACCGAGCCGTCGGGCAGGGTAAGCACCTGATTCTGTGCCCGCTGCTCCTGTTCCCGGCGGTTCTGCTCCTCATACTGCGCCGCCCGATTCCGGTAAGCGCGCTCCTGGGCGTACCGCCGTTCCTCCTCCTTGGCGTAAATCAGGTCGTTGTACTCCCTGGAGTTGTATTCCCCAAAGACTGCGGCGGGGGCACGACGGCGCAGGCAGTCCATGGCCTCCTCCACTTCCCCCTTGGACCTGAGCGATGTGACCTGCTGCTGCCGGCGGTCATCCACAATCCAGATCTCATAGATGTATGTGACCTGGGTGCGTTTTCCGGCGTGGCGGGTGTGCCGCTCCACACGGCTGAATACACCCCGGATGCGGGGGATGGAGGACGCCTCATCCCCCAGCACCCACTCCCTGCCAACTCCCAGTCTGCCGTACCACTGGCCGTTTTGCTTCAAATCCTGGTCCACCATGGCAAAGAGCTCCTTGACCGGGGGCGCCTCCTCGGGATAAGGAAGCTGGCTGCGAATGGACCGGGCCAGGGCACTTTTCTCCGGAACCAGGGCGTCCCGCAGGCTCCGGTAAGCCAGAACGAGCCCCACCAGAATCGCTCCGGCCCCCACCACGGGGATCAGGTAATAGCCGAAGCTCATCTCCTCCTTGAGCCGCTCCGCCTCATAGGGCATGGTCTCGGCCACCGCGAAGAACCAGATGGCCAGACCGCCGCCCACCGCGAAGATGGCGGCCAGGATCAGCTCCTTCAGCCGTCCCCGGGTGCGCTGGAGACAGTAGCCCTCCTCCGGGCCATCGGGCTGCTGTTTCTTGTTCCACCACATGATCAGGAGGATCAGGGGAATGGAAAAGATGCGCAGAAGAACCACCAGAGTGATGTAAACCAGCACATTCCAGGGCCACTTGAGATAAAAACGCTTTTTGGATGTTTCTTTTGGCTCCAATGATATCCTCCTTTTCCTTACTCAGGCACGCGGAAATTTTCTACCACTCGTTCCTGTCTGGTTGTACTCAACTGAACTCTATTTTTTATTATAATTAGTTCTGGAAGTTTCTTCAATCCTGTTTTATGAGGCAGACTCTTATCTGATAGTATATTTATCTGCTCATGTCAATTCCTGTCACAATCCGCTACCATAAAAGGGACGCTGGAGGAATTGCGCATGAAAACGATTTACAAGGAACAATACCGTCAAATCGGGCTGAAAATCGCCTACTACCGGAAGTTCCGGGGCCTGACTCAGGAGGAACTGGCGGAGCAGGTCGGGGTGACGCCCGCTTTCATTGGCCACCTGGAGGCGCCAAACATCTCCAAAGCACTGTCGCTGGACACGCTGTTCGATATTGCCTCCGTACTGGAAGTTTCTCCCCATAAGTTTTTGTGTTTTGAAGATCCCTGAGGTTTCCATTATACCATATCAGGTGGACAGCAGGTGTCCTTCTTCGTAATTTTTTCGACATTTTTGCAATGTAGATTTGAAACCAGCCGCCGCGTTTCTGTGGAGCGCGGCGGCTGGTTTTGTCATTTTCTAAAGATTTTGTCATTGGTGGTTTTGGAGCTCCACCATGCCGGATACGGCAGGCCGTGCCCACCGCCTGGAGGTTCCTGTCTGGCCCGGTTCACTAACCGGAACACCTCTCGCCAGCGGTGGAGTTCGCTGCCTGGATACCGCTGTCGCAGGTGATTCAAAGCTGTTTTTCTGGCCTTTGTAACCCCGTCGGGGGAGAGCATCTCCCGCAGGCCCAGTTCGTCGGCGGACAGTTTTTCGTATCCGTAGACACCGAAGGTGTGGCCCAAGATGGAGCAATCTTTGACGCTCAATGACCGGAACAGCGGCTCCAGCAGCTCCAGACACACCTTCCGGTAGACGATCTGCTCGGCGGACGCTCCCTGCCGGTGAGCCAGGAGCCGCTCCGGAGGATCGCCCTCTTCATCTTCCTTCTGCAGATCAAATACAGAGAGAAAATGGGTGTTGTAGCGGATCAGCCGGGCGGCCGCCGTCTCGGAAATGCCCATCTGTGCGGCGATCTCCTCCACAGATTTGTCCTCTGTATGATAGAGCCGCTGGGCCAGCCGCACCCGCGCCATCTCGTCCTTGCTCAGGGCCATGACGCCCAGGTTGGTCTCCAGATAGCGGTACATCCGCCCCCGCAGGAAGGGGTAGAGCCAAGTGGTCAGTTTCCCGGCGCCTCCGTCGTAGCCGCTGCTCTGTATCCGTTCCCACAACTCCAGATTCCCCTCGGCGCACAGATCCTCCAGCAGTGTTACCGCTGCGGTATCTTTACACCCAAATTTTCTGGCCGCGTCCAGGGCGATGGCTCGGATGAAGTTCTCCAGCTGTCTGTAGAGCTGTTCAAAAGAGCCAGAATCTCCAACCTGAATTTTCCAGTACAGTTCCTCATTGGTCAAGGCCCACCGCCTCTTTTCTTTCTGTAATAAGACTCAGGTGTTTCGCTTTGGCCTCCCCCTGGGCCTGCTCTTTCTCTGGACACCGCACAGCGGATAGAGTTCCTCCGTAGACAATGATGTATTGAATGCCTCGTAGCTTGTTCCCGGTTTTGTCCGCGCCGTGTGGTAGAGCTCCTGGGCCTTCTCCCGTAGCAGCGTCCGCTCCTCGGCTGTGATGTTTCCCCGTGACCGATCCTTGTCGATCCTCTGGAAACAGCGGTAGAGTGCCTGGGACAGCGGACTGTCCTCTGCCTCCTCCTTGACGCCCCGAATCCGGTAGCCCAGCTGGGCGCAGGTGTACTTGAGGTTGGTGGGATTGGGCAGGTCACAATACTTGGTGTGATACCCTTTCCGGAGCAGGAAAAACCGCCCGCAGTTCTCACACCGGCGAATCAGGTGGCCGGCCTCCAGCCCTTTGTAGAAGTCCAGTTTCAGCATGGTCTGGAGCTGATCCGCCTCGTAGTATTCATAGACTTTGAAGGTACCGGAGCCGGGAACGGTCTCCCTGGGAATCAGATGGAGCCGTACATCGTCCATGCGGGTATAGAACCCAGTCCCGTCCACGGGGTTGGCGATCCACTTGTGAGCGCGTTCGTGAAACAGGAAGGTATGCATCGCCGACAAATAGTTGTCCGGCGTCAGCCTGTCCAACTTGGAGAGCCCCATTCGGATGAAAGCCCGCAGCGTCTGGCAGACGGAGGCGATGTCCATGAGGATTTTCCCATAAGTCATGCAGTAATTTTTGTAAAACTCCCACTTTGTCTCCAGCGGCCCCGGCACAATCAGTAGCGCCCGGGTCTTTTCCGGCGGAGTAGGTGGAATTGGCGGACGGGGGATCTCCGTTTCAAAGTGCTCGCCGTTAATCTGATAGCCAAGATGATCCGCTCCGCCATACTCTTCCGGGTGCTCCAGATAATTTTCATAGTTCAGAATCTGCTCCAGAATCTCCATATCCCGCTCTCCCGGAGTCAAGTTTTCCTTATCTTCAGGGAACAGTGTGTACTGCTCTGTGAGTGTCCGCGCCTCATAGAGTACCTCCGAATTTTCTTGGATCAGGCGAAAAATTCTGTATCGAATCAGGGATTCGTGGAGCCAGATCATTTCCTCGTTGGCGTTGAACCAGTCCTGCATCTGGAAATTTTTTTCGTAGCGATCCATATTTTCCATCGCCCTGCCCATTATCCGGTGCAGTTCGTGGTACTCCTCCGGGGAGATGTTCAGAACCTCCGCAGTCAGTTCTCCCAGGGGATACTCCCGGTCGTTCAGCCCTAATACCTTCTCCCCGATGTAGAAAGCGATGGATGTAAACAAGGCGGCCACCTCTTTTTTGTCTGCAAATGATTTTAATTTGTCTGCCGTTTCTCTGAGTGTACCAAAAAAATCTCCACAATACAAGTAGAAGGGTGAGGACCGAGCGCCGGCGGTTCCCACCCTTACTTTTTGAAAAGGAGATGTTTCCAATGAAAAAATTAGACACGATTGACGCGGATACTCTGCTGGGAATCCCCTACGAACCGCTCTTGTTCATCGTGGAAAACCTGCTGCCCCAGGGTCTCCACCTGCTGGCGGGAGCGCCCAAGACCGGCAAGTCTTGGCTGGCATTGTGGCTGTGCCTCCAGGTGGCACGGGGAGAACCCCTCTGGAACTTCGCCACAAAATCCTGCGAAGTCCTCTATCTCTGCCTGGAGGACAGCTTCCAGCGCATCCAGAGCAGACTGCTGGATCTCACGGAGGACGCGCCGTCCACCCTGCACTTCGCCGTGATGTCCCAGCAGCTCCACGCCGGATTGGTGGAACAGATGGAGCAGTTCCTCCGGGAGCATCCGGCCACTGGGCTGGTAGTCATCGACACCCTCCAGCGCATCCGTGCGACCGGGAATGAAAGCAATCCCTACGCCAGCGACTACCGGGACATCGGCGTCCTCAAGGCATTGGCAGACCAACACCGCATCGCCGTCCTTCTGATCCACCACCTGCGGAAGATGAACGACGACGACCCCATGAACATGATCTCCGGCACCACGGGTCTGAGCGGAGCCACGGATTCTAACTTCGTGCTCCGCAGAAGCAAGCGGGAGAACACAGCCACCCTCTACTGCACAGGCAGGGACATCCCATACCGGGAGCTGTCTCTGGAGTTCAACAGTGAGACGCACACCTGGAACCTACTCTCGGATGACTGCGGACAGGCAGAGCAGTCCTGCGGGCGGATACTTTTTCTTCTCTCTGCCCTGCTGCGGGAGCAGCCAGAGATCTGCGCCCCTGCCAAGGCGCTGCTGGAGAAGATCGACCCTGACAGTACGGAGGGGCTTACCCCAAACAGTTTCTCCCACAAGCTCCGCAAAAGCGTTGACGCACTGAGGCGGAACGGCATCGCAGTAGCCTTCCGAAAGAGCAACGGGGAGCGTCTCATCTGCCTAAAAAGGGCCGATGGTGTCGATGATTTCCCCGCTGAAAACACCGTCACCATCGTCCCTGCTGACCAGCCAGCTGGAGGTTATGCGAAAGGGTGCCGATAACGGGGATTCCTCCCTTTCGGGAGGGCAAGCATCGCGTCCGGCTATACGCCGGCCACTGTTCCGGGGCGCTGCCCCGAACCCCGTCGTCGACGCAAGCTCCACATCATTTGCCCCGCCGCCAGCGGCAGGGCGCATTCATTCCGCTGCGTCTCCTCTCCAAACGAAACCCGCTGCGCTGGGCTTTCGTTTGGGTTGGGATGAGAGGCGAAGGAGGTACCAATGCAGAGAGAAAAGAAAACGGAGATTATCACCCTGCGAGTGACACCGCAGGTCAAAGAGCGCATTCGGGCCAAGGCGCAGGAGCTGGGCCTGACCGTCACCGACTACCTGTGTTTCTGTGGTCTGGGCAAGAAGATCGTCCGGGTGGACGGCTTGGACAAGGTGCTGTCTGAGCTGAAAGCCCAGGGGCGGAATCTCAACCAGCTCACCACCCTGGCCAATATGGGGAAGGTCACCATCGTGTACGGAGACAGGCTGGCGGAGGGCTACGCCCAAATCAGCGAGCAGCTCCGGCAGCTATGCGGGAGGTGACCTGAGATGGCCACCTTCACCGCAATCAAAAACCGGGGCGGAGGCCGGGGCGCTCTGGGCGGCGTGCTGCGGTACACCCAGCAGGACGAAAAGACGCTGTGGGAGGGGCAGCGGCTGGTGATCGGCTGGAACTGCACCGCCCAGTCCGCCCTCTCTGAAATGCAGCTCACCAAGGAGCGATTCCGCAAAACGGATGGGCGGCAGTACTACCACTTCGTCCAGTCCTTCCGTGAGCAGGACGACCTGACGCCCCAGGAGGCCCACGCCATTGGTCTGGAGCTGGCCCAGCGGGAGTTCCCTAACTTCGAGGTGCTGGTGGCCACCCACATGGACACCAACCATCTGCACAGCCACCTGATCGTCAACAGCGTCTCTTTCCAAAACGGCAAGAAACTTCACCAGAGCGCCGCCGACCTCCAAGCTCACCGGCTGGCCAGCGATGAGATCTGTGCCGCCCACGGTCTGGAGATCCTGCCACCGCCTGAAAAGCAGGTCAAGCAGAAACGGATGGGCAGCCGGGAATACCGCTCCGCCGCCAAGGGTGAGAGCTGGAAGTTCCGGCTGATGAACACCATCGACCAGTGCATGAAGTACGCCGAAACCAAAGACGAATTTATTTCTCTGATGGAGAGCGAGGGCTACCAGGTGCGCTGGACGGAGGGCCGGAAGAACATCACCTACACCACACCAGAAGGGATGAAATGTCGGGATGACCGGCTCCACGAAGCAAAATACACCAAGGAGGTCATGGAACGTGAATTCCGAATCCGGGCAGAGATTATCTCTGGAGGAATTGAAACAGCTAAACCGATCCCAGTCTCAGGCACCGCCCAAGCCTCCAGCCGAACCCGCGAGGCAGGACAGGGAGAATCTGCTGGCGGTACTCACGGCCCTGTACCGGCTGGAGAGCACCAACAGCAACCGGCTGGAGCGCCTGGAGGCCAGCGTTGCGGCACAGGAGGCCCTATTTCGGGCGTTGACCCGGCAGGTGAGACAGCTCCCCACCCAGGCCCAGTTGGAGGCGCTGGCGCGAGATGTGGCCCAAATGAGGGCGGAGCTGAAACAGGCTGGGAAGAAGAAAGGGCTTTCTGTTTCTCTGCCCAGTTTGGAGACGGTACTGTCCGTCCTGATCTGGCTGGCCCTGATTTTGCTGGGCACGCTGGTGGGCATGGTGGTCTTGCGGACGATTTGGTCCGGCTTGGCCGCTCTCTGGAGCGCGATCAGGACACTGATCCCGTGAGGGATGCTACCACCACACATCGGCACAGCGACAAAAAAGCCCTCCGCAAGGAGAGGGAGAAGAAGATCGCCATGGGCCACAAAGAGGACGACCACGAGGAAGAACAAACCTGGCAGCAGACCATGGGCTGAGGCCAACCGTTCCCTGATACGGGAAGAAAGGCGAATATGAAAAAAGATTACGAAGTATATCGGGATACCGGCGTTCTGGGAAGTTATCACCCGGAGATGGCCGTACTGCGGGAGCAGAACAATGGGGAAGTTATGACGATGTTTCGTGATACAGAGTATCACCAGCAGGAGCAGAATGTGGAGTGCCAGAGGGAGATGCTTATCCGGGGAAAGGTGTTCCATGTGACCTCTGTGTTTCCCGCCGAGACCATAGCGACACCCACGGACAAGCTGCTCTCCCTCATCGACGCGGCGTTTTCCGAAAAGGGCCACAGCGCCTGATGTTTCAGTAGACTTGGGGGAGCCGGTGGGGTATACTGTTGCTGCCCCATACCGGCTTGCCCCAGGAAAAGGAGGTTACAAAATATGGCAAGCCAAAAATATAATATCCTCTATGGCCGGCTCAGTCAGGAGGACGAGCGGCAGGAGTCAACTCATCCACAATCGCTGATGTAATGGAGGTGGATTACAAAAAACATTACATCATGACTGGCGGCTCATTTGTGGCGAATGAAAAGACAGTTATGATAAAGGAGGGATGCCCTCAAGCCTACCGTAACTGTCAACCACATTCCCACGAAAGGAGCCTTGTATGGAACTGACTTACACCAAATGCGGCGACTATCTCATTCCAGACCTTGCGTTAGCGGACACCAAAGAGTACCATATCGGGAGATATGGCCGGTTGCGCCGTGCCTACTTAAAAGAACACCGGCCCATTCTGTATACTGATCTCATTGTCACTGAAAAGCTGTTTCCCCACTTGGAGGAAAGCGACACCGCCTGCCGGGAGCGGCTGGAAATTATTGAAAAAGCCATGATGCAGCAAGAGGGCGTCACAGAAGCCCTAAAAGCTGCCGACCAGATGGCATGGGTGCGCTCCATGAACTCCATCCACAACAGGGCCGAGGAAATTGTCCTGGCTGAGCTGTTCTACTGTAGAGGGAGGGAACGCAATGATTTTGGAAGCCATGTATAACGGGGAGTTTTATCCCTGTGAAACGGTAGTGCCCACGTCCCCGGAATACCGCAAGGCGATCCAAACCTGTGCGGCGTTGATGGAGCAGTTATCCCAGCGGCTCAGCAAAGAGGACTATGCGCTGGTGGAAGAACTCCGCGCACAAAACGCTATCGCTCAATGTGAGGAAAGCGAGAGTCATTTCAAGTATGAATTTTCGGCGGGGCTGATTACCCAACAGGAAGCCTATAATCAGCTGAAAGATAAACAGAAATAATAGCAAAAACCACCTGAGCCTCAAACAGTGAAGTGGCTCAGGTGGTTTTCTTAGTCGGTGCTATCGTTTTGAATATGGCTTTTTCGATGCTTCCTTATTCTGAGCGGCTTATCTTGTGAAGATAGCCAAGCGCCAACGATCATCAGACCGAGCGCCGTGAAATAGGTGATGTCTGGAAACTCTCTGAATACTATAAGCGATAATATTGCTGCTATAAATGGTGCAACCGCATAATATGCACTTGTTTGTGCGGCACCCAATAAACGCTGTGCATAAACGTAGAAATAAATGCTCAGTCCATAGGCGACGAACCCAAGAAGCATGACCAACATAATGCTCCCCCAAGATGTGGTTCGCTCTCCAATCGATAAACCGATAATAACAGATCCAATACCTGAAAAAATACCTTTCAGCAAGACGATTTGCAAAGGATCCCTGGAAGAGATTTTCCGAGTACAGTTATTTTCAAATCCCCAACAGACAGCGGCAAGAAGCACAAATAATGAACCATAAGAGAAGCGCAGACTGGACACATCCTCAAAGGATAATATCCCACAGGATAACGTGACAAATAATATTCCGAGCCACAGTCTTGCGCTGATGTGTTCTTTGAATACCATCAAAGCAATTATAGCTGTTGCCACAATTTCAAAATTATTAAGCAGGGAAACATTGGCCGCAGTTGTAGCGTTCAACCCCAATAATAGAAAGATTGGAGCAGTAATGTCCAAAAGTATCATGGCTATGGTGTATGGTAATTCGGATTTTGTTAATGGCTGTTCTTTTGCTTCCGACTTTCGCACTTTTTTGATAAAAGCAATGACCATCATTCCCACACCCGCACCAATGTAAAGGAATCCGGCCATCAAAGTGGGTGGTACAAATTCAAGCAATAATTTTGAAAACGGAGCATTTATCGCATACAACGCCGCCGCAAGGACTGCAAATGCAATACCTTTCTTCGTATTTTGTTCCATAGTTGCCTCCTTGACATAAGCTATGCAAAAACATATAATTTATATGTTATCATACAATATGTTCGATTATAGCATAACTAACTTTATGGAAACAATAAATAGAACGGCAGAAATGTATGTTATCGAACTTTTTGCTGGATTTGTACAGGGGAAACACCATGGATAGACGCCAACAAAAAACTAAAGCAGCAATTTTTAACGCCTTTCGCAACTTACTTGAAAAGAAAAGTTTTAGCCACATTACTGTTCAGGAAATCCTTGATCTTGCGAATATTGGAAGAAGCACATTTTATGCTCATTTCCAGACGAAGGATGAACTCCTGAAATATGTTTGTGAAGAATTATTTGGACATATTGTCAGTAGTGCCAAAGAAAAGAGCCATTTACACGGTTTATATTCGGAAAAAGAAACGTCACAATCAATTTTCTGCCATCTCTTATATCACCTTCGAGAGAACGACAGCAACATTTTGGGGCTGCTTTCCTGTGAAAATAGCGACATCTTTCTGCGTTATTTCAAAAACAGCCTCAAAGAGCTGATCCAAATAGAAATCGTTGATCAGAACCAAAGTCAGCTGCATGATATACCCTCGGATTTTCTGGTCAATCATATTTCAGGAAGTTTTGTTGAAATGGTTCTCTGGTGGATTCAAAATAAGCAGAAACAGACTCCAGAAGAATTAGATGGATACTTCCGCGCTGTAATTGAACCAATCTTGAATTCTCCCCATCTATAAAGCCGATGCAAATATTATATGATAGCCCAGAAAGCCCACGCAGCCGGCAAGATAACCGGAGGCATGGGCTTTCTGTGTATATGGTTATTCTGTCAGATCATCCGACGTTTCCGCAACCAGCCGGTCAAAGTCGCTCTGATAGGTCCGATCCTGCAAAACTCGGAACTTTTCAAACTCTTTTTCAGCAAAGGCTTTGGCAATGGCGGCAATGGCGTCGGTCACCTTGCCTTTATCATGCGATATCTTCCTCGTTGAACTGTAAAATGCGTCAAACCCTTACCCAATCGGCCATATACATGACATTTCCCAGCGGGCCGCCCGTTCCATAGTGATCCAGGTACATGGTGACAATCTCGTTCAGGTTACGCATTTCCGTTTTGCGTTCAGATAGTTTTTAGCGACGGTGACATCCGATTTGCGGATGCGGCCTTTGGGGGCGTTTTTCCATGTGGTCAGCCCCATGTTGGGCGGTACTGTCGGCACCATATACGATCTCGGCGGCGGTATGATGGGTGACCGCATAGTGGAGCTTATTCTGCACCGTGGCGAAAAACTCCTTTGTGATGGGGCTTTCCACATCGTAGTCGGCGCTGCACTGGGAATAGATGTCTGTGATTTTCTGGTAGAATCTTCTCTCGCTGGCCCGGATGTCCCGGATACGCTCCAGTTGTTCCTCGAAATAATCCTTGCCGAAAAAGTTCTCCGGCTCCCGCAGCCGTGCGTCATCCATCACATAACCTTTGATGATGAACTCTTTCAACACCCGGTTCGCCCAAATGCGGAACATGGTCGCCTTTTTGGAGTTCACACGATACCCCACAGCGATAATGGCGTCCAGATTGTAATAGTTGGTCTGATACCGTTTCCCGTCCGCCGCAGTTGTTGCCATTTTGGAAACAACTGAATCCTCGTTCAGTTCGCCGGATTCAAAAATGTTTTTCAGATGCTTGGAAATGGCTGCTTTCTGTACCTCGAACAGCTCTGCCATTTTTGCCTGTGTCAGCCAGAGGTTTTCCTGAAAGAGCAGGATTTCCACCCGCACTTCTCCGTTTTCGGTCTTGTAAAAGAGGATTTCTCTGGTTTCATACGGGGTCAGCCCCTGTTCCTCGCTCATTCCTGGTCACCTCCATCCGTCCGGTTCTTTCCCCGGCTCTTGTAGACATTGTACTGGTTCTTGCACCGTGGACTGCAAAAGGCAGCGTTGGACCGGCTGCCCAGAACACCTTCCTGACAGTTCTTGCACAGGCGCAGGGCTGGTCACCGTCCACCAGCATGAAGCTGAACATCATCTGGATACCCAGCGAGGGTGAAATCCAATAAATGGTGGGCTTATCCAGCAGTTCGATGTGTGGTAGCTGGGGCAATCCACCGGCACCAATGCATGGCCTTGCGTAGCCCCGTTCAATCGATAGAATCATAGTCATTTTAGTACAAAATGGCGGTGGTCAGCGTAAAGGCCCAATCTTTGAACTGCTGGGCAACCCAGTCGTAGGGTTCCGCATATTCCCGCTGAAAGCTCATGTTCTCCGCCATCGGCTCGTCCATGAACGTCATGGTCAGGGCAACCATCGTACGGTCACCGGACACATTCCATGTGGATTCAATGCCTTTCTTCACCAAGTCCAGCTGGTCAAAGGGTAAAACAGGGACAGGTATTTGTCTGTCGCCATGGATTCTTCCCTTGATGAAGTGGTTTTCGGAGGTACACCGCCTCGTAATCCATAAGGGACGGCGTGGTGGGCAAGGCGGTCATCAGCCCAACAGGCCGTACCGGGTGATAAACTCCATTATCGCCTTTTCCACTTCTGCTTCCGGCTTGCGCCCCATCATCAGCATCCCCATTCAGCGCATCCAGCACAATGTTGGGGACCTCTTTCAGCGGTTGTGTAGACGTCCGGCTTTGCGCTCTTTGCCGGGGTGATATACCGCTTGCCATCTTCCGCTGTTTTCAGCTCATAATGATCGTACCGCACCCAATAGGAACGGGATTGTTCAAATAAATTTTCATCATACACGCCCTTTCTCCTTAATCGTCCCAATTATCAGGGCGGTTTTCTTTCTGCGCTTGGA
>SCPN01001510.1_pt1 | contig 13028 bp, 19 predicted proteins | sample 6106831 | NCBI WGS metagenome assembly SCPN01 (sample SAMN10720447, study PRJNA508395) | human gut metagenome | isolation source: Participant 1, 0 month
TGGAAGATGATGTCCGATACCAACTCGGCACCGGCATTTCTTTGAAAGCGTCATTGGGCAGACGGATGGCTCCCAGCAGTTCGGCACGTTGGAGCAAGATACTGGCGCACGGTGGAATCCTTGGCGTCCATCGTATAGCGGTTGGTAAGGCCACCACGCCGCCGGGACGCACCTGGTCGAGTGCTTTGGCAAAAGTAGTTGTGGATGCTGAAATTCAGCTTGTCATGGGCGCTTTATCTCGAACCTGATACTGGCCGAAAGGCACATTGCCGATGGCAAGGTCACAGAAGTCACGCCTGTCGGTGGTCTCAAAGCCGCCTACTGTGATGTCCGCCTTGGGGTAGAGCTTTGTAACTGTCCACTGGATGGAATCCAGCTCCACGCCGTACAGACGGTTGTTTCTGCATTTCTCCGGCAGCATACCAAAGAAATTGCCCACACCCATAGACGGCTCCAGAATATTTCCGGTCTCAAATCCCATACGGTCCACCGCTTCATAGATGGCCTGAAATGACCGTAGGCTGGTAATGGGCGTTGAGGGTAGAGCTTTGGCGGCATATACCCTCCGGGGTCAGCAGTTCTTTAGCTGGGCATACCTAAAGCCCATACCGGTTTCTCCGGGTCAAAACGCATCAGAGAGACCGCCCCAGCCCACGTATCGAGAAAGAACCTCCTGCTGTTCGTTTGCCTGCTGTCCGGCAGCTTCCAGCTCTTCAGCAAACGAATCGTACACATGCATTTGCCTGAACTTTATTTCGGACCGCCTTCACCCAAATGCTCATCGGTAATGCGGAAGTTTTGCATTGTGGCGCAGGTTAGCCTTGTATTCCTCATAGGAGGCTTCCTCGGCAGCTTTGGCATTGGAGAAGGTCTCCCACTGGCCATTGACCTGAATGGAAACGGGTGTTCGTCCAACACCCCAAAGGTTTTCTCCGGCTCTGTCACAGGTACTGGTGGCTCCCTCCTCGATATGCAGCCGTTCCACCACATCATAAGGCAGATTGTTCTTATCGCCCGGATAGACGGCCATGGTCCGGAATGGAAGGTCGGGGATTCGGTAGCCGGTTGGGGCTGTTCCTGTCCAAAACCGTCCTGCTGACGGGCATACATCCCGCGCAGCAAGGTGCAACCTCATCCCAGCGGAAATACAGCATAGCCAGACGCTTTTCCTCTGCGTCCAGGACTTCCAGCTCCATGCCCTGTGCCGTGGTACGGTAATCGGCAATATCGCCGGTCTCCAGATTCAGCGTCTCGATCTCACCGGAATAGGCTCTGCTCAGCCAGTAGGCTATCTCACTGTTGTTCCTGCCGGATTGCAGCAGCGTGGAAATCTGCTGTTTATCCGCTTCATCCATCAGTCCATGGACCAATACATCCCGCAGGTCCTGATCTGCCTTGTCCGGGTCAACGGGAAGAAACTCGGTATAGTAAGCATTACGGCGATCTGCCCGAAGCAGCTGCTCGAACTGTTCTTTGCGCTCTGCCCGGTAGATGGGATATACCATCCCGGTGGCAGAAGCTGTACGGTGTCCTCCCGCAGCTCTGCGATCTGATAGGCGTCATCCTCGATATACACGGTATCGCCCACGGCATAGACCGGGCGGCTGGGTCGTAGGAGGTTCTTTGCGGAATTGGGCGGCGAACTGCGTCATATTCCTCATCGGAAATGGAAACTTCGGAATTCTGCTCTGTCTCGGCATCTGCGATCTGCTCTGCATCTGACATCACCTGTTGGATAAACGGGGCATTGTCCAGTTTTTCCGGGTCTGTCACCTGTCCGTTGACGATCCCTCTTTCTTCCAGAGCTTCCCGGATGGCGATTGGGTCGATGTCGTCAAAACGGTTCTGTTCTTCTTCGGTATAGAACCGGTCCTCCTGAATAAGCTGGGCAAGCCTGCGCTGTACCTTCGGCCAGGGCAGCTGCGTTTCCTCCGGGCTGCCGGCACGGACAACGAACAGGCTGTTGCTGTTACTGCCGCCGTATTCTGAGCCAGCCATGCGGCGGTATCTTTTTCTCTTGCATGGTCTTTCATATAGCGGACAACAGCGTGTTTACTCTCGATATTGCCGTTCCATGCACAAAGGACAGTATCAATATCTTCCTGAGAAAGAGGGCGCAGAAGCTCATGGAGCTTTGGATAGGTCTCGTCGATCACTTCCGGTGTAAACGCTGACGGAACTCCGGCACATCCGAATAGAGTCGGATCAGCTCCATATCCTTAGAACCAAGAACCGCACGGCGCACAGCGGCATTGCCCTCGATGACAGCATTTTCACGGTCAGAATGCCCGCAGGCATTGCGGTATGCGGCATCCTCGGAAATAGCGGCAGTCACCACAGGCTTATACTGCTCAAACTGCTCCCGAAGGATAGGCTTTGGCGTTTCTTTCTCCACCTCCGGCTGCTGGGCTTGAATGGCATCTTCTTCGGCCAGTTCCTGTTCAGACTGGATCTTGTCATACTGTGCCTGTTCCTGTTCGGTAAGATAGCGGTCTTTCTGGACAAGTGAGGTAATGCGCTTGGCAACCTTTTCCCAGTTTTTTCTTTTCGCATGGCTGCGATAAATGCGCCAAACTTTTTTGCGTCCATAATGCAAACCTCCTTTTGCTTGTTCGCTTATAGTGTATAGCCGCATTGAGAAGTATTGCAACCGACGCTTTGTTTAGTAGTTGCTTTTTTTCATACTCAACGGAAAGTTTAGGAGAAAAACTATAAAATAACTTTACTCAATTCTAACTTCTACACCTTCAACCTCAACATAAACCGTTATGTCTGTGTCGGTATCATTTTGCATAGATACACCGATTTTGAACCATTCGCCCGTTATTGCATCAAACTCAACAGGCAGTCCAGGAGTTAGATATGTTGCCACATATCCAGTTTCAACCATTTCATTTACTGGTGACAAAACAACCTCTGTATCCCCCAACCCCTCGCCAGAAGAAATGGTTATCTTTTTGCCCGTTGCTGATATTTCTTCGTCCGAATAAACGAATGCTTCTGTACTTCCAGCGGGTATAGTAATTCTAATTTTGTAGGTGTCATTCTTCTCACAGCCTACTAAAGCAAGAACACAGACCAATGTTAAAACTAATGCTATGTATTTTCTCATATTTCACAAGCCTCCTATTTTTATTGCCTCACCTATATACTTGCAATCCAGAGCGAAAAACTACATCAAAATCAAAAGTTTTACTATTTATCTCCCACTAATCTGATAGCGATTGTATGTCAACTTTCCAATCAAGGCAAAAACGACAGCCAAAACAGCGTATACAAATGGAGCATACTGATATGCCGCCAAAGTGCTGCCACCAACAGAAAGTGCAGAATAACGAAATGCACCATTGAGCGAAACCAAATTGCTCGGCAGCAGATACCATATCTCTGAAAGTAATTTCAGATTGGCGGGCATTTCCATAATAAACATCGTCACAAGCATAACACCGTTATCGTTCCAATCGTGGCAACGCTGTTCTTTGTCAGTTCGGAAAACATCATAGTAAACAGGCTCACCAATGCAGCTCCGGCAAAGGACAACGCAACCAAAATCAAAGCAGCCTGTCCAATGGTAAGATCAAACGGACGGAGCAAGACAAATTGAAATATGGTATTATACCCATCAAATCCATACAGGAAAGCGACTATACCAAACATCAACAGAGAGAGAAGCAGCGTAAAGCCTATACCAACCGTCAAGCCCGCAAGGATTTTTGCGGCATACAGTTTTTTCTTGCCCAACCGAGTACATAGAATGACCTGATCTGTTTTGCGTGTGCTCCACAGTAAACACCGTGGAAAGGCAGATTGCGATAAACATGATTTCCATACAGGCAATAAACTTCATCATATCCGTGATCTGCTGCCAGCCATCAAAATATCCATGATAAACAATCGGCTCGTCAAATGAAATGCTTTCACTTAACCCTGCCGGAGTATTTGCTTCTAACTGTGCATTTAGCCGTTCATAAAATGCTTCGCTGTCACATTCTAATATTTCTGCACTTGCCTGTGTCCCCAATGTTCTGCCTATGAGATTATATACATCTAAATACGGGAGTGCTTCTCTGTAATTTCCATTAAAAATAAAATTCTCATACGCAGGGCGCATTTCATCAATCAGCGTTTGGTCTATGGCTCTGCCGGAGATCAATTCCGCAGCTTCACGCTCTGCCCGGTTTGCTTCATATCCATTTAAGGAACTGTCGGAATATTCTCTGCTCTGCGGCAGAACAGCACTTGCTACGCCCCAAATGAGAAGTCCCACAAGCATCACGCAGCCTGTGATCCAGACAATTTTCCTGCTGTTTATTTTTCGTAATTCAAACTTATACAGCGCAAACATACTCACTCCTCCTCAAATTCTGCAAGGTAAAATTCCTCTAAATTTTCAATTTCATCAGCGGAGCCGTTGTAAATGATTTGCCCTGCTTTCATCATAAGCACCGTATCTGCGATATGCTCAACATCTGAAACGATATGCGTGGACAAGAGAACAATGCTGTCCTTTCCTAAATCCTTTATCAAATTACGGAAACGCACACGCTCTTTGGGATCTAACCCGGCAGTCGGCTCATCTAAAATGATGATTTTCGGGTCATTTAGTAGTGCCTGCGCAATGCCAAGCCTTTGCTTCATGCCGCCGGAATAGGTTGCAATTTTCTTTTTGCCCACATCGGAAAGGCTCACTAATTCCAGAAGCTCTTTGCTTTCCTTTTGCTTCTAATTTTGTCAATCCTTTAGTGATGCCATATACATCAAAAAATCCCAACCGCTGAAATCGGGATAATACCCGAAGTCCTGCGGAAGATAGCCCAACTCTGCCCGGTATTCCTCGGAAGAAACATCTAACCCATCAAAGGTTACTGTACCTCCTGTCGGTTTAAAATCCCGCAAAGCATACGCATGAAGGTTGTTTTTCCTGCGCCATTTGCTCCAAGTAATCATAGACGCCGTTTGTCAGTTGCAAGCTTACCCTGTCAACGGCTATTTTGTTTCATATTGTTTTGTCAGTCTGTCAATGCAAAGTTCCATAGGAATCCCTCCGTTTTCTTGAATGTCTGATAAAGCTCCTTCGCCGTAAACATCATCAAGAGTAGAGCGATCACTACCCACCAGACTAAATAATTTGTTTGGAATAAAAAGTTAGCCACATATCGAAGTGTCATATTTGCCGTACTTACACAAACAGCTACTGCCATACAACCGTAAATAGCTTCTTTATTCCGAAATGGCGGACAATATACAAGCTGATACTTGTTGTCAGCAAATAAGGTACAAACAAATATACTCCTGTTTGCACAAGGAAATACTATTTGCGATATGACAGATTGGGATTATGATACAGAAAATCGCAAAATTAAAATACCAAGATGGTCAGCCTTGCCAGCACAATATTTTTTAGTGAAAAGCGGGAAGCCATTTCCAATTCATTCATTCCATACAGCGTAGATTTTGCACTCTCTGTAATAAGAAGCAAGGCGGAATGGGGTAAAAGCAGATACGATCCATACCGTGTTCTCGCTTGCGAAAGAAGCACCCACACCGCAGGTAAACGATCAGTACGGACAACAGCCATATACTTTCTTTAATGAAAGGGATTGACTGAATATAAATGCTTTGGTACTGATATGCGGTCTGGGCAGCGAACGAACAAACTGTGCCTTGTCCCTCGGCGCAGGTGCATCAAAAGCCTTTGCGATTTGCTTTTTCAATCCTCTATTCATACGAAAATCCTCCTCTGCAACTCTGTTTTGAGATATTTCAATATCCTTGAGATTTTGCGATATATAGCAAAAGAAAGCCCGTGATCTTACATATGGAAGCAATTGGAGTTCATTTGCATATCTCAGCAGCAATAGCTCCTGCTCGTCCTGTGGAGTTTATAGATCAACTCTTCAAGGCAATGCTGTTTATCCATTCTTCCGTCGGGTCATAACCCGGATCATCGTTTGTTTCTGCTTATAATTTCTTTGCTGTTTTGCGATATTCCTCGATACATAAGTTGCGGGCAATCGTATAAAGGTGGAAGTTCTTTGCTGCTATCAAGACTTAAATTTTGCTGAAATAACGCAAAATGTTTCTTGCGTAATATCTTCCGCTGTTTGGCAAATGGTGGACTTTGAAATAGCAGTAACGGTATATTTTGTCATACTGTTCACTTAAGTCCATAGCGTTCAAACCTCCTTTCACTATGTATAACGGTTTTCCTACATCAAATGTGCGGAAAACTTGAAAAAATTCAAAAAAGTTTTTGAGAAAGCAGCAGCGGCGATATGGCGGTTAGCCAGATCGCCGCTGTTTGTCAGGTTGTCACATATATTTTACTTGATTTTGTGACAATCTCAAGATATATAGCATGTGAACATTCAGTGTAGGTTTTCACTTTATTAACCGAATATTTCCGTTTTTCGCACTCCCTATATCTCTCTACACCTCGATATGTAATTGCGGACAAAACATCGGATGCAGACCCGACATTTTGACCGCAAATCAACCTTAAACGCTACATTATTCCGTGTGACTGTTGAAACCGTTTTGCTTGGCGTTCTCGCTTGCCTTTCGTCTGCGTTCCTCGCTCATTGGCGGTTGCAGACGGATGGACAGTCGGGACTTGTCCAGAAGATAGGACACGCCGCCTTGCTCGTAGGTCTTTTCCAATCGGCAAAGGTCGGGTGCTTTGGAGAACGCCGCCAGTCTGTTCCTCAATCCGGCATTGTAGGTCTGATGTGTGCTGTCCCTCACCCTCGTTGAACAGAACGATGGTTTCCTTTCATACTTCGTCAGCTTCGCCATAATCGCCCTCCATATCATAGGTGCTGACTTCTGCCAGCTTCATAGTCAGTTCTGCATCGTAGTAACTTCCCATTTCCATTCGGAGTGTAGAAGAAACAACGATACATTTCGCCCATGCCACTCAGTTTGGCTGCAAGATTGCAGAACAGCTTTCCGGCGGGGGTCGGGGTGATAGCTGCCAACAGGCGCAAACGGGCAATCGTTGCCTTGTGGTTAGGACAACCAAAGGTGTAGAGGCTTCTTTCCATAATGTTCATCTTCATAGTGTTTTCCTCCTTGAATTTTGAAAATTAAAAGCGACAGAGACTTCACAAGGAAATACCTGTCGCTTGGTTTACGATATGAAATTGTAGGGTCTGTGCTTGGCTTTTTTAGCTCATTCGCAGTAGATCAGTTCGCCCTTGATGGTTTCCTCTGCCTGTGCAACACAAGCGTTCATCTGGCGCACCCATTCAATTTGGTTCTCGGCTTTCAGTTGCTCCGTCACGCCGTAATACTTCATAAGCTGCGGCAAGATCACATCCATTCGCTTCTTTGCGGTGGCTTCAATCTCCGCACAATGCTCATAGAGTGTTTCGCTCAGTACCTTCAGAATACGATGGGGTGTGCCTGTCGCAGATACTCTCTACGCATCCGTCCCCACTTGCCGAGACGGATATTGGGGTTCTTCAACTTGATGTCGGGGATGTAGTAATCGCCGGATTTGATAAAGTTCAATTCCATAGTGACCTCCTTATTTGCTTTGTTGAGATTGGGGTTCAGTTCGTTCATGCCGGAATATCCTCCTTTTTGCTTTCTTTGATGGTATTCATCCCTGCGTTTGGCAAGGTGGGCTTCATATCTGGCAATTCGCTGTGCCTGTCGTTCCGGCAGAGTGCCTTTAACAGAGCTTTCATAGAGGTTCTGTATCAAGTTGTCAAGCTCGGTCATTCGCTTCATTGCTTGTTCAAGCTCCTGTTGTCCGATGTCAGTATGCTTGGATTTATTTTCGCTCCAGACTGCTTTGAGTTGGGCAATAAATTCTTCCCTCGTTTTCAAGGACATATTTGCTGACTGCTTGGATTGCCTGTAAAATTGCGGCTTCCAGAACCGAAGTTTTTACGAAGTGGGAGACACATTCCGTTCCTTTATTGCGGTAGTTGCCGCATTGGAAAGGAATCGGAATCATAGTTCTTTTCGCTGTGCTTGGCTTCGGGCTGCTGTAACTCATTCTTCCTCCGCAGTCGGCACAGTAAACCAAACCCGGTGGGGTAAGTGCCATTTGCGGCTCTCGGCTTTTTCTTAGAGCGCATTCTGCTTGCAATATCCCAAGTGTCTTGGTCAATGATAGCTTCGTGCGTATCGGGGAATATCATCAGTTCATCAGCGGTGGCAGGTCTGCGTTGCTTCGTCTTGAAGTTCTCGCAGATGGATTTACCCAACACGGTATGACCGAGATATTCCTGCCTGTCAAGGATATAGCCAACGGTAGTAGCACTCCATCGGTAGGGGTCTGCGTAATCCTTATTTCTGCAATTCTCCGGCGAGGTCTTGGCAGTATAGGCAGATGGTATCAGCACTTGCTCCGCTGTCAGTATTTCAGCAATGGTAGTAGTTCCGATGCCTTGGCAAGCCATACGGAATATTCTTCTGACTACCTCTGCGGCAGGCTCGTCCACATAAAGCTGCTGCTTATCGTCCTTGGTGCGTTTGTAGCCATAAGGGATAGAACCACTACAACGCAAGCCTTTCTGCATCCTGGACTTAAAGACTGCCTTGATTTTGTTGCTTGTATCTTTGGCATACCACTCGTTCATGATATTCAAAAACGGGGTAAGGTCATTGTCTGTGGGAATTGGCACTATCAACGCTGTTGTTGATAGCAATGAAGCGTACTTTTTCGGGAACACAACTTCAGTATAATAACCGACTTGCAGATAATTACGACCAAAACGGGATAGGTCTTTACCACAAGGGTCTCCACTCGTCCTGCTTCGATTTCTTCAAGCAGGGCTGTAAATCCGGACGATTGAAGTTCGTGCCGAGTACCCATCGTCAGAAAAGTGCCTAATATTGCGTAGCCCTTCTGTCGGGCATATTCTTCAAGTACATTTTCTGATTCTGGATGGAGTTCGATTCCAGCTTGTTCATCGTCTCTCGACAAACGCTCGTACAGAGCTGTGATTTTGATTTCTTCTTTCTTCGCCACGATTTCAACCTCCCTTCATCAAGTAATTTTCGTGTTGAAGTAGATATGTAACACGCTTCGGTTCTCTATCCTCTTATATTGTAACCATTGGGATCGGTGACCACATAGGAACTGTGCATCTGCATGAGGGAGGGCTTAACGAAGAAACGAGTCTTGCCGCTGCCGCTGCCGCCGATGACCAGGATGTTTTTGTTCCGGGCGTACTTGGGATTTTTCGGGCGGCTGGACATGGTGAGCTTTTCCGTCTGGGTCAGAGGGATGTTCCAGTCAGGGACCGGATCGACATAGGGGGCAATATCTGCCGCCGTGCCCCATCGGGCGCTGCCGTACTCGATGCCCCGGCGGTATTTGCGGGCGTTTTTCCCTTTGGCATAGACCGCCAGCCGGACAATGACCGCCCCGGCAATGCCCACCAGCAGGTCCAACGGATGCAGGCCGGGCAGCCCAGAAGAAAACGCCTCTGTAAAGCCCTGGCTCAAATGCAGGAACTTTTCAGAGGCGTCAAGGCCGGGTGCAAGGCGCACCGCCTGGCAGAGCTTATCAAAGAGATACACGAACAGCAGATAGGGGAGGTTGAGGATAAGGGCTTTTTTCCAGGTATCGGTCATAATTCCACACCCCGGTCTTTGGCCTTGACCTTCTCCCGCTGGCGGTGCTGGGCTTTGGACTGCTGTTTCGCCTGCTCCAGCTCCTTGCGGATGGAGGGCTTTTTCTCTTTCTCCAGGTTCTTTGCGGAAAACTCCCGAAAAGCCGCCGTGATGACGTCGGCATCCCGCCCCTTGAAAAACACCAGGTAGCGGGGTATCTCGCTGCTGGTGTCCTTTTTCAGTGCGAAGTCAATGCCGTACTTCTTGGCGGTGGCGGAAAAGGCCCGGATGTTCTGGTCGGTGATCTCGATGTTGGAAACGCCGGTGTTGTGCTTCATAAGCTGCCGGAGGGTCTGCTTACCGTGGTGCAGCTTGGTTTTGTGGCCGGTCACTCCTTTCTGCATCTCGTCCAGCACTTTTTTCATGGCCTGTTGCAGCATCCCGGCGGAGAGCTTGGTAGCCTCCACACAGAGGGCAACGGTGCGCTGGGTGACTTCTTCCTGCATGACCTATCATCTCCTTTCTCCGCTGCCGTACAGGTCGTGGTTCACCAGGGACGCATAGTAGCTGTCGATGGTGGCCGGGGCGTTATACAGGGCAGCCAGCAGATATTTCTTGATGTTGCGCACATAGGTGGTGTTCTCACGCATACGGTCCAGCACATACTCGATGTGGGAACTGTTTAGCTTCAGGAACCGGGATTTGACCACCTCCGCCGGATAGTCGTCCCCGGCAATGCGGATCGTCTCCCTGCGGGAACAGACGGTATCCACCATGAGCTCCACCAGTTCGTTCAGACGGTCACGGTCCATGCGCTCGTTCTGTACGAGGATGTCATACTCGATATTCTCCAAAATCAGCTCCCGATAGCTCTCTCGCTCCCGCATCCAGTCCCGTCCGGTCCTGTTGGCTCCTGCGGGGGGTTGGGGGCTTGATTGGATAGGATTTGATCCTTCCGTACTTGATGAATCAGTATTTTGTTCTTCAGGATTTCTTTTCTCTTTATTTAATTGCGGCCGGTTTTCCAGACTAAAATGTACCCTAAAAAGTGGACACGCAGGGGCAGCAGAGATCCCATGTTGTGGACACAAAGAAGCGACTGCCGTCCCATGAAAGTAGACAGGGTGAACTACCAATCAAACCAGTGAAATGGACATGCGTTTCATTTCCTCCGAGAGTTGTGGTAAGATAAAAAAGCAAGGACTGGGAGGAATCAAAACATGAAACGGAATCGAAGGCTGTTCAGCGCATACGAAATGGAATTACTGGCACGAAATCCATACACCTACAGGGTTCGTGCAAGGCAGCTTCTGTTTACTGCGGAGTTTAAGCGCCGTTTTTGGGAGCAGTACGAGCGCGGCGGAGACGTGCAGCAAATTTTTGAAAACATGGGATACGATCCGCTGGTTGTCGGGTACACCCGTATGCACAGCGTTCCGCAGAACCTGAGAAAAGTGGTTGAGGCAGGCCGCCCATTTACAGATGGGTATTCGGGGCGTGGTAAGAAATCTTCGGAAAGCGGTTGGCATAAGAGCCGTTCGGAACAAAAAGCAGAGGAAATGCAATATGAGATCGCACACCTTCGCCAGCATGTGGAGTTTCTAAAAAAATTACAGATGCGGGCAATGGGGAAAAGCGGAGCCGGCAATGACCATGACACCAAGCCGGAAATTTGAGCTGATTCACGAAACGCTGCTTGCCGATGATAATGTTTTGAATATATCCGAACTGTGTGAGCTTGCCGGGGTTTCCCGTTCCGGATACTATCGCTGGCTGAATGCCGAGCCGGTGCGGATAAAGCGGGAATCACAGGATCGCGCGGATTTTGAGCTAATTTTGCAGGCATATCGGTTTCGTGGCTATGATAAGGGCATCCGTGGAATCCATATGCGCCTGCTCCATTTGCCGCAGCCTGTACAAATGAACGTCAAGAAAATCCAGCGTCTCATGCGGAAATATGGCCTGACCTGTCCAATCCGCAAAGCCAATCCTTACCGCCGGATGGCAAAGGCACTGAAAACCAACAATGTCGCTGGGAATCTCTTGAATCGGGAGTTTACGGCGCATGGGGCCAGAAGCGTGCTTCTCACAGATATCACATATATTCCGTATAACGGAACGTTTTGCTACCTTTCGACGATTTTGGATGCATACACGAAACAGGTTTTATCCTATGCGGTCAGCACTTCCCTTGAATTGGATTTCGTGCTGGAATGCATAAACCTGTTGGTTGAAAAGCATGGCGTTTCGCTCAACGCAAAAACGCTGATTCACAGCGATCAGGGCTTTCATTACACCAGCTATCGGTTTATCCAACTTCTGAAGGATCATGCTCTGCGCCAATCCATGTCTCGCCGGGGAAATTGCTGGGATAATGCGCCGCAGGAAAGCTTTTTCGGGCACATGAAAGATGAGATTGATTTATCTGGCTGTACCGCATTTGAGCAGGTCAGAGCGATTCTTGACGATTGGATCGACTATTACAACAATGACCGTTACCAGTGGCAGCTTGCAAAATTATCTCCAAATGAATTTTACACGTACCTCACTACAGGCGTTTATCCTCTGCAAGGCAAGCCGCCTGTGCATGATGAATCGCTTCTGACCAGATCTATGGTCACATAACAACTCTCATGTTTTTGGTATTTCATTGTGTCCTTGACTTTGGGTACACTTTAGACATGGGTTATCCATATCCGGGTTTTCCGTATCTGGACAAGCCGTATCCGGCTCGTCCTCACACGGCTGGCCCGCGTCCGGGGGATGGGGCGTCTCGTAGATGACATACTCCACATCCACGATTTTGCCCTTGCTGTCCCGGAGCCGGTTGCGAACTATGTACCCGGCTCGTTCCAGCTCCTTCAGGGCAGAGCCAATGCTGTCCGTGCCCTCCTTACAGATTTTCGCCAGGCCCCTGGTGGTGTAGTTCCAGTCCTCCGGCAAGGACAGCATCATGGAGAGCAGGCCTTTAGATTTCAGCGACAGCCCCGCGTTGCGCAGGTGATGGTTGGACATCACAGTGTAGTCACGGGTTTTCTCAATGCGAAATACCGCCATCATATCACCTCCTTTCGGCGGTTCGGAAAAGTGTTCGTTTTTGGGAAAAAGGCGGCCTCTATGCCGTCCGGATACCCCGTAGGGGAGAACTATGGGCGGTAGCCTTTCGGCTAATTGCTGGAGAAAAAACATGGGATTTTTGACCCCTTTCGGGACAGTTTTCAGTTTGCCGACAATATAAAAAATGTCTTTTAATGCAAAAGTGCCATGGGACGATGTCCCATGACACTCAGAACAATGTACTATGCATTGTTAATATAAGAATCCTGATATATAATTACTTTATCTTGTACTGTTTCACTTTCATTTAAGAGGTGATAATATGAATACCATTGATGAACTGTTATATTATTGTCATGAAATTGAACCTGTCGGAGCATTACTTTTAACGGGTGAATGGG
>SCPN01000048.1_pt1 | contig 13008 bp, 14 predicted proteins | sample 6106831 | NCBI WGS metagenome assembly SCPN01 (sample SAMN10720447, study PRJNA508395) | human gut metagenome | isolation source: Participant 1, 0 month
ATTATGACGCTGGCGATTTATGCGAAGAAATGCGGGATAGACGAGGACGAGCTGCGCCGGGACGCTTCGCGCTGCTCCGGCCCTACGATGATATGAGCGTGGAGGATATAAACCGTTTTACAAAAGATGATGTGGTGCGCCCTTGAGATGTTCAACGAGGACTATGTGACATTCCCCAGGGACGATATAGCGAAGCTCTCCGGCCTGACTATGCCTGTCAATAAGCGGAACTGGCGCAAACAGCCAGTACATTTGAGGGCGCGAGAGCAATCCAGGAGATTAACGATAAGGCCAATGGTACGAATTGGAGAGAAGGGAATGGGCGGCCAAAAGGCAGCGGAACGGCCCAGGCGCGGGTTTATGAATGGCGGCAGCAGCACCCGGAGGGACGCAAGGCCGACTGTCACCGGGAAACTGGCCTTGATCCGAAAACCGTCCGTAAGTGGTGGATTGACCGCCGCCAGCGGTGCGCTTTGAAAATGGGCATATAACGGTGCGGGTGTCCCCTTCCCAGGAGTTGAGCGATTATTCCTGGACGCGCTACACGATGGGGGCCAGGAATAAGGCCCAGAAAGGCCCCTGTTACGCTTTAGAAGCCGTTTTCAGCCCTCCGAGGGTAAAATACCGGCCCCCTCTCTACTGCGCCCGGAAAGCCGCATAAATCAAGGCTTTTTTGCCCTCTAAATGCGAACATACCAGGGTAGAAGTTTAAGGGCCAGTGCTTGGGTAAACGGCCAGGAATATATATTGACATTGTAAATAAAAAGTTATACAATGGATATAATAAGAGTGAAAGGAGTTGCTATTATGGCAAATACAAATATTAACATTCGTATGGACGTAGACTTGAAGCGGCAGTTTGAGGCGTTCTGTGCTGATATGGGAATGACGATGACAACGGCGTTCAATGTTTTTGCGCGTAAGGCTGTGAGGGAGTATAGAATACCATTTGAAATCAGCGGTGATGTACCGAACGCTGAAACCGTCGAAGCAATCAAGGAAGTAAAGAGAATGAAGGCCGATCCGAGCCTTGGCAAGACCTATTCCAATGTCGATCAGATGATGGAGGAGCTGCTTGCCGATGTATAACATAAGACCAACCACAAAGTTTCAGAAGGATTTGAAGCGCGTGAAAAAGCGCGGCTTTGATATTTCTTTGCTGACCGATATTATTAAAAAACTGGCTGCGGGGGAGCCGTTGCCGGAAAAGAACAGGGATCACCAACTTTCCGGGGACTATGCGGGGTGTCGTGAGTGCCACATTACGCCGGATTGGTTGCTGATCTACGAAGTGGACGGGGACGAGCTGATTTTATATCTCACCCGGACGGGATCGCATAGCGATTTATTTTAGGGGAAGGAGGAAAGGTCTATGAGCTGGGATAAAGAGAGGATCGCGCAGTTGCAGCTCCCCGATCTGGCAGACGATGATCCGCACCCTCGGCTGCTCCTGGAAGGGTATGGCATACACGCGGGGCAGGGTTTTACCGCCTTGTTTCCTGATGGCTGGCACGAGATTACCCTTGAAGTAGCCTGGGAGCCGACAGGCCCCGGCTGCTGGTACATATCCACGCCTGGGTTTGAGGGCGTGTGTCCTGTGGGCCTGTTCGTGAAAGTATGAAAACGATCCGGCAGATAGCGGACGAGATAGGGGTATCAAAGCAAGCTGTTTTCAAAAAAATTAAGCGTGAACCCCTGTCAACCAGTTTACAGGGGTTCACGGCAACGGTTGACGGTAGGTTGATGGTATCGGTTGATGGTGAAAAGCTGATAAAACAGGCGTTTTCTGGGGGCGAAGTGTCAACCACTGACAACCAGTTACCGCCAACCGAATCGGATGAAAAAACGGTAGAGGTTGACGGTCAAAATGCCTTGTATGAGATATTGAAAATGGAGTTGCAAGCAAAAAATGAGCAGATAGCAGCCTTGCAAGCGGAGCTGTCCAAGGAGCGGCAGCACAGCCAGAAGCAAGCGGAAAAAATAGCGGTATTGGCGGACCAGGCCCAAAAATTACAGCTTGCCCAAATGTCACCGCAGCTTATGGATGGGGGCGGTGGTGCTGCTGATCTGGCAGAGCCAGAGCCGATACCATCATCAAGACAGACTCAGCAGCCGGAGCAGCCTAAGAGTTGGTGGAGCCGGTTGTTTGGAAAATAGAAAGGAGTAAGAGCTGGTGGACATAGGTAGAAGCGCTAGTGAAAAAGTGGTAGAATAAAGTAAGAGTTTGATGGGTCAATTATCATCGGGAGGTTAGCTTTATGAAAGATGAATATAAGCGTGGCTTAATCTCAGTTTGTATCTTTGTGTTAATCTTTTTTGTCTTTAAGCTGCTTGTTGGAGTATCTGCTTATGATGATGGAATAGAAGCTATGAGGTTTCTTTCTGCTGTGCTTGGAGCAGGTTGTTATTGGGTTGGTAGTAGAAAATGAAAAATGAAAAAGCAGGCTACTTATGTAGCCTGCTTTTTTTGTGGCTAGTTTTTATGAACCGTAAGTAAAGTAGATGGAATAATCCAGAGTATTTTCTTTAAGTTCAATGTCGAAAATTGTCGTAAACGGACACTTCAAGGTAGTTCTTGTAAAGAAGTTAGTTTTGGAAGTAGAAACGCTACGGATACCGGGTTCTTCCATCCAAGCATCCCCATTAGCTGCGGATTTAGGAGAGAAACGCCAGGTTTTCACATCGGTTTCAGAAAAAGCATTTTGCACATCTTGTGCATCAACATCGTATGACCAGGATGTAGAACCACCACCAGAAATACCCTCTTTAGACCCACTCAGTTCCAGACTGTGAGTTGTACTAGAGCCATTGGAACCAATTCGGGTTTGATCGATAATTTCGTGAGCGGGGAAATTGGAATCGTTGACACCAAGGGACACATAGAATTTGGTGCATTTATAGCCATTCTTGGGAGCGAAAGTTGCTCGGCAAACAGTATCGAACAAATATCCGTCAGTCCATTGTCCCTTTTCATAGAAGTAATCAACAAAGGAAATAGACCCAATATTGTTGTTAGAGGTATCGTATACGGTAGCACTCTTGTTTGCACGATGCTGATAACCATCGGGATAACGAAGAACGCCCTGGGGGTCAGAATAATCTGTGTTGAGAGCGGTTTCGATGCTATCATAAACCAGCTTGTTAGATCGCTCGCTCATAATGGAGATAGGATTTTCAGCGAGAATAGATATTTCATTCAGCAGAATCTCACCATTTTGATAAACGAGGGCGGTGCCCACATTCGGATTGTATTGTTCATTATGGTTTACGCTGGTAACAGTAACATCAATGCCGCAAGACGATAGCGAAGCTGCATCAATTTCGCCATTGATATAAACCATTTTGCTGGTTTCAACAATAGATGGAATTTCGGTTCCAAGCTCCAGAACTTGATCTGGGGTCATAACGATTATGTTGGATGCAGAATATTCTTGGATGGAGCCATCGGAAACTTCTGCGAATATTACATCGTTTTCAAATGAAGAATCGCTCGTGTTTTCAGCCGCAAAAGCGGGAATGGTAAATGCAAAGACACAAGAGAGCGTCAGGAGCAGAGATAAGAATTTCTTCATGTAAAAAGCCTCCTTCTTTTGACAAGTTAGTCTTGAATTTTCAGTGAAACTTGATTTTCTGGCCCATTGGAACCACCCCTCTTGTTCATCAAAACGGGAAATTTTCTACTGCCATTATAAATAATTTTGGGCATTATGGCAATAGAAAACGAGGAATATTGCTGCATTTTGGAGAACTGTCCGGAGGCGGCGGGGCCGAAGTCCCGGCTCTGGCAATCCCCGGGAGCGAAAGCACTTTCATACTGACGCCCCAACGGGGCGGCGGTGTGAAAGTGCGTTACTTTCTCATAAGAAAGTAACAAAGAGGTTGTGGCCTGCAGCCAGTTATGGTAAAATAGGAGTAGTAGGATATAGGCTTTTGTAGGAAAGGGATGGGTGATTTTATAGGCACAACTATTTCGGGAATGACGGGCCGGGGAAGTATTCGGCACAATAACAGGAGCTTTTCAGCGGCGAATGTAGACCGAAGCAGGTCGGGGCAGAATGTCACCTTTGCAACGAGGATTTGAAAAGGTGTACCACGAGCTTTCGATGAAGCCCTGGCCGCCTACAATGCTAAAAAAAAAGACCAGGGACAAGATACCAGACTACTATGAGCATATCCGGCAGAGCAAGCAGGAGAAGCTATTTCACGAGGCTATCTTTCAGATCGGCAACTTGACGGACTGCGGATGCGGCTCCCCTGGAGGGGAACGGGCGGCGGCAGCTCTCAAAGAGTTTGCAGAGTCCTTCCAGGAGCGCAACCCTCATCTTCGGGTGTTTAATATGGTGCTGCACATGGACGAGGCCACGCCCCACCTCCATGTGGACTTCGTGCCTGTGGCAACGGAGCAGAGCCGGGGCCTCTCAACGCGGGTATCAATGAAACAGGCGTTAAAGCAGCAGGGATTTGAAGGGCTGGGTCGGAAGCAGACGGAATGGAAAGCCTGGATGGAACGGGAGAAAGAAGTCCTAACGGAAATTGCCCAGGCTCACGAGTTTGAGATTATCAGCCTGGGCGGTGGCCGCCCTCATATGGAGCTACCAGAGTACAGAGCAGCGGCCCAGCGGCTTGAAGCTATCCAGGAACAGGTGACAGCAGCAGAGCAGGAGATCGCGGCCCTGGAAAAGCAGAGAAAGACCCTGCAAGGAAATGTGAAGCTACTGAAAGCGGTGGAGAAGGTCAAGCCCGATCTGGACGCGATACAGCCGGAAAAGACGCTGACAGGGGCCGTTAAAGGCGTGACAGTGGAGCAGATAAAAGAGCTGAAGGAGGCCGTGATCCGGGGCGCGGCGGCAGAACAGAAAGTACGGGAGCTGAAGGCGAAAAACCAGCAGCTTCAGAAAAGTATTCCTTCGATAGAAAAAACGATGGAGGAAGCCCGGAAGCAACAGCGGCTTGAAAATGAAAACCGGCAGCTTAAAGTGCAGGTCGAATATCTGGAAAAAGATTTGAGCTGGGAGCGCGGGATTTCGGCGCGGCTCCAGGAAGGGATCGGGGCGGTGCTGGACTTTCTGGATCGGCACTTGCCGGAGCAGTTCCGGCCCCTGGTCGAAAAGGCGCGGGAGCTGCTACCTGTGCCAGAGGTGCAGCAGCCGGAAAGAGAGCAGGAACGGGGCCACACCTGGGGCGGTATGGAGTTGTAAAAGAAGCCTGTCCGGGGGCCTTGCAAGAGCCGCCCGGACAGGCTATAATAACAGTAAAAATAGGGAATAAAATGTATTGATAATATATGCCCCCCTATGGGTATAGGGGATAGCAGGGAGTTAGTGTGTCGTAAAATAGGGAATAAAATGTATTGATAATATATGCCCCCCTATGGCCTTTAGGCCAGGATAAATAATAAAAATATTTTCTCTCGGACAGGGAGAAAGTCGGAGGGGGTTATGGGGGTGAGCGGCGGGGTGTGGGAATGTGGTAAACCTGAAAGGTTTTCCATCATTTCCATGCCCCAGAGCGAGGGGGAAAAGGGGGAGGTGACTTTCTCTTTAAGGCCCCGAAGGGGCCGCTCTTTGGCTCCCCCTTTTCCCCCTATGGGTTTGCAGAATGTACGAAAAGAGGTGTAAGGAATGGCGGATCAGCAAGTAGCACTGGAACGGCTGCGGGAACTTTACAGGGAAAAGAACGAGCATTTAGAGAAGTTTTTAGAGCCGGTGGAGCCGTATGAGTTTTATCGTGAGATCTTCCCGGAAGGATCTTTCGAGAGGAAGGGCCATTTTGAGGACAGGAAGGGAAACGGGATCGCGGTGACGGTGGCCAAAAGTGAGGTTGACAAGGCAACCGGGATTGCCCTGCAGATCGAGGGGGACGGTAAAGCGAAACGATGTACCGTCACTGACGAGCTGGACGAGCTGCGGGAGCTGCAAGACACCGATTTCACGATTATGTCCCCGATCTCCTATTTTGGACGGCGGCGGTGCGGCAAAAATGCCCGGTATCTCTATGCCCTGGTCTTTGACTTGGATGGGGTGGGTATGCCCCAGCTCCGGGACACGCTGCACCAGATGAACAAGGATATTCTGCCCCAGGCAACCTTTGTTGTAAACAGCGGGACAGGGCTTCACCTGTATTATGTGCTGAAAGAGCCGGTGCCTATGTACCCGTACAACCAGAAATGCTTGAAAGAGCTGAAATATTCCCTCACCCGGCAGATTTGGAATAAGTTTACCTCCACCATCAAGGAGCCGCAAATGCAGGGGATTTTGCAGGGCTTTCGGGTGGTCGGCTCCGGCTCGAAACTGGGACGGGAGTACCCTGTGAGGGCGTTCCGGCTCGGCGGGCCGGTGGAGCTGGCGCGGCTGCTTGATTATATCCCGGACAGCAACGGGGAACAGCAGCGGCTTGAGGGGCTTATGAGAAAGAGCCGCCTGTCGCTGGCCGAGGCGAAAGAGAAGTACCCGGATTGGTATGAGCGGCGGATCATCAAGAAGGAGCGGCGGGGCCGCTGGACGGTCAAGCGTGACCTTTACGATTGGTGGCTGCACCGGATCGCCGATGAAATCCGGGTAGGCCATCGTTTCTATGGCATTATGACGCTGGCGATTTATGCGAAGAAATGCGGGATAGACGAGGACGAGCTGCGCCGGGACGCTTTCGCGCTGCTCCGGCCCTACGATGATATGAGCGTGGAGGATATAAACCGTTTTACAAAAGATGATGTGGTGTGCGCCCTTGAGATGTTCAACGAGGACTATGTGACATTCCCCAGGGACGATATAGCGAAGCTCTCCGGCCTGACTATGCCTGTCAATAAGCGGAACTGGCGCAAACAGCCAGTACATTTGGAGGGCGCGAGAGCAATCCAGGAGATTAACGATAAGGCCAATGGTACGAATTGGAGAGAAGGGAATGGGCGGCCAAAAGGCAGCGGAACGGCCCAGGCGCGGGTTTATGAATGGCGGCAGCAGCACCCGGAGGGACGCAAGGCCGACTGTCACCGGGAAACTGGCCTTGATCCGAAAACCGTCCGTAAGTGGTGGGATTGCCCGCCGCCAGCGGTGCGCTTTGAAAATGGGCATATAACGGTGCGGGTGTCCCCTTCCCAGGAGTTGAGCGATTGGCTCCTGGACGCGCTACACGATGGGGGCCAGGAATAAGGCCCAGAAAGGCCCCTGTTACGCTTTAGAAGCCGTTTTCAGCCCTCCGAGGGTAAAATACCGGCCCCCTCTCTACTGCGCCCGGAAAGCCGCATAAATCAAGGCTTTTTTGCCCTCTAAATGCGAACATACCAGGGTAGAAGTTTAAGGGCCAGTGCTTGGGTAAACGGCCAGGAATATATATTGACATTGTAAATAAAAAGTTATACAATGGATATAATAAGAGTGAAAGGAGTTGCTACCTATGGCAAATACAAATATTAACATTCGTATGGACGTAGACTTGAAGCGGCAGTTTGAGGCGTTCTGTGCTGATATGGGAATGACGATGACAACGGCGTTCAATGTTTTTGCGCGTAAGGCTGTGAGGGAGTATAGAACACCATTTGAAATCAGCGGTGATGTACCGAACGCTGAAACCGTCGAAGCAATCAAGGAAGTAAAGAGAATGAAGGCTAATCCGAGCCTCGGCAAGACCTATTCAATGTCGATCAGATGATGGAGGAGCTGCTTGCCGATGTATAACATAAGACCAACCACAAAGTTTCAGAAGGATTTGAAGCGCGTGAAAAAGCGCGGCTTTGATATTTCTTTGCTGACCGATATTATTAAAAAAGCTGGCTGCGGGGGAGCCGTTGCCGGAGAAAGAACAGGGATCACCAACTTTCCGGGGACTATGCGGGGTGTCGTGAGTGCCACATTACGCCGGATTGGTTGCTGATCTACGAAGTGGACGGGGACGAGCCGATTTTATATCTCACCCGGACGGGATCGCATAGCGATTTATTTTAGGGGAAGGAGGAAAGGTCTATGAGCTGGGATAAAGAGAGGATCTCGCAGTTGCAGCTCCCGATCTGGCAGACGATGATCCGCACCCTCGGCTGCTCCTGGAATGGTATGGCATACACGCGGGGCAGGGTTTTACCGCCTTGTTTCCTGATGGCTGGCACGAGATTACCCTTGAAGTAGCCTGGGAGCCGACAGGCCCCGGCTGCTGGTACATATCCACGCCTGGGTTTGAGGGCGTGTGTCCTGTGGGCCTGTTCGTGAAAGTATGAAAACGATCCGGCAGATAGCGGACGAGATAGGGGTATCAAAGCAAGCTGTTTTCAAAAAAATTAAGCGTGAAACCCCTGTCAACCAGTTTACAGGGGTTCACGGCAACGGTTGACGGTAGGTTGATGGTATCGGTTGATGGTGAAAAGCTGATAAAACAGGCGTTTTCTGGGGGCGAAGTGTCAACCACTGACAACCAGTTACCGCCAACCGAATCGGATGAAAAAACGGTAGAGGTTGACGGTCAAAATGCCTTGTATGAGATATTGAAAATGGAGTTGCAAGCAAAAAATGAGCAGATAGCAGCCTTGCAAGCGAAGCAAGCGGAAAAAATAGCGGTATTGGCGGACCAGGCCCAAGAAATTACAGCTTGCCCAAATGTCACCGCAGCTTATGGATGGGGGCGGTGGTGCTGCTGATCTGGCAGAGCCAGAGCCGATACCATCATCAAGACAGACTCAGCAGCCGGAGCAGCCTAAGAGTTGGTGGAGCCGGTTGTTTGGAAAATAGAAAGGAGTAAGAGCTGGTGGACATAGGTAGAAGCGCTAGTGAAAAAGTGGTAGAATAAAGTAAGAGTTTGATGGGTCAATTATCATCGGGAGGTTAGCTTTATGAAAGATGAATATAAGCGTGGCTTAATCTCAGTTTGTATCTTTGTGTTAATCTTTTTTGTCTTTAAGCTGCTTGTTGGAGTATCTGCTTATGATGATGGAATAGAAGCTATGAGGTTTCTTTCTGCTGTGCTTGGAGCAGGTTGTTATTGGGTTGGTAGTAGAAAATGAAAATGAAAAAGCAGGCTACTTATGTAGCCTGCTTTTAATAACTAGTTTTATGAACCGTAAGTAAAGTAGATGGAATAATCCAGAGTATTTTCTTTAAGTTCAATGTCGAAAATTGTCGTAAACGGACACTTCAAGGTAGTTCTTGTAAAGCAGTTAGTTTTGGAAGTAGAAACGCTACGGATACCGGGTTCTTCCATCCAAGCATCCCCATTAGCTGCGGATTTAGGAGAGAAACGCCAGGTTTTCACATCGGTTTCAGAAAAAGCATTTTGCACATCTTGTGCATCAACATCGTATGACCAGGATGTAGAACCACCACCAGAAATACCCTCTTTAGACCCACTCAGTTCCAGACTGTGAGTTGTACTAGAGCCATTGGAACCAATTCGGGTTTGATCGATAATTTCGTGAGCGGGGAAATTGGAATCGTTGACACCAAGGGACACATAGAATTTGGTGCATTTATAGCCATTCTTGGGAGCGAAAGTTGCTCGGCAAACAGTATCGAACAAATATCCGTCAGTCCATTGTCCCTTTTCATAGAAGTAATCAACAAAGGAAATAGACCCAATATTGTTGTTAGAGGTATCGTATACGGTAGCACTCTTGTTTGCACGATGCTGATAACCATCGGGATAACGAAGAACGCCCTGGGGGTCAGAATAATCTGTGTTGAGAGCGGTTTCGATGCTATCATAAACCAGCTTGTTAGATCGCTCGCTCATAATGGAGATAGGATTTTCAGCGAGAATAGATATTTCATTCAGCAGAATCTCACCATTTTGATAAACGAGGGCGGTGCCCACATTCGGATTGTATTGTTCATTATGGTTTACGCTGGTAACAGTAACATCAATGCCGCAAGACGATAGCGAAGCTGCATCAATTTCGCCATTGATATAAACCATTTTGCTGGTTTCAACAATAGATGGAATTTCGGTTCCAAGCTCCAGAACTTGATCTGGGGTCATAACGATTATGTTGGATGCAGAATATTCTTGGATGGAGCCATCGGAAACTTCTGCGAATATTACATCGTTTTCAAATGAAGAATCGCTCGTGTTTTCAGCCGCAAAAGCGGGAATGGTAAATGCAAAGACACAAAGAGCGTCAGGAGCAGAGATAAGAATTTCTTCATGTAAAAGCCTCCTTCTTTTGACAAGTTAGTCTTGAATTTTCAGTGAAACTTGATTTTCTGGCCCATTGGAACCACCCCTCTCTTGTTCATCAAAACGGGAAATTTTCTACTGCCATTATAAATAATTTTGGGCATTATGGCAATAGAAAACGAGGAATATTGCTGCATTTTTGGAGAACTGTCCGGAGGCGGCGGGGCCGAAGTCCCGGCTCTGGCAATCCCCCGCGGGAGCGCGCGAAAGCACTTTCATACTGACGCCCCAACGGGGCGGCGGTGTGAAAGTGCTTTACGTACTCATAAGAAGTAACAAAGAGGTTGTGGCCTGCAGCCAGTTATGGTAAAATAGGAGTAGTAGGATATAGGCTTTTGTAGGAAAGGGATGGGTGATTTTATAGGCACAACTATTTCGGGAATGACGGGCCGGGGAAGTATCCGGCACAACAACAGGAGCTTTTCAGCGGCGAATGTAGACCGAAGCAGGTCGGGGCAGAATGTCACCTTTTGCAACGAGGATTTGAAAAAGGTGTACCACGAGCTTTTCGATGAAGCCCTGGCCGCCTACAATGCTAAAAAGAAAAAGACCAGGGACAAAATACCAGACTACTATGAGCATATCCGGCAGAGCAAACAGGAGAAGCTATTTCACGAGGCCATCTTCCAGATCGGCAACTTGACGGACTGCGGATGCAGCTCCCCTGGAGGAACGGGCGGCAGCAGCTCTCAAAGAGTTTGCAGAGTCCTTCCAGGAGCGCAACCCTCATCTTCGGGTGTTTAATATGGTGCTGCACATGGACGAGGCCACGCCCCCTCCATGTGGACTTCGTGCCTGTGGCAACGGAGCAGAGCCGGGGCCTCTCAACGCGGGTATCAATGAAACAGGCGTTAAAGCAGCAGGGATTTGAAGGGCTGGGTCGGAAGCAGACGGAATGGAAAGCCTGGATGGAACGGGAGAAAGAAGTCCTAACGGAAATTGCCCAGGCTCACGAGTTTGAGATTATCAGCCTGGGCGGTGGCCGCCCTCATATGGAGCTACCAGAGTACAGAGCAGCGGCCCAGCGGCTTGAAGCTATCCAGGAACAGGTGACAGCAGCAGAGCAGGAGATCGCGGCCCTGGAAAAGCAGAGAAAGACCCTGCAAGGAAATGTGAAGCTACTGAAAGCGGTGGAGAAGGTCAAGCCCGATCTGGACGCGATACAGCCGGAAAAGACGCTGACAGGGGCCGTTAAAGGCGTGACAGTGGAGCAGATAAAAGAGCTGAAGGAGGCCGTGATCCGGGGCGCGGCGGCAGAACAGAAAGTACGGGAGCTGAAGGCGAAAAACCAGCAGCTTCAGAAAAGTATTCCTTCGATAGAAAAAACGATGGAGGAAGCCCGGAAGCAACAGCGGCTTGAAAATGAAAACCGGCAGCTTAAAGTGCAGGTCGAATATCTGGAAAAAGATTTGAGCTGGGAGCGCGGGATTTCGGCGCGGCTCCAGGAAGGGATCGGGGCGGTGCTGGACTTTCTGGATCGGCACTTGCCGGAGCAGTTCCGGCCCCTGGTCGAAAAGGCGCGGGAGCTGCTACCTGTGCCAGAGGTGCAGCAGCCGGAAAGAGAGCAGGAACGGGGCCACACCTGGGGCGGTATGGAGTTGTAAAAGAAGCCTGTCCGGGGGCCTTGCAAGAGCCGCCCGGACAGGCTATAATAAAAAAATAGGGAATAAAATGTATTGATAATATATGCCCCCCTATGGGTATAGGGGATAGCAGGGAGTTAGTGTGTCGTAAAATAGGGAATAAAATGTATTGATAATATATGCCCCCCTATGGCCTTTAGGCCAGGATAAATAATAAAAATATTTTCTCTCGGACAGGGAGAGAAGTCGGAGGGTTATGGGGGTGAGCGGCGGGGTGTGGGAATGTGGTAAACCTGAAAGGTTTTCCATCATTCCATGCCCCAGAACGAAAAAGAGGTGACTTTCTCTTTAAGGCCCCGAAGGGGCCTCTTTGGCTCCCCTTCCCCCTATGGGTTTGCAGAATGTACGAAAAGAGGTGTAAGGAATGGCGGATCAGCAAGTAGCACTGGAACGGCTGCGGAACTTTACAGGGAAAAGAACGAGCATTTAGAGAAGTTTTAGAGCCGGTGGAGCCGTATGAGTTTTATCGTGAGGATCTTCCCGGAAGGATCTTTCGAGAGGAAGGGCCATTTTGAGGACAGGAAGGGAAACAGGATCGCGGTGACGGTGGCCAAAAGTGAGGTTGACAAGGCAACCAGGATTGCCCTGATCGAGGGGACGGTAAAGCGAAACGGTGTACTATCACTGACGAGCTGGACGAACTGCGGGAGCTACAAGACACTGATTTTACGATTATGTCCCCGATTTCCTATTTTGGACGGCGGCGGTGCGGCAAAAATGCCCGGTATCTCTATGCCCTGGTCTTTGACTTGGATGGGGTGGGTATGCCCCAGCTCCGGACACGCTGCACCAGATGAACAAGGATATTCTGCCCCAGGCAACCTTTGTTGTAAACAGCGGGACAGGGCTTCACCTGTATTATGTGCTGAAAGAGCCGGTGCCTATGTACCCGTACAACCAGAAATGCTTGAAAGAGCTGAAATATTCCCTTACTCGGCAGATTTGGAACCGATATACCTCCACGATAAAAGAACCGCAAATGCAGGGCATTTTGCAGGGCTTTCGGGTGGTCGGCTCTGGCTCGAAGCTGGGGCGTGAGTACCCTGTGAGGGCGTTCCGGCTTGGCGGGCCGGTGGAGCTGGCGCAGCTGCTTGATTATATCCCGGACAGCAACGGGGAACAGCAGCGGCTTGAGGGGCTTATGAGAAAGAGCCGCCTGTCGCTGGCCGAGGCGAAGGAGAAGTACGGCGGATCATCAAGGAGCGGCGGG
>SCPN01000993.1_pt1 | contig 13004 bp, 11 predicted proteins | sample 6106831 | NCBI WGS metagenome assembly SCPN01 (sample SAMN10720447, study PRJNA508395) | human gut metagenome | isolation source: Participant 1, 0 month
AAATCCGGAAGTAAGAAAGTTAAGATTAAAGTAACTGTAAAATAAAAATTGACCGTTGTTTTCCTGGCAGGTGTAAGAAATGGAAATGTCAGGTGTTTTAAAATACTGTTTACAAATAAACAGTATTGATGTGCAAATGAACGAATTCCCCGAAGGAGCACGTAAAAGTGCCTTCTTGGGAATTGTTCATTTTGCACATTGCTGTACGTTTTTGAACGGCCATAGTTTTTAAAAACACTTCATATCATATTTTACACGCTGGCAGGAAACAGCCTTCCACACCGCCAGTGTACGCAAACAAGTTTTAAAACCAAAGCCTTCCGCATCAACTTTCTTGAAAAAAAAAAAAGACAGAGGCATAGTGACGGAAATTTACTACCGTTACAGTGTCTCTGTTTTTTCGTGTTTTGTAATTTGGCCTGAAAGGACTGTTCCGCTTAAGCGACCCCCGGCAAGCCAGGAGCTTTTAACAATGTGCAGACGAACTACATTGTAAAACATGGTGCGTAAAATAATACAGCCATGATGAATTCGAAAACAAATCGCTCTGACGGTAGCAAGGCTTCCGTCGTGAGGTTTGCGATGCTGCCGCCCCAAGGAGCCGCTGTCTGAGCCTCGAAGAGGCGAGTTTAGGCGAAGGGCGGCTAACCGGCGAGCGAACCGAACAGGAAACGCAGCGTGTCAGGAGATTGTTTTCGAATCATCATGGCGTTATATTTTACATATAAGTTTTCTTAATGCCCATCTTCTTGCCCTTCGGACAAGAAGCATCCCTCGCTCTAAAGAGCTCGGTCAATTCTTATTTTTCTGCTGTCTGCACTGGCCTTTGAAAAATCTGTCACATTTCCGAGAGTTCACAGTAATGTGCATAAATCCCGCCTTTTTTCAGCAGTTCTTCATGTGTTCCGCTCTCTGCGATCCCATTATCGGCAACAACAAGAATCTGATCTGCCCCGCGGATCGTGGAAAGGCGGTGTGCGATCGTGATTGTGGTGCGGTTCTTTGCCAGTTCTTCGAGACTTTTCTGAATCCATCGTTCGCTCTCATTATCCAGTGCACTTGTTGCCTCATCTAAAATAAGGATCGGCGGATTTTTCAGGAAAACTCTGGCGATGGAAATTCTCTGTTTCTGCCCTCCTGAGAGGCGTGTTCCGCGTTCACCGACGTAGCTGTCGTATCCATCCGGCAGTGACATGATAAAATCGTGAATATTTGCTTTTTTCGCTGCATCGACGATCTCTTCCATGGAGGCCTCTGGTTTTCCGTAAGCGATATTATCCCGGATCGTTCCGCAGAACAGATAGACATCCTGCTGCACCAGTCCGATCTGATTTCGCAGACTTTCAAGTGTCAGTCCTCTGACATCTTTTCCGTCAATCGTGATTTTTCCTTCCGTCACATCGTAAAAACGTGGAAGCAACGAACAGATCGTGGTCTTACCACTTCCGGACGGTCCGACCAGTGCGATCGATCTGCCTGCCGGAATCCGAAAGCTGACATGAGACAGTACCGGTGTCTCATCATCCTGATAATGAAAGGAAACATTTTCATAAGATACATCACCGCATACATTGGTCAGTGGTTTTGCATCTTCGGCATCCTGAATATCCGGTTCTGTCTCGATCACATCGAGAAATCTGCGAAATCCGGACAGGCCTTTCTGCATCATTTCTGTCAGCTCAACCAGGATCTGGATTGGGCTGATGAAGATTCCGATGTACAGAGCATACATGGCAAGATCTGCTGCTTCCATTTTTCCGTGTGCGATCAGCCATCCGCCAAAGACCAGGGTCACCAGATACATCAGTCCCTGGAAAAACAGGTTGCTGCTCATAAAACTTCCCATACAACGATAGTTCGCATCTTTGGATACCAGAAATCCTTCATTGCTCTTCTGAAATTTCTTCCGCTCAATCTCCTCATTTGCAAAAGACTGTACGACACGGATCCCGGAAAGGGTATCCTGAAGCCTCGCATTGATATCTCCGATCTTGCGTCGGTTATCCATGAACGTTGCCTGCATACGGCGATTCTGACACAAAGAAAAGATCAGCATCAGCACAACCAGAAACAGAAGCGGCACTGCCAGTCTCCAGTTGATAAAAAATAAGAAGATAAAGGCTCCGACAATCTTAATCAGTGAAATGAACAGATTTTCCGGTCCGTGATGTGCCAGCTCAGAAATGTCAAACAGATCTGATACGAGTTTGCTCATCATCTGACCGGAATTATGCTGATTATAATAAGAGAACGACAGTTTTTCATAATGCTCAAACAATTCCTGGCGCATATCCCGCTCCATCCTTGCTCCCATCATATGCCCCTGACACGTCACATAATACTTGCACAACGCCTGTATTGCATACATAAGCAGCAATCCTGCCCCGATAGGAAGCAGTGCCTGTAAGATCACAGCTGCATCTTTTAAAAACAGTGTTTTTGTCAGACTGCGAAGGATCTGCGGAAATGCCAGATCCACAAAACTGATAATCGCTGCACACAGCAAATCCAGAAAAAACACACCTTTGTAAGGTGCATAATATTTCACAAACTTTTTCAGTGTCTCCACTTTTCTTACCTTCTTTCGTTATTATGATTGAACCAAATCAAGGAAGTCCCCTGCTTCAATTGCGAATATCCCTTGACACGTAAGACTTGGCACGCGATTCTGTTCAGCTTTGCTGACATTTACCCAACAAAATCGCCGCATGCCTATTGTAGCATGCGACGATTCTCGTTACAACTTGAACTTCTGTTATTCAAGAGATTCTTTTATTTACTTTACTTTCGCTACTTTATTATAAGTTGCCTTTTTGCTGATTTTTGCTTTCTGAAGGTTCTTTTTCAGTGCTCTCAGCGTTTTGGATTTCATCTTCTTAGGAACTGTAACTTTCATCTTAGAAGAAGTACCCTTGAATGCATTCTTGCCAACTTTCACGATCTTTGTTCCCTTGAAAGTTACGCTTGACAGCTTGCTCGCTTTACTGAATGCATTGGAGCCAATGCTCTTGACGTTGTTTCCAATCACGATGCTCTTCAGTTTCTTGTTGTTCTTGAAAGCATTCTTACCGATCGTGGTTACTTTGAAGCTGTAATTTCCAACTTTTACTGTATCCTGGATCGTAACTTTTGTTTTCTTCGTTGCTTTCAGTTTCACTGCAGAAACCGTTCCGTTTACTGCATCAGCTTTCGTTACTTTGTAAGTAACGCCTTTTACTGTAGTGGTTGTTCCAACTGCCGGAACCTGTGGTGCCGGATTATTGTTTCCGTTGTTGTTATTGTTATCATCTTTCTTGACAAGAGCTGCTTTTGCATCGCTGACTGCTTTCAGTGCTGCGTTTACTTCTGCCTCAGTAGCATCCTTATTCTCCAGAACTTTCTTAGCTTCTGCCAGTGCTGCTTTCAGTTTGCCTGCACTCTCAGCTGTGTAATCTGCTTCTTTGAATGATTCTGCTTCTTTGACTGCCTTGTTCAGCTCTTCGACTTTTTCTGCCGGTGCAGGGGTCGGAGTCGGTATCGGATCAATATCTTTTGATTTTACCGTGATGGTAACTTTGCCTGTTACACCGCTTCCGTCTTTTGCAGTTGCAATGATATCTGCACTTCCAACACCAATTGCTTTGATCAGACCACTTTCGTTTACTGTTACTGCACTTTCATTTGAGCTTGTCCATGTAACTTCTTTGTTGTCTGCATTTTCCGGTAATACAGCTGCAGCTGCCTGAGCAGTACCGCCGATCTCCAGTTCTTTCTTATCTGCTGTTACGCTGATGCTTGCTACTTTGACCGGCTCCGGATCTGGAGTAACCTGTTTTGCTTTTACCGTGATCACAAGTTCTCCTGATACTCCGCTTCCATCTTTTGCTGTTGCTTTGATGGTTGCCGTTCCGGCTGCTTTTGCTGTGATCAGACCTGCTTCGCTTACGTTTGCCACTGTTTCATCTGAACTTGCCCAGGTCACTTCTTTGTTGTCTGCATTTTCCGGTAATACAGCTGCAGCTGCCTGCATCGTATCACCGACGGTCAGTTCTGTCTTATCTGCTGTTACGCTGATGCTTGCTACTTTGACCGGCTGCGGATCTGGAGTTTCACTCTGGAATGTGAATTTTGCATCTGCCCACAGTGCGTGATCGTTGTAATCTGCATCGCCTTCTTCTACGATCAGACGCAGATCTTTTACTTTGGATACATCGATATCTACGAGGTAGGACTGTCCGTTGGAGATCACATGGTCTTTGCGGTACAGCTCTTTGCCATCACCTTTGATCACATAGTTTACATCTGCTTTGTTTCCAAGTGTCTGGTCTGCACTGATACCGATGCGTGCGGTAAATCTGCTTACGCCCTTGCCTTCCAGGTTAACGCCCAGTTCTGCCGGTGCATGCATAGCCACACCTTTGTCAAAGCTCTGTTTTGTGCCTTCTACATAGACTGCTATCGGATTTCCGCATCCGCAGGCATCTCTTGTGTTTTCGAAGTATCCGCCCTGGTCAACGGTCCAGTCCATATCGGATACATACAGTTCATCCTGAACCTTAGAAATTGATCGTATAAGTCTTTTCTACACCAAACGGAGAAACGGCTTTGATGGTTGCTGTGCCAGGAACTGCTGCTGCCTGTGTAATAGTTACATTAACATCATTTGATTTTTTGATCACTTCTACCTGAGGAACCTTTCCTTCTTCGTAGCTTCCTCTTAAAAGTGTATAAGTGTACTCATTCTGTCCGTCACTGAAGTTGTCCAGTTCTTTGCCGTTTACTTTGATTCCGGTCAGCGGCATTCCGGATTTCACGTCTTCGTTGCTCTTTGCCATCTTTTCTTCATCTGATGTCTGTTTTGTCAGAGGAAGGATGCTGAATGTCTGTGTATAAGTCTTTCCTGCGGAAATAATGTATTTGCTCAGCGGAGCCGGACCACAGCTTGCATTTCCAAGTCCGCGCTGCATCAGATCTACTGTCAGGATTGTATTTTCCTGTACAGGTACCTGATATGGATGACGGTAAGATGCCAGATCTTCTGCTTTGTAGTGCAGTGCTCCGGATTCCATTTCGCTGTCAGAAGATACCAGGATACCTGTTCCGTCTTCTGCTGTCAGTGCTGTCCATCTTACACCTGTGTGGTTTCCGTTTTCCTGAGGTTTTACACATATATTTTTTTTCAAACTGTTCGGTTACGGTGCTGTTGTATATACCAAGTTTTGCACCAGTGTTGCGGTCAACATAGTTTGCCTGCGGACCATTTCCGTAGTATGTCAGCTTCTCGTAATCTTTTGCAACTGTCATCTTCATACCGATTCTTGCAATATTTCCTGCAGAAGCACTCGGTGTAACCGTATTGGTTACTACGATCTCACCATTGCCATAGATCATGTAATCAATGCTGTTCGGTGTATTTACTTCAGGAATGCTTCCTGATACATGAATGTTGACTACTTTGTCTTTCTTATCTACAGTGATGCCGTTCTCATCCAGCGTGAAGTTCTGTGCTGCATTCTTCATCGCTGTGGAGAAGGATGGGTCGTTGCTGACCGGTGCACGGTAGTAGTTCGGAACCGGTCCGTTCTCCAGCAGGGTCTTGCCGTCTACTTTGTAGCTGGTGATGTAACCCTGTGCTTTGTCAATCACAACTTCAAATGCTTTGCCGTTTGTTTTGGATGTCTTTCCGGTAACAGTGATCGCATCATCGCTCTCTGCTACGTTTACTTTATCCATGTCAGATGCACTGATCGTTGGCTGTGCTTTTTCCGGAGTGTAAGCAAGATCAAATTCTTCAAATGCAATCTCATTACCTTCATGTCCGTAATAATCGCCTGCCCACGCAGCATCTTCTTTCAGTGTTACGGAGAGTGTCAGTGTATAGTCAGAACCTGCTGTCGCACTTACTTTCGGGAAGTTTGCCAGTGTTACGGTAGCTTCTGCCTGCGGTGCGATGTTCTTCTGCTCCTCGCTAAGCTGACCGCTTCCGATCACTTTGTTATCTTCTTTTAATGTCCAGGAGACATTGTATTTGTTCAGGTTGGTGTTCAGGAACTCATTTACAACACGGACTTTGCCGTTTGCTGCTTCACCGTCATCATAGAAGGAAACTTCCTGATGTACTTTCTTGACTTCATACAGTTCTGCGGAAGGTGTGCGGTCTGCATTTAAGATACCGTTTGCACAGAAATCATTATCATTTACCGTCTCGCCCCAGTCTCCGCCGTATGCGAAGTATGTGCTGTCTTTGTAGTTTGTTCCTTCTGACTTAATGGAAGTGGCTCCAAAGTCAATAGAATAAGCTACGTTATCTTTTACTGCGTCCAGATTATCGTTTGTATTCTGGATCTGTTCCTCTGTCATAACACCTTTGATCACGGCTGCACGGTCGATTGCACCGTTGAAGGTTCTTCCGGACTGGTCTGCGGATGCTCCGATGGTGATGTCGATCGGATTGCTGGATGCATCACAGGTTGTTTTGTTGGTTCTTTGTCCTGTTGCAAGCACTTCTCCATCGTAATACAGCTTGTATTCTGTTCCGATATAGGTTGCTGTCAGACGATGCCAGTTGCCATCTGTGAAATCAGCCGGAATATCGGCGGATAAGGTACCTCCACTCCATCCGTCTACAAAGAATTCAAATTTACCATAGCGGTCAATCTGAAGGTTGTAGCCGTCGCTGTCTCCTCTGGAGATAAACGCCTGTGCGGATTTTGTAAAGTTCTCCGATGGTTTTACCCATACATCCAGTGTGATACCGGTTGTGCTGTTGGTTGCCAGTTTTGCACTGTCCGTCGCTGCATAAGTTCCCTGGATCGCTTTTGTATTGTTGCGTCCTTCGGTAACTTTTCCGTCAAATTTCGTTGCAACACCGGTGTTCGGATCTGTGATCGTGTAAGTTGTTGTATTTTCTACTTTTGTAGAAACAGACTGATCGATCCAGTCCCAGATAAATCCACCCTGTGCATTCGGGTAGTTACGGAAAATATCCCAGTACTCTTTGAAGTTACCAAGGGCATTACCCATTGCATGGGCATACTCAGACTGGATATACGGCAGCTTATTGCCAGTATTTGTTACCTGACTCTTGACAGAATCTACACCCCAGTACTGGGAGGAATAGATATCTACCATGGATTTTTTGCGGTCACCCTTTGTATAGCGGTTGTCACGCTCGTATTTACGGATACGGGACGGATCACGCTGCAGGATCCACTGTGTGGAATTATAGAAGCAGTAGTTTTCATCCATATTGTAAGCCTGATAAGTAGCTTCATTACCAAGGGACCAGATCACTACGGATGGATGGTTTTTATCGCGCTCTACCATATTCTGAGTGCGGTCCATAACGGAAGTATTCCAGATCGGATATCCGGACGGGATGTTGCTGCTTGTCGCACCGATGTGGGACTCTGCGTTTGTCTCATCGCAGATATAAATACCCAGCTCATCTGCCAGTCCGTACATATATGGATTGTTCGGATAGTGGCTGGTACGGATCGCATTGACATTGAACTGCTTCATCATCTTCAGGTCGGTTGTGATATCTTCTTTGGAGATTGCACGTCCGTCCTGGTCATCTGTTTCATGACGGTTTGTACCACGGAACATGATCTTTTCACCGTTGATCTGTACCTGTTCCTGACCTGCTTCGTTGATATCTGCTTTGCTGATCTCGCGGAATCCGACTCTCTGAACAGTCGTCTCAATGACATTGCCATTTTCGTCTTTTAACTGAACAAGAAGCATATACAGATTCGGAGTATCTGCAAACCACTTGTCCGGATTGGTTACTTGTTTGCTTCCGCTAAAGGTTTTTCCCTTGTCATCTGCTTTCTCTGCCACATTTTCCTTTGCTGCCGGAACAGTCGCTTCGATCACCATCGGCTCAGACCACACTTTTGTCTTGCCGTCAATCTTATAAAGATCAGCAGATACGGTATATTTCTTGCCTGCTGCTGTATCATCACCGAGATTACGGATATCTGCATCCAGCGTCAGGGTTGCATCTTTATACTTGTCATCCAACTCTGTTTTTACAAACAGGTCACGCATCTCTACTTTTGCTTTAGAGTAAAGATTTACATCACGGAAAATACCGCTCATACGGATAAAGTCCTGGTTCTCCAGGTAACTTCCGGTGGACCAGCGGTAAACTTCCACAGCGATAGTATTTTCACCCTTTTTCAGATAACTTGTAATGTTAAACTCATCCGTTGTGTAGCTGTCTTCGCCGTATCCGACTCTCTGTCCGTTTACATATAAATAGAATGCGGACTCTACACCTTCAAAGGATACGAAAACATCTCTTCCATCCCAGTCTGAAGGAACGGTAAAGGTTCTCTTGTACTGGCCGACACTGTTGTTTACGGTCGGTGCTGTAACGTTTGCTCCAAGGCTGACATTTTCATAGTTCTGCCACGGATATCTCTGGTTTACATAGATCGGCTTTTCGTATTTGAAATTGCCGTCTGCATCCTTGATCGTCTGGATGGAGCTTGGAACTTTGATGTCATCCCAGCCTGAGGTATCCCAGTTCTCCACATAATTTTTTGCATCTGCACCTTTTGCCTGTTTTTCACGTTCTGCCGGTTTCTGGGCAAATTTGAATTTCCAGGTACCGTTCAGGGACTGTTTGTAAGCGGATTCTGATTCATCCACATCCAGAACTGATTTTTCGTTTGTCAAAGCTTTTTCTGCAGACTCATACGGTGTAAAATACGCATGTGCCGGCTCCCGGTTCTCCTCCACTTTATCAATCTGGTCATACCACTCTTCGCCTGCAAAGCTGCTGTCAGCAGCATTTACCGGAAGTGTGAAACTTCCAATGCCGGTCACAAGCTCTCCGCCGATCATAGCACCGGCTAACACTACAGACAAAATTTTCTTTCTCAAATGCATGTACATTCCTCCTTTTATGCATTTTTTCTTTTGCAGCCGTTCCGTTTCCCTTTCAGCTGCAATTTTTTCTTTTTCTTCCTCTCTTTTCGCAGACTTTTTGTCATTTTGAAAATCTCTGCGAAAAATGAATTCCCGCTGTGCGGGACTTCCAGCACCCTCTCGGGATACATGTTAAGTTTATTATAGTACGTTTTTATGTTTTTGTCTATATTATTACTATTTATTTTTATCAAGCGTTCGTTTTTTAGTAATTTTCTACATATTCTCTATCCGTTTATTGTCTATTTCGCCAGTTTCGTTGATTCCATCGGAAACATCCACGCTTCCAGGAAACTGTTTTATCAGCTCTGGAAACTTACGGCACTATGCAAAATGAACGAATTCCCAAGAAGGCACTTTTACGTGCCCTTCTGGGAATTCGTTCATTTGCACATACACTTTTTTCTGTATACAGTTTGTCTATTCGTTTCACAGGAAAGCCGCCTTCATTTTCTCTGCCACTTCCTGCAGTTTCTGTGCTCTTTGTCCGAATATCCGGACAGCGAGATCATTCTGCACCAGTTTTGTCACGCCGCCATCGCACTCCGCTTCCTGTTCCAGGATCTCCCAGATATTCTGCTGCAGTTCTTCGCTGCCGCCGGTCAGAAAGATATTTGCCATATGCGTGTAACCTTCGTACATACCGATGCCTTCCATATCCATCTTTTCCGGCTCATAGCGGGTGTTGTCCCGGTAGATCAGGCTGCCGCTTCGCCAGACGGAAACTTTCGATGCATACTTCCGGTAGCGAAAGCGTTCCCCGGATGCTTTTCGACCGCAGGAAATGATTTCCATCAGAAAGAATCTTGAACTTTCGTCTTCGAGATGGATTTTCATATCACTTTCAAATGCAGACTGTGCATATGGGATCACCGGCTGCGGATAATAACAGAAGACTGCATTTTTTTTCACTTCTGCCGTCACACTCCGGCGTGCCAGTCCTTCTTTCATCTTATGCACTTTATCAAAAGACTGAGAAAGAAATTCCAGATTGCTTCCTTCGGAAATCTGAAAGGTGAACTCCTGAACATCGCCTTCCATGATTCCGGCCGAAGCACACAGCGGCATAATGGAAATTCCGCCATCTTCTTTTGGAAATGGTGTCATAACTTTATAAGGTGCAGTAAAGGAAAGATCTTCCACTATGGTTTTTCCATCCCGGCTTCCGGTGCGGATCGACAGTCTGGATATTTTTCCGAATTTGTTTTCTGTCAAATGTTCGTCCGCCTTTCTTTTTTATTTTTCAAGAATGCTTCTTATATTCTTGCTGTGAAGTAAAGCGCGGATTCCCATTCGCCTTCTGCGTCTGTCGAACATTATGCTTACAGATCTTCCAGCAATACACTTTTTTTGATCCATTCTACTACTTTATCCACATTTTCATCCCCGCGGATGTTGGTAAACTGGAATGGACGGTCACCACGCATTTTCTTTGAATCACGTTCCATGACTTCCAGACTTGCTCCGACATATGGTGCGAGGTCGATTTTGTTGATGACAAGCAGATCTGATCTTGTGATACCAGGGCCGCCTTTTCTCGGAATTTTATCTCCTTCTGCGACATCGATCACGAAAATCGTGGCATCTACCAGTTCCGGGCTGAAGGTTGCGGAAAGGTTATCTCCGCCGCTCTCGATAAAGAGCAGTTCAATATCCGGGAAACGCTCCATCATTTCATCAACTGCTTCAAGGTTCATCGAGGCATCTTCACGGATTGCCGTATGCGGGCATCCGCCGGTTTCCACACCGATGATCCGCTCGACTGGAAGAACACTGTTTTTTGCCAGAAACTGTGCGTCTTCCTTTGTATAAATATCATTGGTGATGACACCAATGCTGTAGTCTTTTGCCATTTTTCTTGATAATGCTTCGATAAGTGCTGTTTTTCCGGAACCTACCGGGCCGGCAACTCCAATTTTCACGTATGACATACTTTTTCCTCCTGCTATGACATATACAATCTGGAATACAGTTTTTCGTGCTGAATTCCACGAATATCAAATCCCGGTGCTGACAGGCACAGGTCATCTTCGCTGTAAGTTCGGATCTCTTCCAGAATTTCTGCAAATTCCGGATAACATCCGCTCAAAAGCTGCTGTCCTGCACTCTGACTGAGCGGGATAGTTTTGACACAGTTTGTTACCATTGCGGAAGTCTGTGCATATAAATAATGATACAACGTCTCTTCTTCCTCGATTCCAAGAGCCGCACAGAAAACTCCGTACACAATGCAGTGACTGACCGCTTTTCCCTTTCTTGCGTCCAGATACGCTTCAAAAATTTCTCTGTTTTTCATCGGCATCGTTTCTGCATGCAATTTTTCGATTGTTTTTGCAAAACGGGAACCCATTTTTCTGGACGCTTCCCGCTGTTCAAAAGGAATCCTGGATGCTCCGAGGATTTCTTCCAGCTCATCCAGTCCGTCTGCATCATTTTGATCTGCCAGTTCCCACGCAAGGCGAACTGCCAGCAGATCGGTATAAGCAAGTACGAAACGCAGTTTTTTATGAATATATTCTGCCGCTGTTTTCTCATCGCAGACGCTTCCCTGCTGGATGTAAGTTTCCAGTCCCTGCGAGTGAGAATAGCCTCCGATCGGGAAAAGTGCGTCATTTACCTGCAATAAGAAGAAACGGCGAATTTCCTGTTCTCTGTCCATATCCGTTCCTCTCTTTTTGTGATGCCGGAGCACATTCTGCCCCGGCACCGTAATATCTTTTATATTCTCAGTGATGATGGTTGTGGATCGCTGCGGAAATCCGTCGGTCAAAATCAAGTTTCCGCACGGTTTTTTCTGCTTTTACACCGTGCAGTTTTTCCAGCATCGCCATCATCGGCTCATTGTAAATGGTGATAAAGGTATTTTCTTTATCGCCCCAGAAAAGCGGTGCATGGCGGTTGCCGATCTCGTAGCAGACCTTTGCAACATATTTTTCGTGTCCCGGTGCAAGCGATACTTCGATCACTTCGCACGGCGGTGTGTTGACCACGATCACCACACCGTCTGCATCATAGATCACATCATCCTGAAACAGTCCTCTTGTCAGAATGGAATCATCCATACGGATGCCCACTTCACGACCCTGACCGGTCACTTTTCGATGGATCTTTTTAAATGCTTCATGCCATTCAATATCCACATATTCTACTGTTTTTCCTGCGATATCCACATCTTTTAATTTTCCGATTACTTTTTCACAAACCATTCTACCATACTCCTAAGATCAGCATGATTCCCGGAATCCATGCGGTGACCACGCCTTCAAACACCTGAAGCAGCGGTACAAATTTTCCGAGCTTTTTGCCCATGATATCTTCTACAAATGCAGTTCCCCAGAGGATTGCCCACAGATACCAGATACCTGCCCAGCGGATATCTGCGGTAATTCCAAGTGCTGCACTTCCGGTAATTCCCTCGATGGTTCCAAAGATCAGTGCATTGACTGCAACAAAGGTGGAAAACCATGCAAACGGAATCGGGCTGAGCTTGTAAATCTTGCTGAATGCGACAAACAGATAGGTAAATCCAAACAGAAGTCCGGTTCCTGCCGCATAATAGTTGCCCTGTACCAGGCTCACGAAATTGATAAAGACCGACAGGCCTCCAGTCAGCAAATTCATCACTGCCGCCGATTTGCCATCGACTTTGTACAGCGTACACATGCCGTTGTTGATCAGTACAATTCCCACAAATAAAAGGCAAACTCCTAACATTTTGTTCCTCCTAACTCTTTATTTAAATTGATGTCCTCAAAATTGCTCCGTTATAATATAACTCTCGCAATTTTGCAATCATTCAAAATCCGCTCATTTTTCTGCGAAAAATGGCTGCTTTTTCATGATTTGGCGGGATTCATAGACATAAAAATGTATGCAAGCATCCGTTTTATGTCCATTTCTCCCTTGGACATCAAAATAAATTATACAGCTGTGTAAGCGGCAGTTTTTGTGCCGGTTTGGATGTGATGGATTCTCCGTCGACCGTCACTTCATAGGTTTCCGGATCTACGGTGATCTTCGGTGTGCGATTATTAAATACCATGTCTTTCTTGGCGATCGTGCGGCATCCTTTTACCGGAACAACCGTC
>SCPN01001281.1_pt1 | contig 12987 bp, 14 predicted proteins | sample 6106831 | NCBI WGS metagenome assembly SCPN01 (sample SAMN10720447, study PRJNA508395) | human gut metagenome | isolation source: Participant 1, 0 month
CTTTATCGGAACACAAATATCCGCTCACCTGAAGTTGTCTTCGGCGGGCGGACATCTGCATTATGTCTTACAAATTCTTTTACTTTCTGCTTTCTTTGATCTGTTTGATCAGTTCTGGGATCACCAGTTTCAGATCGCCTACTACACCATAATCTGCCATATTAAAGATAGGTGCATCTGGATCCTTATTAATAGCTACGATCACATCAGAACCACTCATACCTGCTGCATGCTGGATTGCTCCTGAAATTCCACATGCAATGTACAGTTTTGGACCAACTGTCTTTCCGGTCTGTCCAACCTGATGAACATGTCCGATCCAGCCTGCGTCAACAGCTGCACGGGATGCACCTACAACGCCGCCTAACAGATCTGCCAGTTCCTTTAACGGTTCAAAACCTTCAGGTCCGCCAACGCCTCGTCCGCCGGACACGATCACTTCTGCACTCTCCAGATTTACATCACCGGCATCTAAGTCTTTTAATACCTCTACCAGACGGGTACGGATACGTTCTGCTGCAATGTGGATATCTTCTGTAATGATCTCAGGCTTGTTATCCTCGTTTCTCTCACCCTTCTTAAATACGCCCGGACGTACAGTTCCAATCTGCGGACGATGATCCGGACACATGATCGTAGCCAGAAGGTTTCCACCGAAGGTAGGACGGGTCCATGCGATATTTCCTGTTTCTTCATCATAATCTACAGCTGTACAGTCAGCTGTCAGACCGGTTCTTAAACGGCAGGAAAGTCTTGGTCCCATGTCACGGCCCTCATTGGTAGCACCGATCATCATGGTGGTTGGTCCGTATTTTGTTACCAGGGCATACATAGCATCTGCATAAGCGTCTGTGGTGTAATGCTGGTATTCTTAATCCTTCTAATAATCTTATCTGCTCCATAAGCTGCTGCTTCTTTCACAGCTGCCTCTGTCTTATAACCGATCACAACTGCCACAAGAGCACCGCCCTGGGCATCTGCCAGTCTGCGTCCCGGATTTAACAGCTCCAGTCCTACATTTCTGGCCTTTCCTTCTTCATCGGTTTCAATAAATACCCATAAATCTTTGCTTAAAGCCTCCATGCTCTTCCTCCCTCCTTATACGATATGTGCAGAATTTAATAATTCAAACAGTTTCTGTGCAGAAGCTTCCGGACTATCTTCTTTTACAACAACGCCGCCCTGCTTCTGAGGAGGAGTAAAGCTCTTCTTAACCTTTGTAGGAGATCCCTTTAAACCAATACGCTCTGCGTCTACAGGAATATCTGCTGCAGTTAAAGTATTGATCGTCGCTCTGTTTGCTGCCATTTTTGACTTAATAGTTGGATAACGTGGGCTGAAGCTTGGCTTTGTCACTGTGATAACACAAGGCATCTTTGCTGCCAGAACCTCATATCCTTCCCCAGTCTCACGTTTTACCAGAACCTCATCATTTTCTACCTTTGCTTCAATGGCATATGTGATCTGTGGACAATCCATATGCTCTGCGATTTCTGGTCCTACCTGTGCGGTATCACCGTCAATTGCCTGCTTACCGCAGAAGATGATATCAAATTTGCCTTCCAGTGTCTCAATCTTGTCGATAGCTGTTTTTAATGTATAGCTGGTAGCCAATGTATCTGCACCGCCGAAAGCTCTGTCACTTACCAGATATGCCTTATCTCCGCCTACCGCCAGACACTCTTTTAAAGCTGCTTCTGCCTGTTTTGGACCCATGGAAAGAAGGATGATCTTCGTTTCCGGTGTTACATCTTTAATACGTGCTGCAATCTCTAATGCATATGCGTCAAAAGGATTGACAATACTTGGAACACCTGCACGGATCAGTGTATTTGTTACCGGATCGATCTTGATCTCTGTAGTATCCGGAACCTGCTTAATACAAACTAAGATGTTCATGCATTTTCCTCCTTTGGCTCTTCCCAGTATAACATGGTCGCCATGCTTCCTACCTGGCATACAGCCCCATCTTGGTTAATAATAGAATACTGGATATTTAAAATACCTCTGTCTGGTTTTGATTTAGAACGCTTAGCCTCCAGAACTTCCACCTCACAGTGAATGGTATCACCAATCTTGATGGCTCCTACGAATTTCCACTCTGTGCTTAAAGCTGCAATAGCAGAACCGTCAACCAGTCCCATACGTCCCCATAAACCGGTAGCAATGCTCTGCACCTAAGAGTCCATGGGCAATACGGCTCTTAAATGGAAGGCTTTCTGCATAGATCTTATCTGTATGGATTGGGTTGTATCGCCGGTAATACCTGCAAACAAAACTACGTCTGTTTCTGTAACAGTACGGGAAAGAGGGTAAATTTATCTCCCACATGAAATTCAACTTAAATATAAATAAGAACGCTTCATGTTCAAAACCTCCTGTTTTCTAAAATGGATCTATTTTTCCTGCAATCTTTTGTATTTCCGTATTAATGTTTATTATTAATGCTTTTTATTAATACTCTTTTAATACAAATCTTCCAACTACCATACGGCAGATCTCAGAAGTTCCTTCACCGATGGTTAAAAGCTTTGCATCACGGTACATACGCTCTACCTGATATTCGTCACAAAGGCCATATCCGCCCATGATCTGAAGACCCATATCACATACACGTACACACATTTCAGAACAGAACATCTTTGTCATGGTTGCTTCTTTGCTGAATGGAAGTCCGTTGTCACTCATACGTGCTGTATTGTAAAGCATTGCACGGGCTACATCGATCTCTGTTGCCATTTCTGCTAATTTGAATGCGATCGCCTGGTTTTCGCAGATTGGCTTTCCAAAAGTAACTCTTTCCTTGGAGTATTTAGCTGCACGCTCTAAAACGCCCTGTGCCATACCAACTGCTACTGCGGAAATTGCTACACGACCATCATCTACGCACTTCATAAACAGTGGGAAGCCTCTGTTTAATTCACCTAACAGATTCTCTTTTGGAATACGGACATCTGTAAAGGTCAGTGGGCATGAATAGGAGCTTCTGTTGCTCATCTTCTGCTCTGGCTTTCCAACCTCCAGACCAGGAGTTCCTGCTGGCACGATAAATACGGAAATACCTCTGCTTCCTTTTGCTTCCATATCAGTCTTTGCTGCTACTAAGAAGGTAGCTGCATATGGGCTGTTTGTGATAAAAGCCTTGCTTCCGTTGATGACCCACTCATCGCCTTCTAAAACAGCCTTGGTACGGATCTGTCCTGCATCAGAACCGGACTGAGGCTCTGTCAGTGCAAATGCACATAAGCCTTCACCCATAGCTGCAGGAGTAAGGAATTTACGTTTCTGCTCATCGGTACCTGCAATAGCAATAGGAGTGCTTCCTAAAGATGCATGAGCATCGATAATAGAAGCTAAAGATGCAGAATGTCTTGCGATCTGCTCAATAACAAGAACATTGCTTAAGTGATCCATTCCTGCACCGCCGTATTCTTCTGGTGCGCAGATTCCTAAAAATCCCATTTCCGCACACTGTTTTACCTCTTCCTCCGGAAATGCGTGACGTGCATCTAAATCTGTAACTGTTTCAGCAACTACTTCATCTGCGAATTTTTTCGCCATCTCCTGAATACTTAACTGGTCCTCTGTTAATCCATATTTGTTGCTCATAAAATAAACCTCCTCCAAAATTCTGTTATTTGATTGTTTCTGTTAATTTTCCAGCCATTTCCTTTAACCGGAATTTCTGTACTTTTCCCGTAGATGTACGGGGCCAGTCCCCATTTTTTAAATAAAAGAAATATTTAGGTACCTGGAATTTTGCCAGGTGCTCTTTGCTATAGTTTTCTACCTTTTCCCTGTTTTCCTTTGTGTCCTCATGTAACTGGATAAATGCAGCTCCCACATAACCATGTTTCTCATCCGGAACTCCCACAACAGCAGCACTGCTGATCTGGGGACAGTTTCCAAACACATCTTCCAAAAACTTAGGAGATACATTTTCCCCGTTTATCTTATACATATCGTCTACACGGCCGGCTAAAACAAGATATCCATTTTCATCAAAGTAGCCGCAGTCTCCGGTCTTGAACCAGCCATCTTCAGTAAAGACCCGCCTGTTTGCTTCCTCCCGGTTAAAGTAGCATTTCATTACTACGCTTCCCTTACACCAGAGTTCCCCAACTTCCCCTGGTCTGCAGTCTTCTCCCGTCTTCTGGTCTGCTACACGGTAAGCGATCTGATGTCCGCCATAAGCCATTTCCCCGCTGCAGCCGCCAGGAAGCAGTTTCCCAACCCTGCTTTCAAGGATCTCATCCCCGTCATCAGGGGCAGTCTGCATGGATGCCCCGCATACTTCTGTCATCCCATATCCAGTGATCACATCCGATACACCAAGGTATTTTCTGATGGACGGCCATACCCAGGAAGGACATACAGCTGCAGAACAGTACACTGCATGAAGCTCCGGAAGCTCTACAAAATTTTCTTTCAGATAACTGATCAGTGACATCATCTGTGCCGGAACGCTTAAGATGTCATTTGCACCTTCAGCTTTCATAAACTGTAAAACAGGCTCCGCTGCAAATTTACCACGGCGGAATAACACAGCTCCTCCCACCAGTATGGCTGCCAGCATCCCTTCTACATATCCATAAACATGAAACATGGGAAGGGGGATGAAAATACGCCGCCCCTTCTCAAATCCTCTGTTTAAACAGCTGGCATAGGCACTTCTCATCAGCATATCATGGGTAAGTACCACACCTTTTGGTGCCTTCGTGCTTCCTGATGTATAAATGATATCTGACGGATCATGAGCGTATTCAGATCCCCTTCGCAGGGAAAGGATCTCTCCTTTTCCTGCTGCAGGAAATCAGCCCATTCTTTCGTAGATACACTCATATGACAGTCTGCCTGGAGGCAATGTGACAACTAATTTTAAAGCTGTCTCGTTTTTTTCAAGATCAATATGACAACCTGTGATCAGATACTGAGACTGGGACTGTTCCAGTACAAACCCCAGTTCTCTGGCAGAAAGGGAAATGTTTACAGGTACCTTTACCGCGCCTATGGCATTGACTGCCAGAGCTACAAATACCTGTTCCGGGCAGTTTTCAATCTGCATAGCCACATGTTCACCAGGCTTTACACCTATAGCTGCCAGCCCTTTTGCCACCTGAAGGACTTTTTCCTTTGTTTCTTTATAGGTGAACCGCTCTCCGGGACTTACAATAAAGTCCTGATCCGGGAAACGCTCTGCTGTCTCCTCAAAAAAGCCCCATATGGTTTTTTCCTGCCAGAAAGGATATAGCGCTTCAAGCTCTCTGATCCGGTCATCCCTGTATCCTTTCATATCTATCTCCTGTCTGTTTTCTATCACCCAATAGGATACATGATACTTGCCAGAACAATTGCCTCTATCAGGATGATAATAGAACCTACTACTGTAATAGCAAACAGATGCTTATAGCCTTCCTTATGGGTCAAACCGCAGCATGCAAGTACAGTAACCATAACGCCGTTGTGTGGCAGGGAATCCAGTGTGATGCAGGCTGCTGATGCGATCTTGTGAAGGACACCAGGATTTATACCCATTTCCAGGTATCTTGGAGCCAGTGTTTCCAGAGCCAGTGTCAGACCGCCGGAACCGGAACCGCATGCGCCGGACAGCAGTGCAGTACCAAGTGAGAAGGAGATCAGTGGAGAACCTCCCATGCTGGTTGCTACGTTTACAAGAGTGGTATAACCTGCTGTCAGTTTTGCAACACCGCCGAAACCAACAACTGCAGAAGTTGCTACAATAGCACCCATAGCGTCACTGACGCCACAGTTAAGGATCTCGATCTTATTATCGATCTTATTCCAGTAAAGGATAGCGATGGAGATCCATCCCATTAACAGAGTGTACAGTACGTTTACGCCAAAGAATAACGGAATAACTACCAGTGCCAGCGGGATAAATGCGATGGCGCCGTTTCCATGCTCTTTCTGCTCATATTCTGCCATCATTTTAAGGGTTGCTGCGTCTGCGCTGAAGTGCTCGCCTTTTTTACGTGCAACTTTTTCCTGCCATAAGCAGTAGAACAGTGCCAGCAGGAAGAAGGAACCTGCGATGATCGCGGAATATACAGGAAGGACTGTTGCAGATGTTCCCAGATATTTTACAGGGATATTGTTTACAACAGATGGAGAACCAGGTCCTAAGTTTACAGCTGTAAAGGAACCTGCTGCTACGATCGCCGGGATCAGATGTCTTGGAAGGTCAGCCTTCTTAAACATATTTAATGCAATCGGATACATAACGAATACGATAACGTAGCAGGATACACCGCCGTAGCTTAAAATCAGTGTGGTAACACATAAAACTGCAATGGTGAATTTTGTACCCAGCTTGGAAGTTAAAAGATTTGCCAGGTCTTCTGCACCGCCGCCTAACTGCATAGCCTTACCAAAGCTTGCACCTAAGAAGATCAGTGGCCAGTAATTCTTGATATAACCCACAAATGCTTCCATGTAATCATTTGTAAGACAGTCATAAATATTTAAGCCTGACATCAGTGCCATTAAACCGGTACAAACGATCGCTGAAACTGCGATATTAACCTTTTTCCAGATCATGATAACCAGCACGATCAATGGAACGATAATTGCCAATACACTTAACATACGTATTTCCTCCTATAAGAGAAATATTTACCCCATTTTTTTGTTTAACTGTTTTGCTCCAAAACATAATGCCGCTGCCAGAATACTGCATACTGCAGCAAAAATAAACGCACCGGAATAATTTCCTGTAGATGACTTAATGGCTGTTGCCACATTTGGTCCTACAATAGAAGCAATGCCGTATCCGGTAAAAATAATGCTGTAATTGATACCATTGTATTTTGCCCCAAATGTATCAGAGCTTAAGGCTGAGAATGTAGCTAATGTTCCGCCAAAGCATACGCCTGTGATAACGATCGCTGCCACAAAAGCCGGGAATGTAGATACACTGGATAAAAATACCATATCCAGAGCACATAAAAGCATAACCCCTATTACTACTTTATGACGCCCAAGAACATCGGAAAGGGAACCAAGAGCCAGTCTGCCCACAAAGTTGGCCTTCTGCCGCGATTCCACTAAAAGTGCTGCCTGCGCCGCTGTGATGCCTGCCACTTCCTGGCCAATCCTGGAGGCATGTCCGATGAGCATCAGACCTGCTACAGAAGCACATAAAAGTGTTGCCCATAAAAGATAACATCTTGGATCCTTTAACATTTCCCGCCATGTTTTTCCTTCGCTTGCAGCCTGGGCTGCTGCCGGTGTATATCCTTCCGGTTTCCAGCCGGCCGGTGGACCGTCTATGTACCAGGATGTTGCCAATGAAACAACTAAGAACATTCCGCCTACCAGGCGAAACGCTGTCATTACATTAAACCGGGTCAGTAAGAAATTAGCTAACGGCGCAACGATCAGGGATGCCATTCCGCAGGTTCCCACTGCCATTCCGGAAGCAAATCCCTTTTTGTCCGGAAACCAGCTGACAGCTGTTACGACACCTGGATTATAGCCAAATCCGGAGGCACAGCCTGCAAGGATACCGAAGCTTACGCAGGCATAAATATGCCACCGCCATTCTGTTGCAAACCAGCCAAGTCCCCACATAATACCGGCTGCGATCATCAGCTTTCTGGCTCCGAAACGCTGCAGCAACATTCCCCCTACCAGTCCATTAAGCCACACACATAAGCATAATGGAATAAGCTACTGTTACCTTGCTGTAATCCCAGCCCATGTAATTTGCCAGTTCACCGGAAAATGCACTCCATGCATATACGCCTCCGAAACAAAGGTGTTAAGCGAAAATGCAAAAAGCATGGATCAGATTGCTTTTCATTTCCATAAACCTTTAACCTTTCAGAGGGATCAGACCCATTTCTTTTGCTTTTGCAAGAAGTTCATCCCTGAATTTCGGATGAGCAATAGCGATCAGATTTTCTGCCCTCTGTCTTACGGTCTTATAACGCAGGGGAGCAATACCATATTCTGTTACAATATAGTCTACATCATATCTTGGAACCGTTGTAATATTTCCAGGCTGGAAATATGGCACGATCTTGGAAATGGTGTCATTCTTTGCTGTAGAATTCAGTGCGATAATGGATTTTCCGCCTTCGCTGATCTGTGCACCACGCACATGGTCTAACTGGCCGCCGATGCCGCTGTACTGTCTTCCATTTACTGTTTCAGAATTGACCTGTCCCTGAAGATCTACTTCCAGACAGCCGTTAATAGATGTCTGCTTGTAGTTCTGGCCGATGACATATGGATCATTTACATAATCAACCGGCTGCATCTGGAACATTGGGTTATGATCAATGAATTTATAGAATTCTTCGCTTCCTGCTGCCTGTGCTCCAATACAGATACCAGGATTTAAGGTCTTTCTCTTGTTGGTGATGACTCCTGCTTTTACCAGCTCCATCATGGCTTCTGTCAATGTCTCAGAATGGACACCCAGATCCTTTTTGTCCATCAGGTTACGGGCAATAGCATCTGGAAGCATTCCGATACCTAACTGGATGGTTGCGCCGTCTTCAACCAGACTTGCGCAGTAATCTGCGATCTTCTGGATCTTTTCATTTGGCTCTGCCCTGCCAATGATGTATAAAGGCGCTGTCTGCTCTACAATGTAATCTGCCTTTGCCAGTTCAAACATTCTTCCTTCTACGAAAGGCAGATCCGGATTGACCTGGGCAATGATGCGGTCTGCGGTTCTTGCTGCCGGTTCTGTAAAGCAGCAGGTATTTCCAAAGCTGCACATACCATCTTCATTTGGAGGTGTTACCTGGATAAATGCCCAGTGTGGATTTAAATCAGGATTTTTTGCAAACATATCTGGCCAGTTGTGGAAATTGGTTCCTCCCAGATAATCTACTCTTCCTGCATGATAAGCCGGTCTTGATTTTGGTCCGATGAAAAGGGAAATATGGTGGAAATGTCCTTCGTATTTCTCTTCCAGATATTCATTTGGTCCCGGGCTCATACCGTGGATAATGATCACATTTTCCAGTTCTTTATAACGTGCAACCAGTGCATCTACCAATGCAGGCGGTTCTCCGATCCAGTCAGCAAATATGATTTTTTCTCCGGATTTAACATGGCTGACTGCTTCTGCTGCAGTGGTCATTTTATCTTTATATTTTTCGCGCCAATCCATTATTTCAACTCCTGTTTTTCTATTTTTGATCTCAAATTAGGTAATAAGCTGTTTCCGCCGTCTTCGGTCTGACTACTGTACAGTAGGAAGCTTCATCAGAGCCTAAGAATAATGCCTACCCAAGGTTTTCGTCAAAACTAGGCGTCAGGAATGTTTCTTAAGAACATTTCACATCTTTCAGGATTTAATCTGGTTCCCTCTGTCAGTCTGGTTGCATGGGTTCCTGGTCCGAATGCACAAACGCGGATTCCATATTTTGCCATTTCCAAAGCTGCGAATTTGGTGAACATGGTAACGCCGCCTTTACTTGCGGAGTAAGCACCTGTATTTGGAGAAACGATCAGGGATGCTACGGAACTGGTATTTACCACAACTCCCTTAATTCCCTTATCTACCATGTGTCTTAATACTGCCTGAGATACAAAGAATGTACCATTTAAGTTGATATCAATGACTTTGCGCCACTGCTCTTCGGTGCTGTCTAACAGAGATTGGCGTCCGATCACACCTGCAATATTAAACAGAGCGTCAATGTGTCCAAAATGCTCGATCACAGCTGCGATAGCTGCGTCAACATTTGCCTTGGATGATACATCACATGGAACTGCAAACACTTTGTCTTTCTTATCCCCAAATTCCTTGTCCAGTGTATCCTGCTCCAGATCCAGAGCACCTACTAAAGCACCTTCTTCTACTAATCTGTTTACCAGATTTAACCCCAAGCCGTTGGCAGCCCCTGTTACCACACAAACTTTACCTACGTAGCGATGATGTTCATAATGCATAAGATAACCCCTCCTATAAATTTTGTTGTACGAAAGAACACATGATCTAAAACATTTCGTCATTTTTTTGTCAATCAAATGTTCCAGACACCTGGTCGCCTTTCTGTAACCGTCAACTACATTATCACTAAATATTAAAAGCAATTATCGTGCCATCTTTTGTATTTTCTAACTTTTATGTATTGTTTACTTTTGATCTTTGTTCTTATAAACCTTTGGTTTATCTACGTTTTTGTTATTTTTTTATCGTTTTTATAAAAATTTTATTTTTTCTTTTTTAACTGTTCTGCATATTTTTTATGCTTGTTTCTAATTTCTTTTATTGACTTTTTTCAATAACTATACTAAATTTAAGATATAAATTGAAATAATTCAATCATTATCTTAAGAAGAATGATGTTTGGAACATGCAAACCATACAATAACAAACCGAAAGGACATTTATATGGCTGCCAGATCACCTCATATACGGATGCGGGATGTTTCCCGTGTCTATGACGCTTTGGAACTTGGGATCATTATCGCTGACGGAAACGGGACGATCATCTGGGGAAACCGGTATTACAGCAGTCTCGCCCAATTTGATATCAGGGATTATTTCGGTCAGAATGTGCGAAAGATCTCCCAGCGTGGTTATTACTGCCCAGGAACGGTACATGATCGATACCGTACTGGAAACCAGACAACAGCAGACCCAGATCGTACGCTATCCCACCCAGGATTATGTACTTACTACTGCCACTCCTATTTTAAATAAAGCCGGCGAGATTGATTACATCATCATTCTGACTAATAAGCAATTGCGATCTGATGCGCCTTCAGGAAAAAGCATCCCAATCCACCATGCGCGCCATGGCCCTGGAATCTCATCTGCGCAATATGCAGGTAGACTCCAGCATTGGAAAAGACATTATCATTGCTAATAAAGCCATGTATAACATTTACGGAAAAGCGCTCCGGTTAGCTCCCACCTCTGCTTCTGTGATGCTTACAGGTGAATCCGGAACCGGTAAAGATGTGCTTGCCCGTTTATCCCAAAGCGAAACCCGATGGCGAAGCATAGAAGGCTTTATCCATGTAAATATGGCAACTATCCCAAAACCATTATTTGAATCTGAGCTATTTGGATACGAGTTTCTTTTACGTTGCCGCCCGTCAGGGAAAAGAAGGCCTGATCCAGTTGGCTGATAAAGGTACCATTTTTTTAGATGAGATCGGAGAACTTCCTTTAGATATCCAGGCAAAACTTCTCCAGGTGATCCAAAATAAGGAAGTACGGGCCATTGGCGCTGTCGAACCGGTTCCTGTGGATTTTCGCATCATATGTGCTACCAACCGTAATTTAAAGCAAATGGTGGATGACCACGAATTCCGTCTGGATCTCTATTACCGTTTAAATGCAGTAGAACTGACGCTTCCGCCTCTGCGGGAACGCCCTGAGGACATTCCTCTGCTGTCTACCTTCTTTTTAAACCGGTATAACGAACAGAACCATACTAATAAAATATTATCTGCTAATGCGGTATGTCTGATGCAGAAATATTCCTGGCCCGGAAATGTCCGGGAGCTGCAGCACCTGATAGAAAGTATGGTAGTTCTCTGCCAGAGTGATACCATTACTGCAGACCAGCTTCCAGATGAACTGAAGGATACCACAGAGCTTTCTTCCGGAGATGCTCTGGACGGAAAAGAGATGACGTTAAAGGAATGTGTAGAACAATTTGAGATCCAGCTGATCCAAAAAGCATTAAATAACACTACCTCTGCTGCAAAGGCAGCAAAAACACTGGGGATCGATGCTTCTACCCTTTGTAAGAAGAGGAAACGATATGGCATATAATACTTCGGATACTGAAAAAAAGATCATCCTTCATTCCCCGTCTATGATACAGATCTTCCAGAAGGCAAATCTTCTTGCCTACAATCAGGCTTCTGTGCTTATTTACGGGGAAAGCGGCGTTGGAAAAAGCTTTCTGGCAGAATATATCCAGAAAAGTGGTTCTTTATCTGGTAAACCCTTTGTAAAGATCAGCTGCAGTGCTATTTCAGAGGAGCTTTTTGCCTCTGAACTTTTCGGCTATTCTCCCAATGCCTTTACCGGTGCTTCTGCCAGTGGAAAAACAGGACTTTTAGAAGCAGCAGATCATGGAACAGTCCTTTTTGATGAGATCAATGAACTCTCTCCCCATTGCCAGACTCTGCTTTTACATTTTTTACAGAACAAAAATATAACTCCTATCGGTTCCCTTATTGCTAAAGAGATCCACACCCGCATTATCTGTACTTCCGGACAGGACCTGCGTGAAATGATCAAAGCCGGAACCTTCCGTTCAGATCTCTACTACAGGATCCGGGTAGCCAATATCCATATACCTCCTTTAAGAAAGCGAAGAGATGAAATCCCTTTATTTCTACGCTTTTTTATAGAACACTATTCGAAAGAATATGATTGTCCTTTGGAAAACCAGCCAATTTCTGAAAACCAGATGACTGCGTTAAGCGGGCTTGAGTGGAAAGGAAATATAAGAGAGATTTCCAATCTGGCACAGCAGATCTGTCTGTCAGAAAACCGGAAAGAACTGATCGACTCATTTATCCATGCCCACTGCACACCACTGCATACACCAAAATCCCAGTCCATCCCTTCATACCATAGAGTAATCGCGCTTCCGACAATGACTGATCCCAAAGATCCGGCACATTTGCTGCAGGGGGATTTAATTCCATTAAAAGAAGCCCTTCGCCAATTTGAGACTGCTTATATACAACGGGCTTTGGACCAGACCGGAACGCTTAAGGAAGCGGCAGACGTCCTTGGTATCAGTTTCAGTTCTCTTTGCAGGAAAAAGGCAGAGCTTGGCATATCCAAAGCTGCAGGTTCCGGCAAAAAAAATACCGGCAATACCCTTTAAAAAATTTAAAAGGTATGACCGGTTTTTTTGATGATCGCATTGCTTATTATTCCCCTACCAGTTCTTTCATCACATCATCTACTTTTTCGATTTTTTCTGCCCTGTGCATTGCTGCCACAGAAAAGAAGGGCATTATTTTCATCCC
>SCPN01001030.1_pt1 | contig 12963 bp, 17 predicted proteins | sample 6106831 | NCBI WGS metagenome assembly SCPN01 (sample SAMN10720447, study PRJNA508395) | human gut metagenome | isolation source: Participant 1, 0 month
CGCACCATTCATTAGAACCATCTACACCAGGTACTTCCACTGCGGATGACTGAATACAGCTGTCTGGAGCTGCACCATGCCAGTGCGTTACTTCTGCCGGAATATTGATGCAGTCGCCAGGCTTCATTTCAGCTTCTTTCCTTCTTCCTGATAATAACCTCTGCCTGCAACACAGACTAAGATCTGACCACCGCCGCTTTTGCGCAATTAGATATGCCAGTTATTCTGCAGCAGCCAGCTCAAATGTCACGTTAAAAATACCAACCTGGCTGGTAGATACAGGCCAAATAACTTTTATCCGGAAAAATACTGGGCAAAACCATCGTTTGGAGCACCAATTGGGAATACCATTTCTTTTGCATGGGCTCTCATGGCCTCATCTTCGTATGGAAAATCCCTTACCATCACCCATACTTCCTTTGCCAGGTTAAAGACTGCCCAGCCCTTTGGCCAGCCTGCATAAAATGCCGCATGGGTAATGATGGCTGCAATCTCCTTCTGGGTCACACCATGTGCCTTTGCATTCTGTAAATGGAATTTTAAAGAAGAATCCGTGATACCGGAAGCCATTAATGCTACAACGGTTATAATACTTCTTGTTTTCAGATCAATATCCTGATTATTCCAGTTTTCTCCAAAAAGAACATCATCATTATAATGTGCAAAATCAGGAGCAAATGTTCCTAATGCATTTCTCCCTGCTGTCTGAACTACCTTCTTCATAAAGCATTTCTCCTTTTTTAGCCAATCATAGATTTATAAAGACTTTACCCACTTTTCAATTTCCTGCTTGTTTGCTCTGTTAAGAAGCTTTCCTTCTACAATCTCAGCTCCCGGTGCAGATGGCTTTAATTCCTTTACTGCATTGCCAAAGCCGCTTCCGCCGGAAGTTGCAAACAGCACGATCTTCTTACCGGAAAAATCGTATTTTTCCAGAAATGTATTTACAATAGTAGGTGCCACATACCACCAGATCGGAAATCCCAGGATAATGGTATCATATTCTTCAATATGAGCATCTGTATCTGTTATCTCCGGACGGATCTTCTTATCGCTCATTTCCACGCTGCTTCTGGATTTTTTATTCATCCAGTTTAAATCGTCATTTGTGTATAATTCCTTTGGTGTGATCTCATACAGATCGCACGCTCCAGCCTCTGCGATCATCTGAGCTATTCTTCTTGTTGTTCCGCTTGCGCTGAAATAAGCAACTAATGTTTTTTTCATGGTCGATACCTCCTGATCTCATGCTAAAAAATGTGCAGGACGTTTCTCTCTCATCCCGCACATTTATTATATAACCCTTTATTCTACTATGTCTAATACTTATATTACATGATTTTTTATGCCCGAAAAGCATCATATTATAAGAACTGTCATTCTTCCTCAGGATAGGTAAGCCCCCATGATTTTCTAAACCGGGTCATCAGATCCATGACGTCCTTTGTATAGTCTAAGTACATGCAGGATGCATCCTCCGCAATAGCCTTTTCCATATCAGAAAGCTCATAAGCCAGTGCATCCTCATGTGCCCCAGCCTTTATCACCTGAGTTTCCCCAGTTTCTGCATCCACGATCTTCGCCTCCCAGGCTCTTGGATACTCCATAACCTCAATATAGCCCTTTTCGCAGGATACCATGCCCCGCTTTGGCTGCTTAGAATGCATGGACAGCATCACCGTAGCCATCTGTCCTTCTTTGTTGCTTAAAAGCAGTCCCGCCTGCTCATCTACTCCAGTAGGCGCAGCCTTCATCTGGGACAGTAACTGATCCGGTTTGGAATCCATAAACCAGCGGATAAACGAAAGGGCATACACTCCAATATCCAGCATGGCTCCCACCAGCCAGTTTCCGGTTAAAGAAACGGTTTTCCATGTTATATTCCTTAAAACTGCCAAAATTCATGGTGATCAGATTGACTTTTCCCAGCTTTCCAGACTCCAGGATCTCTTTTAGTTTCTTATAAACCGGCATATGGAAAATGGTCATGGCCTCGGCAACAACAACCCCTTTCTCCTCTGCCAGTTTCAAAGCCTCATCCAATTCCTCACTGTTCAAAGTAATGGATTTCTCCACCAGAACATGTTTTCCGTTCTCAATGGCCTTTTTCATAAACTGGATATGTGTATTATGAGGTGTAGTAATATAGATCACATCCACTTGCGGATCTGTAAACATTTCATTATAATCTTTATAAACCTTACTGATCCCGTATTTTTCTCCAAACTTTACTGCCTTTTCATAGGTCCTGTTTCCCACAGAATAAAGCTTTTTCCCATTTTTTTCCAAAGCTGCAGCCATTTCATTAGCGATCACACCTGTTCCCAGCACCGCCCAGCGGATTTCTCTCATTTTATACGCTCCTCTCCCGTTTACAAAATCGATCACCGCAATTATACCACTTCCGGCCTCTGCCGCATATCCCCGTTTTTCTCATCCGCTTCGCCATAAGGATATTTACAGGTTCCCTTCACTACTTCCCCCATATATTCTAAAAGCCCTGGCAATATCCATCGCCAGAGCTTTGATCTGCAGCTTTATCTAATTAATCTCTGTCATTTAAATATCCCGGTTCATTATAAATAAGAGCCATAAACTCTACATCTGAATCAGAATTATTCTCAATGCTGTGATACTGTCCTACTTCGATGATGCAGCAGTCACCAGGGCCAACCTTAGTCACAGACTTGTCATTATCAATAAAATCTGCCTCACCCTTTAAAATATAATATGGCTCAGTGTCATGTACATGCTGATGCCAGCCTACACTTGCACCTGGAGGAAGTACCACCTTCGCGTACATTCTGCCGTGACCTAACAGCTCCTCTTTCGATACAATGTGATGAACGTAAGCAGTGCCCTTGCCGCCGCCTAAGTGTTCCACTTCCAGAACGTTGTCTTTACGAACCATAGTCATGTCCTCCTGTTGAATAAAATCCTGAAGCAATTTGAAACACCTTACTGCTTATATTTTATCATTATACACTCATTTTCTCATTTTTCCAAGAAAATGCGGCCAGTTTTATCTGACGATTGTTTCATTTTGCATCACCAACCATTATAAAGTCAAACATCAAAGATTTATGTTCTCACTGCAGTCAATGACCAGATTATACACTTTCTTTTTTAACTTGCCTTTTCATACACACTGAACCCGTTTCTTCCGCCCCGCTTAACCTGATACAGTGCTGTATCTGCATGTCGGTAAAGCTCCATAAACGTAGTTCCGTGGTCCGGTGCATAAGCAATGCCTACACTGATGGTAATACCATTCCCCGCCAGTTCCGGTATCTGAAGGGCTCTTACTTCTTCGATCAGCTTTTTTACACGGCTCCTTGCAATCTCCACATCATTGATATTTCTGATCAGGACCATAAATTCATCACCGCCAATGCGGCCTATAATATCCTGTTCTCTGAATAATTTTGCAAGAAGACGTCCAAAGGACTTTAACACCTTGTCTCCCACAATATGTCCATAGGTGTCATTAACTTGTTTAAAATAATCCACATCCATGATCAACAGACCATTATAGCTGTCTTCACCATTCTCTTCCAAGAACCGTTCGATCATATCTTCCGTAGTTTTTTTATTATAAAGGCCAGTCAGTGCATCTCTCTGGGCACGTTTTAAAAGTCTGGCCTTTTCCTGCCGGTTTTTATAAATAACTAAAACTTCCCACACCTAAACAGGGCTTCGCACCTTGAAAATTCAATATTTCAGCTAACAAAATAGTGCTTTATGCTATTGCAACCTCTGGATGAAGTGCATTACGCAGATATTCCGGCAATCTTGCCTCAAAATCAACAGTAAAAGCAGTCAGTTGTTTATCGCTGAGCTTTAAGATTTCCTGAAGGCTTGCCATTAAGGCATCCATCAAGATGCAAAGTGACCTGCGGAAAGTAATGTCTGCCATTTCATCAATGAGAAAGAAGAATAACTCACCAAGAGTTCTCTGATCTTCGTTTTGGCGCTGTTCCATTGCAAGCAACATATATCTAGTAAATACAATGGCCACGTGGGCTGTCAGCGCATCATAAGATAAGCTATGGCATTCTCCAATCAGGTTCAGCATAGATTTGCAGGTTTTGAAGAAAACCTCGATCTGCCAGCGTTTTCCATAAATACGGATGATTTCTTCCTCAGAAAGAGTCGTATCCGTACAGATAAAAGCAAGCCAATCCTTGCGGTTCGATTTGTTCCTTACGCATACGATTTTCGCCGGAATTGGAGTTTCTTTTCCTACCATAACATCAACAGACAGCAGATATTTTGATCTGCCATGGCTCTTTTTGTTCTTGGAATAGATTTCTTTGATACTCAGCTGTTTACCACCGTATGAGTATTTAATCCGGCTGCTCTTCTTGATCATAGCAATCACATCCATGCCTTTTGAATGGATGGCTGTGATCTGCACCGGGTTTGAAAACCAGGAATCAAACAGAACATAGTCAGCATTCAGTCCCACGCTGAGGGCAGTGTCCAGCAAAGCCATCATTGCTTCTGGAGCTTTTGTCTGAGCAAGCTTGCGTCTTTTTCCTGCAAGGGTTCTGTTATCAAAGTCCTTTACCGGACCGATGATATTTGTAGTTTTTGCAGATGCCAGCAGACAGCTGTTTACAGGAATCAATGTATTTCCATCACTCCAGCTTAAAGTAAGCATTCGGAATCCTTTTTTGAAATGCATATCCGTGTGGTCAAAAACTTTTGATCCCAGTTCTGTTTTCTTGCAGCTGGTGCGGTTAAAAAGACTGTCATCAATGATGAAGACATTTTTTCCTGCTGTCATTCGTCAGACCTTTGATGTCGTGATTTACGATATCTGCAGCAAGAAGAGAAGTAAAACGGAGCCAGTTTGTTTTTGCAGAATTAAGGAAACGGTAGAACGTGTTCTTGGAAAACGCTTCCTTAAAAGAGCCGGTCTGTTGCTGCATATACATACTTCTTCCGACAAAAATGTTACTGAGTTTGTAACTAAGCAGAGAAACAGGCGAAACACCTTTTTCTTTCATCCCATTACATCTGGCAAGAAGTTTACCGACATGGTGTTTAGAAAAAAATCTCTGAACGCAGTCAATTAGGGCTTTTTCATCAGAATGGTTTTGTGGTATACTGGACATGGCATAAATCTCCTTTGTAAAGATGGTTTCTAGTCAATTCCATTATACCAAACGGAACAGGTTTATGCCTTTTTTATTGGCTGAAATATTGAATTTTCAAGGTTCAACACACCATATCGGTGTGGGAAGTTTTAGTAAATAATATAAAAGATGACCGCTGTTACCAGCATTCCGAAAATAGTAATAAAAATAATCTCATATTCCCTGATAAAGTCGTAGGAAGCCTGCGCTGCCTTTACAGGAACAATATAGCTGATCATCCAGTCATTCATTCCAAGAGGGGTATAGGCAATATAATAAGATGGCTTCTTTCCACACTGTAAAACGAAATTCGTGAATTCCTTCTTTTCCATCTGCAAAATCCGTTTTCACATTCTGGATCTGTGGAGTCCGGATCTGATACTTATCAAAATATTCAAATACATTGTTGTACATTGTTTCCTGTTCCTGCTGTGTATAAACACGGTCATACGTGATCACATTTCCATCTTTATCTGTGATCACACTATAGCCCGCTCCATCAAACAGATCATCAAACATCATACGGCTTAAGGCTGTTACATTGTAAGAGCCGCCCAGAACGCCGATCACTTCATTATCCTTAAAAACAGGCACTCCCAGTACTACCCTTACCTCATGATCCACACTGCTTTCTACAGGATCGCTTAAAGTCTGTTTTCCGTTAAAAGCTTCTTTAAAATAACTTCTGTGGAATACGTTTTTCACATCCCCGGTATCATAATGGGCAGTACCGTCTGCTTCGATCAGTGCCACCCGCTCCAGATTTGTCTTATTATGGATGGTTACCAGCGTATCCAGATTGATCTCTGAAAAAAGATCCTCTTCTTTCGCCATCTCTTCTGCTATCCCATTCAAATACTGATAATGAATGTCTAATATCGTCCGCAAATATTCACTCTGACGCGAAACATTGTGCATCATGGTCTGTCTGGAATTTTCACCCACCGATGACTGGACGCAGCCAAAGAAGATCATAATCCCCAGGATCACTGACGATATAAAAAGTCCCATTATAATCGCATAATTTTTTAAATGAGCAGCTCTTTTTCTCATTTCTTTTTACCCCCCCCCCAGCAACGTAATTTCGTGCATAATCTGCACAGTAGATATATTTGATTATACCATAGACGGAGGGGGAAAGCTACTAGATTTACATAAAAAGCCCCCGGATATCTGCGTATAATATCCGAAGACTTTCTAAACTTTCACTTTTTTGTTTTCTTTAGATTTGGCTAATACATGATCACTTTGCTTCTCCAAGTGCCTGGATCGCCGCCTGCACCTGATTATCCTCCTCAGGTGTAACTACTGCCTGACTCTTTAAATTCTCATCCAGTTCCACTTCTACATCCGGGGCAGATTCCCCGCCATTGAAGATCAAAACCGCTTGGTGTATAATAATGGGCAGTTGTGATCTTGATAGCAGATCCGTCTCCCAGTGGGATCAGGTTCTGAACAATGCCCTTTCCATAACTGGTCGTTCCTACAACCACAGCCTTCTTATAATCTTTTAAGGCACCTGTAAATACTTCCGAAGCGCTGGCAGAATTTTCATTAACTAAGATCGCAATGGGCAGGTCCACCTCATGTCCGTCAGAGGCAGTATAGGTATCTCCATCCCCGTTTTTATCTGCTGTGTATACGATCAGGGTCTTTCCATCACCCTTTTCGAAATTTTTCATATCATCCGGTAAAATATAATCTACCATGGCGACAGCACTGTCAAGAATACCGCCTGGATTGCTTCTAAGATCAATGACCAGCTGTTTCATGCCCTGTTTTCCAAGATCATCAATAGCTTTTTCAAACTGTTCTACTGTGACAGCGTCAAATTCGCTTACTGCCACATATCCTGTATTCTCTGCCAGCATCTGGGATTCTACTGTAGGAACCTCGATCTTCCGTCTGGTAAGCGTCATATCCACATAGGTATCAGAATCTGCCCTGTATACAGTGATCTGCACATCTGTGCCTTCCTCACCCTTGATATAATTGCTTACCAATACATCCAGGCTTTCTCCTGCTACCAAAGTGTCTCCCACTTTGTATACAATATCCCCAGGTTTCATACCAGCTTCCAACGCCGGTGAACCTTCAAATACCTTCACAATCGTACAAAGTCCTGTCGTCTTATTCTGGCTGAGCATAGCGCCTATACCTGAATAGCTTCCGTTTGTACTGTCCTGAAGGGCCTGATAATCATTTGCATTATAATATACAGAATATGGATCATTTAAACCTGCCATCATACCGCGATAAATATAATCTTCTACCTCTGCGGCATCCTCATCATACAGAAATACCTGATCGATAATGCTCTGTATCATCTGCATTTTTGAAGATACTTTTTTAAGATCCGGTTTTGAGTCATTTTCCCCATCTGTAATGCCAATAGCCCCATTTTCCGTTCCGGAAGGCTGTTTTGCATTGATCACTCTTCTGCCTGTAATATAGATTCCGGCAGACACGCCCACTACTAAAAGAACAGCCAATGCCATGATCAGGGCACCTGTTAAAACACCGGCCCAGAAATGACCGCCTTTTTGCCCTTTCTTTTTATCTAAACTGTCCTGGATCTCTCCTCTGTCCTGCTCTTCCACTATTTTGTCTCCTATCTGCCTGTACACTCTTATTTACAGCCTATGCTGTTCTTTCCTATAAAATACCGTTACAGTTCAGCCTTGCGAAGATTTAGGGTCAAAAGTATGTTGAAAACCAAAGCTTCTTGTCCGCTGTAAGCGGGCAAGAAGATGCAAGGCTGAACTGTACCAAAATGACCTGGTGCAGTGTCTCACTCATACTTTATAAAATGACCTGCCAAATTTTCCACCTACGGACTTGCATAATTGCTTGGATTTACATAGCTTCCTCCGGAGCGGATCCCAAAATGCAAATGGGAACCAGTAGAATATCCGGTAGAACCTACTCTTGCGATGGTCTGTCCTTTCTTTACGGTCTGCCCCTTGCTTACAAGAAGCTGAGAACAATGCATGTAAACGGTGCTGACGCCACCGCCATGATCGATCATAATATAATTCCCCGCTGAATAACTGTATGTAGCTATCACTACCTCAACATCGGCAGCCGCCACAATGGAAGCTCCTGTGCTGGCTGAAATATCGATTCCCTGATGATTGGTAGAAGCTCCTTTCGTAGGCGAATTTCTCTTGCCAAATCCAGAAGTGATGCGTCCACTGGAAGGACAGGGCCATTTAAAGCTAATATTCCCAAGATTTGTTACCTTATACGTCTTTTTCTGAGCTTCGGCTTTCTTTCTGGCTTCTTCTTCCTTTCGCTTCATCTCTGCCTCAATGGCCTTCATCTGATTTTCCTGGGCTTTGATATCTGCATCATACTGGTCAATGCTGTTCTGTGCTGCACCGATCTGACTATTATAAGAAGAAAGCTCCTTCTGTTTTGAATTCATCAGCTCCTTCACTGATGCCTGCTTTGCTTCTGTAGAATCCTGAAGTTCTAACAGATTGGCATGCTCAGTCTCCAGATCCTGTTCCTTCTGGTTTACTTTTTCCCTGGTTGCCTGATACTCTTTAAGCATTTTCCGGTCGTAAGCAGCGATCTGGCTTGCATACTCCGCCCGGTTCAACATCTGGGACGCATCTTTTGAGGTCATAATGCTATCCCGCAAAGGCGAAGCATTTTCCATTTTCATTTATACTGGATACGCAGTTTCATAGAGGCGTATTGCTCCTTTTCCACTGCTTTCGCCTCTTCTAATTCCGCTTTTGTATCCTCGATCTGACTTTCTTTGGCTGAAATATCCTTCTCAAGCTGACTTAATTCTGCATCCAGAGAAGTTAATTTCTTATCAGTTCCTTTACATAAGCTGCTGCATCGGACTTCAGACCTTCTAGCTGTTTTAAAGTATCCTGAACCTTTTTCTTTTCTTCCTGAAGAGAAGACATCTTGTTTTTCGCATCCTTCAGGTCTGCATTCGTTGCATAAGAAGAAAAAACACAGCTAAAACCAAGGACACAGCCAAGACTTAAGGCCAGCAATCTGCTTTTCCTGTTTTTCATCCTGTTCCTTCCTCTCTATACACGCAAATGTCTCTGTATGGTCAGAAAACTTACGATCACACCAATACCAACATACTAAGCCTTAGCCGATGCCATATAAAGGAAAGATCTGTCCCTGGAACAAAGCTCAAACAATCCTGTTATCATCTCATAGTTTGTATTCAGATACAGCAGTCCACGTTTGTAAATAACAATCATGGCCGCTAACGGGATCACTGCTCCGAAAAATCCCAAAAGCAGACCTTCCACAATAAAAGGAGCCCGGATCATAAAATTAGTTGCTCCAATATAACGCATGATCTCATTTTCCCGTCTTCTGAAGGCAGCTGCTACAGAAATCGTATTGCTGATAAGGAAAACTGCAACTGCAAGCAATACTCCGATAATAACTGCCGATAAGGCTCCGATCATCTTTCCGGCATTGGTAAAGCCGGCTACCAGACTGGAATAGCAGTACCGCGCACTCCTTCTATTGCTTCCAGCCGTTTTACGATCATATCCTGAGCAGATATATCTTTTAAATATACTTCATAGGAAGCAGAATTTGCCAGAGGATTATCTGCTTCAAATCCCTCTGCCAGTTCCTCCATTCCCTCAAAGTATTCACTTTTAAAAGATTCCCATGCTTCCTGGGCAGATATATATTTCACTTCCCGGACTTCACTCCAGCTTTGTATCTGGTCTCCTATGGCCTGTATCTTATCTTCTTCCATTCCTTCATCAAAAAACACAGAAATACCCACTGTCTCTTCTGCAGCCCGGGCTCCGTGCTGCACATTGGCTATCATGGAAAAAAACAGACAAAATAAAAAAATACATGCAGAAATGGTTGCCACAGATGCCAGAGAAAACCATATATTCCTGCATATATTAATTACGCCCTGTTTCAGGCAATATAAAAATGTACTCATTTACTCCTATGCCTTTCCGGCGGTCCCAGGCTGCTTTTATCTCCTGGTCCCGCCCTCATCTCTGATGACTTCCCCCCGGTCCATGGTAATAACCCTTTTATTCATCTCAGCTACCATTTCATGACTGTGAGTTACTACGATCACTGTCGTGCCTCTCTGATTGATCTCATCTAAAAGGTTCATGATCTCATGGGTATTAAAACTGTCCAGGTTTCCTGTAGGCTCATCTGCCAAAAGCACCTCAGGCTTGTTGATCAGCGCTCTCGCAATGGCCACTCTCTGCTGCTCGCCTCCTGACAACTGCCCCGGGTATGCCTTATATTTAGATGAAAGGCCTACCATGCGCAGCATCTGAGGAACTGTCTCACGGATGATTCTTGGAGATACACCGATCACTCTCTGGGCAAAGGCAACATTTTCAAATACAGTCCTGTCTTTTAAAAGACGGAAATCCTGAAAGACAACTCCTAATTTTCTCCTGTATTTCGGAACATATTGCGGGGCATTTTCCCCAGATCCATATCATTGACCACAATACGTCCCTTAGTAGGATCAAGCTCCTTCATCAGGAGCTTGATCAATGTACTCTTTCCGGAACCGCTGCGGCCTGTGATAAACACAAATTCCCCATCCTCAATGGTTAGGACAAGTCACGGATCGCTTTGCTTCCGTTTCCATAGGATTTACTTACATGACTTATTTCTATCATTTTTTAACTTTCCGTTCGTTAATGGCTTCCAAAAAACAAATGCTGCTGCTTTGTTTTTGGCTGCTCTCATTTAGTAGTCAAGACTTTCCATGTACTTCATATACTTGGCAACCATGAGGGCAATCTTGAAGGTAATGGCATCTTCAAAGACACGCAGATCAAGACCGGTGCTCTTCTGCAGTTTGTCCAGACGGTAAACCAGTGTATTTCTGTGGATATACAGCTGTCTGGAAGTCTCAGATACGTTTAAGCTGTTCTCAAAGAATTTGTTGATGGTGGTTAAGGTCTCCTCATCGAACTCGTCTGGAGACTTTCCGTCAAATACTTCACGGATAAACATCTTGCACAGCGGGATCGGAAGCTGGTAGATCAGACGGCCGATACCTAAATTACTGTATGCGATCACGTTCTTGCTTGCATAGAAGATCTTGCCTACATCCAGAGCCATCTTTGCTTCTTTGTAGGAACGTGAAACTTCTTTAATATCATTAATTACAGTACCATAAGCCACACGAACCTTTGTCATAGCTTCTGTATTTAACATATCCAGGATCATATTTGCAGTCTTATCCAGTTCTGTATAAGACTCACCCTGACGTACTTCTTTTACAAGGATAATGTTCTTTTCATCCACCGCGGTGATAAAATCTTTGGTCTTGGAAGCAAACAGACTGCGTACTGTTTCTAATGCATTTACATCTTTTTCATTGTGAGTTTCGATAATGTACACAACACGCTTTACGTCAGTATCAATGTGCAGCTTCTTTGCACGATTGTAGATATCTACTAACAGCAGGTTGTCAAGAAGAAGGTTCTTAATAAAGTTATCCTTATCAAAACGCTCCTTATATGCAACAAGCAGATTCTGGATCTGGAAAGCTGCCAGTTTTCCTACCATATATACATCATCGCTGGCACCTTTTGCCAGTAATATATACTCTAACTGGTGCTCATCAAACACCTTAAAGAACTGATATCCCTGGATCACCTGGCTGTCTGCCGGAGAATCCACAAATACCAGGATCGAACTTTCTGACTCTTCCGCATCTGTAAAAGTAGAAGCAAGTACCTTTCCTTCGGTGTCACATATTCCTAAATCGATCCTTGTGATTCCCTTTAATCCATCCAATGTGGTCTGAAGTATCTGATTTGAGATCATTCCACTCTCTCCTTTTCGTCTTATTGATTTAATACCCTTTCGGATTTTTATGAACATTGCCATGAAAATGCATAGTGGAGTTATTATTTTCCCTATTTTCATATTTTAATGCAAAATTACAAAAAAAGCAAGAGAGTTGTAAACTCTCCTGCTTCTTTTTACTGTCGTTTTTAACAGAGTTTTTTCACTGTATTCTCTGATATTCGTTAAATATTAGTTAATGATCACAGCCTCTGTTTCTTTATCAAAAATATGAACCTTATCCAGATCCATGGCCAATTTTACAGTATCGCCAGGTCTTGCGGTGGTACGTGGGTTAACCTTTGCTGTAAAGTTAGCATCATCAATATCAAAGTACAGAAGTACTTCAGAACCTAACATCTCGTATACACGGATCTCAGCCTGGAAGATGCTCTTTGGATTCTCTGCCAGGAATGCTTCTTCGTCATGAAGATCTTCTGGACGGATACCAAGGGTAACTACCTTTCCTACATAGCCTGCTTCTTCCAGAGCTTTGCCTTTTGCCTGTGGAAGTGTTAATGTATGTCCGCCGAATGTTAATGTTACATCTGCGCCGTCTTTTGCTACCTGAGCATCGATCATATTCATCTGAGGTGCTCCGATAAATCCTGCAACGAACTTGTTACATGGCTTATCGTACAGATTCTGTGGGCTGTCTACCTGCTGTACCACGCCGTCCTTCATAACAACGATTCTGGTACCCAGTGTCATAGCCTCAGTCTGGTCATGTGTAACATAGATAATGGTTGTTTCCAGTCTCTGATGCAGTTTAGAGATCTCAACACGCATCTGTCCTCTTAACTTTGCATCCAGGTTTGACAGAGGCTCGTCCATAAGGAATACTAGGGCTGCGGACAATGGCACGTCCCATAGCAACTCGCTGTCTCTGACCGCCGGACAGAGCCTTTGGCTTACGGTCTAACAGATGTTCCAGATCCAGGATCTTAAAGCTGCATCATGTACCTTTTATCGATCTCATCCTTTG
>SCPN01000898.1_pt1 | contig 12888 bp, 14 predicted proteins | sample 6106831 | NCBI WGS metagenome assembly SCPN01 (sample SAMN10720447, study PRJNA508395) | human gut metagenome | isolation source: Participant 1, 0 month
TAAAATCGCTCATTAATTTTCCGCAATGAAAGTTTTAATTTATCGTGCGAGCGTGTTTCTGTCAACATTGCAGATTTGGGCAATTTTCCGTTGTGATATGTTTGTCTTTAGTAATTCTTGTATTAGGATTTTTTTTTCATATAATTTATATTTGTTAGGTGCACTTTTTTCCTTTAGGCGTCCCAAGTATTATACCTTCTGCTTTTTCTAGATAATAGCTTCTTTGGTTCGTTGGCTAATAAGATTACGCTCTATTTCAGCAGAAAGTCAAATGCAAATGCTAAGACCTTGCTTTGTATATCTTCTCCTAAACGATAATTATCTTTAATAGTCCAAACCTTGCACTCTTTGGTCATACAGATGTTAAGTATTTCCATAATCATAAAAAGGTTTCTGCCTAATCGTGATAATTCTGCACATATTATAAGGTCATTCTTTCCTACTTGTTTGAGAAGTTTGCCTAGCTCTCTTTTACTATATGATTTAGTGCCACTGATGGTTTCTTCTATCCAACCATCAATCTTCATATTTTCATGTTGGCAGAATTTATTAATTTCAAAACGTTGGTTTTCAGTTTGCTTGTCGCTACTGACTCTGATGTATCCGTATATCATATTTATAAATTTTGAATGAATGAATAAGATACATTAATCTTTTTACGAACAAAATAAAAAAGGATGTTTCTTTTGTTTTTTGCAATAGAATAATTCTATAAGAAATATGATTTAAATATGTTTTGCTACTAATTTAGTGCTTTGTAGTACCTGTTTTTTCTATGTAGATAGAAAATGTATTCTATGTTTGTGAGTGTAATACTTCACTTAACTTATCTACAACAACTTTCTTCTCATTACTACCAATAGTAGACAATCTCACCAACGGAATACCATACAACTCCAATATATGCTCCTTCTTAACATCACGTTCCGCCTGCCTTGTTCCAGATTTATGATACGTATAACCGTCCGTCTCAATAGCCAATACCGGTTGTTTGCTCACACGATTATAAATCAGAAAGTCGATATGGGTATTAATAGTTGCAGCATATTTGCTCTCTTCAGCATTTAGCAGAGAATAGTCCTGAATCAACATATAAAGAGGTAAATGGCAAATGATATTCAAATGACGCATATTGATGTTCTCTTGCAGAATGTCTTCTATCAAGGCAAAGGTAAGATTCTCGGAATCATATTCGGATATTTTCTTATGTTTCTTTAAATAGGCGATTCGGGCATCCGTATATTGTTCGTATAGATAATCGAATATGGAATGAATCTTACTGGCGATGACTGTACCGTTATTGTATTCGATGTAGGCAATCAGGTCGCTGATATTACAATCTTTGGGCTGTTCGTTTCCTGATACGACCAGATAGAACTGCTGTTTGGCTCGGGAAACAGCGACATTCAGCAGATTCGGATCATCGGAAAAGGACGTGATGGTGTCATCGACCGTAGTCATAATGATAGCATCCTTCTCCCTTCCTTGAAACTTATGGACTGTTGCTACATCAATATTTTCTTCAAGTGCGGATTTAACGGCATTTACCTGCTTGTTATATGGGGCAATGACACCTATCTCATCCGTATCATAGGATAGGGCAGGTAACACTTCTTCTTTGATAACATCTATTTCCCGTTGATTCAGATGGCTGCGGGAATGGTTGCCTTTGGCGGTTCTTATGGCACGGATTACGTCCTTTTCTCCTTTATCACGTGTCATGATAACAAGGTTTCCGCCATAAAATTTCTGATTGCAGAAGTTGATGATTTTAGGGTGGCATCGATAATGCTCCCGTAATAAAGTCTGCGGTACATTCGGAATCACTTTGCAGACTGATTGTAGGAAACTCATACGAGCACAATCATATTCTGCCTTAATCAGACATGCGTTAGCGATAAAGTCCAGCTTTTCCTTGTTTTCTTCCGTGACTACATTGGGGAGCTGCATAGTATCGCCGACAATGATTGCATTTTTAGCGCATGACAATGCCAAAGCACCTGTTTCTACCGAAACCTGTGAAGCTTCATCCATAATCAGATAATCATATACGGTATCCCGATGCAGGCTACTTACTGATGAAAATGTAGTGCTTAGTATAATCGGATACTCCTTCTGTACTTCCCGCCAATTATCTTTCAGGTCTTCTAAAGTAAAGACTGGTTTGTCATGATTATTACCATAAGTATGGAATAACTTGTTTTTCAGATATTTCATCGATGCATCAGCCATTTGCTTAGCCATTTCCACCGCATCTTTGTTGGCTAGTTCCTTTTCTAATGTATCTATCTCAATTTCCAGTTCTGAATGTTTTGTCTGGTAGAATAAGATTTGGAAGTCAGCGATAATCGAGGTCATCTCCCGCTTATAGAAATTCTTGTCGGGGATTTCACAAACCGTTTTACTTTTGAATCTGAAGAACAGCCATTTCAACCGTTGTATAAAAGCTGAGATTCCTCGGAAACTTGATGTCTGCTCTTTTTCCGCAAATTGTTGACATTCGTTCCATAAGTTCAGAAGAGCGGCAGATTTGGAGTTTCCACGTAGTTTTATAGCAAATTCTTTAGTGCCGAATTCTTGCAGGTAATGCTGCCATTCTATTTTCAAGGCTTGTATTTCCTGTCTTGCCATGGCAAGACGTTCCTGTTTGGAAAATATGCTTTTGAGTTCTTCCGTTTGATGATGTATCTTATCGAGAGACAAGGGCTGATCGGCTTCCGCATTATGCCACGATTCGAAATTCTCCGGATATTGTTTTTCTTCTTGAGTCTCTATGAATTTCTCTTTGTTGGCTGTGCTGCCGAGCAATGCAACGATAAATCCCATATCGTATTTGGATAACTTCTCAAGTACATTTACAATGGCGGAGTTATTATTAGATACAACCTGAACAGTTTTGCCACGTACTAGAATATTAGCGATAATGTTCAGGATAGTCTGCGTCTTTCCGGTTCCCGGCGGACCTTGTACAACACTTATCTGGTTCTCAAAAGCTGTCTGGACTGCCTTTTGTTGGCTGGCATTACAACCGAAAGGGAAAATTAGGGTCGATGTATTTTGAGTCTGCAATTTATACTTTTGAGGATTCAAATATACGGCAATAGCCCTGTCATCAGCGATAAAGTTTATCTTTTCATATTGTTTAGCCAGTAGTTTCGTACCGTCGTCAGCTTTCAGTTCATTCACCTCCGCTACTTTTTTCAAATATCCGAATATGTCTTTTGAACAAGTTTCTGCCAGGCATGATCTTATGATTTGTAAATCTTTACCTTTATAATCATACTCTTTCCCATTTTGGAAACGAATATGCCAGTAACTTTCCGAACCGCTCTTAAAAACAGATAGTGTCTCGATGTTTGATAAAGTTCTCTCTTTAGTGGCTATTTGATAATTGGCAGGATCCGGTTTGTCAGGATGAGTCAGCCAGATAACATTTTCTTCTTTGTAAGAATAGACGCTGGAAGAATTTCGGAATATGATCCTGTAATTGCCGTTATTATTCTGGCAACTCTCTATTTCGGCAGTCTTGATTTGACCTTTTATGATAATGAGATTTTCGGAAGTGTCTATCATAGGCTTATGGACGGATGTGATTAACTTGTGCTGATGTTCTTATTATTTATCGGTTATTTCGCAGCTAAAAGTAAGAGTAATTTCTTGAATACCCAAAATAGAAGCAGAAAAAATGCAAAACTACTTTATCAGGTCGTTTATTGCTATTGGGTAGGGGGAGATTTCGTTTCATGTAATCGAATGTGATATAAGTTCTGTGTTTCCTGATGAAATCATTATCTTTGCAAGGGAATAGAGCTATTAATTAAAAAGAGGATATTATGCTTACATACACATACGTTGAACACGGAAAATTTGAATTACGGGAGAAGCCGAAACCGGAAATAATAGATTCACGGGATGCAATCGTGCGAGTGACTCTTGGCAGTATTTGTACCAGTGACCTTCATATCAAGCACGGCAGTGTGCCGCGTGCCATACCCGGAACGACAGTCGGGCATGAGATGGTAGGTATTGTAGAAGAGGTAGGGGCTGATGTCACCTCTGTCAAGCCCGGAGATAGGGTAACAGTGAATGTCGAAACTTTCTGCGGAGAGTGTTTCTTTTGCAAGCGGGGATATGTCAACAACTGTACCGACCCAAATGGCGGTTGGGCTTTGGGTTGCCGCATTGACGGTGGTCAGGCAGAATATGTCAGAGTTCCTTATGCTGGCCAGGGACTGAACCGTATTCCTGATACAGTCAGTGACGAACAGGCTTTGTTTGTGGGTGATGTGCTTGCGACAGGCTTTTGGGCAACCCGTATCTCGGAGATTTCCGAGGATGATACTGTGCTTATTATTGGTGCCGGTCCTACCGGAATTTGTACTTTATTGTGTGTGCTGTTGAAGAAACCACGACGTATCATTGTCTGCGAAAAGTCTCCTGAAAGAATCCGGTTCGTACGTGAACATTATCCTGACGTATTGGTAGTGGAACCTGAAAACTGCAAGGATTGTGTGATTCAAAACAGTGAGCATGGTGGTGCTGATGTTGTTTTGGAGGTGGCTGGCAGTGAGGATACTTTTCGCTTGGCGTGGGAATGTGCCCGTCCCAATGCTATTGTGACTATTGTAGCTCTTTATGACGAGCCGCAACTGCTCCCTTTGCCTGATATGTATGGCAAGAACTTGATTTTTAAAACAGGTGGAGTGGACGGCTGTGATTGTGCCGAGATTCTTAATCTGATTGAGGAAGGCAAAATAGATACTACCCCTCTTATAACACATAGATTTCCGTTGAGTGAGATTGAGGAAGCTTATCGTATATTTGAAAATAAGTTGGACGGAGTCATTAAGGTAGCCATTTATTAATGACCCGTTGCGTGAATGAAACGATTGTATGTCTAATTGAAAGTTATAAGCAATAGTATGCCTATTATCGAAATATCATTCTTATCCCATCCTGGAGTTGAGGTATTCAGTACTTTGACTGAAACTCAGTTACGTAACCGCACCGAACCCGACAAAGGTATTTTTATAGTAGAAAGTCCGAAGGTTATTAAAAGAGCTTTGGATTCCGGTTATGAACCTTTAGCTATTTTGTGTGAGCGTAAACATATTATCGGTGATGCTGCCGAAATCATCGAGCGTTGCGCTAATGTGCCTGTTTATACCGGTAGCAGAGAATTGCTTGCTACGCTGACCGGCTATGTTCTGACACGTGGTGTTCTCTGTGCCATGCGTCGTCCTGCTCCACGCAGTATGGAAGAGGTATGCCGGAATGCCCGGCGTATTGTAGTAATAGACAGTGTGGTTGATGCAACCAACATCGGTGCTATTTTCCGTTCGGCTGCCGCTCTTGGAATTGATGCCGTATTACTGACGCGCACCTCTTGCGACCCCTTAAACCGCCGTGCGGTCAGGGTATCTATGGGCTCGGTCTTCTTTTTGCCTTGGACTTGGATGGATGGTTCTCTCGGTGACTTGGGGAAATTGGGCTTTCGCACGGCTGCTATGGCACTTTCGGATGATTCTATTTCCATTGATAATCCTGTCTTAGCGAATGAATCAAAATTGGCTATCATAATGGGCAACGAAGGGGACGGACTTTCGCACGATACGATTGCTGAGGCTGACTACGTAGTCCGTATCCCTATGGCGCATGGCGTTGATTCGCTCAATGTGGCTGCTGCGGCTGCTGTTGCCTTCTGGCAACTTCGTGCTCCACAATCCTAAGATGAGTAAATCAAGTAGCTATTCTCCGCTGATAGTTGCCACAATCCGTCGATTGCCACCATAATCCCGGAATTCACAGAGATAGATGCTCTTGCCAAGTTCCGAGATTCGGCTTCCATTTGTGATGGGACTGTGATTGACGTGCCTATGATTGAACTTTTTGCATGAGCCGGCATATCGTCATCTCCCTCTAAAGTATGTTGATAATATGGTTCACGTTCTTTCACCAAGTGGTTGAAAATGCTTTCCATATCAACGCGAACATCAGGGTCGGCATTTTCGTTAATGCTCAATCCGGCAGAAGTATGTTTGATAAACAAATGCAATAATCCGACTTTGGGTAATGGTGGCAGATTATGTAATATCTCTCCGGTTATAAGATGAAAGCCACGTCTGCGTGACTGTAATTCAAATTCTACTTGTTTCCACATATTATTTAGTTCTATATTTCAGGCACTGTTCTTGTAGTCATATGTTGATAAGTAAAAGTACGATTGATGTTAGAATTCTACTTTCCGATGCAAAAATGTTGAAAAATATTCTGAAGTACCATATCATTTGTAACTTCCCCCGCAATATCCGAAATGAAGAAAATGCACTCGCGTATATCTTGTGAAAGAAAATCACCAGATATATGCATATCCAGTCCGTTTTGCACTCGATGAATAGCATTCAAAGCCTTAGTTAAAGCTTCGAAATGTCTTACATTTGTTACGATTATATCATTCTGGGTAACCGTAGGTAAATGCGCCGCATCAATAAGCATTTTTTGTAACTCGCTAGTATTCCCTCTCTGCTTTGCTGAAATAAAAATGTGTTCTGTAGATTCTTTGGGAAAATCCTCCAATAAAGCTGATAAATCTTCTTTTTGATTTTCTTCAATTAAATCAGCCTTGTTGAACACAACAATTAAACGTTTTCCTTCGCAACGTGGAACTATCTTTTCTGATAACAGTTCAATCTGCGATGCAGCATTCACGGAATCTACCATCCAAAGAACGATTTCTGCCTGATCCAGCTTTTGGAATGTGCGCTCAATACCCAAGCTTTCAATTGTGTCGTTTGTTTCCCGGATACCGGCAGTATCAATGAATCGGAACGTAATTCCACCGATGTTAATCGTATCTTCAATTACATCACGAGTTGTTCCGTGAATATCGCTGACGATAGCCTTGTCTTCATTCAATAAAACATTCAACAAAGTAGATTTTCCTGCATTCGTTTCACCGATGATAGCTACGGGGACGCCATTCTTGATGGCATTGCCTACGCTAAAAGAATGAACCAGGCGGGAGATGACCAACTCTATTTCATCAGCTAATTTCCGCAATGCCGAACGGTCGGCAAATTCAACATCTTCCTCGCTGAAATCCAGTTCCAGTTCAATCATAGAGGTGAAGTTCAATAGCTTGTTGCGTAAGTCAGTCAGTTCCTTGCTGAAGCCACCACGCATTTGGCTCATTGCCAGTCGGTGAGTAGCAGCGGATGAAGACGCAATCAAGTCCGCCACAGCTTCTGCCTGACTTAAATCCATCTTGCCATTGAGGAATGCACGCTGCGTATATTCCCCCGGTTGAGCCATGCGGCAACCATTCTTGATAAGCAGTTGCATCACATGTTGGAGAATATAAGAAGAACCATGACAAGTGATTTCCGTACAGTCTTCACCTGTATATGAATGAGGAGCACGGAAAAGACTGACTAGTACTTCGTCGATAATCTCCTCCCCGTCATAGATACGACCGAAAGTCAAAGTATATGGTTTCTGCTCATAGAGTCGTTTCTCGGCTTTTGCCGATTTGAAGATAAGGCTGGTGATGGAAATAGCTTCCGGACCGGAAACACGGATGCTTCCGATAGCACCGCCCTGGGCGGTAGCAATAGCACAGATAGTATCTTGGTTCATTGTATTTCTTTTTGGATGATGCAAAGATAGTTGTTTCTGAGTAAAAAATAGAATGAAAGGGAGGGTAGAATCTTATATTGGTTGATTAAATATCCAAAAGCAAAGCAACATTCCGGTTGTTGTAGTGTTGTTAGAGCAGTAATAACATCCTAAAAATTGTTGGAATATGAAGAAAGTAAAGAAGGTTGTCCTCATAGGCGCAAGCGGGTTTGTGGGTTCGGCTATACTGAATGAAGCTTTGAACCGCGGCTTTGAAGTGACCGCCGTGGTTCGTCATCCTGAAAAGATAAAGATAGAAAATGAGAACCTGAAAGTCGTGAAGGCAGACGTGTCTTCGCTCGACGAGGTGGCGGAGGTTTGTAAAGGAGCGGACGCCGTAATCAGCGCATTCAATCCGGGATGGAATAATCCCAATATATATGATGAGACTATCAAAGTTTATCTGACTATTATTGACGGAGTGAAGAAGGCGGGGATTAACCGTTTTCTGATGGTCGGCGGTGCCGGTTCCTTATTCATTGCTCCGGGATTGCGGTTGATGGATTCCGGCGAGGTACCCGGAAAATATTTTGCCCGGAGAAAGCGTTGGGAGAATTTTATCTGAACTTTCTGAAGAAAGAAAAGGAGATAGACTGGGTGTTTTTCTCTCCGGCAGCGGACATGAGACCGGGGGTACGTACCGGGCGTTATCGTCTTGGCAAAGATGATATGATTGTGGATATCGTAGGGAATAGCCATATTTCCGTAGAAGATTATGCTGCTGCAATGATTGATGAACTGGAGAATCCGAAACATCATCAGGAAAGATTCACGATTGGCTATTGATGAAAAGGATATTATCTATAAAGTTTAGGTGCGGATTACGTGAAATTCACAGTTCTGATTTAAATAAAACTGTGGTACTCCATGTAATCCGTGCCTGAATTAAAGCCGGAAGAGACTTTTTCTCCCCCTCATTTTGTTTTTTTAGATTCTGTCAAGAACAGTCTTAATCAGCGTGTCGATTGTATTCTTGTATCCGGTATTGGCTTCTTTAATCAGTCGGTTGGCAATCACCATACAGACAGTCATCGCCTTATGTCCCATCAACCGGCTAAGTCCTGCCAAAGCCGAACTCTCCATCTCGAAGTTGGTAATCTTGAAACCTTTGTATTCGAATGCTTCAATCTTGTCATTCTGTTTCGGGTCTGCCAACGGCACACGAAGCTCACGCCCCTGAGGCCCGAAGAAACCACCGGCGGCAATCGTCACACCGCGTACCATGTCATCTTTGGCAATCCGGTCAATCAGTTCCTCGCTGGCATCAATCACATAAGGAGCGGGAGCGCACATATTTCCCGACCAACCCATATGATTGAGAAAAGCACGCTCAAACGGCAAGTCACATACCGCGTTGCGTCCGGCATAGAAATTCAATAACCCGTCGAAGCCGATGGACTTTTGCGAGCAAACGAATGTACCCACCGGAGTATTAGGCTGCAAGCCGCCACACGTGCCGATGCGCACTAATTCCAACTGGCGGAATTGTTCCTTTTCTTCCCGTGTGTTAAAGTCGATGTTGGCGAGAGCGTCCAGTTCATTCATCACGATGTCGATATTATCGCACCCGATTCCCGTAGAAACTACGGTAATCCGTTTTCCTTTATACGTGCCCGTGATCGTTTTGAATTCGCGGCTTTCCACTTCACATTCTTTGTTTTCGAAATGAGAAGCTACGAGTGCTACACGTCCGGGGTCGCCTACCAGAATAACTTTGTCTGCCAGCCATTCAGGCTTTACGTGAAGATGGAATACCGAACCGTCTTCGTTGATAATCAATTCAGAGGATGGAAAGTACTTTTTCATGTTATTGAAAGGTTTTAGTTTTACAATATGATTGTATCTGTAAATAGAAACGCCGGAACCGGATTTAAGTTCAGAAGAAGCATCCTTCTTTTTTCCGTAGGGGAAGGAGGATACGTCTTGAAACTGAAATGAAACCGGGTTCCGGCGTTTACAGTAACTTATTTACTCAATGGCTGATTGCCCGTATTGCCGGTTGCCGGTTTGGCAATAGTTTCGCGCATTGAAGTGTCAGCCTCGATATTCTTCATCCGGTAATAATCCATGATACCCAGATTGCCGCTGCGGAATGCCTCTGCCATTGCTTTGGGGACTTCCGCTTCCGCTTCGATAACTTTCGCGCGGGCTTCCTGCGCTTTCGCCTTCATTTCCTGTTCGGAAGCGACAGCCATTGCACGGCGTTCCTCAGCTTCGCCTGAGCGATATTTTGTCCGCATTAGCCTGGTCAATCTGCAAAGCGGCACCGATATTCTTACCTATGTCGATGTCCGCGATGTCAATAGACAGAATCTCGAAAGCGGTTCCTGCATCCAATCCCTTGCGGAGTACAAGCTTGGAGATAGAGTCCGGGTTTTCGAGTACTGACTTATGATTTTCAGAAGAACCGATGGACGAAACGATACCTTCGCCTACACGGGCAAGAATCGTATCTTCACCTGCACCACCAACCAACTGCTTGATGCTGGCACGTACCGTTACACGAGCCTTGGCTATCAACTGGATACCATCTTTCGCTACAGCCGTAACGGGCGGAGTGTCGATAACTTTCGGGTTCACGGACATTTGTACAGCTTCAAAAACGTCACGTCCGGCAAGGTCGATGGCTGTTGCCATCTGGAATGATAATTCGATATTTGCTTTCGACGCGGACACTAAGGCATGAACTACCTTTTCCACGTGCCCTCCCGCCAGGTAATGGGCTTCCAGTTCGTCACGTGTGATGTTTTTCAATCCGGCTTTATGAGCTTCAATCATTCCCGGCACGATGATATACGGCGGAACGTTACGGATACGCATCAGGAACAGTTGTATCAACGAGATGTTGACACACCCGATACTTTGGCCGACAACCAGAGGAAGAACGGCACGTAATGGAAGAACAGTATTAAGAAAATAATACCTCCCGCTATCAAGAAGATAGGTAAATAAAGAGATTGATCCATTGATAATTGTATTAAGTGAATATTATTTTTTGTGTTTCTCAACCATGATTGTGCCCTCGGTGATGCGGCTTACGATAATTGGTGTCTTTTCATTGAGGAATCCGTCTATTGACTTGACTTCCACAATCTTGCCGTTAATTTCTGCATAACCGATTTGTGCGAGGCGGGTAGTGCTGATACCTGTGTCGCCGACTTTCACACTTTGCTCTGCGCTGCGGTCTACTTTCGAGTCGATATCCTTTTTCAATGCCAGCTTGTCCAGCATTTTCGACCGCATAAACCATACTAGCGACCCTATGCAGGCGGCAGCCGATATCCCCAAAGTGACAAACCCTCCTGCCATTCCTATATTGGCAAATGCATAGTAGTTAGCATAAAGAATGCAAACCAATGCAGAAATTCCGGCCAGGCTGATGCCCGGGATGACGAACAGTTCTACCAGAAACAGTATGACTGCGGCAATGATGAGAACGGCGATAATGAGTATATCCATAGTTTGGTATTATTAATTTATTTAGTTTTTTCAGCGTTACGTACATTGATTTCAAGTGCGTCCAGTTCGCCCGACATTTGCAATACGCGTTTCTCCAGGTCGAGGATGGCAGGAGCCATTCTTTCCTTTCCCTGTTTGTTGCTTGTAGAATATTGCTGGCGCAGGCTCTTCAACTTTTCCTCCTGTTGCTGATAGTCTTTTTCCATCTGCTGGTAGCGTTGGAAAAGCTGTTTGGCTTTGGCGGATTTAAAGTCATTCATCAGATAATAAGTTGTGTTATCATCAATGACAAATTCAAAGTCGACGACACGACGTTCTTTCGGCTTATGGCTGATAGCGGCTTCCAAACGCTGCAATGCTTCGGCGACTGCCTGTTTGTCCTTCCAAGTCTCTTTCAATGAATGGATTTGTGCCAGACGGATGATTTGTTCCTGATCCATCGCTTCGTAGTTGTAAGTCTGTTTTGAATTATTCGGGATGAATACATAGATACAGACTTTCCCTTCCGGTTGGAAGCGGTCGGAAGCAAACCAACCCAAGTTGTTATATTCGTCGATGACATACATATAATCATTGTATGGAGAATTGAACGGCATACCTACATTTTCCGGTACGAGATAAGTGTCGTTGTTCGTGTTGTACGGGTGACGAAAATATCATATCCACCCAACCTTCACCGTCACTTCATAATAAATGGTAATGCCGTCCGACATTACATACGGATAATTGGCATTACCGGAAGCGTTGATGCTGCCGGGGAGCGGACGCCCGTTACTCCATTCGTTCAGCAACTTATTCTTTGAGAATATATCTAAATTTCCCTTTCGCCCTTCTCGCTGTAATAGATTTTATTTCCGATTTCAGTTTCGTAGACAGTTCCTTCATGATTTCCTTCTGTTTGAAAGAAATCGTTGAACGTGAATAGCTTACCCGATTCTTCGCTGATTTTATAAGCATTCAGAAAAGTTGCTTTATCTACAACGAAGCTGTCGATAATGCAAACGTTCTCTACGCCTTTCAGCATGCGCAGGTCGGCCTTACTCTTTTCTAACAACTCCTCTGCTTCTTCTGTCGGTCTTTTGCGCTTCTTCAGGTCGGCGATGTATTCTTCAAAACATTCTACCGCGTCTTCAAAGCGATATGTTTCATTGTAAGCCTGCCCCAAGTATAGCTGGCCGCTGGCAACGCGTTTCTTTACTGCCATTTCGAGCGGTTTTACCGCTTCCTCGGCTTCTCCGGTTTTCAGGCAACATACGCCGTACCAATAATTATAATTTCCATTGGAAGGTTGGGATTTTGCATACTTTTTGAAATGGTACAGGCTTTTTTCATAATCACCTTTTGTAAATAAGGTGCGTGCCTGTTCCAGTGTTTGCGCAGAAACTTCACAAAGGAAGAGACTACAAAATAAAAATAGAATATATTTCCCTTTCATCGTTATTTATCGTTTATAAGTGACGGATTGTTTGAAAGTACTGCTACTTCCGGGCATCTGTCAATTTTTCAATTGTTCAGTACGTACCTTATTAGAAATGGAAACCCTTTCGTGAGATTCTATTATGTTAATTCTTCTTTAAATCCTATTCTTTTCGCTTACTTTGCAGCCGATTTTTGAAGATATGGCATTGAATCTACAGAAGAAGGAAACCCATTCGCCGTATTGATGAAGTATTCCTGCGAGTAAGTACGGGATAGAAGAAGGGGATAAAATCCTGGTCGACCATCGGCGGGAAGATTCGTTGGCGCTTCAGGTGA
>SCPN01000944.1_pt1 | contig 12830 bp, 12 predicted proteins | sample 6106831 | NCBI WGS metagenome assembly SCPN01 (sample SAMN10720447, study PRJNA508395) | human gut metagenome | isolation source: Participant 1, 0 month
TTATTACCAGATGCTATCTTAAATAAAATACCAGAAAATGAGCGGTCCAGTGTATATAATTATGAGACAAGTTCCCAATGGCTGCTGTCTGGACTTGAACCTTATGACAAATACTGTATTACAGCAGACCATTTTTCGATGCTTTCAAATGAAATTTTTCAGCATATTCAAAATTTATTCGAGCACAGAGAGCCTATGTACATAGTAACAGGGCGCAATGTGCAGATTCAAAACCAAATTGTACAAACATATCTGGAAAAAGATTATACTGAATTGTATACCAACAACATTTATACATTATATCAAAAAATTCCTTAAACACTAAATAAATCGTTCTCACTATTAAAGTAAAGAAAAAAATATATCAACTTCTACAAAGAAAATTGAACAACTTTGACAATGTAAACTGATTTTTTGTACTGTTTCGTTATCGAAAGTATACTGTTTTTTTTGGTACAATATACGAAAGGATCGTTACAAATGAAAAAACAGATCATTGATTTTGTCATCACATGGGTGGACGGATCAGACCCCTTATGGTTTCGCCAAAAACAGAACGCCAAAAAAAAGCAAGGAGTTTCTGTTGATATCGACGACCGTATTGAACGCTATCGCGACTGGGAAATTCTAAAGTATCTATTTCGTTCGATAGAAAACTTTGCTCCATGGGTAAATAACGTATATTTTGTAACATGCGGTCATCTGCCGGCGTGGCTCAATACAGAATGTCCAAAATTGCAGATTGTTTCACACAAAGATTTTATTCCCGAAAAATATCTCCCCACCTTTAACTCGCATTCCATTGAGTGGAATTTCCACCGGATAAAAAATCTGTCGGAACACTTTGTTTATTTTAATGATGATATGTTTTTGCTGCATCCAATAAAGCCAACCGATTTTTTTGAAAACGGAAAACCCGTTGATATGCTTGCCCTGCAGCCCGATGTTGCAAACGTAGAAGATACCATTATGCCATATATCTATCTGAACAATACTATGCTGCTTGCCAAGTACTTTGACAAACGGGAAAACATGAAAAAGCAGCCAGGTGCCTATTTTCACATCGGATATCCTCCCATGTACTTTGGATATAATCTTCTGGAAATGGCATTTCCACGATTTACCGGTTTTTACACCGTTCATGGCCCGTCTCCTTTGAAAAAGGAGACTTATCGTTTCTTCTGGGAAAAGGAAGAAGAATTGTTAGACGGTGTCTGCAGCCACCCATTTCGTCATAAAGATGATGTGAGCCAATATGTTCTGCGGGAATATCAGAAACTGAGTGGTGATTTCGTTCCAAGAAACACGCACAAGTTCTGTAAATACTTCAATTTAAAACCGGAAAACCCGGAACTGGTAAAGACAATCACAAAGCAGACTGCAAAGTGCATCTGCATCAATGACAGCAATTTTGAAATCCCATATGAACATGTAAAACGGGAACTGAACGATGCCTTTTCCAAACTTTTTCCGCAGAAATCACAGTTTGAAAAGTAAATTTTGTTCCATATTCAGAGGCGGAAATTTATCTGCATCTATTTTGGCATTACGTTATCGGAACGTTCTTGTTTTTTAATCGAAATAGTAACATTTTTACCCCAAATCTATTGACATTTGCGGGATTTTCCTCCTATAATAAGAATTGTAACCAAGGATGATTTTGCAAGAAAAGGACGTGAATATATATGACTAAAAATTACACAAAACCAATCGTTACAATTGATTCTGGTATGGCAGAAGGTGTTTATGCGGCAAGTGGTGCAACAAAAGGAACTCTGAACGTTACTTATTATGGCGTATGGGATCGTTGGGGCACAAATGGTGGTAAAGGACTTGCACAGGCAAGCTGGTCTGATCTGGATGGAACCATCACATTGAATATTAATTTCAATGATACTGTTGATTCAATCGAGACAGATGATGCCTCCGTACAGAAATCCTGGTCTGGAAAAACTGCCACCCTCACTTTTGCAAGCACAGCAACCAATCCGCTGACCATTGGTATTCATCTGAACCATGGAACCAGCATCGACGATCTGCAGCTCACTGGATTTGACTACTCAGTGAACTAAAAAATGAACCATGTATGTGAACCATATCTTTCGCTTCGTTTGAAAGATATGGTTCACAAGCAGCCAGAATGGCCGCGGAAGGGGTGCAGAAAATGAGTAAATATGTAAAACCTGTAATTTCTCTGGATGAAGGAATGGCTGAAGGTGTTTATGCGGCAAGTGGATGTTATACTGCATCTGCATATATTCACCAGACTCCAGAAAACGGACGTGGCGATTACCGTATTCAGGTAAATGGAAAGCATAATGCTGATCATACCAAGGAAGCCCAGGTTCTGACTATCAGTTTCAACCAGAATGTTACTTATGTTTCTGGCGGCGCAGGACTTATTTCCGGTAACGAAACCACTACACTGAAAGTAAAACTGGCTTATCATCAGAATCCAACCGATAATATCGGTTTCGGTGACTTGGTTGTTACTTCCGATGCAGGTCTTGCAATTACTGGAGTAAGCATTACCGATTAATGGATCACTTCCCGTATTCTAAAAAATGGAATGCCTTTTGGCATTCCATTTTTTATTCGCTTGTAACCTGTTTTTACAAATTCGGCTCCAAATTTTGCAGGTACTTTCAATTCTGCAACTTTCTTCAATTTTAGAAATCCTTCTCCATCTCCAAAATTTCTTTCTCGCCCAGCTCCTCACACTTCTTTCCTCGAATCGCATACACTCTCGTACAGATTCCAAGCACCGTCGGCCGGTGTGTCGTTACAATGCAGGTTCGCGGATACGTATCTGTCATAATATTTTTCAGCACTTTCCGTTCCGTCGCCACATCGAGCGCCGAAGTTGCTTCATCCAGCAGCAAAATCGGAGATTTTCGAAGCAGTGCACGCGCAATCGAAAGCCGCTGTGCCTGTCCTTCTGAGAATCCGCCGCCGCGTTCTTTCACCATACTTTCAATACCATCCGGCAGTTTCTCCACAAATTCCCATGCACATGCCAGTTTCAACGCCTCCACGATCTCTTCATCTGTGGCTTCCGGTTTCACATTTCGCATATTTTCTGCAATTGTTCCTGAAAACATCGTATTCCCCTGTGGCACATAAGAAAACAATTTCCTTGTGGACGGCGACAGTGCAATCCGTTGTTCTCTGTCTTCCCCTGCACCAATCCATGCTTCTCCCCCCTGGGCACGCAGCAAGGATAAGATCAGCCGCAGCATCGTTGTCTTTCCCTCGCCGGACGGGCCGACGAGTGCAATAATTTCATGCGGCCACGCTTCCAGTGATGCTTTCGAAAACACTTCTGTTCCCGTATGGTAGGTATAGCTCAAGTCCTCCATAGCAAGCCCGATGCCGCTTGCCCGGTATTTTTCTGCAAACTGCTCCACTTCCCGATCCGCACTGTAGTCCTCCTGCGGCATCTCCACAATATCCATCAGACGGCCGGCTGAGATGCCAAGAGAAATCGCCGATGGCACAAGGCTGACCAGCGAATTGACGGAACCCGTCAGTGTACCGGACAGAGACAGAAACATGGTCATGGTTCCGTAAGAAATTGCCCCGCTCCAGACACGGTAAATTCCCCATCCGTAGCAGCTGTAAGATACAAGATAGCTGATTAACGTCATCAGAAGCGAGGTTGCAATCGACATTTTCTGGAAATCCAGGCGCATTTTGATGTATTCCTGCTGCAGATTTTTCAGGCGATCGACATAAAAGCGGATCATATCGAATGCCTTGATTGTCTGAATATTGGAAAATGCTTCCTGATTAAATCCGTAAAGTTTCGCACTCATCTGTGCGCTCCGCTGGTTATTGTTCGTCATCCGGCGCAGCAGCGGGCGGGACAGAAGCGCACTGAACGGGATGCCAAGCAATGCAAAAATGGCAAAGGTGGGATCATAATGTACCACAATCGCCAATGCACTGATAAATTTCACAGTATAGATCACAAGATTCGGCAGCCAGTTCAGGATACCACTGGAAATATTTGAAGCATCATAACTCCACCGTGTTACCAGATCTCCGGTATGATACGCTGTCAGCGATTCCCAGTCCGTGACCAGAATCTTGGCAAAAATATCATTCTGGATTTCGCGGTCTACCTTCAGGTTAATCATCGTAGATGCATACGCAGATGCCTGCGAAATCAGGGTATTTCCAAAAGAAAAGCCGATCATCAGTGCGAAGGTCTGCAAAAGTTTTCCTGTCTGGTGCCCGGTGATAATATCAACCAGATCTTTCGATATCACACTGGACGCAAGAGAAACACCGGTTCCGAAAACACCAAGTGCGGTATAGAAAATCATGGCTTTCCAGTATCGTCTGGCATACTGTGCAATCCACAGAAATTCTTTCCACATCTTCTGAAGCATTTCCGCCTGGAGGCATTTTTTTATTTTTGTCCACAAGTTTCTCATTTTAAAGCCTCCTGCGCAAGTTCATCCTCCGTGATTCTGTGATGCATCACTTCTGCCGCTGTATCATTTTTCGTACAGCGCAGGAAGTAAACCGGCTTTTCATTTGCAATTTCTTCCGCAAAAGCAAGATTCTTTTTCATCAGCCCTGCCGTCCAGGGCGGCGAGATCATCCGCTGCATCACACGGAGTGTTTTCTGCTCTTTCGTCAGGGAAACGATTTTATCCTCCGGCGCTTTTTCCAGCAGCACAATCCCTCCCAGCTCTTTCTTTTCGACTGTGAAAATTTCTGATGTGCCGCACCACGGGATTCCGTATACTACAAACTGATCGCCCTCTTTTCCTATGAGGTTCAGATCTCCGTTCAGAAACGGCGTGTCAAACAGTTTTTTCCAAAGTGCCGTATGAGTCGATTTTCCCATTCCCGACGGACCGGAAAACAGCCATGCTTTTTCCAGATAAAGAAGAGATGCGGAATGCAGCACAAACATGCCTTTTTTCTGTGCCAGGAACAGAAATACCGGCCGGATCGCCAGAAAGAGGGAATCCTGCTCTTCTTCTGTCATAGGCAGACGGTAATAAATACAGGCGAAGCTTCCATCCGCTTTCATCCAGATTTCATAGATATTTTTAAGAGCCGGGAACCAGAGGACATAGCCTTCTTCCCACGCGCAGACTGTCAGATCTTTATTCCGGATCAGAATGTTTCCATTCTGGTGGCTTTCCGGTACATGCTCGATCAATTCTAACGTGAGATCCGCCGCATCCTGCCTATTTTCTGTTTTTATCACCGTTTCTTCCACTTCTTTTTCTCCTGTTTTTTTCGCTGCCTCTCCTTCTGTTTTCTCTGTTGCTTCTTCCTTTCCTCTTTTCTTCTCAAAAGAAGCAAACTGTTTTGGAATGCAGCCCTCTTTTCCATAAACAGCAATGGAAATTCCTGCGATCTTCAATTCTCCGGCGCAAGTTCCATCCGGAGAACCAAGTTCCCGTCGTACCGCACCAAAGGCAAGAAGCTCCTTCACAAAAGCCTGAATATCTTTTTTCAGTTCCTCCTGCTCTTCTTCCGGCACTTCATAACAGCGAATCATTTTCTGCTGAAGTTCTTCCATTGTTTTTGGTGTTTCCAGCGCTTCCCAGAGAATCCGTGCGGTCTCATTCAGCTCCATTCCTCGCTGCTGGTCTGCTATTTTCTGCCCATAAGGCAGAAGATAATGTGTGTTCCCGATTTTCTGCAGTAAATATCCTTCCTGCCTTCTGATTCTCATAATCTGATTTCCCTTCCTGTGTTTGTTTTCTTATATTTGCTGTCTTTCGTTTTGTATGTAAAGTTATGCTTTTTCTGCTCATCATCCTTTTTATTTTCAGGGTAAGCTGTTATAATAAAATTCAGGTAACTATTCAGAGCCACTCGTCAAAATGCCACGCATTTCGTCGGTTCGGCGTATCCGCCAAATGGAGTTTTTTATGTACACTTACGATATTGAACAACTTTTAAAACGGTTCTGCCGTCAAACTGAAACCGCAGGGCTACAGTATGTATCCTCTTTTCTTCCGGGCCGGGACGAAGCTGTCATTGAACACTGTGTTCCTTCCGAACTTCATCGCGGCGATGTAATTCTGTATCGCCGTGTGCAGGGAATCCTTGTTCTGCACCGCATCTGCCGAATTACCAGGGATGGCTTCTATCTGGTCGGGGACAATCAGACCGAAGTGGAAGGACCTCTTTCCCCGGAGCAGATTCATGGAAAACTGACTGGTGTCGTACGCAATGGAAAATCGTTTTCTGTTTCGTATCCAATTTATCGGATGCTTTCTTCCATCTGGCTCTTTTTACGCCCTGTCCGCCCGTTTTTCTGGTCGGTAACGGCTTTTTTCCGCAGGTTTTTTCAGAAGCACTGATTTTTTCATTGTCCTCTCCGAATTTTTTTCAAAATGCACAGAGAAATTTCTATTGCATCAGGCTTTTCGCATTCCCTTCACCATGGTTACAATGCTCTGAAGTCTCCAGCCTCTTCCAAAGATCACCAGATCCAGCAGCAGCGGAATCGCAATACACAGGAGAAAGCAGACGCAGAACAGAAGCATACCGCCTGCTCCGTATATCAGTGGTACGATTTTCTGCATCAGCAGAACTTCGCCCGCTATGACTGCCAGATACTCTCCGATATCCTGCGCATACCGCAGCGCCTCTCCCGGCATCTCGAGGAAATCCCGGAAATAAATGATATACCGATACAAGATCTGCAGCAGATAAGACAGTAAGGTTCCAAGCAGAACGCCTGCCATCCCATACGGTTTTACAAGTGCCAGTGACACGATCAGATTAAGAAGTGCGGAGGATGCTCCGACATTTTTCTCTTTTTCAAACAGTCCCGTCACGCCCATCACAAGGCTGAGCGGCAATCCCATAATTCGAACCAGCAATACTACAATACAAAAAACAGTAATTCCCCAGCCAAGTTCGTAGGAAGGACCAAGCCAGATATCACGGACAAATGGTGTAATCAGAGAAAACAGGCCAACCGATACAACCGACGCAATGCAGAAAAAGCCAAAGGTCAATTGCCGCAGAATCTCATAATTTCTCTGACGATTTTTTTCTGTAAAATAATCTCCGACCGTCGGCTGGATCGTATTCGCAAGGATCGTGAGAATATTGCTGATCGCCTGCGTAATCATACAGTAATTTGTATATCGTCCTACCGTACCGACCCCGATAAAACCGGAAATAATCAGGTTGTCCGTGCAATACAGCATTTTTTCTGAAATTCTGGAAATAAACAGGCTTTTCAGATCTCTTACAATTCTTTTCGTCAGAGACGATGTGCTCTTTTCTTTTCTCCGCTGGCGCAAAAACGGATATTTCTGCTCCACATACCAGCTGATCCAGATATTCAGCACGACTTCCGTTACGGTTCCAATACCAAGCGCCAGCAGATAATTCTGTTCCCATGTAACCAGCAGAATAATCGCCAGATAGCTGACCACATTTAAAATCAGTCCGGTGATGCTTGCAATGTATTCTTTCTGATCCGCAATCAGCAACGACTTCCGGTACGTTAAAAGATAAGAAAGAACGGTTCGAACCAGCCACATCGCATACAGAACGCGGATATAGGATAACGAATAACTGTTATTTTTCATAAAAAGGTGGATGAACGGCAGAACCGCCATTCCCGCCGCAAATACAAGAACAGCAAAGACGTGATATGCCTTTCGGTAAAGATTCATCAGCGATGCAATCTCTGCCTCATCCTTTCTTGCAAGCGCGCCATACAAATGGTAAACGATTGCCGTGGATATGCCAAGCTCCGTCACGGAAAGGATATTGATGACATTGGAAATAACACCATTCATTCCAACCAGCTCCGCGCCCATGTACAGGTTCATGGCACGCTGGCTGAAAAAGCCGAGGATCAGAAGCGCAAACTGTGAAAGCATACTGAAAAAACTGTTTCGGAATAAATTTCTAATGCGCATAAGTTCCTCCTTCTTCTCGTTTTTATAACATGCTACGCGGGTAAACAGTTCCGTAATTTTACATCACTCTTATTTTCCACTGTTTTCATGGATTTTGTAACATTAAAATGGTATCATATATCTAATACCTGCTATCGTTGCTGCCGTTTCCAGATACCTGTGAATGGCAGTATCCCTTTTGGAAAGGCTTTCCTTTATGAAAACAAATAGAAAAAAATCATTTTCTTATCTTCTGTTTTTTCTTCTGCTTCTGGTATTCCTTGCACTGTTCGCATTTCTTGGTATCCGTTCTTTTTATCGTGCGAATTACATGCCGGAACCATGCACAGAATCCGCAGACGAGTTATCCAATCCATACATTGGATTTTATCACATGTATGGCTATGTTCTTGGAAGCGATTCGCTCTCGAATCTTCCTGCCGCCTCTGATTCCGACGCCAAAAACAGGCAGGGAATTGTCATGCTGGAAGTGAATCTGCAGAATTTTTCAAACGAAGATCTCTCCGATTCAGCTCTTTCCCAGCTTGATACCATTCTCTCTGCCTGGCAGAGACATGGCAGTCAGGTGATCTTACGTTTTCTCTACGACTGGGATGGAAAAGCAATGGAAACAGAGCCGCAAAGTCTGGAGCAAATTCTGCGTCACATGGACCAGACAGCTGAAGTTGTAAATCGCTACACGGACTGTGTTTTTCTGATGCAGGGCATTTTTGTCGGAAACTGCGGGGAAATGAACAATTCTCACTACATGTCCGATGAGGACTGTACTACCCTGATGCACCATCTGGCAGAGGTAACGGATCCTTCGGTTTTTCTGTCTGTCCGCACACCGGTACAGAGGCGGAAAATTCTGGATTCCTCCGAACGGCCGACAAAGGAAACAGCTTTTGATGGTTCGCTTTCCTCCCGGCTTGGACTGTTTAACGATGGTATGCTCGGAACGGCCAACGATACCGGCACTTATGGTGATACCGCTGCCTCCGCAGACACTTACCGTTCCGCCTGGGTTCGTGAGGATGAGCTTTCCTTCCAGAATGAACTCTGCAATTTCGTCCCAAACGGCGGCGAGGTCACTCTGGATAACCCATTGAATGATCTCGCACATGCCATTCAGGATTTATCGCGCATGCATGTCTCCTATCTGAATTCGGAACACGATCCCGCGGTTCTGGATAAATGGAAAGCAGCTGCTTACAAAGACAAAGCTTCCGTTTTTAACGGATTGTCCGGCTATGATTATATCGAGCGTCATCTGGGATACCGCTATGTCATCCAGGACACTGCTTTGGATTCGTCTGATTTTCAGATACGGCTGGAAAATGTTGGTTTTTCTGTCTGCTATCGAAAACTGGATTTACAGCTCACCCTGGTTTCTTCCGATGGTGAGGTTTTCTCATTTCCCATCTCTTCGGATTCCAGATTCTGGATACCGGGGACTACTGCAGAGCTCTCTATTTCTCTCCCGCTTGCGAGACTCGCCAAAGGCAGTTATACGGTATATTTCCAGATGACGGATCCTGTTCTGCAAAGGGAAATTTTGCCCGCAAACACATTTTCTCATGATACGCATGGATTTTCGATTGGTACGCTCGAAATCAGCAAATTATATTAAAACAATCGGGTCAATTTTGAAAATTCCCAAAAAGGGGCGTCCCTGTTTTTCTCCCTGATTGGCAAATGAAATAGTTCTTCCATCCCGCCTGCGGTACAGCGCCAGATACAGTTTCTGTTCTTCTGGTTCTGCTAATTCCGCAGGCAGTTTTATTTTCTGGCAAAGAGTGGTTTTTTCTCCGCTCTTCCAGAGTCTCGCATCTGTTGCAATCTGTATTTTTTTCTGAAGCGTTCCGTTTCTTTCCAGCTCCAGATAACAGTCTGCCTCTTCGGTCAGTTCTGCAAATCCTTTGTTTTCCAGTGTAATCTGAAGTTCTTCCCTTTCCGAAACAAACTCCACACCTTCCACAACAAACCGATAGCCGAGACGTTTTCCAATTGCCTCCAGGCCGCTTTCGTCCTCGACCGTTTCTGCTTTCCATTGTTCCAGCCGTCGTAAATCATACGTACTGTTCAGATAGGAAATATGCATTCTTTCGAGATCCGCCATTGCTTTTGGGGCCGAGACGAAAGGAGCCGGTTCTGCCCCACTTCCCCATATGGCCTCTCCGCCGCAAAATTTTCCGCACATTTCGTTTTTCTGCCATTCCAGTTCTTCTTCCCGGCTGCAGATTTTCTGTCCCGGTGTTTCCGGTGACAGTGTGCCATACGTTCCAAGATCCGTTTCCGATCCGAATATCCCATCGTTAAACAGAGTCAGTTTTTTCTTTTCCTGCTCCGTCCATCCCAAAGTCAGTTCCCGCCACTGCGCCGGTTTCCGCACTTACCCTGGGCGAGGCGTAAAATCCACTCACTTTTATCGGTATCGGTCAGGGGTTCGAAAGGCATCCGGGGTCAGATAACGGGAACCGTGCATTTCGCCCCAGTTCCCGATCAGAATTCCCTGTACTGCAAAAATATCGTCCGCATATTCCCGAATGACTTCTCCGATCTGCTGCATATGTTCTTCCACCAGACGGATACTGCCCGGCTCTTTCTCCAGTCCTTTTCCCTCAAGATCATAGGAAAACCGCAGGATCATTCCTTTTCTTTTCTCCCGAAAAAATGCCAGAATCCTTCGAATCCATTCCAGAGACGGTTCTGAAATCGGCTTGTCCCGGAATGCTCCGATATCAATTCTGAGAAGGACAAGTTCTTCCTCTTCACAGGCGATGTAGAGCGGTTCCCCGGTTTGCGCCGCGTTGAAAGTATATAAATGATACCACCACACCCGGGATTCTGTATCGCTTTCCTGCTTTCCTGAAGTATCGCTTTCTGGAAAAGCTCTTTTTTATCCTGTTTTCCCCGCAGTTCTGGAAATTCTTTCTTTTCTGCCCTGCCTTTAGCTTCTCTTCCCTTCTGCCAGCTCAGGATACTTTTTATCTTCTCTCTCCACATCAATCCGTCCTGCTCCTGCATCCATTTTCAATACCTTACACCGGAAAATCACAGCCAGGACACTGTAAAACATCCGCATCATATACCAGATTGGCTTCAAACCAGAATGCATGCTTTTCCCCGAAGTCCGAGCATGCATAACAGCTGGAATCTCCACAACTTTAAAATCAAGAAGCAGCATCTGAGTAATCATATTAGTATCCGGATATTTATCATCGAAATGATTATATTTGGAATAGTATAAAACAGCTTTCCGGCTTAAACCCTGCAGTCCGGTTGTCGGATCCGCAATTTTCCGTCCAGTTGCCAAATACAGCATTTTTCGAAACAGGACAAATGCCATTTTTTTTGCAAAGGAAACTTCAAACTCTGTACTCCCCTTCATGAAACGGGATCCAAGCACAATGTCCGGCGTTCTTCCATCATCATCTTTTTCCTTTAATCTCTGGTAAATTTTCGGGATATTGCACACATCGTGCTGCCCATCCGCATCCATCTGAATAACATAAGAATAGCCCCTTCGGATTGCATATTTATATCCAAGCTGCAGCCCACTGCCATATCCCAGATTAAAAACATGAGTAACCACCGCACAGCCATATTCCTTCGCCAGCCAGTTGGTATTGTCAGAAGAAGCATCGTTCATGACCAGCACATCAACAATATCTGCTATCTCCGGCTGCGCCAGCTGTTTCATGACCTTTTCTATATTTTTTTCCTCGTTGTATGCCGGAATAATCAGCAGTACCTCTTTTTGTCTCATATGTATGTCCGCCTCATTTCATTAGATTCAGCAGTTTCCAGATTTCCTATGTCTGTCTGACCGTTCATTTTCTGTTTTGCCGCTGCTGCAAGCCGTTCCCGTTTCTTCGGATCATCCAGCAGTTCTTCTACTTTTTCGGCAATGCCTTCCGGTGTCAGCGTACAGAGAAGACCATCTTCCCCGTCCACAATCTGCTCTCTGTTTCCCGCACAGTCCGATGCAATCACAGCACAGCCAAGTGTCTGCGCTTCCTGGATGGCGATGCTTTTTCCTTCAAACCGTGTTGCATGAACGTAGAGATCACACTGTGCATAATAAGGAAACAGATTCTCTTTTGCACCCGGCAGCTGGAAATCTTCCTGCAGGCCAAGCTCTGCAATCTGCTTTTCGAGCGCATTTCTCTCGGATCCCTCTCCCAGTACATACCATCGCGCCTCATAGCCATCTTCGCGGATCTTTTTCATGGCCGGAATTGCGATGTCATATGCTTTCTGATAGGCCAGTCTTCCGACAGTTAAGATTCGAATTCCTGTATAGGAATCTGAAAAACCGCCCGGCAGCTGCGCCTCACGCGCAATCCGGTCTGTATCGAGAATATTGTGAAAAACCTGCACTTTCTTCTCATATTCCGGATAAAATTCCAGAAAATGACGGCGCGTCTCCTGCGAAACGGTAAAGATCTGATCCATCTTTTCGTAGCAGTCCCGATCCATTTCCCTTGTATAACCGGAATTGCCGTATGCAATATGGACAAAGGCAGCTTTTTTCTTAGCATTCACATGATCGGCAACGTAATAAGCAGAACCGCCTTCCAGGTAAGCAACCGCCAGATCGAAGGTTTCCGAAAATCGGTCTGCTCCATCCGAAATTACACGCCAGAGCAGCTTGTCCGGCTGAATGTTTCCAGTTTTTTTCATTCGGAAAAAATTTTGTATCACATATTGCATTTTCTTTTATGGTGCGACCATGGCGGAAAAACGCCAGAAAAGATGTCTGTATCAGTTTTCTCCGCCCCGCACCGGACAGCACAGAAGCGGTACAGATTTTCTTATTTTTCACATGTACCCTCTGGCGGTACTCTGGGAAATCATTTCACCTCTGCCCCAAAAGTACGTAAAGTGAAATTTCATATCCTCCCATCCAGGCGGCGCAAAAAGTTCCAG
>SCPN01000058.1_pt1 | contig 12771 bp, 18 predicted proteins | sample 6106831 | NCBI WGS metagenome assembly SCPN01 (sample SAMN10720447, study PRJNA508395) | human gut metagenome | isolation source: Participant 1, 0 month
TCGCTGTTGCAGCGCGGACGGATAGGGACGGTCCGTATTATAAGAACGGTCGCCGTTGTAGGAGCGGTCGCCGTTATAAGGACGTTGCGGACGGTCACCACCCCATTGCCATAACGCGGGCGCTGCGGACGGTCACTATTATAAGGGCGTTGCGGACGGTCGCCACCTTCGCTGTTATAGCGCGGACGGTAAGGACGGTCACCCGAATTGTTTCCATAAGGGCGTTGCGGACGGTCGCCGCCCTGCCTGTTATAGCGCGGACGATAGGGACGGTCGCCATTATCGTTATTGTAACGAGGACGCTGGGACGGTCACCATTGTCCGCACCAGGGAAAGCGCGGGCGATAAGGGCGGTCACTGTTATAAGGACGCTGCGGGCGGTCCCCGTTTTTAATTGTTAAATCTGGGGCGGACGGTCGCCATTATCACGGTTGTAAGACGGACGGCTGTAGCCACCTTCCTTGTTAAATTGGTTACCATCGCGGCCGGCACCTGAGTTCTCCCTCTGCGGAAGAAGCATCACGCCAAGTTTCGTTTCTGTACTCATTGTTTTTATTCGAATAAAATTAAACCTTATCTCTCACGGCCATTCATTGTCTCTATTATACCTTGATTTTATATGTTTCTATAGCAGTTGCCGGCGTAAAACTTGAAATTCCTCCGGTACACTTTTGTGGTCGCTTAAATTCCCGTATAAGTATGGGGTAATCACCCGCAATTCTTTCTTTATCTCTTCACTTACATTCAGTCCCTCTATAAATTCCTTTGATAGACGCTTCCGTAATGGCCTGATTGGTACGGGTCAACGCTTTCAACGCTTCATAAGGATGCGGATATTCCCTGCGGCGCAGAATGGTCTGGATAGCCTCGGCCACCACGCTCCAGCAATTGTCCAGGTCACGGTAGATGGCCGGTTCGTTCAACAGCAACTTACGCAAACCCTTCAAAGAACTTTGTATGGCAATAATGATATGCCCGAACGGCATACCCACATTGCGGAGCACGGTAGAGTCCGTCAAGTCACGCTGCAAACGGGAAACCGGCAGTTTTACCGCCAAGCTCAAGAATAGCATTCGCCATGCCCAGGTTTCCTTCCGCATTTTCAAAGTCAATCGGTTCACCTTTGTGCGGCATCGCGCTGGAGCCCACCTCACCGGCTTTAATCTTCTGCTTGAAATATTCCATAGAGATATATTGCCAGAAGTCACGGTTCATATCAATCATCACCGTATTGATGCGCTTCATGGCATCAAAGATGGCAGACAGATTATCGTAATTGGATATCTGGGTAGTATACTTCTCGCGTTCCAAGCCGTTTCGGAAACGAACTTATTGCCGAATGCCTTCCAGTCATATTCCGGATAAAGCCATGATGGGCATTGTAATTACCCGTAGCGCCACCGAACTTTGCTGTCACCGGACAAGCCTTCAGCGTTGCCAACTGGCGTTCCAGACGGTAGACAAACACCATTACCTCCTTGCCCAAACGGGTAGGCGAAGCCGGTTGCCCGTGTGTCTTGGCAAGCATGGGGATAGCGGCCCACTCTTCCGCATAAACACGGAGTTGTGCTATCAGTTCCTCTATTTGAGGATAGTACACCTGCTCCAATGCCTCTTTTACAGACAAAGGAACAGACGTGTTATTGATATCTTGTGAAGTCAAGCCGAAATGGATGAACTCCTTATAGTCCTCCATACCACCCAACTTATCAAACTCTTCTTTCAAGAAATACTCCACAGCCTTCACATCATGGTTCGTCACGCTCTCAATATCCTTGATGCGTTGCGCGTCGGCTTCGGAAAGTTACGGTAAATGTTTCTCGTTTCGAAAACACCCTTATCCACCCCTTTCAGCTGCGGCAAAGGCAGCTCACAGCGTGATAAAGTATTCTACTTCAACTTGTACACGGTATTTAATCAGTGCAAATTCTGAAAAATAGGCAGCCAAAACATCCGTTTTGCCTCTGTATCGACCGTCAATCGGAGAGCGGTAAGTAAATCAAGTTTCATACGTCGTATTTATGATGATAATTATCGGACTGCAAAATTACTGCTTTTCTGAGTAACAAGACATAAAGGATAAAGATTTTAAGAAAAGGAAGTTAATGGATAAAAAAAATGGCCTTACAATCACTTGCAAGACCACCTTCGAATGAAAATTTCCAGTGGGCGTTGACGGATTCGAACCGCCGACCCTCTGCTTTTGTAAGGCAGATGCTCTGAACCAGCTGAGCTAAACGCCCTTTGATGAACGAAAGTGCTTTGATTTTGTGTGCGTTGACGGATCTCGAACCGCCGACCCTCTGCTTGTAAGGCAGATGCTCTGAACCAGCTGAGCTAAACGCCCGTACACTTCCGTTTCAAAAGCGATGCAAAGGTACAGCTTATTTTGACATTACCAAAACTTTTGCATAATATTTTTCGATATTTTTTTAGTCATTTAGCGACACGCTCTGTTTCTCAAGCATTTAGTACGTTCACTTTTTTGCCTCATTTTTCCGGATGACCTTTGCCGGATTACCAACGGCTATGCTATCGGATGGAATATCTTTCGTCACCACACTACCCGCACCGATGATACAACGGTCGCCGATGGTGACGCCTGGACACAGAATGGCACCGCCGCCAATCCAGCAATCCTCTCCTATCGTCACCGGATAGGCATATTCCTTTTCCGTACGACGCTCGATATAATCCATCGGATGATGGGGAGTGTATATCTGTACGCATGGACCGACCAACGTATGGGCACCAATCGTGATATATCCCCCGTCCAGGAAAGTGCAATTGGCATTGACAAAGACATGCTCACCCAGCCGGATCCCATCCCCGTGGTCGCAATGGAAGGGCGGGCAGATGATGGAAGTAGCGGGAATACCTGGCACCAGTTCCTCCAGCAAACTCCGGTAATCCTCATCGTAAGTACTCATCACACGCATTTTTGCCAGCAAGCGCTTGGCATGCTCGAACTTCACCTGTATCTCCGGAACGGACATATCCGCCAACTGGGAGCTACGCATTTTTTCCACTTCATTCATATTATTTCTTCTTTTGATTCATACAGAGACTCAGCCCCGAACAAAAATACGGAAATAAACGCAGTATACCAAAAGAGCGGAAAACCTTTCGGCTTTCCGCTCCTGCAATCGTTTACAGAGCAAACAATTTATTTGTACTCCTGCCAGCTCTTAATCTGGATATCTTCCAGCTTCATTTCGCAGAATGCCTCGATAAAGGCACTTGCCAGGCGGGCATTGGTAATCAACGGAATGTTGTGGTCGATGGCACCGCGACGAATCTTGTAGCCATTGGTCAGCCTGCGTTTCGTATGGTTCTTCGGAATGTTGACAATCAGGTCGAAGGCATGGTCGGCAATCATCGTCATCACGTTGTTTTCCGCATCCGGGCGTTCATCCGGCCAGTAAACGGCTTCCGTCGTCACGCCATGGGCGTTGAGGAAAGCGGCTGTACCTGCCGTAGCATAAATCTTATAGCCTTTGGCAAAGAGCATGCGGCTGGCATCCAGCAAATCCACCTTTGACTTCCATGGTCCGGAGGAGAACATCACGCCCCTTCGGACGGGGATTCTGAATCCGGTAGCAATCATGGCATTCAGCAATGCTTCGGAGAAGTCGTCGCCAATACAGCCTACCTCGCCCGTAGACGACATGTCCACACCAATACCGGTCTGCCTTTGCAGACGGGAGAAGGAGAACTGGCTTGCCTTCACACCGATACGGTCGATGTCGAATGCCGACTTGTCCGGTTGTGTATAGGGAGCGTCCAGCATGATACGGGTAGCAGTCCTGATGAAGTTACGCTTCAGCACCTTTGATACGAACGGAAGCTGCGCGATGCACTGGAGGTTACACTCGATAACCTTCACCTCGTTGTTGCGCCAGGAACTGGATATTGAAAGGACCGAAATATTGAGTTCCTTCGCAACTGGCGGCTGATTTTCTTGATGCGGCGCCGTTGCAAAGTAAATCTTCTGTGCAGGAATACCAGCGTAGCGTCACCGGAGTGTACACCGGCAAACTCTACGCTCGGAGATGGCGTATTCCACCACTTCACCGTTTTGGGCAACAGCGTCGAACCTCAATCTCTTAGTGTTCTGCAAGAACTGGGATACCACCACCGGATATTCCTTGTGGATCTCAGCAGCCATCTTCGATAGGTTTTCCCAGTTCTCTTCATCGTAGCATACGTTCATCGCAGCACCGGTATCCTTGTCCGATGCAAAGACGGTTAAAGTGCAATCCGGCGAGGATGAAGAAGTGATGGTAGTATCACTGACAATCAGTTGACATCTATAAAGAATCAGTGAATTACTTGACAGGATACAAATATTTGTGCAATGAGCAGCTGGCATCCAAGTTAATCGGTTTGTTGGCTTACCAACAGTATATGCAGAGTAAGGGTGAAAAGGTGAAAGTAGATAAAGCAATTCGACCTATCATCCATCGACTGACGAATCATCAGAACAAACATCAGTTATGGTCGTGGTGGGGAACTCTGAAAATACTTCTTCTGATGTCTGCGCATATTCTGCGGGCTTTGAAGATGGCGCAAGATGCAGGTTATCCTGTGGAGTTGAATCTGAATGGTTTGAAAGTGGAGTATGCTCATACGCGTCCTTATCGAGGAAATGAAACTGGAAGATATAGAAATACTTCATGCCTGCATGAGTGGAAAGTAGAGGCGGATTATTCTTCGGCAGTCAGATTATTGGAACCTTCGTCCGGCAATTGGAACAGAAAGAAGACTCGTTGGCAAATAGAAACAAGTATTATCGTCCTCTTCATACTTGAAAGAGAAGCTGCTTCTGGGAAATCAAGCAACAGGTGGCTTCGGTGAATGTGGGTGATAGCGTACGTCCTTATCTGAAAAAGGATATGCTGGAAGGTGTTTACTGTGACGACGGACGGCGTACTTATTGGGAGGGAAATCAGATGATAAATACATTGATAGCCTACCGGATTATTAAAATGACCCTCCGTAAGTTGGAAATATGCAATTGTATATTTTGCGGACTAAGGAGCGCGGATGGAATACGTATCAGGCTTCTTCTGGCTGTGGCAACTGTTCTGACCGATTTGTGGCAGGTTCTGGAGGGATGTCAGGAACGTCGGTGTCTGTGAGCGGTAAGGATCATCAACGAATTACGGAATTTTATCATGCCCGGCTGACAGCAGGCGACAGTCTGCTTATTTCAAAAACGGGAAAAGAGCCTTTATTGTATAGTGTCTATTCAATGAAGCGTGTGATGAATGCTCGTCAGAGTGATGCTTCAAGGTGGAGGTGACTTTGGAAAAGACTTTGGTGGCGGGTGTATCTGTTACATTGACATTTACCTTGCAGGTGAAACAGGATGGTTCGCAATATGTGATGCTCGAAGTTCCTGTTCCGGCAGGTTGTAGTTATGCCTCAAAACCTGTTAATTCTCTCCCGTTCTGGTATATCGTGAGTATTTTAAAGATAAAACTGTTATCTTTAGCGAAAAATTACCGGTAGGTACTTATCAGTCTACGGTTCCTTTGCTTCCACGCTTTACTGGAAAATATACGCTGAACCCTGTGAAAGTGGAACTGATGTATTTCCCGGTGGTGAATGCAAATAATGCGGGGAGAGAAAATTGGATTACAGAAAGAAATACAAAAGATATACGAAAGAAAGGGAATGATTGAAGCGATGAAATATACGAAGTGGATAACAGTCTTGTTTTGTCTTTATTTGGCGGCCTGTCGGCAGGATGCGCCTCGTTTCCGCATTGGGTGGCCCAATGTAGCGATGACTCTTGGAGGCACAAGATGAATGATGAGATTCTTCGCGAAGCGATGTTTTATGATGGAGTGTCGGTTGAAATCCCCTCGGCGGCGGATGATAACCGTAAGCAGGCGGAAGATGTTCATTATTTTATAGATAAAGGAGTTGATTTACTGATAATTTCCGCGAATGAAGCGGCTCCCATGACTCCAATTGTGGAGGAGGCCTATCAGAAAGGAATACCTGTCATTCTTGTAGACCGGAAGATACTTTCTGATAAATATACTGCCTATATCGGTGCCGATAATTATGAAATAGGTCGTGCGGTAGGAAATTATATCGCATCAAGTCTGAAAGGGAAAGGGAATGTAGTGGAGCTTACCGGACTGGGTGGTTCCACCCCTGCCATGGAACGCCATCAGGGATTTATGGCTGCTATCAGCAATTATCCGGATATCAAACTGATTGATAAAGCGGATGCTGCCTGGGAACGTGAACCGGCAGAAGTGGAAATGGATAGTATGCTTCGCCGTCATCCGAAGATTGATGCGGTATATGCACATAACGACCGTATCGCTCCGGGAGCCTATCAAGCTGCGAAGAAAGCCGGACGTGAAAAGGAAATGATTTTTGTTGGCATTGATGCCCTGCCCGGCAAAGGAAACGGGCTTGAATTGGTGCTTGACAATGTGCTGGATGCAACTTTTATTTATCCGACTAATGGGGACAAAGTGATGCAACTGGCCATGAATATTCTTGAGAAGAAGTCTTATCCTCGCGAAACGGTCATGAATACTGCCGTTGTAGACCGCACGAACGCGCACGTTATGCAACTTCAGACTACCCATATCTCGGAACTGGATCAGAAGATTGAAACATTGAACGGACGTATCGGTGGGTATCTGTCGCGTAGCTACGCAGCAGGTCGTGATGTATGGCGGCTTGGTTATTCTTTATTAGTAGCGGGATTGTTGTTGGTAGTCTATAAATTCCAAGAATCGCCTGAATAAAGAGTTGTCCGAACAGAAGAAACAAGTAGAGCAACAGCGCGATAAACTCGAAGAGCAACGGGATATTCTTGAAGAACAGCGTGACAAACTCGAAGAACAGCGGGATCAGCTTATCCAGCTTTCTCATCAACTGGAAGAAGCGACTCATGCCAAGCTGGTTTTCTTCACAAATATATCTCACATTAGTTGCCGACCCGGTAGAGCATTTACTGGCATTGATTCTGTCTCTTTGAGTGAAGATCAGCGCCGAATGTTATTGTTAGTTCAGCGAAACGTGAATATCCTTTGCGTCTTGTCAATCAGATTCTGGATTTTCGTAAATACGAGAATGGAAAAATGGAATATACTCCTATTTCGTTAGACATTCTTCTTTGAAGGATGGAACGAATCTTCATGGCAGTAGCCCGGAAGAAGCATATTCATTTCTCATTCGATATGCCGGATACGGATTACCGCACATTGGCAGATGTAGAAAAGTTGGAACGCATCTATTTCAACCTCCTTTCCAACGCTTTCAAATTTACTCCGGAAAACGGAAAAGTAACTGTACGCTTGTCTTCCTGACTAAAGACGATCATTGCTGGATTCGCTTTACCGTTGCCAATACCGGTTCAATGATTTCTGCGGAGCATATCCGGAATATTTTCGACCGTTTCTATAAGATAGATATGCACCATGCCGGTTCGGGTATTGGACTGGCATTGGTAAAGGCTTTTGTGGAATTGCATAAAGGTACCATCACGGTGGAAAGTGATGAAAAGCAAGGAACTATCTTTACCGTTGATTTGCCCCAGACTTGCGAGACTGTTGTTTCTGAAAACTCCGGCATTCTCTGTGTCTGCTACTTCTGTAACCTCCACCGATGCTACAACCTCTGCCGTTGCTGGTTCCGGCAACTCCTGCAACTTCCGGTTATTCCGGTTCTTCGAGCTTGAATGATGCTTTAACTTACGAAGAAGAGGAATTGGAAAAAAGTTACGACTCTTCCAAACCTTGCGTTCTGATTATTGATGATAACGCTGATATTCGCTTATATGTGCATGGATTGCTTCATACTGATTATACTGTTATAGAAGCTGCAGACGGCTCGGAAGGTATTCGTAAAGCTATGAAATATGTCCCGGACTTGATTATCTCCGATGTAATGATGCCCGGAATGGATGGAATTGAATGTTGTCGTCGCTTGAAAAGCGAATTACAAACCTGTCATATTCCTGTTATCCTATTGACAGCTTGTTCTTTGGATGAACAACGAATTCAAGGGTATGATGGTGGTGCAGATTCTTATATCTCCAAGCCTTTCAGTTCGCAATTACTATTGGCACGCGTTCGTAATCTGATAGATTCACACCGCCGCCTGAAACAGTTTTTTGGTGACGGACAAACGTTGGCGAAAGAGGATGTCTGTGATATGGATAAAGACTTTGTGGAAAAATTCAAAGCTTTGATTGAGGCAAAGATGGAGATTCAAATTTGAATGTGGAAGACTTGGGTAAAGATATGGGATTAAGCCGTGCAACTCTATCGCAAAATCAAATCCCTAACTAATTCCCCTGAATGAACTGCTTCGTATAGCTCGTTTGAAGAAAGCTGCTTCCCCTCTTGCTTCGTCGGATATGACAGTGGCAGAGATAGGTTATGAAGTTGGTTTTAGTTCTCCTTCTTATTTTACTAAATGTTATAGAGAACAGTTTGGAGAGAGTCCGACAGATTTGTTGAAGAGGAAAGGATAGGATAGAATCTGCAAAATTTGGTGGTGAGCATTTATCTGTTTATACTTCTATGGAATTCATATGATAAAAATAAGAGGTAAGGAAATCTATTGACATACCTTACCTCTTATTTAATTCAGTATATGATTTACTGTATATTTATTAATTCATAATCAACTTATTCGTTTTTGGCTTATTCCACCATCTTTGGTTCTCTTGACCTCCCGATGTTACCCATTGTTCAAAGTCTGGATATGCTTCCAAGAAGTTTACTTTTCTCTGGCATGATGTAAAGATGCAGGTACTTTTAATCCCCATATAAAGTTGTCTTCATTTACATAACTTTCGTTGCTGTTATAATAAACCGGGCTATAACCTTTTAAGTGGATTTCTTGTCCTTTATTAGTTTTTGCAATATAAAAGTCCATTTTACTGTCTTGTAGGCTTTTAACGTTAACAGGTGAGTTGAACACCAAGTAAATGGCCATCATTTTTAGGCTTTGTTTTTCATTTACCTCGTATTATTATAATACTTGTATCCGTTAGGAATGGCCGGTTTCTTTAGTGAAATAATCAATTTTGGGCCTTTTAGGATTTTGATATTTTCAGCCTCTTCAGGATTGTTACGCTCAAGATACATTTGAGTTTCTTCTAAATCAAGTTCATTATATTGTACTTCTGCCAAGCGGATATAAGGATTGTAGTCATATATACCTCCTATAGCTCTGATTTGGAATCCTATCATTAAGTATTCTGCATAACATTGATTGTGACTCCAATAAAAACCGTCAATTTGGAAATTATACCATGCAACAAAATCATTAAAATCATAATCGCCTAAAGCTGGATACATATCTTCGAACATAATAGTTCCGTTGCCATCCCGGATAATTGAAGATGTTGTTCGTTTCAACTTCTTTATTAGCTCTTGTGGTAACTCTGGATAATGCCGTAGCGTTAGCAGGTACTACTATAGAAATAGTACCATTACTTTCAACAGGAACAGTTTGTATTTCAGAGCCATTACCATATTTTACATACACATTTTTTATATATGCAGGAATTTCAATTGGGAGTTCCAATTTTGATGTGTTGGCATCGACATCCATTCGAAGCATCAAAGCCTCTTCATTGCAATTTTCTTCTAGAAATACAGAAATAGTAGCAGTTGATTGACTGGCAATTTTCACTTTGGCATTTTGAGAACCTTTCCAGTCGAAATCGGCAGGTACTTCCAAGTCAGTCATTTTCTTTTCTCTCGGGTTGTTTACTTTCATCATAAAGGTTCTTCTCACAGGAGCTGAAAGCCGGTTCCCAATAAAAACAAGAAGCGAACAGGATAGTTTTCTTTTTCATAACAGCAGTGCTTGTTTTGTTAATAATAGGGTTGCTTTTAATGGGTACAAAGGTCGGGATTATTTGTAAATAAAGCAAATAAAGTTGCATATTTTATTTGAAATGCTTTTATTATTTGCAAATTTTCTTTTATCTAGTTTTGGAACTGAAATAAAGTAATGTTTGAGTGATGAAAGATTATAAAGTAGATAAGGCGAGCCTTCCGCATCCTTTGTCAAGAGGTGTATCAGGTTGTCCGAGAAATTCCGGTAGGTAAAGTTTCTACCTATGGGGAATTGCCGCATTATTGGGAATGTCTCAATGTTCCCGTATGGTGGGGCGTGCTTTGAAACAGATTCCGATGATTTATCTGCGCCTTGTCATCGGGTTGTCAATGCGTCGGACGGCTTGTTCCGGGTTGGACAGAGCAGAAACAACTCTTGTTGGAAGAAGGGATCTCTTTCAAACAAAATGGATGCGTAGACTTGAAAAGCATCTTTGGAATTACTCCGTACCTGAATGAAATTTGCATATTTAATCTATTTTTTCCTTACCTTTGTGCCAACAATATGCAAGAACAGACTGTTATTTATTTATGAAAATACTGTTTTCTACTGTTCATTAAGAGGATAATCTTATCAAATTCTATTCCTTTTAAACTACTCTGTCTGTTTTTTTAAACCATTTAAAAACGTCGGACCGTCATGTTATCATGTGACATGACTGAACCATGCGAACATTCAACTTGTTTATCGTAAGTGAGAATAAGGAATGCGGCAGTTGAAAACAAAACAAATATTATAATCTAAACCAATATATTATATGAGTAAAATAGAAATAAAGGATTTGTACCTTATCTTTGGTAACGAGAAGCAGAAAGCCCTCAAGATGTTGAAAAGATAAGAGTAAAGAGGAAATTCTGAAAGATACCGGTTGTACGGTAGGAGTGAAATATGCCAATCTTTCAATTAATGAAGGAGAGTTTTCGTGATAATGGGACTCTCGGGAAGTGGAAAATCGACATTACTGCGTTGTATCAATCGTCTGATACGTCCTACTACCAAGTGCTTGTAAACGGAGTAGATATATCTAAAATTTCCGAAAAGAATTATTGCAGGTTCGTCGGAAAGAGCTGGCGATGGTTTTCCAGAATTTCGGTCTGTTACCTCACCGTTCCGTATTGAGCAATATCGCGTTCGGCCTCGAACTTGGAGGTGAAGAAAGAGGAACGTGAGAAGAAAGCAATGGAAAGCATGAAGCTTGTCGGATTGAAAGGATATGAAAATCAGATGGTAGGCGAGCTTTCCGGTGGAATGCAACAGCGTGTCGGACTGGCTCGCGCTCTGGCTAATAATCCTGAAGTGCTTTTAATGGATGAGGCTTCTCTGCTCTCGATCCTCTGATTCGCGTACAGATGCAGGATGAACTACTGGCCTTGCAATCAAAGATGAAAAAGACGATTGTTTTTATTACCCACGACTTGAGTGAAGCAATTAAGCTAGGTGACCGTATTGCCATCATGAAAGACGGAGAAGTGGGCAGGTAGGTACTGGAGGAAACCTGACTGAACCGGCTAACGATTATGTAGCCCGTTTTGTTGAAAACGTGGATAGGAGCAAAATTATTACCGCCTTCTTTAATGATTGACAAACCGTTGGTGGCCCGTCTGAAGAAAGAAGGTCCCGAAGTATTGATTCGTAAGATGCGCGAAGAATATCACAGTATTGCCCGTCATAGATGCCGACGACAAACTGGTAGGCGAAGTACGTCTGAACGACCTGCTTAAGTTACGCGGCAAACAGGAAAATCCATTGAAACGATGTGTACAGAAGTACATTCTGTGTTGGAGGATACGGTGTTGGAGGATATACTTCCTCTAATGACAAAGAGCAATTCACCGGTATGGGTGATTGATGACGCGCGAGTTTTAGGAACAATCCCGCTTTCATCCTTAATCATCGAAGTGACCGGAAAGATAAAGAAGAAATAAACGAAATAATTCAAAACGCAATAGACTTATGATAAATATAGGACAATATATAGAAAGTGCCATCAACTGGATGATGGTGCATTTCGCCACTTTTTTTGATGCCGTGAATGCGGGCATCGGTAGTTTTATTATAGGATTCCAACACATACTTTCGGAATACCTTTATATAACCATTTTGGTACTTGCTGCACCTCGCATGGATGAAAGGGACGCGGTACGGCAATTTTCACCGCATTGGGATTATTACTGATCTATGGAATGGGATTTTGGGAGGCTACTATGCAAACCCCGGCTCTTCTTTTCATCTACCTGTCTGGCTTTGATTGTTGGCGTGCCTTTAGGAGTATGGACGGCGAACAGTCCGCGTGCAGGGAAAATACTCCGCCCCATTCTCGACTTGATGCAGACGATGCCCTGCTTTGTTTATCTGATTCCTGCTGTTTTGTTTTCGGATTGGGAGCAGTGCCGGAGTGTTTGCCACCATTATCTTTGCTATGCCTCCTGTGGTCCGCCTTACCGGATTGGGAATCCGGCAAGTTCCTAAAATGTAGTGGAAGCTTCCCTTCGTTCGAGCTACCCGTTGGCAGTTATTGTATAAAGTGCAGCCTTTGGCGTTGCCCACCATTCTGACTGGTGTCAACCAGACAATAATGATGTCGCTTTCTATGGTTGTCATTGCTGCCATGATTGCTGCCGGTGGTCTGGGAGAAATTGTATTGAAAGGTATTACCCAAAATGAAAAATTGTTATTTTTATCATCTTAGACCGTATCACGCAAGGAATGGCAGGACGAAAAATAAGAACTAAACGGAAAGGATAAAATACGTATGAGAATATATAAAATAGTAGGAATAGTATTGTCAGCTATGCTTTTGCTAGCTTCCTGTACTAATTCAGACTTAGAGAAAAAGAGTAAAATAGCCTATGCCAATTGGCTGGAAGGTATTGCCATGAGTCA
>SCPN01001043.1_pt1 | contig 12753 bp, 9 predicted proteins | sample 6106831 | NCBI WGS metagenome assembly SCPN01 (sample SAMN10720447, study PRJNA508395) | human gut metagenome | isolation source: Participant 1, 0 month
AACGGTATGGATCAGTACCTGGTGTTTGAAAATGCAACCAACCAGAACGCCATTATGGTGCTGGATCTGTATGTATATAAATTAGGTATCGGCAAGGGTGCAATCCCTCTGTCTACCGTAATCGGCATGGTGAAATCCATAGTCAGCGTAACGCTGCTGTTCGCGGCCAACGGAGTATCCAAGTTAATCCGCGGCGAAAGCATTGTATAGGAGGTGGAAGCATGGCTAAAACAGCACAGGAAAAAGCGGACTTAAAAGCGGAAAAGCTTTATGAAAAGACACATAAGAAAAAATACAGAACAAGACCGGGCGACATGCTCTTCAACCTGATAAATTACCTGATATTCATCCTGTTTACCGTAGCATGTATTTTCCCGTTCTACTACCTGTTTATCAATACAATCAGTGATAACGATCTGGTGGTAAAGGGTGTTATCAACTTTATCCCCAGGGGGCTTCATCTGGATAACTACAAGTCCCTGCTGAACGTAAGCGACCTTTCCAATGCATTCCTGGTATCTGTGGGAAGAACGCTTCTTGGAACCGCATTCATGGTAGCGGCTTCCGCATTCGTAGGATATCTGGTAACAAAGCAGGAAATGTGGGGCAGGAAATTCTGGTACAGATTTTTAATCATTACCATGTACTTCAACGCAGGCCTGATTCCCTGGTTCCTGAATATGCAGATGCTGGGCCTGACGAATACCTTCTGGGCCTACATCATTCCCGGAATCGTTGCCCCTTACAATATTATTCTGGTAAAAACCTATATTGAGTCCATTCCGGCAGAGCTGGAAGAGAGCGCGCAGATTGACGGCGCGACCCATATGGTGATTTTCCGTAAAATCATCTGGCCGCTGAGCAAGCCCATTCTGGCAACCATAGCGATTTTCGGCGCGGTAGGCCACTGGAACTCCTTTACGGATTCCCTGATTCTGATGCAGTCCGCCCCTACGCTGTATACACTGCAGCACAGACTGTACATCTACCTGAATACGGCTTCCAACTTAAGCGCACTGATGGAATCCGGCGGACAGGTAAGCGATGCGGTCCTGAAATCAGCGCTCAGTGCAAAGGTTATTAAATATACCATTTCCATGGTTACAGTTATTCCGATTCTGGTAGTATATCCGTTCATGCAGCGGTATTTTGAAAAGGCGGCTAGCTGTATCGACTGGCTGGAAACAATTTTACATCGGTGTTATCCGTTCAAACGGTTTTAGTAACACAATCATAAAGGAGGAGAAAAAGTATGAAGGCAAAAAAAATTACGGCGCTGCTCATGGCGGCTGTCATGACGGTATCCCTGGCAGCATGCGGAAGCTCAGGCGCCACAACGGCGGAGCCTGCGGCAGACAGCAGCACGGAAGCAAAGGCTGAGACAGACGCGGATGTGGCTGATGCGGATACGGAAGCGGCGTCTGCAGAAGATGGGGAATCCTATGATGAGCTTCTGGAGGAAATCATTCCGGAGGAAACAGTTACCCTGGATGTATTTGACCAGCTGGCAAATTACTCAGGAGAGCAGATCGGATGGTTCGGCCAGATTATGCTGGAAAAATTCAATGTTAAGCTGAACATCATTCCTGATCCGGACGGTGTATATGAAACACGTATGGAATCCGGAAACCTGGGCGATATCGTTATCTGGGGAAATGATTCCGATGAATATATGCAGGCAGTTGAGAAGGGAATGCTTTTCGACTGGAACGAGGATGATATCCTTTCCGATTACGGCCCATATATCAAAGAGCATATGCCCTATGCACTGGAGAAGAACACCAACCTTTCCGGCGGAACTACCTATGGCTACGGCTTTGACGTAGCGGTGGATCCCAGCGCCCGCGGTGATATCATGTATACCTGGGATTTAAGATGGGATCTTTACAAGGAACTGGGATATCCTGAAATCAAGAACATGAACGACATGGTAGAGGTTCTGGCCCAGATGAAGGAAATCTGCCCTAAGGATGATAACGGAAAAACCACCTACGGCGTTTCCCTTTTCAACGACTGGGACGGCGACATGGTTATGTTCGTTAAGTCAACGGCTTCCGCTTATTACGGATATGACGAATTCGGCTTCGGCCTTTATGATTCCGAGACACAGGAATATCATCCCTGTCTGGAAAAAGACGGCCCTTATCTGACAGCGCTGAAATTCTACAACAACCTGTACCAGAGAGGACTTCTTGATCCCGACTCACAGACACAGAAATATGACGGTATGGTAGAAGATTACCAGAACGGTACCGCATTCCTGAACGTATTCAACTTCCTGGGATCAGCAATGTACAATTCTGAAACCCATGCGGCTGACGGAAAAGCAATGTATCCCTGCCCTCCGGAAGAAGCGTCGCCTATCGCATACGGCCTGAATGTATACGGCGGAAACAGAATCTGGTCCATCGGCGCCAAGAGTGAATATCCTGAACTCTGCATGGCTATCCTGAACTGGCTTTCAACTCCGGAAGGACGTATGACCGCAGAATACGGCCCTAAGGATGTCTGCTGGTATTATGATGAAAACGGCAAGACCTGCTTCACTGAGCTGGGAAAAGCTGCAAAGCTTGATATCAAGACAGAAATGTCAGACGGCTACTCAGGAACCTTTGAAGACGGTAACTTCAAGATGAACAACCAGACCTGGGCGCTTGATACCGAAAACCTGGATTCCAACGGAGATACCTACAACTACAAGAAATGGGACAGCTTTATTACGGAACCCAATTCTGAAATAGAAGCTGACTGGAGAGAACATACCGGAGCAAGAACCCCTGATGAATACATGGGAAGCAGACCTTTCAAGCTTGCACCCGGAACCACCTACTCCGCAGGAACCAAGTCCGATGAGCTTCTTGTGCTCTGGAACCAGGTTGCCGACTGCATTAAGACAAATTCCTGGAAAGCAATCTATGCTTCTTCCGATGAAGAATTTGATAAGATCGTAGATGAAATGATTGCCAAAGCAAATGAATATGGCTATGATAAATGTATTGAATTCCAGGAGAATGAAGTAAAACTGAGAGCTGCAGCAGAGGATGCTGTGAAATAAACAGTTTATAATTCTTCCGTGATAACAGAACAGGGAAAGGGATTGTCCGCAGCGGCAATCCCTTTTCAGGCATAAAAAAGAAAGGGAGCGGCAGCAAATAAAATGGAAAACTATAAAAATACTCCTTTATGGGATAATTCCCTGACAGTGGAGGAACGACTTGATTATCTGGTAAAGGCGTTGACACTGGAGGAAAAAATTGCATGTCTGACCACAGGCTGCCCGGATGTGGAGCGTCTGGGAATCAAGTCCTCTTATATGGGAGGGGAAGCCGCCCACGGAATCGAAGCAAGACATGATCAGGCATTTAACCGTGGGGAACCGGAGCCTACCACATCCTTCACCCAGCCCATCGGCATGAGTGCAAGCTTTGACAGAGAGCTGATCCGGGAATGCGGGCGCTGTGTGGGAGAGGAAGCAAGGGCGCTGTATACAAGAAACGGTGGCGGCGGCCTGTGCAGATGGGCGCCTACCATTGATATGGAACGGGATCCCAGATGGGGAAGGACAGAAGAGGCCTATGGGGAGGATCCCTATCTTTCCGGGGAAATGTCCTCAGCTTATATCAGGGGAATGAAGGGAAATGATCCCTTTTACCTCAGATGCGGTGCAACCCTGAAGCATTTTTATGCAAATAATGTGGAGCATGACAGAATATCCATATCCTCCTCCCTGGATGGGAGAAATAAATATGAGTATTATCTGGAGCCCTTCCGCAAGGCCGTAACAGAAGGCGGTGCAGAGGCCGTCATGACCTCCTATAATGAAATTAACGGCGTGCCTGCCATCGTTAACGATGAAGTTCAGAAAATACTGAAGGACACCTGGGGGCTGCCCGGCCATGTGGTCTGCGACGGCGGGGATATGCAGCAGACCGTATATGACCATAAATATTTCAGGACCCACGCGGAAACAGTGGCTTATGGACTGAAGGCAGGAGTGGACTGCTTTACCGATGATAAGGAAGTGGTTATGGCATCGGCCTGGGAGGCGCTGGAAAAAGGGATGATAACAGAGTCCGATATTGACCGATCCATCCGTAACTCCTTCCGTACCCGCATCCGTCTGGGCTTTTTTGACGGTAACGGGGACTGTCCCTATACAGGAATGGGAGAGGAATACATTAATAATGAAGAGCATCGGGAAATCTGTGCAAAAATGGCAGAAGAGTCAGTTGTCCTTTTAAAGAATGAGAAGGAAGCCCTGCCCATCCTTCCCGGCAAAACAGAATCACTTGCGCTGATAGGCCCTCTCGCGGATGTATGGTATAAGGATTGGTACTGCGGTATTCCGCCCTATTCGGTAACCGTGCTTGACGGGATGAAAAAAGCATATCCGGATACGGAAATCACCTGCACAAGCGGCCTGTCCGATATTTATCTCGTCTGCGGCGGGAAATATGCAGGCCTGGATGAAGCCTCCCGGCTGATCCTTACGGATAAGGAGAATGCGGAAGCGTTTACCCTGACTGACTGGGGCACGGGCTGTTCCACGTTAATTGCCCGCAGCAATGGAAAATATGTAACGCTGGAGGAAGGAAGCTGTCAGATAAAAGCGGATAAGGACGAGGCTTTTTCCTGGTTTATCAGGGAATCCTGGAATTTCAGGCAGATCGGGGAAAAGAAAGAAAGCGGCAAAATAGAGGAATACGACAAAACAGCCTGGTATCTTGACAGCTGGAACGGCAGGCAGGTGGCAATAGATGAAAAGGGTTACCTTGCGGTAATAAAAACGGCGGAGAAGGCCAACGGGGAAGGCGAAGAGAACGAGGAAACGGCCTGCTTCCTTCGAAGCGGTGAGCCGGCGGTATTTACCATGGAAACCGTAAAAGACGGAATCAGTGAAGCGGTGAAGGCAGCGGGAAGTGCACAGCGTGCCGTGCTGGTGCTGGGCTGTAATCCCGTAATCAACAGCAAAGAGGAAATCGACCGGACTACCCTGGCGCTTCCTCCCTTCCAGCAAAAGCTGGCGGATGCCGTAAAAGCAGCAAATCCGGATACTGTTGTAGTTCTGTTGTCCAACTACCCCTACACCATCAACCGGCTTCAGGAAGAAATGCCGGCTATCCTCTGGAGCGCGTCGGGAAGCCAGGAGCTTGGAAACGGGATTGCAGGCGTCCTCAGCGGAAGGACGTCACCCGCGGGACGTCTGAATATGACCTGGTACAAATCAGATGACGATTTGCCGGATATGAATGATTATGACATAATCAAAGGAAAGAGAACCTATCAGTATTTTGACAGGGAGGTATTGTATCCCTTTGGACACGGACTTTCCTACACCTCCTTTTCCTATGGGAAGCTGACGCTGGAAGAAAAGGCTGATAAAATTATAGCCCGCCTTTCCGTGACCAATACCGGCAGCAGGACTGCCGACGAGGTGGTGCAGCTTTATGTACATAAGGAAAAATCCCGCGTAAAACAGCCTGTGATGCAGTTAAAGAGCTTTGTCCGTCTGAAGGATCTTGCGCCGGGAGAAACGGCAGAGGCAGAGCTTATTGTAAACCGGGAGGAGCTCAGATATTACGATGTGATTTCTGAAGCCATGCTGCTGGAAAGCGGAGATTATACCTTCATGGCAGGCGCATCCTCAGGGGATATCAGGCAGCAGGCCGTCCTCCGCCTGGAAGGGGAAACAGCCGGAAAACGCAGTCCATGGGAGGTTACGGCGGCAGACCGATATGATGATTATGAAAACTGCTTTATCCATAAAGGAGTGGAAGGCTATACCTGCGTCATTCCGGGAAAAGCGGGAGACAAGCCGGATGAGGTGAAAGCGGAATTACCGCAAAAAAATGGGGCACTGCCCGCAAAAATAAAAAGCGTGCTTGTCTATCGGGATTTCTGCTTTGAAAGGGTGCCGGAGTGATTGACGTTTAAAGCCTGACGGTAAACTGGAAGCATGGAAGGAATTTCCATGGAGATTCCGGTGAAGGCAGGCGCAGGCTTTGAAGAAATGAAAGTGCCGGTTGCAGAAGAATTCAGCCGGCTGAAAGGCGTATGTACGGTTACTGTAGAAACAGAAGGAAAAATAAAGCTCTGCCGGTTCTTCTTCCGGTAGGGATGCGGCAGTTTCAAAAAAAGCCGGAGAGTTTTCATTCTCTCCGGCGCGCCGTCAGTCTGTTTCAGGCAGATTTTTAAGGGGGGGGGTAAAACCATTTTTCCGGTATTCAGCGGGACTCATGCCCGTGTACTTTTTGAATTTCTTATGAAAATAGTCCACATTATTGTATCCCACCTGCCCGGCAATTTCATAAACCTTCAGCCGGTTTTCCTTTAACAGCTCCTTGGAGTAATCGATTCTTCTGTGATCCACATAGGAGTTAAAGCTCTCCCCCATGGTTTTATTGAAGATTTTCCCAAGATAGGCGCTGCTGTAGCCGAAGAGAGGAGCGATTCCTTCCAGCTTGATATTGCTGCGGAAGTTATGATCAATATAATAAAGCGATATCATCCAGCACCGTATCACGGGAAGGATTTCCTGTGGCATTCATGATGATCATTTCCGTCTGTTCTGAAATAAAAGGATAATTTCATAATGGCAGCTTCAATTCTGTCAAATAATCTGGGAGTTGGTAGGAAAAGGGATTTCGCCGAACAGAAAATATGGTTGGCCTTTTCCTTAATGCGCAGGTAAAGATCCGTGAGGAACAGCTTGACGGAGGCAATATCGTTCTTTACATTATAAAGGAATTCCTCAAGGCTGAAAAGTGTCTCAGCCACCTTATTGCGCTGAAAGGCAATGAGATAATCTGTGAGGAGATTGCTGTATTCCTCCAGCTTGTCATTATTGATTTCCAGGGTGATATCCTGTACCTTCGGAAGCGCGTCATAGCCAAGCGTATGCTGGCCCTGCATACAGAAAAAACGCCTTTTCTGCAGCGTGTAGGCCTCTTCATAGGACAGATAGATTTCATCAAGGGACCGGACAGGGCGCCCATAGGCAAGAAAAAGAGTATCCAGGGGACTTCCCTTCTGCGGGGGATTCTTCTCATAACGCTCCAGAAAACCGCTGAATTTATCCAGGGCGAACTGGCCTTTAAGCAGAATAACCTCATTGCCGTCCTCTTCAAAATATTCAAAGGTGTGGTTGCCTTTATTGGTTATTTTAAGAAGATCCGCAAAGCTGTAGCTGATATCCTCCGGGTTCTCGCTGAACTTTTCATAAATGACAACCTGATAAATGTCGGCGTAAAGATTCATTTCCTCCATTTTCCGGGGAGACAAAAGCGCGGCTTCGGCGGTATTATAGGTCCCGGTTACGATTTCATGGAGGATCACATCCTTAGCTTTATTTTTAAGAAGCTCTATATTTTGGGAGGCGGCGTGCTCTTTTTCCAGGCCTTGCTTTATTTTGGTGATGGCCTGTGAAAGCTCGTCCTCGTCAATGGGCTTGGATGTAAAACGGATGGCGCTTAAAATGATGAACCTCCCTTTATACCCCCGTTCACGGGCGATGCGTATCAAATCCGTCCCATACATTTTGGGCATACGGATATCCAGAAGGACCAGGCTCGGATTCTTCTCCAGGATGGCAGAAAGAGCCTCTTCGCCGTTGGCGGCCTCCCCGCAGATTTCAAAGCCCAGTTCGTTCCAGTCTATAATAATTTTGAGGCCTTCGCGGATATTAACTTCATCATCTGCAATCAGTACGGTTTCCATTGCGTTACCCCTTTTTATTTTTTTCGGATGCTTTGAATAAAAGAAATAGATGAGCAGCAGTTGTAGAATCAGATAACTGTGTATGTTTCGACAGTTACAGTTTAAGTATAGAAGAGGAATAACAGATTGTCAATGTATCCCTCCGAAGGCAAAAATGGGGAGAGCAACCGTGGTTACTGTTCACTCAGTACTGTGCATTTACTGCACAGTACGTAAGAAAGTGATTCAAGAGTGCATAAATCCCATCGCCGCAGGCGATTTTTAATGGATTTATGCAGTTACTGGTCACGGAGTGAACAGTAACCAACCGTGAAGGGACTGATTCATTACAATTTTTTGCAGGTGCGGATTAGGATGGATACATGTTATAATCTGATTATATCCCTGACAGGGACGGTATCGGATGCAAGGAGAAAACGGTATGAAAAAAGGATGGAAGAAAACCCTGGCTGTACTGGCATTATGCAGCCTCGTTATAATCAGCTGCGCGCCCGGCAAGAAGGAAGAAGAATGTCCCTATGAGGATTTTATCGTAGTGGATGTATTTGATTCCCTGGCAAATGTCCAGGGAATACAGTCAGGCTGGTTTGCCAAAATTGTTAAAGATAAATTCAACATGGAGCTGAATATCATAGCCCCCAATGTTTCCGGCGGCGGGGATACCCTGTTTGAAGTCCGATCCGCTGCCGGAAACCTGGGTGATTTGATCATTTGCCCTGCGGAAAACGGGGCGCTTCAGGATATGGTGACGGCCGGGCTTCTGATTGATATGGAGCCGCTGATAAAAGACCGCCAGATTATGCGCTTTGAAAGCGCCATCCGTGATCTGAACGGAAGCGTATCACAGCCCGGAATTTATGCAATCCCTTCAGAAGTATCCCTGAATTCCCCCCAGACGCCCATGGAGGATCCTGATCCTATCTACGGCCCTTATGTCAGATGGGATCTGTATAAGAAGCTTGGTTATCCCAAAATGGACACCCTGGAGGATTTGCTCCCAGTGCTCAAGCAGATGCAGGAGCTGGAGCCAACGTCGGAAAACGGGGACAGGACCTATGCCTTTTCTTTTTTCAAGGATTGGGATTCCAATCTGATGAATGCGGTAAAACAGCCCTGCTGTTTTTATGGTTATGATGAGTACGGCTTTGTTCTGGTGAAGGCGGACAGCAGTGATTATCAGAGCATTATTGAACCGGATTCTCTGTATATGCGGGTTCTGAAATTGTATTTTGACGCAAATCAGATGGGGCTGGTGGACCCGGAATCCAGTACGCAGTCCTATGAAAGCTTTGAAAATAAATATAAGGAAGGCCAGATATTGTTCTGTACATGGCCCTGGGTTGCCCAGCCCGCATATAATACGGAAGCCAGAGTCAAGGAAGGAAAGGGCTTCATGATGGCGGATATCAATGATATGGTCATCTATTCCTACGGCTGCAGCTCAGCAGGAAACCAGAAGGTAGTTATGTCCATTGGCTCCCAGGCAGAGGATCCAAAACGGCTGGCGGCATTTATCGACTGGCTGTATTCCCCGGAGGGAATCCGCAGCAACAGGGCACAGACATCCGGCGGTATGGCCGGCCCGGAAGGCTTGTGCTGGGAATATGGTGAGGATGGCCCTGTTTTAACAGATTTTGGAAAAAAAGCATTAATGGGAGAGGATGTGGAGGTTCCCGGTGAATGGGGAAGCGGGACCTGGTCGGAAGGCATATCCACCCTGAATTACAGCACCGTTGCTTCCTGTGAACTGGATGATAAGGGTTATCCATATGCCTATCTTTTATGGGATTCCGTAAGGAATATGGATATTTCCCCGCTGGAACAGGACTGGAGAGATAAAATGGGAGCGGACAGCGCCATGGAGTACCTGAAGAAAAATAACAAGCTTCTGGTATCCCCCGGCACCGGCTACATGGCTCCTCAGGAAAATTCCGAAATGTCCGCAATCAGGCGTCAGTGCCGCAAGGTTATCCAGGAGTATTCCTGGAATATGGTATTCGCTGACGATGAACAGGAATTCAACCGCCTGTACGATCAGATGTACAAGGAAGTGATGGAGCTTGGTTATGAAACCATGCTGGAGGTTGACCTGCAGAACGCAAAGGCCAAGGAGGCCGCCAGGTGGGAGGCTGTGGAGAGGTTTGAGGAAAATAAGAAATTAAATCAATAACAATTATCAGACATAACATAAATTAAAAATTATGGGACACGGCTCATTCGAGCCGTGTTTTATTTTATTGCATACGAAAATGGTTTTGTTCTTTTGGTATGAAATATTTGAATTATTACATATTATAGACAAATGTGCAGTTAAGGGACAAAATTTGACAGAATAAGGACAATAAACTATTTATAAAGATAATTTTGTTAAAATATATAAGGTAAAATGATGAGAGATAAATTAATTAAAAAAGAGGTTAAAAAGATGATTAGTATTGCAATTCTGGATGATTGTGAACATGATCGTGAATTGCTTAAGTATATAACCCATCATTATTTAAAAAATAAAAAAGTTGAATATGAGATTAGTGTTTATGAAAACAGCTTTAATTTATCTATGGATTTAAAGGAGAATAAATACTACGATATTTTTTTGTTAGATGTAGAAATGCCGGAACGAAGCGGACTTCAGGTGGCAAAGGAAATCAGAAAATATTATTTAGAACCTTATATTATTTATGTAACAAATTATGTTGAATTTGCGATAGAAGCATTCGAAGTAAATGCTTTTAGATATATACCCAAAATTATGATTGAAGATAAGCTTCCACAGGCTTATGATGCTTTGGTGCCTAAAATAGAAAACATTGATCAGAGATCTTATATAGTTGGGAAAGATAATGGATTAGAACGAATTTTATATAGGGATATTTTTTTTATACAGAAGGAAGGAAAGTATATCACAATTTATCATAGAAATGGGTCAAGTAAGGAACGTAAGGCTTTAAAAGATATATATGAAGAACTCAATTCTAATGAATTTTTTTATATCGATAAGAGTTATATTGCGAATGTTAAACATATTCTTTCGTGTCATAAAGGAAATGTAGTTATGAGAAATAATATGGCACTTCCTGTAAGCAGGCCTCGTTATAATGCTGTAAAGGAGAAAATTATGACATTTTGGAAGGAGTACCAATAATGTTGATATTGTTTCTTACATCTATCAAGGTACTGTTCCATATGGTTATTGGTCTTGGCGGTTTTATATATTTATATCCGACAAAACATAAAAAAAAGTATGTACAAAAGTTGCTTATAGCAATTTTAGTATTTATATTTATAATGGAAACCTATAATAATACACTCATGCTGATTTCGACAGATGGGATGCTATTATTTGTAATTTTAGAAAGTATCTGGTTATTACTATGGACACGGAGAAAATTTATTAATATTTTTCTTTGGTGCTTTTTTGAAAATAGTACTATTCTTTTACTTGAAATACCTGCGGTAATTTTACAGGGCCTTACTGCAGATGGAGGATTAATAACAGTAAATTACCAACCGAATTTGCTTGGTGTAATGGCAAAAGTATTATCTTTATTTATAATAATAAATATATGTATATATTTTAGAAGGAAAATAAAAGATTTCATGGCAATACTAATAGAAAAGGCCAAGTTAATTCTTTTATTGTTTGGTTTAGTTGAATATATATTGGTAATTTATTTACTAAATTTGGTATGGATAGAATTTCAATCTACTATTTTAATTTTAAGTTTGCTTCTGATTCTCTGTATAATTTTATGTATATTGTTAATATTTACTTGGATTCAATATAAATATAAAAAAAGAGAAAACGAATTATATCTTTCAAGGGAGAAAATATTACAGGCAGATTATTCAAGAATTCGTGAGGAACAGAGTCGAAATCGTAAAATAAATCATGATCATAAATATTCATTAACATATTTATATGAATGCATAGAAAAAAAGCAGTATGAAAAAGCAATGGATTACATTCAGAGTAAATTAGCATTTTATAAATTAAGGCAGACGCAAGTATGGACAGGACATGAGTGCATTGATTATCTTATAGAAAATGGAAAATTAAAAGCATGTGAAAAGGAAATAAATTTTTCTGTAAATGTAGAGGTGACAGAAATTCCAATTGAAGAATATGATTTTTTTGCTATCCTGGCAAATTTATTAGATAATGCATTTGAAGCGACAGAATTATGTGAAAACAAAAGTAGATATATTAACATAAACCTGAAAACAATAAATAGTATGCTTTTTTTGTATATTGAAAATAATTATTTAGTAGAACCCCAAATAATAAATAACAGATTTATTTCTATGAAAGGAGGAGATGAGCATGGATGGGGACTGGAAAATGCAAGAGAATTAGTGGAACAGCACGGAGGAACAATAAAGGTAAATTATAAAAATGGTATTTTTACGGTTCAAATAATGTTAGTGGAGGAAGAATATGCAGGAATTTGAAAGCCTTATTAATGATGTTTTAAATGAAGTACAGGAAGCGGAGTTATTAAATAGTTCTGTAGATACTGAAATAATTACATTTAGCATGGGGTGCGGAGGACTATTTACTTTAAATTGTTGTTAAAGAAATAAAAGAAACAAGTATGAAATATTACTTGTTTTTTTTATTCGAATATAGTACGAAGTAAAGGAAAATATATGAATAATACTATCTTTTTAAGAAATGAAGAAAATTTTTGGAAACAGCTTCTTGGTGAAGAATTATACTTTGATGTTTTAAATAACCCAGGAAGAAATTTTGTGTTTTCAAATATTAAAATAACAAAAGAGGAACAACAATTTAGCGATTATTTCTTTTGTAATATCAGTAAGTTATGTATAGAAAGTAAAGAATTTTTCTATAATAAAAGCTTTGGCCCGCTATATAATTATATAATTATTATTTATTTAAAATGGAAAAGTCCTAAATGGGAATTCTTTAATATAGTTAGAAATTCTGAACGCACTTTAATCGGTCTATTATATTCAGGTATTGAAAATATACCTTTACGAACATGTATTTTTGAGATGAATCAATTAAAGAAGGCA
>SCPN01000316.1_pt1 | contig 12741 bp, 15 predicted proteins | sample 6106831 | NCBI WGS metagenome assembly SCPN01 (sample SAMN10720447, study PRJNA508395) | human gut metagenome | isolation source: Participant 1, 0 month
CATCTTTATATGCTTCTCCTTTATAGCATAGGTTATCACGCTGTACTCATTCATAATGTATGCACAAGTATGTAACCACCCGGTTTTGTCACTCTTTTTGCCTCATTCAATGCGGCAAGCTTTTCCTCCGCCGACTTCAGATGATACATAGGTCCGAATACGAGTGTGAGGTCAAATTCATCGTTTCCAAACTTTTTAAGCTTTGTGGCATTGCCCTGGTATGCCTTTACTTTATCGCTCTTTTGCTTCAGTCTGCCGAGGTTATGCTTAACTAACTCGAGTGCTGTCACATCATAGCCTTCCTCGGCAAGAGGCACTGAAGTATCTGCCCGTTCCCGCACCGACATCCAATAATTTAATCTGTGAGCGAAGATCAAGCTGCTTCTCATTCATCAAGCTGCCAAGACAATCGTGTATATACTTCATGGAGGTGATAAACTCTACCCTGCCGTGACGGCTGTTCAGGCGCTTTTCCTCGTTGAATTTGTTATAGTATTCTTCTAATTCTGTCACGTATATTCCTCCCTGTATTATTCCTCGATATGCTCACGTCCCTGCGCAATGATTGTGCGCACATGTCCGTCGGCAAGTGAATAAAACACTGATTTGCCCTCACGTCTGCTGTTTACGAGCTTGTTTGCCTTTAATATCCTAAGCTGGTGTGATATGGCGGACTGTGTCATGTTTAGCACCTTTGCAAGGTCGCAGACGCATACCTCCGCTTCAAACAACACAAAGAGGATTCTGATCCGGGTGGAGTCGCCAAATACCTTAAAAAGCTCTGCAAGGTCGTAGAGCTCGGTTTCCTCCGGCATTGTATCATTTACTATTTTCAGAAGGTCTTCGTGGATTTCGTTGCAGTCGCAGCATTCTATCTGTTCATTTATGTTTTCGCTCATGGTGGTGTCCTTTCTGCGTTATTTTTGCGCTATATTGCGTTATTTTACTTTATTGCTATAGGGCGGGTTCCGCATAATTGCATATGCCCTCGCTCAGTATTTCGATATTAAGACTCTGTAGGAATTATGATTTAGGTTTTGGCTATAGGACGCAACCGGCTTTTAGCGCCGTCCGTGGCGCTAACGCCTTGTCCGTGCGTCCATGCACGGACATTGCTGTGTTGTGACATAATTCCAACAGACTCTAAATATCTCCATATTCGCGATGTCACATGCAATTTCTGCAAGCACCCTTTGGTTTTGGCTCATTGAAGGGTATGGACGCGTCGTATTGGCGGGAGCGTAACTGCTCAGTGCCTTCGCAGTTACGCAATAACTTTTTTATACGCGAAAGACAGAGTGCACCTCTTGGGTGCATTCTGTCTGGTATTTTTTATATAGTGGTTTTATGGCATTTTGATATCTGCATTTTGATATCTGCATTTTGATATCTGCTCTTTGATATCTGCTCTTTTGGCTCTATGCTATTTAGAGCTTGTGTACGAATAATGCGCGGATTGCATTTAGCACTGCTATCACCATTACTCCTACGTCTGCAAATATTGCGAGCCACATATTGGCTATTCCGACTGCTCCGAGCACTAGGCAGATCAGCTTGATGCCTATTGCGAAGTATGTGTTTTCATATACTATTCGCAGGCATTTGCGCGATATTTTTATTGCTTTTGCTATCTTTAGCGGATCATCATCCATGAGGACGATATCTGCGGCTTCGATTGCCGCATCTGAGCCCATGGCGCCCATTGCAATTCCGATATCTGCTCTTGAGAGCACCGGTGCATCGTTGATTCCGTCTCCGACGAAGGCGAGCTTTTCTTTGCTGCCCTTTCTTGCAAGCAGTTCCTCTACCTTTGCCACCTTATCACCCGGTAAAAGCTCACTGTATACTTCATCAATTCCCAGCTCGGCCGCTACTGAGTCGGCTACTGTCCTCGAATCGCCTGTAAGCATTATTGTACCTTTTATTCCGGCTTTTTTCAATGCCTTTATTGCTGCCGCTGAGGTTGGCTTTATCTTATCTGAAATAAGGATATAGCCCTCATAGCTGCCGTCTATTGCGATATGGACTATGGTGCCGACCTTGTCAGTTTCACTGTAGCTTAAGCCAAGCTTTTTCATAAGCTTGTAGTTTCCTGCCGCTACAGATACGCCATCTACCTTTGCGGTGATTCCGTGGCCGCTGATTTCCTCAACGTCTGTCACGCGGGTTCTGTCGATTTCCTTTCCATATGCCTTCTGTAAGCTCCTGCTGATTGGGTGCGATGAGCTGCTCTCTGCGAGTGCTGCGTACTCGAGCACCTTTTCTCTATCGAGCGTATTGTCGTAGACTCCTGCCACCTCGAAAACGCCCTCTGTCATGGTGCCGGTCTTGTCAAATACAACGTATCTGGTCTGTGATAAGGTCTCAAGATAGTTTGAGCCCTTTTACAAGAACACCCTCGCGGCTGGCGCCTCCGATTCCTGCAAAAAAGCTGAGCGGAATACTGATGACCAGCGCACACGGACAGCTTATTACGAGGAAGGTAAGTGCCCTGTATATCCATATGCCCCACTGTGGTTCAGCTGACATGAAAAGTATTCTGACAATCGGCGGCAGTATCGCAAGTGCAAGTGCACTGTAGCAGACTGCCGGAGTATAATACTTGGCAAATTTTGATATGAAGTTTTCTGATTTTGATTTCTTTGAGCTTGAATTTTCAACGAGATCAAGTATCTTTGAAACCGTTGATTCGCCAAACTCTTTGGTCGTTTTAATCTTTAAAACACCGGACATATTGATGCATCCGCTGATTATCTCATCACCGCATTTTGCATCCCTCGGCACGCTCTCACCTGTAAGCGCACTGGTGTTTAATGTAGATGAACCCTCAACTATCACACCGTCGATAGGAACCTTTTCACCGGGCTGTACCACAATTACTGAACCGATAACAACCTCATCAGGATCAACCTGGGTGAGCTTTCCGTCCACCTCAATATTGGCATAGTCTGGTCTGATATCCATGAGCTCGCTGATATTCTTACGGCTCTTTCCGACTGCATAGCTCTGAAACAGTTCTCCTATCTGGTAGAAGAGCATAACGGCTATAGCCTCTGTATAGTCACCATTCTCATAAAGTGCAACCGCTATCGCACCTACGGTGGCAACCGCCATCAGGAAGTTTTCATCAAATACCTGCTTGTTTTTGATTCCCTTAAATGCTTTTTTCAGGATATCGTATCCTATAACCAGATAAGGCACCATGTAAAGCAGGAACCTGATAATTCCCTTAACCGGTATGAAATGTAATATAATCATGAGTACCGCTGCGATTATGATACGCACAAGTACTTTTTTCTGCTTTTTATTCATACGCCATAGCTCCATTCATTATAATCTCTTGATAATGCCCTTACTATAACACAGGCATTGAAATAATATCGTTTGTCATTCCTGCACCCGACAATTTATAAGAAAATCTCGCAGTCATCCTCTACCTTTTTACAGTTCTTAAGAACCTCCTGCATAACCGCCTTTGCATCCTGTCCCTCTTCAAACTCAACGCTCATCTTGAGTGTCATGAAATTGACTGTAGCATCCTTTACACCTGCTGTATTCTTTGCGGCATCCTCCATCTTGTTGGCGCAGTTAGCGCAGTCTACATCGATTTTGTAAGTCTTCTTCATAGTGGTGTTCTCCTTATTTTCATGAATTATTTGTTTTACTGTACGTTTTTTCATTGAACATATGAATGATTGTTCATATGTTGATTTTATTATAGCACCTTTTGTACTGTTGTCAATACACAATGTGCATCTAAACACAAAATTTATTCACATACCTCTAATCACATAATTAATCTCATAGCTTATGATTCAGGCTTCATCTGTGATATTTTCTTTCCAGCTGCTTCCCTCTTCTATCCCATTTGCCGTAAGCCATTCATCCTCAACCTCTACATGACGCTGTCTGCCGTTTTCGTCCTCAAGATAAACCATGCATTTTGCTTTTGCGCCGTCTGCTCTTTCCTCACAGCCAAAATCAGCCTCATATATGTGTGTTACCGTATACATCTGCACTCTACCTTCTTTCATATGATTTTGCATGCCATAAATATATAGAAACTTCCCACATGTACAGGTGGATGTGTCCACTCTAAATATCATGTGGGAAGCTGTTTATCGACTATATTTATGATTAAAGGGGCAAAAAGTATTTGCCCCTCATTTATGATTAATCAGATTACTACATGCACGCATTCCGTAATCTGACTACACCTCGAAATCCGCTAATTTCCTGCGTCCCCGCAGCAAATTGCTACTTTCTGGTGTAGTGCGGGTCACTAAGGTATACATCGAATTGCATGCAAGCATGCATCGATGATTTTTGACCCTTTAATCATAATGCTGCTTTTAATAGCAAGCAGCTCATCATATGTCTCATATGCAGGAAGCTCAGGGTAGTCCTTCTTGATGGCATCTGTGCTTCTGAAAAGGAAACCTGCCTTGCTGGCCTGTATCATACCTAAATCGTTGTGGCTGTCACCGCTTGCGATGGTATCGTATCCGATAGACTGAAGTGCCTTTACAGTTGTAAGCTTTGACTGCTCACATCTCATTCTAAAGCCTGTAATCTCGCCATCTTCAGCAACCTCAAGCTCGTTACAAAAGATTGTCGGCCAGCCCGAGCTTCTTCATGAGCGGGCCTGCAAACTGTGAAAATGTATCACTGATGATGATTACCTGTGTGATTGAACGAAGCTCATCCAAGAACTCCTTTGCTCCAGGCATTGGATCTATCTTTGCAATTGTCTCCTGGATTTCTTTTAATCCGAGTCCGTGCTCCTTTAAAATATTTATTCTATAGTTCATGAGCTTATCATAATCAGGCTCATCTCTTGTTGTCTTTTCAAGCTCAGGAATGCCTGTCTCCTTTGCAAATGCAATCCAGATTTCAGGTACCAATACTCCCTCAAGGTCTAAGCATACAATATTCATTTTGATTCCTCCGTGTGTTTTATTCTGTGGATTTCGATGAAACTCAATATAATTGTCAGGTAACTATTTAAGCAGCCTTGAATAGTTACCTGATATTTAGTTCACCGATTTAATCCAGTAAAGTATATCATACAAGACGACTGTCTACAATAGAATTATACGTGATTTTTCAAAGGATTTTTCAGTAAATCATTATTACCGTCCATTACGCTCGTTGGCTTTTGCACACGCACCGGCTTCCGCAGAGAAGACGCCCTCATCATCTATGATATTTCCGCTCTCAACATGCTTTTTCAGGATATTGTTAAACGCATAATCCCAGATTTTCTCTGAGCCAAGTGCTGTGCGCTTATTTCTGCCGAGTATCTGCGACAGCTTTACACTGTGCTCACGCCATGAAAGCCCATCCGATGCATCGTTTAGGAGCATTGGCTGGATATTGTCCATGGTGCGGGCAAATCTGGCTTCCGGTGTCTGCTGCGCCTCAAATTCCTCCCACAGCTTTAAAAGCGGCTCGCCCTGTTCCTTTGGCAAGAGTCCGTATATACGCTCCGCCGCCTTCTGCTCTCGCTCATGCTGTGTGGCCTTGCCTGCCTCATCATAGGCATATGTGTCTCCTGCGTCAATCTCTACTATGTCGTGTATCAAAAGCATTCCTACTGTCTTTAGCACGTCTATCTTCTCATTGGCATACTCGCTCAAGAGCATGGTCATGATAGCCATATGCCAGGCATGCTCCGCATCATTTTCCTTGCGGCTTGCATCAGCTAAATAAGTCTGGCGGAATATCTCCTTTTCCTTGTCGATTTCTCTGATGAAATCAAGCTGTTTTTCTAATCTTTCTTTTTGCTGCATCATTTTACCAGTTCCTTCTTCCTATCCTATCCGATTTTTAAATATGGTCTCAAGTGTTTAATCAATTCATGTACTTTTGTGCCTGGAGCTGAACTTGCAGGAGTTTTTCCTTCATTCATTGCATCCAAGCGTTCAGCATTTGTTATTGCAAAATCCATGAAAGGTCTCAGAATTTGGAACATATCTGCCCTTCCCTTTGAATATTCTCCCTGTCCAATATTCTTTAACCATTCAGATAGTTTTGGCCAGTAATCACTTCTATGAATATCTGACTGAACAAAACTGAAATGAAGCAAAAACCAAAGTTCAATACACTGATTTGACCAGATAGCATGATATTGTGTTTCCTCTGTAGACATATTAATGCATAATTCATTCGTTTTATTGATGCGTTTTGCCGGAAAATCATCAGTATCATAGACTATCCAGACATGCTTATATCCATTCGGATTGTTCATGACCAGATTCATTGCCTTATCCAAAAGACTAAGCGTATTGTCTCCTGCACCATGAATGTCAAGCTGAATTTTATCTCGATACTGACTGTTTATGATTGTCCTGATTGCTTCGAAATACTGTGGTTCTGTTTCAGTTCCTTCTGTTACTATCAAATGGTACTCTGGACATATCAATATATTCTTATCTCGCCGCGGTTTCATCCAACTCTTTCCTAAATCACTTTTCTTCGGAGGTTTTAAACTCATTGCCAATCTCCTCCTGCCAGCATATTTGTAAGATATGGATCTGCACCATAACGCCCTTCCAGATATTGTTTATCATAGGCTGCAGTACTATTTACACTCGTTCATTGTTTTCTCTTCTGATTTCATATAGGGAATATATTTCACTTTCGTGCCTTTCATTTTCTGCCGCAAACCAAATTTCATCCCGTCTGAAAACTGTATTTTTCATTGTTGTCATATCATGGGAAGTAAAAAGTAACTGCGCTCCCTTTTTGTTTACATTCTTATTCTTAAACAATGAAATTACATAACGAAGCAGCTTAGGATGCAATTTTGCATCCAATTCATCAATAATCACCAGCCGCCGGCCTTCTTGCAGTGCTAACAAAATCACAGGTAATGCCGCGATCATTTTCTTTGTTCCATCTGACTCATCATTAAAACTTAATTCATAAATCTTTCCCTCTATCATACGCTGCGTATACAGTTCATGATTTTCTTCATCATACCGATAACCTGATACATCAATATCAACATCATTTAGTGCACGAACAATTCTCTTTCGATATGATTCATCATCAGAAAACATTATTTGTCTGTCTGCAATCGGATTTGCATAGTTTTTGACAATGCATGATTCAAACCACTTCTGAACTTCCACAATTACCGGTATATCATAATTGATTGCCAGAAAAGATAAATATGGCATCTTGGGGTTTACCGAGCGGTTAATACTCGCTTTATTGATGCTTGCACCCAATGTAATTTCAGCACCTTCCCTATCAAAAACCATACCCGTTCTCTTTCCACCAATGGATTTCCAATACAGAGATTCTTCAACAATGTCATCCCCGCATATTGATAAGTTGTATCTGTATTCATTTTTTCCCTGTCGGAAATACACTTCAAATTCTGTCGGCATTTTCCTAGATATTTCATTAAAATAGAATGGTGCCGCACTTATCTTCTGCTGAATAATAATCTTTTCTCTTGCCTTCTCCAATTCATATATCGGCTTAACCACTGTAGAAATCAAACATGAAAGAGCTAGTAACAGATTGGTTTTTCCCGCCACCATTCGGACCATATATAACTCCTACGGGAAGAAGTGCATCTGCTTTCTCGCTTTTTAACAACGATTCTGAAAACTCCGGAATAGATGTTGCCTGAAAATCGAATGTTGTTGTTTCTTTATATGATTTAAAATTTTTAAAAGAAAATTGACACAGCATCCTGATATTCCTCCCTCTGAACTGTCTTATTTGCACTTATTATATAATTAATATATTCGTTTTTCAAGTTTTATACCCATATTTCATAAATTTTATTTTTGAAATATGGGTATAAAAGTCATTTTTTCTGATTTTATAATATTATTTTAAGTTTCCTTGCTGAATTGGAAAACTGACTTCCAGTTTGCAAAAGTAAACCCCTGTTCCTAAAAGTTCTTGCAAGACTAAATTCCGGCATATCAAGAAATCATGATTTTAGCGGAATTTACGTTTCCAAACTGGAACTTACAAAACCAAATAGATTGAACCAGTTGTTGAGGCGTGATAAGATAACCCCAGATCAATTTCTGCTCTGAAAAAAGACGCACTTTAAGCGGAGGTCGAATTCATCTTTCTTTTTTTGCAAGATTAAATTCCACCCCTAATGGCAGTGCTTATGAATCCGGATGGCAGTCCGATCAGTTTATTTTTTCAGCAGATATGGTGTGAGATTGATCTCATTAGCGGGGATTACCTTAATGCCGAGCTTAGCCAAGGTATCCTCACCGTAAAGGAAGCTGAACAACTGGTTGGCAGACTGGTCGTTCAGCTTTTTTCTTGTGTAGGAATTGATGTGACTCATCAGAAGAGACACATCTTCCTGGATTAAGTTGTCAAAAGAGGATTTCTTTGGTAATACGCGTCTGATCATCTCGTGGCATACTTCACAGCCGCCTTTCTGGTCAGAACGTTGTGGATCACAGTAGAATACTCTGGTTCTGCGTTCACCATTACCATTGAACTCGATACCCAGAGGGTCGGTAAATTCACTCCCACGGTCGGTTACAATCACAGGGAATAATTCAGTGAATTTCTCGTGCCCCAAGAGAACATAAAGCTGGTTGAAGATATCTGTTACAGAACGTGCTGTATTCGCATCGCGAATGAATGCCAGCATGAGGTTACAGTTCTGAAAGAAGATGGTTAGAAATACTTTGCCACCTTTTCTTCCTTCAACAGAGTCCATCTCAACGACAGAAACATCTGGATTGACAGCCATATATTCCTGAAAGTCTTCATAGGTGCGACCGACGTGACATTTCTTGTCCACCCTTACTGGTTTCTTCTTTTTACGAATGCGATAGCGCACCTTACGCGGAAGATCACCGTTGCATACAGAAAGAAGTCCTGCGTCAATATAGTTATAGATTGTCTTTTCATCTAGCATGATCAGGTCAACGTTATTGACACAGATCTGGTGAATTGACTGTCCCTGCCTGATCAGAGGAGTGATAATACCATCAATCCTTTTTAATTCTTCAGAACTGATAGCGAATCCCTGTCGGCTTTCGCTACGGACAGCTTCATATTCATTCTGAGCATACTTTGCCTCATAAAGATGGCGCCTTAACTTACACCCCTGTCTGGTATCGCACCCATTACAAACATAAGGAGGCTTTTTGATTTTCAGGCAAACCTGTTCCTCAAAATCAGGACAGTGAGTATAGCAAGGTGGATCACATTTCTTACAATCCTGGCCCCAGCGCTTCTTACAGGGTTTGCAGATGTCACCGTAATGCTTACAGGTACGTCTGTTGGCACATGGATTGTATGTACTTTTTTCCACAATCTTGTAATGGTTGCGGACTTCTTTGGAAATCGTAGAAGGATCTTTTCCGAGAATTTCTCCGATTTCTTTGAACTTGAGATTATCACGAAGTGATACTTCGATTGTCTGTCTTTCATCAAATGTCAGATGTGCATTCTTTGCCATGGTAGTTTCTCCTTTGGTAGGATGCCATCCGGAAATCTGCTGAAAGTATGATTATAACAGAAGGGGCTCTGCCCCTTGAACCCCGAGGTTTATCGCTTTGTGTTTCCACAGGAGCAAAGAAAAAGAGCAACACACTCAGTGCTGCTCCTGTGTAACCCTGGATGCCGCTCAGGTCGCTCCTCAGCGTTGCCCTATCCTGCATTTCAGGGAAAGTAACTATATTTTAATTGATTACTGACCGGTGTTCAACCGGTTGGGGAAAGGTTTGGAAGAGTTACTTCTACCACCGTTTTTGCAATGGTAAGTTCCAGTCAAGACCTACTGGAACTGGAATTTACTTTTCCAACTGACCTTTAAGTTTCCTTAGAAAATCTCCTTTACATACATAAAAATACAATGCCTCTACAGCGCATCCTTCATTGCTTTAACGTACTCACCGACATACTTTGGTGAAGCATCACCATACTCATCGATTATCTTGATGATGGCAGAGCCCACAATGGCACCATCCGAGATATCTGCCATCTTCTTTGCCTGCTTGGGTGTTGAAATGCCAAAACCGATAGCACATGGCACATCTGTGTTTTCTCTGATTACCTTGACTATTGAAGCCAGATCTGTCTTAATCTCGCTTCTTGTACCGGTGACTCCGAGGCTTGAAATCACATAGATGAAGCCGGTTGCCTCCTTTGCTATCATTGCAATGCGATCCTTTGATGTAGGTGCGATAAATGAAATAAGGTCCACATCATATTTCTCGCAGAGTGGTAAAAACTCTTCCTTTTCCTCATATGGGATATCCGGCAGAATGAGTCCGTCAATTCCTATTTCCTTACATGTACTGATAAACTTTTCTGCACCGTATGAGTAAACCACATTTGCATATGTCATGAAAACCATAGAGATTGTGACATCTTTTCTCAAATCTCTCACAAGGTCAAAAACCTTGTCTGTTGTAACTCCGGCTGCAAGTGCCTTTACGTTGGCGCCCTGGATTACAGGTCCCTCTGCTGTAGGATCAGAGAATGGAATTCCAAGCTCTATAAGGTCTGCGCCGTTTGCAACTGCTTCTCTTACGATTTTTGCGGTTGTCTCTAAATTTGGATCACCGCAGGTGATAAATGGTATAAATGCCTTGCCGTTTTCAAACGCACTTCTTATCTTACTCATAAATATTCTCCCCTCTGTATCTTGCTATTGCCGCGCAGTCCTTGTCGCCTCTGCCTGAAACAGTAACAACGATTATCTTGTCCTTGTCCATTGTAGGCGCCAGCTTCATGGCATATGCCACTGCATGTGAGGACTCGATTGCAGGGATAATTCCCTCTGTCTTTGCGAGGTATTCAAAAGCATTTACCGCTTCATCATCTGTTACCGGTACATATTTTGCTCTTCCGATATCGTGCAGATATGCGTGCTCCGGTCCGACTCCCGGATAATCAAGTCCTGCAGAAATTGAATAAACTGGAGCAATCTGTCCGTATTTGTCCTGACAGAAATATGACTTCATGCCGTGGAAAATACCAAGACGCCCTGTATTTACTGTGGCTGCAGTCTCAAATGTATCTATTCCCCTTCCTGCTGCCTCGCAGCCGATGAGCTCAACTCCCTCATCCTCTATGAAGTTGTAAAAGCTTCCAATGGCATTTGAGCCGCCGCCCACACATGCGATAACCGCATCAGGCAGTCTGTGCTCCTTTTCAAGCATCTGCTCCTTGATTTCCTTTGAGATGACCGCCTGGAAATCTCTTACGATGGTAGGGAACGGATGTGGTCCCATAACCGAGCCCAGGCAGTAATGTGTGTCCGAAATTCTCTTGGTCCACTCTCTCATTGCCTCCGATACGGCATCCTTTAATGTGGCTGTGCCTGATGTAACCGGGATAACCTCTGCTCCGAGCAGACGCATGCGGTATACATTGAGCGCCTGACGCTTTGTGTCCTCCTCGCCCATGAATACAACACATTCCATACCCATAAGGGCTGCGGCCGTTGCTGTTGCCACGCCGTGCTGACCGGCTCCGGTCTCAGCTATCAGGCGGGTTTTGCCCATTTTCTTTGCAAGAAGTGCCTGACCTAATACATTATTGATCTTGTGGGCTCCTGTATGGTTTAAATCCTCTCTTTTAAGGTATATTTTTGCTCCATCGAGATCCTTTGTCATCTTTTCTGCGTAGTACAGTCTCGATGGTCTTCCTGCATAATCGTTGAGAAGCTCTGTGAGCTCTCTGTTAAATTCTGGATCGTTTTTGTAATAATTGTATGCTTCTTCTAATTCTTTAACGGCATTCATGAGGGTTTCAGGAATGTACTGTCCTCCGTGAATACCAAATCTTCCGTTTGGATTTGTCATGATGTTTTCCCTTCTGATGTATATTTGTAAATATTTTGTTTTCTGTACTGAATAGTTACAGATATTCTTAAAACCATGAAGATACTTATATATCTCTATTAGCTTAATCGCAATTCATCGCTTTAGCCTTTTGTCGTCCGCTCTCATCAGCGTCTCTCCGATAAGCACTGCGTCAGCTCCGATTTCACGTATCTGCCCTGATATCGTCTGTGCTCTTTACACCGCTTTCCGATACAAATATGATGTCATCGGGAATCAGGTCGCGCAGCTTTTTGCTGTTAGCTGTATCAACTGTAAAATCCTTCAGATTGCGGTTGTTTACACCTATTATTCTGGCACCGGCTCTTACCGCCATCCCTGCCTCTTTTTCATCGTGTATCTCCACAAGGGCGCTTATGCCAAGGCTGTCACAGATTTTTATGTATTCACCAAGCTGCACCTCTGACAGTATGGAGCAGATTAAAAGCACCGCAGCGGCACCGAGTGCCTTTGCCTGATATATCTGATATTCATCAACCGTAAAATCCTTTCGGATGCACGGAATCGAAACCGTTTTTGCAATCTCCTTAAGATACTCATCCGAGCCTAAAAACCATTTCGGCTCTGTCAGTACCGAGATGCAATCCGCACCTGCGCCTCGTATTCCCTTGCGATTTCAAGATATCTGAAATCCGGCTCTATAAGCCCCTTTGACGGCGAAGCCTTCTTGCACTCGCATATGAAGCTCAAGCCATCCTTTTTGAGTGCTTTTTCAAATGCAAAATCACAAAGCTTTTCGTTTTTCGTCTGAATCGCGATATTTTTCCATTTCCTCAAGGCTTATTTTTTTCTTGTCCTCTGCCACGCGAAGCCTTGAATATTCTGCAAGCTGGTCTAAAATATTCATCGCTTTTCCTTTCCTGTTTTGTGTGCCTAGCTGTTGCTTACC
>SCPN01001279.1_pt1 | contig 12688 bp, 13 predicted proteins | sample 6106831 | NCBI WGS metagenome assembly SCPN01 (sample SAMN10720447, study PRJNA508395) | human gut metagenome | isolation source: Participant 1, 0 month
ATGCATATAGCCAAAATTTGGGCGGCGACGATCACCGGAACGACACACAGGAAGGGTCCGTAGAAACACCATCGAAATGGCGTTGAACACCTCCCAAGGCCCATGAAGTGCAGTAGCCATTTGTCCCGCAGGACCCCATCAAAGTACTTGGAGGGAAGAAACCAATCCACTGCACCATAGACAAAATGAAGGATTTCAGGCGCCCGCAATGTGTCTTTGTAAAGCCAAAACTCCTGCTTTATCAGAAGATAATGTTATTTAATCATACCCTACCGCCTCCATTTCATATAGATGAATACTTCCTCCAGCGAAAGCGGCATGCTGTATCCGCAATGGGGGGTTAAGTGATTGATCTTCTCCAAGACCTCCTCCCGGGAGCCCCGGACAATGAGGTTGACGATACTTCCGTTCATTTCAATGGAGGATTTCCAGTTTCTCTTTTAAAGTGTCGATGTCCACCATGGGTTTGAACGCCGCCTGTACCTTGCAGAACTCCCCTTTCAGGTCATCCAGCTCCCGCTCCAGTAGGAGTTTTCCCTGGTGCAGGATGCCGATGTGGTCACAGAAGTCCTCCAGTTCCGCAGGTTGTGGGAGGCGATGAGCACCGACATCCCCGGGATGCCACTTCGTCGGCGATCAGCTTGCGGACCGCCACCCGGATCACCGGGTCCAAGCCGTCAAACGCCTCATCCAGCAGGAGGTAATCCGGTTGGGCCGCAATGGCCAGGATGATGGCCGCCTGCCGTTTCATCCCTTTGGAGAAGGTGTTGATCTTTTTCTTGTCGCTGATGGGGAAACGTTTGACCAGCTCCTGGTATTTATCCTGGGACCAGCCGGAGTAAATCCCTGGTAAAGTGCCGCCATGTCCGCCAAAGTGGACTGGGGCAGAAAAAACATGTCATCCGGCACAAACAGCACCTTATCTTTGACGTGGATATTTTCAAAGACATCCGCCCCTGGATCTGGAGGCTCCCTCATCCGGCTGATACACCCCGGCGATGGTCCGCATAAAGGTGGATTTTCCCGAGCCGTTGGTGCCCACCAAACCGTAAATCCAACCGGGTTCAATGGTGGTGGTCAACCCGTTCAGGGCCGGGTAATCTTCAAACTTTTTGACTAGGCTCTTCGCTTCAATCATTGTGTCACACCCTCCTCATACACCGTCCGCACCGTTTCGACGGCTTCTTCCAACGGCGTCCCGCTGTTCATCACATCCGGGCGGCCAGCTTTAGACGGTCCAAAACTGGAGCTGAATCTTCCTGCGGGAACGGTCGTGGGAGGCGATAAAGCTCCCCTTGCCGGATACCGAATAGATGACCTGGTCTCTCAAATCCTGGTAAGCCTTCTGTACCGTGTTGGGTTGACCCTAAGTCCCAGGCAAGGGACCGCACCGAGGAGCTGGCTTCCGGGTTCCAGGGCGCCGATGACCACCAATTCGGTTATCTGGGCTTTCAGCTGCTCATAAATCGGGGTTCTGCTCTGCGTGTCAAGCTTAAACAATTGGATCACCTCGCTGTATCAACAAGTGTATTAACCGTATTAGTTTGATTAGTACAGTTACAGCATAACACCCTATCTAAAAAGGCAATGGCTTCCAATGATTTTGGAATATCCCACAAACTGTACTGTGTGTATTAGTACAGTTATACAGCAGATTGTCCCACCGCCACCAAAAGTTCACAAATTATTCTTTGACAGGGCCCAAACTATGCTATACTGGACGTGCTGGAAAACGGTATGGTATTTTCAGTCCGGCTCGCCGGCGGGGCCTGGTTCCAGCTTATAATCTATCTTGATTCGCCGGAGAAAAGGTGGTAATTACAATGAAAAGATTTTTGCAGTTTTATTGGCCGGTACGGTGATGGCCGCTGTGTTTGCCGGCTGCGGCAACGACGGCGGTAACTCTTCCTCCAGCCAGGGCATCAGTTCTTCCCAGGCTGAGGAAAGGTCGCTGTGTTTGACGGCGGCGCCAGGTGAAGGTCACCACCATCTTCACCATCGTTGAAGAAGGCGCGTGGCTATGTTCAGAAGGCTCCGCTGTGGCGGAAAATGCAGAAGCCTACCGTCCGCGACCTGACCAAAGCGGTTGTGGAATACAAACCGTTCCTTTGAAACCGATGAGTCCGGCGAGTACGGCTGGCTTGGCAACCTCCAGTCGGATGGCGCTATGTCTGGAGCCTCCTGCAGGCACTGTCACCACTGAATCCACCGATTCCATCGTGGTCAAAGACGGCGATGTGATCATGTGGAAGCTTCTCCCATCGAGTTCCGGGAGGGATGCCCTCTCCAAATAATGGAAATGGATTTTCCCTATACAGAAAGGACGGCTTCGTTGCCCTTTCTTTGTAGCATTTCCGTTTTCCTTCCACTGTTTCCACGGTATTTGCGCAGGGCTGCAACAAAATTTTACAAATCCACCACTTTTAGAATGAATTCCTGTCCATACTATGGGCGACACCCTTTTTAAAAATGCCCAAGTCCCACCAGTTTTTCACAGTTTTTCTCATCGAAAATGGCGGGAGGCATTGATTTTTACAGCCTGGTGCGCTATAGTTATTATGGTTTGTATCGCCTTTTACTGGCGGTCTGCTCAGACGGGCAACCTAAATTTGAGTGAATCTATGCGTCAAAACAAAAATAGTGTGTGTACTTTGGGCCGCCACCGATTCGGAGAAGATCAAAATTGATGCTGGCCGGAATGGATGTCGGCTCGGTTCAATTTTTCCCACAGCACCCATGAGGCATCTGGCCCGCTACCAGATGGTCTGCAAATTGCCGGGAAGAACTCCGCCTCTCCGGTGGGCACTATGCTGGATACCAAGGGCCGGAAATCCGCCTGCGGGATTTAAAGACGGCAAAGCCACCTTGGTCCCTGGTTCCCAGTTTGTCCTCTGTGCCAGAGATTTTGGGTGACGCCCATCGCGCTGCCATCACCATAAGGGCTATAAAGACGTTTCCCGGCACCCCGTATCCTGTTGGATGACGGTTTGATTGAACTGAAAGTGTCTGAGGTCAAAGGGTCTGACATCCTCTGCACCGTCATCAATGGCGGGAGGTATCCAACCACAAGGGGGTCAATGTCCCCGGCGTGCGGCTTTCCCTCCCCTACGTCAGCGACCGGGACCGGGGACATCCTCTTCGGGGTGGAGCAGGGGTTTGATTTCCCTGGCCGCATCAGCATTGCGCAGCGCAGGATGTGATGGAAATCGGAACATCGGACAAAGCCGGATGCAGCACCATGAAGATCTGTGCCAAGATCGAAAACGCCGAGGGATTGAAAACATCGACAGCATCCTCAAAGTGTCGGATAGCCCTGATGATCGCCCGGGCGATCTGAAGTGGAGATCCCCGGTCCCATCCTGCAAAGAAGCTGACCAAAAAGGCTTATCTCGCCGGGAAACCGGTGATCACCGCCACCCAAATGCTGGATTCTGATCAAGATCCCACTTACCGGAGCAGGAAGCCACCGATGTATTAACGCCATCTACGATGGCACCAGCTGTATCATGCTTGCTGGGAGACTGCCTCTGGCAAATACCCGGTGGAAGCGGTCAGACTATGGCGGTCATCGCAGAGCGGACCGAACGAGAGATCGACTACCGGGGCATCTTCTACAGCGAGCAGGATAAATGCAGCTCCGGGGATGTGACCAATGCCATCAGCCATTGCCACCTGTACCACCGCATATGACCTGGGGGCGTCGGCCATCATCACCGTCACCCAGTCGGGCCACACCGCCCGGATGAGCAGCCGGTTCCGTCAAAAATCCCCATCATCAGGGTGCACCTGCAAAAGCACCTATTATCACCTGAGCATGTCTTGGGGCGTTGTGCCGGTGCTGGTGGATTTTAAAGACAACACTGACGACCTGTTCGCCCACGCGGTGGAGCGTTCCAAGGAGGTCTCATCAGCAACGGCGACTTGGTGATCATCACCGCTGGCGTGCCCATCAGGCATCTCGGAACGACCAACCTTCTCAAAGTCCACGTGGTGGGGATGTGCTGGTCTCCGGCACCGGTATCAACAAGCTCTCCCAGGTCGGCACCTTGTGCGTAGCGCGAAATGAGCAGGAGGCCTTGAATAATTTCAAACAAAATGATATATTGGTAATTCCACAGACCTCCAACAGCATTTTAGACCTCCTCAAAAGGCCTCCGGCATCATCACCGAGACCGGCGGCATCAACTCCCATGCAGCCATTGTTGGGCTGACCCTGGATATTCCGTCATCGTTGGCGCGGTTGGTGCGACTTCCATTTTGCGCAGCGGAACCGCGGTATGCATCGATGCCGGACGCAATATTGTCCAGCAATGTCCCCCACAGGGAAAAACAATAGGATAAAGGAGCATTTCAATGGACAAAAACCTACTTTGAAGCTGAAATCCCTCGCCTGCGCCTTGTTGGCAGTCATGGTCTTCTCCTTTGCAGGTTGTAAAGACCGCGGTGAGCCTTCCGAGAGCTCTTCTTCGGAGTTCCTCTATGGTGGAAGCCTTCCAGGACCCCGGCGACCCCAGCGAGCCAGAGAAAGAAACCCTGGATAAAATCGCTGCTGCGGCCCAAAACAGCGATGTTGTTGACTGGCTGACCATCCCAACACCACCATCGATGCGGAAGTCCTGCAAAAGGTGGGCGACAATGTGTACTATGAGCGCCGCGACATCACCCAGAAATACAACTGGTATGGCTGCTATTATGCAGACGGCGGCAACACCTTCGGCACCCGCAACGACCTGACCAAGAACACCATCATCTACGGCCACAACATGGAAGACAAAGCCAACGGCTACAAAATTTGCCCAGCTGATGCACTACCTGGATGTGGATTGGGCTTCAGAACCTACATCTACTTCTCCACCCCGAGGATGACATGGAGTGCTGGGTGTATGCGGTCTTCTACACCGAACCGGCTTAGTACCATCTGGAAAACCCCGACACTGCCACCTTTGACAACATCATCAAAGAGGCCCGGCTGAGAAGCGAGCTGAACTACGATGTAGATGTCAACACCGGCGACAAGATTCTGACCCTTTCCACCTGTACTTACAAATTCGGTGGCCCCAGCAACACCAATCAGCGCTTTGTGGTGCAGGCCCGTCTGTTGAGAGCTGGCGAAGAGATCAAGGACACCGTCAACGTGACCAGAACCCCAACCCCAGGCTCCCAGCTTCAACTAGCGGCATAAAGGGCCCCCTGTTGGAGGGCCTCTCTTCAACTTTATCTGCATATCCGGGGAAGATAGATGGGGGGCCTCCTCCGCAATCTTCGGCTTTTCCCCACGCCTTCAGGCGCCAATCCTCTGCCAGCGTGGCCCCTACCAATGGCCATTAATATTTGATTTTCCCTCTGGAAAAATTATAATAGGAAAAGACCGCTTTACAAGCAGGCAGCCACTGGAATTCCCTCTTCCAGACGATTTGCAGAAAGGAATGATTTTTTCTATGGATATGAAGACAGCTCATTATTTTATTGCCATTGCCGAGGAAAAGCATTTCAAAAGCTGCAAAGCGGCTCTATCTCTCTCAGCCCACATTGAGCAGCTACCTGCGGAAGCTGGAATCCAGTGTGGGAACCCCTCTCTCTACCGGACAAGACGTTGTCACTGACCCCGGCGGGGAAGTTTACCTAAAGGGGTGCGGAAGATAGTGGCAATCAACAACAAAATGTATCGAGAAATCGAGACATCTGCGCCAACGAGGCGCGCTTTGTTCAGCGTAGGCTTGATGGGTGGGAGATCCCTGCACTTTCTGAGCAAAATCCTCCCCAGCTGTATAGCCATTACCCAGAGTGCACGGTGAAGATGTCCTCGAGGGCTCATCCCTGGAAATCCTTGGCATGATGCGGGAAGGAAGGCTGGATTTTTGGTATACTTCCCATTGCGGATCAGCAGCCTTCACTGGAATATGCCATGCTCAAACAAGAAGAAATCCTGTTGGCCATCCCCAAAGCAACCCTCTCTCCACCTTTGAAAGCAGCGCCCGGGGAGCTCCCTCTATCCCCATCCAGCGGCTGGAAGAAGAATTTTTCATTCTGCCAGGCAATACAACTGTCCTGCGGATGCGGCTGGAGCGGTATTTCCAGCAGCATCACTTTGTCCCAAAGTGGCAGCTGAAGCCCCAAATGCCTTCTCCATCCCTCAACTTGGCAAATTCCGGCGTTGCAATCGGGTTCTGCCCCAAGATGACACCTATGGCTCCTCTGGCATCTGTTATGCCTCTCTGGCAGACCCCTCTTTCAGGAGTTGTACCTGATCCACAAAAATATGCGTACCTCACCAAACCCATGCGCTTTTCTCCCAATTGGTGCTAGAAAACAAATCGCTGCTGTAGCCCCATGCAGGAATGAACCCTAAGAGGCCTGCAAAGCTGCGAAATCAACTTTACCAGGAGGAATCTCATTATGAATCTTCTCATCCGGCCCGAATCCCCAGGACTTTAAAGCCATCCGCCAGGTGGTCTATGCCGCCTTTGAACAGGCACAGCACAGCGATGGGGATGAACACAACTTGGTGGAACGCCTGCGGCAAGATCCCGCCTACCTTCCAAGCCTTGCCCTTGTTGCCTTGGATGGGGCGCAGATCGTGGGTCACTGTATGCTCACCCGCCTCACCATCGGCGACAGTCCCTGCAAAGCCTTAGCTCTGGCCCCAGTGGCTGTGCTGCCCTCTTACCAAGGAAAGGGTATTGGATCCAAGCTCATTCAGCAAGCCATCTCCCAGGCCGCCCTAGAGGGTTTGACGGGATTGTGGTGCTGGGGCACGCTGCCTATTACCCCGGTTTGGGTTCGTTCCCGCTTCCCGATTTGGGATTCTCTGCCCCTTCCCGGTGGAGGATGCCAATTTTATGGCCTTGTCCCTGCGGAAGACGGGCTAAAAATGCAGCCGGAACCGTCCATTATGCCGGCGCATTCTGCCCCGATCCCCCTCCCCTTTGAGATCCACTCCACCCAGAACCCCATCTCCCCGGAAGATTTTGAACGGGTCTGGGGGCTGATGGACGCTTCCTTCCCCGCTTCCGAGCGCCGGGATTATGCCGGCCAAAGGCTCTCCTGAATAAGGATTGTTACCATCTGCTGCTCCACGGGATAGCTCCGGCCAGATCATCGCCTTTATGGCCATCTGGCGGTTGGATGGCTACACCTTTGTGGAACATCTGGCAGTGGATGGGGCCCAGAGGCAGCGGTTTTGGGAAATTCCTCGATGCGGTCGCCGCCGGAGAGCAGCCCATTGTCCTGGAGGTGGAACCTCCGGAAAATGGGGAGATGGCCCGCCGCCGGATCGGCTTTACCAACGGCATGGGTTCCACCTCTGTACCCAGCCTACTTGCAACCGTCTTTGCAGCCTCAATTTCCCTTTATGCCCTTGATGCTGATGACCTACCCCGATCCCTTGGAGATGGATTTCGGCCTGCTCAAGGCTGCGGTCTACCAGGACGTCTACGGACTGGAGGAATAAGGCAGCACCGGTCTTGCAGTGCCCTCTTCTCTCCTTCCTCCTTGTGTAGAGGGCTTAGCCTTCTCTCCCCTCACAAAGTTCTCTTTCATTGTCAAAAAAAGATGCGCGGCAGTTCCGGTTGGAACTGCCGCGCGTTTCTTGACGCTCAACCAATGGATTGGGTGTTATCCTTATCTGGATTTTTGCTCAAAGCCAGAGCCGCGCCAGAGATGGCGATGACAGCGGTGGCGATAGCAGCACTTGCGCCCACACCAGTCTCGGGGTTGGGCTTGCCGCTGTTCCGGTTGTTGGAACCATTCTCGCTGCTAGAGGAGTTAGAAGAGGTCTCAGAGCTGCTGGGCTCCATGCCCTCTACTACGGTGGAACCGTCTTTGATCTCCTTGTCGGTGATCACGAAGCGGCCCAGGGTGTTGGTTTCAAGAACCAGGGTCTCATCCTCTTCCACAAAGGAAGCATCCAGTTTTGTCAGCTTGCCATTCAGGTAACGGTACACATAGTAGTTGCCTTTGAAACCAGCCTCCAGATCGGAGACGTCCACGGTCAAGGTGCCTTTCCCAGGGAATTTGGTGCCAGCGGGGAAGGTGATGAATTTGAAATCGTTGTCCGGGTAAGCGGAGATGATTTCTTTGATGGCATTCTCATTGTTGAGCATGTTGATGGAATCCATGTCGTTGATGCTGGTCTGGAAGGTCCAGCTGCCGTTGGCAAAGGTCACCTTTTGTAGTTGTTGACGCTGGCAATCCGCTCCAGCTGCTCTTTGGTGAACACAGGGGCATTGGGGTCTGCGGTGATGTAGTCATCTTCGCCCAAGCTGCTTACCATAGAATCGGAAGCGAACTCATAGACGGTGAGGAAGTTGATGTCCAGGGCCTCTACAGACTCCATACCAGCGCGTCTGCCAACCAATTTCATCCGGTAGGAAACTTCGGTCTGTTTGGTGGGCCAGCCAGCTTTACCTTGACTTCCAGGTAGTTTTGTCGCCCTCTTTGACAACTTTGAAGGAGTCGAGGCTGGATTTGCCTTCCTCATGCTCCAAGCGAAGGTTGTAGGACTTCAGGTCATCTTCGGTCAAGGAGAGGTTTTATCTCCTTCTTCTTTGACATAGATGGGGAATTTGTACTCTTTGCCGGGGGTGAGAAGGGTGCCGCTTTCCAACGCGATGCCATACTCATCCTTTTCCAGAACAATGCCAATGATCTCTTTGTCATTATCCGAAGCAGTCGAAGCTGTGTCTGCCATAGCAGTGGTTGCAAAGCTCATTGCAGTAACCATTGCAAGCAGCAACGCATTGCTTTTCATAGTGTAAATACCTCCTGTTTTTTGGTGAGCGTCTTGCTCGAGTTCTATTATAGGGGCATGCCAGGAGGATTGCAACAGGTTTTTGTTACCATTTTAATTATAGTAACAAAATGTAATAATAATGAAATCTATCAGGAAACAGATTCCTCTATTTTCTCTTATTCCATCAAAGAAACGCCATATTCAACAGGAAAACCGCCCCGTGCCCGAAGGCCGAGGCGGTTTAAAATCAAAGTTTGCGAAGCGCCTATCTGCATCCGCAGTGGCGGGATTCCACCCGGCAGCCTGCTCCCGCAAAGGCGGGGGCCACGCCGTTTCCTGCACGCAGACGAGCTTGCCTACCACAGGAAACCTGCAGGGCAATCGATTCCCTGGGACAACTCTCACAGTTCTCTACACATCTGCATACACTGGTGAATCTGTCTATACAAGGCCCCGACCCCGGTGTTGGGGTTGGCTTCCCGAAGGGCAGGGCTAGGTGTCCCTGCAGAAGAACTAGAGGACGCTATGCTGCTGGAACCGCTTGAAGCTGGTGTACTGCTGCTGGAGGTAGAAGATGCTTTGCTGCTGGAACTACCGCTGGGTGAAACCGAACTATCCAGTTTTTGTCCGAAGCAACATAGGAAGTCAACTGTTTGGTGGTGAATTCCAGGTAATTCTCTTTGACTTTGGTGGTATCTAGCTCTACCAAGCCTTTGCTGGTGATCTCATGGCGTATGTGGCACCAGGGGCGTAAATCCGGAATTTACCCTTGGCGTCTTCAAAGGTGGGTTTGGCGTAAAGGAGATGTAGGTCAAATCCGCATCATCGCCGTATTCTTCCTCCACCCATTCGACTGGTTCAGTGGAAGAGGATGTTGAAGGGCTTTTCATCCAGACGGACAGTATACTCTGATTTATAATCAAAATCAGAGTGCATTTATCAAATTGCTGCCAAATTCAATGATAGGCTCTTCCGGGTTCACATAATAGACCTCATCAGAGACATAAGCCGTGTCATTATAGCCGACTTCAAACTCTAAGTAGGTCTCCCTTCTGCGAGTTCTTCACCCCGGTTGTCGCTATTGCGTTTTTCCTTAGCATTGATCTGAATTTTAATCAATTTTGGTTCTGTATAAGACAGCCCTTTTTTGGCTTTAAATACTAAATCCGTGCCATCTCGCTGTTTTTCGATGTCACATTTTTCAATATATTGCTTACCCTCCAAAATCTTGAGGGATGTACGAAAATATTCGTAGAACTCAGAATCCAATTCATAGCCGCCGGATTCCAAGTTAAATTTATAAGTTTTACCGGGCAGATAGTAGTAAGCATCATCGTTGTTATTCATATCCACTTCATCAATGATAGCGTTTTCTTCTGCAAAGGCAGGCAGCGCCATTCCCATGGCCAGAGCGCAGCCATAAGAGCCGCCAATAGCTTTTTCATGGTTAACTCCTCCTAAAATTGCTGGATCAGATTACCTTTATTATACCCGATCTTTTGAAAGGGAACCCCCAAGCAAAATTTTACAGAGATATTACAAATTGGTAACAGCAGGCCACAAGATATGAAAACCCGCCCTGGAGGAGGCGGGTTTGATCATGTTTTGGAAGAAACCTTTACGAGTGTAGCGAAAAGATTATCTGCCGGTGCCGGGGTTGGGTTTCACAGTATCGGAAGGTGGTCTCGCCCTCGGTATCGGTGCTGTCGTTGACGATCTCCAGCTCGGTGTCGGAGATGATCAGAGACTCGGGAACTGTCTCAGAGCAAATTTGTAAGCATCGTACTCTTCATCGTAATTAGCTTTAATGGCTTCCAGCTTGCCGTCGTTCAGAGCGTAGACAAAGCTCAGCATCGTCAGCGTACAGATAGAACAGGCCAGTTCTATAGAAAGCAGGCTCACCGGGGAAGTTTACAAACTCCAGCTCAGCGTAGTCATACTTGTCGTTGATCTCGCTGACAACATCGGTGTTGAAGCCCAGGAACAGATTGTTCTGGTCTTTCCATTGATCTCGTACTCACCAACGCCATCGAAGGTGATGAAGTAACAGTATCCCTCAATGTCTTTAAATTTGACAACAGGATCAATGTACTCGCCGTCTTTTTTGCCGTAAACGATCATCTCGCTATCTTCAGTCCAGGTTACTTTATCATAACCAACGGTGCTGAAGTCGATCTGCATCTCGTCATAGGGATTGTTGGGAGAAGTTCTGTAAACTTTAACGTTGGCAACCAGGTCACTCAGCTTAACATCAGAGGACTTCTTGGTGTCGATGGTCACATAGTAGCCGTACTTGTCAGTGTCTTTAGATTTCAGGTACTCGATATCGACCTTCTCAACCAGCTCTGCACCGCTTCTGTAGTCAACTTTGACCTTGACTTTATCCATTTCTTTCTTTTCATCATCAGTGTCAAAGGTATTATCCAGCTTAATGCAGACTTTATCGCCTTTTCTGATTTCCTTGTCAAACTCAACTACGCTATCGCTGTCATCATAAACACCCAGTTTTCATCAGCAAAAGTGACATTACCAGTAGCAGCAAAAGCAACAAAGCGGTACCGGCGACCATCCAAGAGCAGCCAGAACCAGGGAAAGTGCCTTTTTCCATGGGATTTCATCCTCCTAGAATTTTCTTACAGTCTGCCAAAGGCATATACTCTCCAATATATTCCTCTGAACTATCGCTATTATACCGTATTTTGGCAGGGAATGCAATACTTTCCTCCGTTTTTCTGTCATAATTTTGTAATATTCCAAAACAAAACCCCTCAACCGGAGAGACGGTTGAGGGGAATTGCAGAAACCTATTGGGGGTTTACGGCCGCGCATTTTACGGCAACGGCACCTGCCGCCAATAAAGGTTTAGTAGTACCGCCAGCGAGAAGGTAATCACAGCGATAAATTATCTACCGGTGTTGGGGTTGTATTTGTCACCGGGGTTGCCGCCAGTGGCGCCGGTGGTGCCACCGGTGGTGGGAGTTAGAAGGAAGAAGTGCCGGAGGAGGCGTCCCCAGAAGAAGAGGAAGCGGACAGATCCAGCTCGGTGTCGGAGATCACATAGGTGCCCAGTCTGCGGGTTCTCAGGTACCAAGCGCCGTAATCCCTCATCAGTACTCAGCTTTGAAACCTCTTTCAGGCCGTCAGCGGTCACTTCGGTACAAGGAAGGTGTCCTCATCAGCGTAGATGTACAGGTCACCAGTTCTGTTGAAGGTGGGGTAGCGCTCCATCTGACGAACTCCAGGTTAGCCTCCGGAATTTGCTTAGCGATATCAGCGTCAAATTTGGTGTCAAATTTGACTTGACTTTGCCCTGGCCAGTTACATCAACGGTGAACAGAGCATCGTTGCCGGACTCACCGAACTCGATGTCGATAACATCCTCCAATATCGTCGAAGTCAGAACGGGCTTATCATCATCATAGGTAACGCTGTCGGTGACTTCTTCTTTGCCGTAACCAACTTCGATCTCAAAGTCAACTTTCTCAGCGTCAGCAGAGGTGGTCTTGGCAACGCGGATGGTGCCGAGCCAGGTCGCTCATCTTGGTGCTGTTGCTGTCTTTCAGATCAACGTAAGCAACCCAAGCGTACTTCTTATCGGTCTTAGCAGTGTCTTTCTCATGAGTAGTAACCAAGACTTTTTCCTTCCAGATCGTTGTCTTTCAGAATCTCTGCCTTGAGGGTTATCCAACGCAGCTTTGGCATCAGAAGAATCATCTTTCTTCACCGCAGACTCAACGCGGGTCTTAACCAGAGCCTCAATTTTTGCTGCTCTCGCTCTCACCAACAAAATCGGTAGCTTTGTGGTACTAAGAGTAACAAGTATAAACTTCACCGTTATAGCTTACATCCATCTTAGGAGCAGAAGGAACATCTTTTCCTTTGTACGCCCCAGTAACAGACTTCTCTACTTTTTTGTACTCAATGTCCATGTCCTCGACCAGGGAAGAACCAACTTTC
>SCPN01001284.1_pt1 | contig 12682 bp, 31 predicted proteins | sample 6106831 | NCBI WGS metagenome assembly SCPN01 (sample SAMN10720447, study PRJNA508395) | human gut metagenome | isolation source: Participant 1, 0 month
GGCGGCATCCGCCAGATGGCGGAACACGACTCCCCAAGTGCGGTTTTTCTTCAAGAACGCCGCCCACAACTGTCCCTTATCAGGGTGAGCGAAGAGCCTCGCATCTATCCTGGGGAGCAGGTGGGCCTCCGGGAGCGGTACATCGGTGAGCCGGAGGGCTTTTTCCCGCATGGGGACCGGATCACCTGGGTGGAGTGAATCCTTCCAGCTTCCAACCGGCTGTACCCTCTGCTCCGCTGCCGGAATTGACCCCCATTTTTCCTGTAAAGACAGCACCCTCTGCACTTTGGCGGATGTGGGGTGATGGTCCCCTGACGACTTTTCCCACGAGATGTTCCTGGTGGAGGGGGGACAAAGGCCTCGCCATCGTCAGCAGCTGCAGCCACAACGGCATTGTGAACATCGCCCGGTCGGCCATGGCCCAGTTCCCCGGAAAGCCCATCCGGTACATTGTGGGGGTTCCACCTGGGAGGGTCCTCCCGGCTGGTCTGTCCGCCGGAATTTGTGGAAGAAACCGCCAGCCAGCTGCTGGCCCTGGGCTGTGAGGCCATCTACACCTGCCACTGCACCGGCAATTTCGCCTCGCCTACAGCACCTTAAAAGAGCGGATGGGGGAGGTTCTCCACTACCTGCAAACCGGCGATACCCTGGCGCTGGAATAAAAATGGAGGAGTTCCTATGCGAAAACAGCTTCTATCCTTGGCTTTGTCTGCCTGCTCTTTTCCTCCTGGCCGCCCGCGCACCCTTGGGAGACACCCAGCCCTTGAAGTATCATCTTCCTTTGCCTGAGCAGTCATCACAGCATTCCGAAACTGCCTCGCTTGAAGCTGAAGCCGTCTTAATGTAATTCTATAAGCCAATGCTTATAGTTTTCCAAGCCAGATCAATACCGAAAATCCTCTTACCTCTAGATGATGCCTATGGTGTTTCCAAAGCTATGCACTTGCAGAGCATGGGAAAGGAAATAAATTTTATGATCGTTGGGAGAGCTGGCTCGTAGAAGGAGAGCAGCCGCTTGGTTATGATCAATACTATTTTGCCATATTGTAGAGGAGCCAAGGCCTATCTTTCCATCTCTGCTGAAGATATGCGTGAAATCTCATTTTACAACGCCAACCTAAATGCATATGAGGTTTCCATGTGGGTGGTTCAAGATACTTCTACCTTAAAAATTACTGGACCGCATCTGTAAAGATGATCGTTATATTCCCTTTAACGGTATCTACGATTCCATGGACAAACAGGGGAGTTCACTATCACCCCTGAAAAACAGAGACCGGATTTTGTCTGGAAGCCTTGAAAGCAGTTTTGAATGAAGAAAGAACGGGACTTTGCCCCGTTCTTTCTTCTCATTCTTCTGTACAGATAGAAGCTGACTTATACTGTGTGGCATTGATTGCCCCCCCAGATCTCCAGGAGGATTTCCCCATGGGATTTGCCCTCATACCGCAGAAGCTGCTCTATCTCCTGCCTTGTGTATAGCCATGGCTTCCACGTAGCGCAGCCAGTTTTCCCAGCCCAGGATAGAAGGAACCTCCCTGGCGGGATGCGCCTCAGTCCTCCATGTTGTCAAATAGGCTGTAGAGAAGATACCCTTCCCCCGCTTCCCGGTCAATGAGGGAATCCACCCAGGCTTGGTCTTGGGGAGGCAGTCCGTCGTACCATTCATCAAACCCAATGCCATCTTGAAAGCCGCAGAACAGTTCCAGCAGCTCTTCATCGGAAAAGGAGAGGACCTGTTCCGGAGGATGGTAGCCCCGGTTGCTCAAGCTGTGGAAATCTTCCTTGGTGATCCTCCACCTGGCGGATGGTCTCGATCTCCGCCTGGGTGTACCGGTAGGGATTCCGGGGCGAGAAATCCCGGCTCTGGTCCACGATATTCAGTAGGCCCATGGGGATGGGGACAAATTCCCCCTCCCTCCCAGAGTAGGAGGACAGGTGTGCCTCTTGAATAACCGTGCCGTCAGCGCTGAAAAAGGAGCTTACCCGAGGGCTGAAGGCGGTTCCAATCCTCCCAGTCCCCCACCGTCCAGCCGGTGGTGTTCAGTCCTCTCTCTGCCCATATTGCCTGTTCTTCCGGCGAAAGGGGCTTCTCCCGCCGTGCTTTCCACTGCTCCCCATAGGTCCCCGACCAGTGGTGGACTTCCCCCATCTCCGGGTCATACCAGCATTCCTCCACCAGCACGTCCGGTATCGCTCATAATAAGGATCGGGGAACGGCTCTCCCACCCGGATGCTGTAATCCTCCCGCCGGTACCGGGGAAACAGCTCCTGAACCCGGAGCCATATCCACCTGGTATTGATCCCTCCCAGTGGTAAAAGAGGGAGGCATCCGCCACCGTCAGCCCCCAACGGCGAGAGCAGGGGCTTCCCCTGTCCCCCAACACAACAAACAGAAAAGCAAAGGCCCAGGCAATCCATTTCATTTCTTCCCCTCCATCCTTCCAAAGACGCAGAGCCACACCGCCGGCGGCTGCGCTGAGGTGTAGGAGACCCGGTGTTTCCGGTGGGCGGGGAGAAACAGGGTATCCCCAGGCAGAAGGCGGTCCTCCTTTCCATCAGGGTAGGCTACACGCCCTCCCCCTTAGGGAGCACCAGCCATTCGTCTTCCTCTTGATCGTACCAGGAAGCTGGGCGGGGACACCTGCCCGGTGGACACGATCCGCTCCACCCGAAGGGATTCCCCTTGGGCCAATATTTCCTCTGTTCCTCCGAAAGAGGGCCGCTGCCGGACATTGATATACATTCATAGGATGCCTCCTCTTTGGTCCGCCTGGCAGGCCCCCGCAGTCCGGCGGATTTTCTTCGCCGTGTAGCGGGAATGGCCATGCTACAGGTCCAGCAGCAGGCAGATAGGGCAATGGTCGCTGCCGCTGACCTCCGGGTAGATAAAGCTGTCCTCTAAGCGGGATTCCAATCCGGGAAGCCAGGAAATAGTCAATCCGCCACCCGGTGTTATTGGCCCGGGAATTGTATTTATAGGACCACCAGGTGTAAGCCCCGGTCATCTCCGGGTAGAAATAGCGGAAGCTGTCCACAAAGCCGGATGCCAGAAGTTCTTCCATCTTGGCCCGCTCCTGGTCAGAGAACCCGGCATTTCCCCGGTTGGATTTTGGGTTTTCAGGTCGATCTCCCACCGGGCCACATTCATATCCCCACATACCACTACCGGCTTTTTCTCTTTGAGCCCTGCAAGATACCCCCGAAAGGCGTCCTCCCAGGCCATGCGGTAATCAATTCGCACCCAAATCCCGCTGGGAATTGGGGTGTAGACATTGACCAGGTAAAATTTTCAAATTCCAGAGTGATCACCCGGCCTTCGCTGTCGTGCTCGGGATACCTATGCCGTATGCCGCCGATACCACCGGCAGCCTAGTAAAAACCGCCGTGCCGGAATAGCCCTTCGGCGCTGTTCCAGTACTGGGTATAGCGGGCAGTTCCAGATCCGCCTGACCCTCCTGCATCTTAGTCTCCTGCAAGCAGAAGGCATCGGCGTCCGCCCTGTCAAAATTCAAGAAAGCCCTTGCCCAGACAGGCGCGCAGGCCATTCACGTTCCAAGAAACCAACTTCATCCCAAATACCTCCATATCCTGCTGGCGCTTCATTTTCTATTATGGGGATAGGAACAGCCCTGTCAACCCTTCCCAAAACAACAAAACAGGCAGGGCTTTATGCCCTGCCTGCAGTTGTTTGTTGAGATTACTTCGCGGAGCCGTAGCCCTTTGATCAGTTCCACATAGAACTCCACGTTGTCGGCCAGGATGTCGGTGTCAATCCGCTCGTTGACTGGTGGGCGCGCCCCATTTTGCTGTTGTAGCGCAGGCCGGTGAAGCGGTACACGCTGTGGGTGGGGCAGATATCGCTGAAATAGCGGGCATCGGTGCCGCCCAGCAGCAGGGAGGGCATCATGGTGATGCCGGGGTATTTCTTCCACGATGGACTGGATCAGGCGGTAGCCAACCGTATCGGTGGAGGAGACGGTGGGCATGTTGTGGCCTTTGAGCAGCTTGACCTCGACCCCTTCGGGGACGATGCTCTCATAGAATGCCTGTAGGCTCTCGATGGTGTCGCCAGTGAGCAGCCGGTTGTTGATCACCAGCCAGGAGCGCTCCGGCAGGGATGTTGGCTTTGGTCGCTGCCCCTTCATCATGGTGGACGGCGGTGGTGGTGCGGGTCATGGCGTTGAGGGAACGGTCCTGGCCACGATGGGCTTCAAGGTTTCCCAGTTGGCCTCAGGGTCTTTGAATAGTTCAGCCAGCTCGCCGGTCAGGAAGGGAGCTCTTGCCTTCATCTGCTCAATAGCAGGGGCCTCCAGACGCTGGGGAAGAACGTTCTCTCCAGGATGCAGGCAGTCTTGCCGATGATGCCCAAAGAGCTGTGCTCGCCGGGCTGAGAAGAGTGGCCGCCGGGGTCTTTCATTGAAAACTCAAAGTCGGCATAGCCTTCAGAGGGAAAATCTGGCAACCAGCTTGTCGCCCTCCTGCATAATGCCACCGCACTCGTCGATCTCAAGACCCAGCTGGATGCCGCGGCTCTTGAGCAGTTCGGACAGGATGGCGCCGGCAGCACCAGGGCCGCCCATGATCTCTTCGTTGTAGCCAATCCCAGGTAAATGTCATAATCCGGCACAAAGCCGTCGGCGATCAGCGCTTCCAGAGCATCCATATACGCCTGGATGTTGCACTTGGAGTCGGTAGAACCACGGCCCCACAGGCAACCTTCTGCGATAACCCTTCATAGGGAGGGTATTTCCACATGGAGTGGTCGCCCGGGGACGACGTCCTGATGGGCGGTCAGCATCAAAGGCAGCTTATCAGATTTGCCGGTGCCTTTCCAGTGATACAGCAGACCCACTTTGCCGAAGACCTCTTTGGTCATGGTTTTATGTACCAGAGGGTAGGTCTCCTCCAGGTATTTATGGAACGCTAAAAACGCCTCAGTGTCGATCTTTTCCGGGTCAACACTGGAAACGGTGGGATACTTGATCATGCCTTGCAAGTGTTTGACGTACAGATCATTATCCAATTTCATGATAGCTCTCCTTTATTGGTGAAAATAAATATAAATGGCGGCTGCGCCTAAAAACACAACCGTCCCTTTGTACCGTATTTGCGCAATATACCGGTCAGCGGAATAGAAAAGAAAAATAGCTAAATCGTTGTATTGAATTGAAAAAAATACTATTGTTTCTGACCATGTTTTTATTCTATCACACTTTGCAGGGCAGTGCAACCTTTTTGCCTGCACCCCAATAATTTTGTGACAGACGAAAGGCAGAATGGATTTTGGCCATTCTGCCTTTTGTTAGCTGGGGAGTTCGGTTTTGCGCTGTTTGAGAGGGTGGTTCCCATCCTACTGGACCACTACCGTGGCGTCCAGCTGGCCTTTAGATTGCTGCGAAACGCGGCAATATACTCCTCCCGCAGGGCTTTCTGTTCCGCCTTTTCCTCGGGGGTCAATTCCCGTTCCCGGCTCTGGCGGGCCAGTTCGTTGATACGCTGGATCTTTTGTCTTCCATGGAATATCTCCTTTTTCCTCGGGCCGAGCCCTTTGGTATCCAGTATACCAGAAATTCCCCTAAAAATACAGCCTGGATGCCCGATCTTCCGGTCCCGCTCTGTGGAGGAATACCGCCGGCCCATCAGACGGTCGTAGGAGAGGATGACCAGCTTGTCCTGCATCTCCTGGCGGTGGCCGCGTCCCCTTTGGTCACCTCCAACGGGCGGAAAGCACCGGCAGGCTTTCCGGCAGTCGGTCAGGAAATTCATGTAAGCGGTCTGGGGAAGGTCTAGGTACCGGGTGAAGACGGTCATCAGGTAGAAGGCGGAGATCCGCTCCCCATCGGCGTCGCATTTTTGGCTGGGGAGGGTGTCAGCAAAATTGGTGTACATGGCGAACTCGGTGGTGAGATTGTCCAGGTTGCTGTAGACGTCTTCCCCTTCCTTGGTAGCTAGGCGTTTGCATCCGTCCAGAAGGGGCTGATGGTATCAAAAAGAGAAGGGCAGTGGGTTTTTCCCGCTGATCAATATAATCCAGCAGCTCCCCTAAGGCCTTGTCGGTGTCGGCGATGCCGTTGGCGTAGGCATTGATATTCTCCAGCTCCTCGTCGGACAGCTGGTCACTGGTGACGATCTTCCGGTCGCTGTCGGAAAGCATCACATAAGGGGAATGGTTCTGCACCGAAGTGGTGTAGATAAATTCCGGTGGTGGTGTTCTCCTCCAGCAGCTCCCGCACCTGGCGGAACAGGTTGTAATCACCTCATGTGGATGTCCTGGGATAGGGTTCGGGAGTGATGGTCAAATCCCCTCAAACATCAGCCGGTCAAAACCCATAGCAGTAAAGGCTTTCTCCCGGTTGTAAAAATAGCTTTATATGGTGGACAAAATTGGTGTGGTACCCCAAACTGGAGAAATAATCCTGGAAAGTCCACAGGTTTTGCCATCCCCTACGTAGCTGTAGCGCGGGCCTTGGTGTTGTTCTGGGCCCCATTGCTGGTGCCGCTGAGCACTTCAAACTCGGTCGCCGGAGGTACCGCCGCCGTAAGCGGGAACCACAATGCTGCCGCCGGTGCCCTTCTGCTGCATCCGTTTCAGGTTTTTGTAGATATCCCTTATTAAGGGTGAGACCGGGCACCCGGTTCAGGTCAAAATAGGATTCGCTCATCACCACGATGACGTCGGGCAGTTCCGCTGGCAGGTACCGACCCGGTGGGCTCATAGCCGTCCAGAATGGCCTTCACCGTGTTGTAATTGTAATCCAGGTCGCTTTGGGGGGGTGGTATCGTAATACAGGGACCCGATCAGGCAGTCCACCACCCCTGGGAGGAATTCTCTGGTGGGTAGCCGCTTCGCCAACCGCTGATCTGGGGCTGAAAGACGGCGTACGCCAACTGGGGCACCAGAAAAGGGAGGCAGAAAACAGTAGCCATGGCAGCACAGACTGCCCGGCGGGTGCGCTTCGCCGATGGGCAGGTGGACTTTTTCCTTCCACAGGAGGGCCACATAGCCGGTCAGCGCGGCAAATGTCAGCCAGAACACCGGCTGAATGGCCATCCCTCGCCTGTCCGCCCCGGGGGCTCCACAGGTCGGCGATGTTAAAGACCATCTTCAGATCGTCCATGGAGATGCGGACCCCCAAGCTGTTTTTCTTAAAGCAGTCCGCCAGGGAAACCACGTAGAACACTCCCCCCACCGCCGAAGCAGTGATCCAGGGCTTGGGGAAGAGGGTGGTCACAAGGGGCGTAAAGAATGGTCAGCAATCCAGTGGACAATGCGGAACTGAACCAGGACACGGGGGCTGAAGCTCCAGTCCACCTGGCCACTGGAAAAATGACGTTACAATACAGAGCAATATTTAACAAGAGTGGAAACCAAAAAGAGGGCATTTTTCGTGGACATTTTGTTTCTGCGGCAGTGAAAGTTTCATTGGAGCGCCTCCTTTCTCCCGGCGCCATGGATAGGCAGATGGGATTTTCTCTATTACCAGTAAACCACAGATTTGTGAACATTCAAATGTGGTTTTTTTTTGTTTTCTTACAAAAGGTGGGCAATTGACCGGCGGTTTATTCCATCGTATAATAAGGAAAACAGCCTTTCCGGGATTTTTGACCATCCGGCCTGTAAACCATACCCTTCCCTCGGGGAAGCGCATAACGCAGAACCGCTGTTGGCCAGCACATGCTTCTGCACAGCCAGGCCCTTTCACAAAATAGGAACGAACCCCAGCACCCCCTGAAGAGCCGCCTAGAACTTAAGGGTCGGGGAACCCGCTTGAGGATTTCTGCGGGAATAGCACCGGTTCCCCTTGAATTGTATGCTCCAAACCACCGGTTGTCAAATGGGTTTCACCCCAACTCCACGGGGAAAACCGGTGGATTCGGCTTTTTTCCTGGGGGAATCCTGCCTCCCGGGCTGTTTTTCCACCCGCAGCGGCTCTTTGTTATTTTAGGGCATTTTATTCCAATGGCTTTTCCCCGGTGCAGCTTTGGGGCAATTCCCCGTTCCAGCCGCGCCGGAATTTTCCACAAAGGAGGGATTCGGTGGAAACCATCGGTCTTTATGTCCATGTGCCCTACTGCGTGTCCTAAGTGCCCATACTGCGACTTTTACTCCTTGCCGGCGGGGAAGAGGGATGGACCGGTATACCCAGGCGGTGATCCGCGCCCTGAAGGACAACCCCTTCGGCCCCCGGAACGCCGACACCCTCTACTTTGGCGGCGGTACCCCCATTTTATTGGGGGCCCGGCGGCTGGGGGCCATCCTGGAGGCGGCCTCATCCCAATACGGCCTCAGCTCCGGGAGCGAGATCACCCTGAAGCCAACCCTACTCCACCCCTGCAGGGCACCTGCGGGAGCTGAAGGCAAGGGTTCAACCGGGTTCCTTCGGCCTCAATCGGCCATCCCTCCCAGCTGAAATCCTGGCCGCCGCCACGGCGGAAGATGCCAGGACCGCGGTGGAGGACGCCTTCCGCGCCGGGTTCCAAAATGTCTCCCTGGATTTGATGCTGGGTATTCCACAGCAGACGGCGGAAGATGTGGAAACTTCCATCCAGTTCTGCGCCGATACCGGGGTACAGCACATCTCGGCCTACCTTTTGAAGATCGAGCCGGGCACCCCTTCGCCGCCCGCTACCGGGAGGAAGACTTTGACCCCGATCTTCAGGCGGACATCTACCTGCGGGCGGTGGACCGGTTGGAGTCCCTGGGCTACCGGCAGTATGAGATCTCCAACTTCGCCCGCCCCGGGTTCGATAGCCGCCACAACCTGAAGTATTGGCTCCTAGAGCCTTATTTGGGCGTCGGGCCTTCGGCCCATTCCTGCCTGGACGGCCGGCGGTTCTATTTCCCCGGGATGTGGAATCCTTTTCGGCTGCTCCATCCCCCTTTTCCCTGGCGGTAGACGACGGGCCCGGCGGCTCCTTGGAGGAGTACCTGATGCTCCGGCTGCGGCTCACCCAAGGGGTTTCCCTCCGGGAGGACAAATCCGCTACCCCAGTTTGACCCCGCCGGGTTTATCCGCCGGGCAAGGCCGCTGGAGGCCGGGGCTTCCTGTGGGCCACCGAAGAGGGCTTTGCCTTGACCCCCCAAGGGTTTCTCGTCTCCAACGAAGTCATCGCCCGGCTGATTCTATCCGAATCCACCAACTGCAATTAAAAAGGCAGGCGTTTTCTATGGTTTCCATCACACCCTGGATGGAGGAGTTCACTGCAGCTGTCCGCGCCACATTTGGCGAGCGGGTCTACTGTATCGGATTGCAGGGGAGCTACGGCCGGGGCGAGGCTGGCCCGGACAGCGACATCGACGTGGTGGTCATCCTGGATCAACTCAGCCCCGGGACATCAAGGACTACCAGTCCCTTTAGCCGCCCCCCCACCGGGCAGAGGTCTGCGGGTTTCTCTCCGGCAAGGGGAGCTGCTGGGCTGGGAACCCTCCGACCTCTTCCAGTTCTACCACGACACCACCCCGGTCTGGGGAGCCTAGATGACTTCTCCCCGCATCGGCCCTGCGAAGATGTGGACCGGGCTGTGTGCATCGGCGCCTGCAACATCTACCACATGTGCGTCCACAACATGCTCCATGAACAGGGATCCTTCCATCCTGAAGGGCTGTACAAATCAGCGGCCTTGTCCTCCAGGCCAAGCACTTTGGTGACCGGCCAATACCTGCGCCGGCAGGGGACCTTCTCCCTCCTTTCGCCGGAGGACCGGGGCATCCTGGAAATCTCCCTCGCCCTCAAAAAGAGGGATTTGGCCGAAGGGGAGCTGGAACCGCTGTCGGAGAGGCTGTTCCTTTGGGCAGGGCTTTGATCCGAAAAGGGGCATGATCTATCCATGAAAAAACCGGGCTGGGGATGAAATCCCAGCCCGGTTTTTGCCATGAAAGGCGTTATTCTTCTATAAAGGTAAACCGCTGGATGGCTTTGCCGTCCCGCTCCACCAGTTCGTTCCACATGGAGGCGGGGCGAACCCATATGCCGCCCTCCCCGTACAGAGCTTGGTAGACTACATAGGGTTCCAGGGTCTCACTGTGGGTAGCGGTGTACAGCACCCGGTATTCCTTGCCTTTAAAGTGCCGGTACCGGCCGGGGCGTATGGTCTCTTCCAACGGGGGTTCCTCCTTTTCCTATCCGGTTATTTCAGCGGCCCAAAATTGTCAAGGGGCCAAAGGGTAAAGTGGGCCTGGCCGTAGACCTCTGCCGGGATATAGGGTTCTTCCCAGAACCGGGCATCCAACGAGCCGCTCCGGTTGTCCCCCAGGAAGAAATAGCTCCCCTCAGGCACTTCAAAGTGGCCGCTGACCCCTGAGTGACAGACCACATACTCTTCGTTGAGCAGCTCGCCGTCGATGTAGACCTGGCCGTCGTCGTCGATGTCCACCGTCTCCCCCGGCAGGCCGATGCAGCGCTTAATCAGCATCTTGTCCAGCTCGTCAGAAAGGCGATGATGTCCCCCGCTCCACCCGTTTTTCTGGGTTGTGGATGCGGGTTGCCACCAGCCAGCTTTTTTCGTCGATGGTGGGGATCATCGAGCCGGTGGGCACCCGGATGAGGAACGCCACATTTTGACAAAGAACAGGACAACGATGATCTCCAGCACCACCGGGATGACCCATTCCTTCATATTTTTCGGAACTTTGCTGATTGTCCATACTGCGCCTCCAAGGCCGTCAAAATTCTCCCCTATACGGGCACGGGGAAGGGCTTTGGCCAATCCCCGGGATGAACGAGGGCAAACCGGGGCTTAGTCCAGCTTGAGGACCGCCATAAACGCCTCCTGGGGCACTTCCACCGAGCCAGCTGGCGCATCCGTTTTTGCCTTCCTTTTGTTTTTCCAACAGTTTCTTTTTCCGGGTGATGTCGCCGCCATAGCATTTGGCAAGGACGTCCTTGCGCATGGCCTTGACCGTCTCCCCGGGCGATGACCTTGCCGCCGATGGACGCCTGGATGGGCACCTCGAACAGCTGGCGGGGTATCTTCTCCTTCAGCTTCTCCGCCATTTTCCGGGCCCGGCTGTAAGCTTTGTCCGCGTGGACGATGAAGGAGAGGGCGTCCACCACCTCGTTGAGGGAGGATGTCCAGCTTGACCAGCTTGGAGGCTGGTAGCCCGCCAATTCGTAGTCGAAGGAGGCGTAACCCTTGGTCCGGGATTTGAGTGCGTCGAAGAAATCGTAGACAATCTCATTGAGGGCAGCTCATGGTGGAGCTCTACCTACCCGGTCGGTGTCCAGGTATTTGGTGTCGAGTAGACGCCCGCCGCCTGGCACAATTCCATAATGCCCGATATACTGGCTGGGGTAAAGATGCTGGCCTTGACCATCGGCTCCTCCGCCGAGGCGGTGAGGGGCTGGGTCGGGGGTAGTTGGTGGGGTTGTCGATCTCCACCCGTCTCCCCGTTGGTCAGATGGATCTTATACACCACGCTTGGGGCGGTGGTGATCAAGTCCAAGTTGTATTCCCGCTCCAGCCGTTCCTGGATGATCTCCATGTGAAGCAAGCCCAAAAGCCGCAGCGGAAACCAAAGCCCAGGGCAACCGGAGTCTCCGGTTCATAGCTGAGGGAGGCATCGTTGAGCTGCAATTTTTCCAGGGCGTCCGCTCCTTTTATCAGGGGGTATTTGGCGCCATCCACCGGGTAGATGCCGGAAAACACCATGGGGTTGACATTGCGGTAACCCGGCAGGGCCTCCTAGGGCAGGGTTGTCCCGCATCGGTGACAGTGTCGCCCACGGCGGTATCCTGCACCGTTTTGATGCTGGCGGCGATATAGCCTACCTGGCCGGCGTAAACCTCCTTGGCGGGGCGCAGGCTGGTTGGGGTCAGGTACCCGGTCTCCACCACGGTGAACTCTGCGCCGGTGGACATCATGCGGATGCGCATGCCGGGCGGATGACCCCATCCATCACCCGGACATGACGATGACCTTTGTAACTGTCATAATACGGAGTCGAAGATGATAGGGGCTTTGAGGGGGCGTCCTCCTCCCCTTTGGGGGCGGGATGTCGGCGACCACCCGCTCCAGCACCTCTTCGATGTTGATGCCATTTTTAGCGGAGATCAGGGGCGCATCAAGGCGGGGATGCCGATGACATCCACCTCAATTTCCTGGGCCACCCGCTCCGGGTCGGCAGAGGGCAGGTCGATTTTGTTGATGACCGGGACGATCTCCAAATCATGCTCCACGGCCAGGTAGGTGTTGGCCAGCGTCTGGGCCTCAATTCCCTGGGAGGCGTCCACCACCAGGACCACCGGCCCCCTCGCAGGCGGCCAGCGACCAGGGAGACCTCATAGTTGAAGTCCACATGGCCGGGGGTGTCGATCAGGTTCAGGTCATACTCCTTGCCGCCATCCTTAGCGGTGTAGAGCATCTTGACCGCACGGGCCTTGATGGTGATGCCCGCTCCCGCACGATGTCCATCTTGTCCAGGGCTGTTCCTCCATGTCCCGCTGGGCCACGGTGGAGGTGCACTCCAAAAGCCGGTCGGCCAAAGTGCTTTTGCCGTGGTCGATGTGGGCAATGATACAAAGTTACGGATATTTTCACGTCTGTTGGACATTGTTGTTACTCCACTTTCTATTCTGCAGATGTTATGTAGATCCGGGGAACCCCTTCCGTTATCCCCATCATCTGCCTGCGTAGGATGTTTCCCGACGCCTGCAATGCAATCATTGTAGCACATATTCCC
>SCPN01000770.1_pt1 | contig 12620 bp, 15 predicted proteins | sample 6106831 | NCBI WGS metagenome assembly SCPN01 (sample SAMN10720447, study PRJNA508395) | human gut metagenome | isolation source: Participant 1, 0 month
GGCGGCTTAAAAGAAGCCATTGATTAGTGTTCCGGAATCGCACAAAACGGATGGGCATATTTTAACAGCACATTTTAATTGTGATCCAGGGAGAGAGTACCGCGAGATGATGAAAACAAAGCTGGAAACCGGACGATTGGATAAGCGTCAATGCTATCACATCATTCAATCGTTCAAGCCTGGTGAAATCACACCTGAACTTGCTTTAGAAATTGCTAAAGCATTTGCGCAGGAACACTTGGACGGCTTTGAGGTTGTGATTGGGACCCATGTAGACCGGCATCATATCCATTCACATATCGTATTTAATTCGGTGAATGCAGATACCGGCGAAAAGTATCACAGTACGCAGCAAAGCTACTACCAGCAGATTCGTGCCATTTCAGACCGGCTCTGCCGGGAGCATGGATTGTCCGTCATCGTGCAGGGCGCGCCTGCCAGGTCGGTCAGCTACATTGAGTGGCTGCGCCAGTCCAGGGGGCAGCCCACCTTCCGCTCCCTGCTGGAGGCAGATCTGCGGGATGCCATCCGGGACGCCAACGACCTCGGCCACTTCTTCCTGCTCATGGAGCATAAGGGGTATGAGATCCATCATGGCGGCAGGCTCGGTTTCCGCCTGCGTGGACAGGAGCGATTTCAGTACCCCGGCAGGCGAGATCCGCTGTTCACAGAGGACGGAATCCGTGCTGCCATCCAGGGCAACCTGGAACAGATCGAAGCGGGACTGCGGCCTGTCTTGCCTGCGCGGCCGGCATATCAGCCGTACCGGAAGCATCCCAGATACAGCGGTTTTCTTGCCCTCTATGTCCATTATCTCTATCTGCTGGGCAAAATCGAAAAGCGGCAGTATCCGCCCCGCATGACACCGCATCTGCGGCAGGCGGTCATGTGCTTTGAACGGTATCAGGCACAGTTCGCGTTCCTGCGGGAAAATGACATCACAACGCCTGCTGACATGGCGGCATTCGAACATCGCACAGAGGAAACGCTGGGCAGATTGACAAAGCAGCGGACCCTCCTCAATGTGCGGAAGAAGAAACGCCAGCCGCTCTATGCGGCGCTGGCAGATGCGGAGGCGCTGGAACCCAGCAGGGCGTTATACGAGGAAGGGCTCACCGGCATGGAGCAGGAGTTTGAGCAGTACATGAAAGCCGTGAAGCTGCTGGAGGACAGCGGCGTTCCACAGGAGGTGCTGAAGAAAGAAAAGGCAGAAGTGTATGAGCAGCTCTCAGAGGTAAATCGGGAGATCCGGGCAGAGCGGGAAAAGCTGAAGCTCTGCCGGGAGATCTGCCGGCAGACGCCTGTAATGGAGCAGGACATCCAGAAAACAGAAGAACACCAGAAGGAGGTGCGGGAACATGAACATCGGAGGCGGTGAAGCGGCGGACCAGCTGGTACGCATGATGCTCTCCGGCAGCGAGGTCGCTGTCCGGCTGAGCGGCTCCGCCATTAAAAATGTACTGGCGCTCACCATGGCGCTGGCGAAAAAACACAAGACCATTTCCGGCAAAGTCAATCTGGCAAAGATGCTGAAGGAGACCCGCGATGTGCGGCGGTTCGCCATGTCTCCGGAGCAGTATCAGCAATTCAGGCAGCGGGCAGGAAAACAGAAGATCCTGTTCTCTGCCATCCGTGATTCGGATAACAAGGGAAAAGTCGTGGATGTGATCATGCCGGTAACGGAGATCGACCGCGCCAATATGATCTTTGAGCGCATCCGATATACCGGGCAGCCGGAACAGGCGCGGCAGGATGCCCCCTCTAAGGAGCAGGAAGCCCGTGTGGGACAGGAGGCGCCGCAGCACGAACAGCAACGCCCCCAGCAGGGGGAAACACCTGTAACGCCGCCTGTGGGCAAGCGGCAGGAGGTGGCGCCAAAAAAAGAATCTCGGTCGGGAACAGACTTGCCAGATACCAAAGGCAGATCGACCTCATCCAGCGGCAGGGAAACGGCTGCCGGGACGATGACGAGTGAGCGGCCTTCGGTTCTGGAACGGCTGAAAGGCTATCAGGCGCAGCTGGATACCCGGCAGAAGTCTGCCCCGGCCAAGGAAAAGGTCCGTCAAAAAGTACGACCGGACAGGACAAAGTAAGAAAGCCGTTTCGTCAGCAAGGCCGGCAGAGTGGAATACTCTGCCGGCCTCGTATTTTTTTATGCAGGAGGTGATGCGGCTGAAAAAGACATCCCAAACAACGGATCTGGTACTTGCGTTGTTCCTCTATATCCCTGTGATATGGGCGGCGCTGCTGATCGCCCAGTCCCTTGGCGGCGGTCTGCCGGAGCTGCTATCAAACTTAACTGCCGCGCTGGAACGGCCTTTCCAGATCCAGTGGACAGACAAGAGCCTGTTGTCCATTCTCGTCTGCACCGGCGCATATCTCATGGGGTGTCTCTATGCTTCCGGACAGGGCAGGACACGGGACGGAGAGGAACACGGCTCCGCCGCATGGGGTTCTCCCCGGCAGCTCAACGCGCAGTTCCGGCAGAAGCAGAACAAGATCCTCACCCGCCATGTGCGGCTGGGGCTGGATACCCACAAGCACCGGCGCTCACTGAATGTGCTGGTCATTGGCGGCAGCGGCGCTGCTAAGACGCGCGGCTATGTCAAGCCCAACATTCTGGAAGCAAACAGCAACTATGTGATCACGGACCCGAAGATGGAGGTGCTGACCGCCACCGGAGGGTATCTGAAACGGCAGGGATACGACATCCGAGTGCTGAATCTGGTAGATCTGTCGCAGTCGGACGGCTATAACCCGTTCCGCTACCTGCGGGATGAAAAAGACGCGCTGAAGCTGGTCAACACGCTGATCCAGGCAACGACGCCCAAGGGCAGTCATGAGTCCGATCCGTTCTGGTCGAAGTCCGAGACAGCACTGCTGCAGGCCATCATCCTCATGCTGTTCCAGGAAGCGCCGGAATATGAGCAGAATTTTTCAATGGTGCTGCGTGTGCTGGAATATGCCGAAGTGAAGGAGGACGATGACGAGTATGTCTCCCCGCTGGATCTGCTGTTCCGGGCAATGGAGTATGAGAACCCGGAAAGTGTTGCCCTGCGGCAATATAAGGTTTTCAAGCAGGCGGCGGGCAAGACGGCAAAATCGATTCTGGTGTCTGCCGCTGTGCGGCTGGCACCCTTCAATCTGCCGCAGATCAAAGCCGTCACCGACCATGATGACATGGATCTCTACACGCTGGGAGAGCGAAAGTGCGCTCTGTACGCCGTCATCCCGGATAATGATACGACCTTTACTTTTTTAGTGAGTCTTCTGTACTCCCAGATTTTCCAGACCCTTTACTACTGCGCAGACCAGATCCATCACGGAGCCTTGCCCTGCCACGTGCATTTCATCTTGGATGAAGCGCCATCGGTCAATCTGCCGGGGCTGCCGCGGGAGCTTGCGACCATGCGCTCACGCAACATCTCCTGCAGCACCATCATCCAGAACATGGCGCAGATCAAGGAGCTGTATAAGGACTCATGGGAAACCATCCCCGGCAACTCGGACACGCTGCTCTATCTCGGCGGTAACGAGGCAAGCACCCACAAGTACATTTCCGAGGCGTTGGGCAAGTCCACCATCGACACCAAGACCCACGGGCAGACCAAAGGGCGGTCCGGGTCTTACTCCACCAACTTCCAGATCAGTGGGCGGGAACTGCTGACGCCGGACGAGGTACGGATGCTGGATAACCGGTATTGTATTCTGTTCATCCGCGGCACACGGCCGGTGATGGACGAAAAGTATGAGCTCATGGAGCATCCCGCCATCCGCTATACGATGGATGGCGGCGGACCGCCCTACATCCACCACGGGATGGCGGAGCCTCCTATTACGGGAGAGCCGCTGTTCCAGATTGATTTTGACAATGAAAAGGAGAATGCTGCAGCATGAAACATGATTTGAACAACAAAAATTTCGAGAGAAAGGCAAAGCGCGTCTATTCCGTTTTTGCCTGCGTTACTCTGCTTCTGGTCGCCACCGCAGTGCCTGCGCTGGCGGCAGATGACCCGCTGACGGTGGTCAACAACCTGTCTGATTTCATTTTCTCGCTGATCCGCGCCATTGGCCTCATCCTGCTGGGCTTCGGTATTTTGCAGGTGGGCCTGTCTCTCTCAAGAGCCATGACCCTCCCAGCGCGCCAACGGTATGCTGACGGTGGCAGGCGGCATCGTCATTACCTTTACTAAGGAGATCCTCTCCTCATCACCGGCTGAAAAGGCGGTGAACGGCATGATACCGTTCACCCTGTTCTTCCCGTAGGAGGTGATTTTGAATGGGAAGTGGAAACTGGATCGTAGACAATTTGAACTCTGCGCTGGAAATGTGGAACGGCAGGCTGGCAGAGATCTGGCAGCTCATCAGCACCTCGCCGGAGTCCTTCAAGGGCGGCGGTGTCTGGAATGTCATCGTGAACATCAACGATGGATTAAAAGCTGTGGGGTATGCGCTGTTGGTGCTGTTTTTCGTAATGGGCGTGGTCAAGACCTGCGGTAGCTTCACCGAGATGAAGAAGCCGGAAGTGGCCTTCAAGTGCTTCATCCGCTTTGTGCTGGCGCAGGCGGCAGTGACCTGGGGCATGGAACTGATGACAGGGGCCTTCCGGGTAGCCCAGGGTATGGTGACAACGATCATCGACTCGTCCGGCCTGACGGCCATGTCAGCCTCGGCGCTGCCGGATGAGATGACGAGTATCATCGAGGATGTGGGCTTTATCGATTCTATCCCCTTATGGGCGGTGACGCTGTTGGGTTCCCTTTTTATCTGGGTTCTGTCCCTCGTGATGATCCTGACGGTGTATAGCCGTTTTTTTAAGCTCTATATCGCGACGGCTATCGCGCCTGTGCCCTTGGCCAGCTTTGCGGGCCAGCCCTCCAGCAGTATTGGCATAGCCTTTTTGAAAAGTTATGCCGCCATCTGTCTGGAGGGCTGTGTCATCGTATTGGCTTGTGTGATCTTCTCTGCCTTTGCCTCGTCCCCGCCCGCCATCGCGGACGATACGCTGGCGGCAGCCACCATCGTGTGGAACTATGTAGGCGAACTGATCTTCAATATGCTGGTGCTGGTGGGCGCGATCAAGATGAGCGACCGCATCATCCGGGAGCTGATGGGCCTTGGCTGATTCAGCGCCACAGACCCTCTGTGCTGACGGTGTCTTCGCCGTTCTCCCGTGCTTTGCGAACGCGGTAGGAGAAATACTCCATAGCGGCAGCGTCATCCCGTGCCTGCATAACAAGATCGCAGACAAAGCGGATCAGCGAAAGCAGCCAGGACAGCACCACCAGCCCTACAAGAGCGAACAGGATGCGGTCTGCCAGCACGGTATGGGCGCGATACCAACCGTGGAACACCGTCAGCATGGACACGGTGTACAGCAGCGGGATGGTCATCCGCGTCAGCGCGGCCAGCCGGGAGAGAAGCGCCAGGACGCCAAGCCCGGCGATCATCAGAAAAGCGATCATGTGTCACGACCTCCTTCATCGGGTTTGTGGCATAGTACCATGACTGCACAGACAAAGCAAGAATCTGTTCAGCAAAACTCAGAAAAAACTCGGAGGTGATCCATTGGAGGTCCGCATCAACAAAGAAGTACGAAATTACCAGGAGAGTCTATTCTTCGGGCTGTCCCTGCGGCAGTTGCTGTTCGCACTGCTGGCGGTCGCCGTGGCAGTGGGCGTATATTTCGGCCTGCGCCCTGTGCTGGGGAATGGGGAGATCGGCTGGGTCTGCGTGCTTGCAGCCTTTCCCTTTGCCCTGGGCGGCTTTTTTCAGTATAACGGCATGACGCTGGAACGCTTTCTGCTCGCGTATATCCGCTCGGAATTCTTGTTTCCCCGCAGGCTCGTGTTCAAATCGGACAACATATACGCCAAAGCTCTGGAAAATTCAACGATAAAGGAGGCTCTCAAACTTGATTAAAACTCTGCGAAATACACTGAAGCAGGACAAAGAAAGATTTACGGTTCCGAGATCTGTACAGGACATCATCCCCATCCGCCGCATCTGGCCGGATGGGGTCTTTCAATTTGGCAGCAAGTATTCTAAAACACTGCGTTTTAGCGACATCAACTACGCCATCGCCTCGAAAGAGGATAAGACAGCCATGTTTCTCAGCTATTCCGAGCTGCTGAACGCACTGGACACCGGCTCCACCACGAAGATCACCATCAACAATAAGCGCCTGGACCGGCGCAATTTTGAGCAGGAGATCCTCATCCCGCCCAAGGGAGATGATCTGGACGGCGGACGCAAGGAATACAACGCCATGCTGCTGGATAAGGTTACCGATTCATCCAACAGCGTGGTGCAGGAGCGCTACATCACCCTGTCCGTCCACAAGAAAAATGTGGAGGAAGCCCGCGCGTTTTTTGACCGCACGGTCCATGACGCCTCTTCCCGTCTGAACCACATGGACTCCCACTGCGAGGAACTGGACGCGGCAGACCGCCTCCACATCCTGCATGATTTCTACCGTGTGGGTGAGGAAAGCGAGTTCCGCTTTGACCTCCGGGAGAACATGAAGAACGGGCGCTCCTTCAAGGACGCCATCTGCCCGGACAGCATGGAATTCAAAAAGGATCATTTTATCATGGGCGGTAAATATGGCCGGGTGCTTTTTTTGAAGGAGTATGCCAGCTACATCAAGGATTCCATGATCAATGAGCTTACCAGCCTGAACCGCAGTCTCATGCTGTCTATCGACATCATCCCTGTCCCTACCGATGAAGCGGTGCGGGAGATGCAGAATCGCCTGCTGGGTGTGGAGACCAATGTGACCAACTGGCAGCGCCGGCAGAACGCCAACAATAACTTTTCTGCCGTTGTACCTTACGATTTGGAGCAGCAGCGCAAGGAGACCCGTGAGATGCTGGACGATCTCACCACCCGCGACCAGCGGATGATGTTTGCCGTGGTGACGCTGGTGCATCTGGCAGACAGCAAGGAAGAGCTGGACAGTGATACGGAAACGCTCCAGTCCATTGCCCGCAAGCACCTCTGCCAACTCACGACCCTGAACTGGCAGCAGGCGGACGGGCTGGTGACGGCGCTGCCGCTGGGCCTGCGCCGCATCGATGCCCTGCGCACACTGACCACGGAAGCGCTGGCTGTTCTCATGCCCTTTAAGGCCCAGGAGATCTGGGACCGGGGCGGCGTGTACTACGGGCAGAACGCCATCAGCAAAAATCTCATCGTAGCAGACCGGAAACAGCTGCTCAACGGCAACGCCTTCATTCTGGTGTGTTTCCGGTTCCGGCAAATCCTTCAGTGCCAAGAAAGAAATGACATCGCTGGCTCTGTCCACAAATGATGACATTATCATCATTGACCCGGAAGCCGAGTACCGCCCGCTGGTAGAAGGACTGGGCGGTCAGGTCATCAACATCTCCGCCACATCTCCCAACCATATCAACGCCATGGATATGGAGCAGGGCTATGGGGACGGAGAGAACCCCGTGGTGCTGAAATCCGAGTTCCTGCTCTCCCTCTGTGAACAGCTCATCGGGGCAGGCAAGCTGTCTGCCAAGGAAAAATCCGTCATCGACCGCTGCACCGCGCAGGTGTACCGGGACTATATCCGCAGCGGCTATCACGGCGCGGTCCCCACCTTGCAGGACTTCCACGCCGAGCTGCTCCGCCAGCCGGAAAAGGAAGCACAGGATGTGGCGCTGGCCATTGAGCTGTTTACAGACGGCAGTCTCAACACCTTTGCCAAGCCCACCAATGTGGACACCAATGCCCGCATCCTCTGTTACGATATCCGGGATCTGGGCAAGCAACTCCTGCCAGTGGGGATGCTGGTGGTACTGGACAGCATCTTCAACCGCATCATCCGTAATCGCGGGCTGAAGCGCAACACCTGGATCTATATCGACGAGATCTACCTGCTGTTCCAGCATGAGTACAGCGCCAACTTCCTGTTCACCCTGTGGAAACGAATGCGAAAATACCAGGCTTGCGGCACGGGGATCAGTCAGAATATCGAAGACCTGCTGCAGTCCCACACGGCCCGCACCATGCTGGCAAACAGTGAATTCCTCATCATGCTGAATCAGGCGGCTACAGACCGGGAGGAACTGGCGCGCCTGCTGAACATCTCGGATAATCAGCTCTCCTACATCACCAATGTGGACTCCGGGCGTGGGCTCATCAAGTGCGGCAGCGCCATCGTGCCTTTCGTGGATCATTTCCCCAAGAACAAGCTCTACCGCTTAATGACCACAAAACCCTCGGACTTGGCTGCATAATAGCCCATGGAGAAAATTAAAGAAAAACCCACGCTGGGTGAGCGTGTCAAAGAGAAAGCTGTATCCGCGCCAAAGGAACTTTTGCGCAAGGGGCTGGATGACGGCTCGGAGCGTCTGCGGACTCAGCTCCGGGATACCGCCCAGCAGGGGCGGCGGGATGAATATGGCGGCGACGCCATCGAGGACACCGCCGCCAGCGGCCTGCACCGCGCCGAAAAGGAACTGCTGAAGCAGCGCAAGAAGAAAAACACGGAGCAGAGCGCGTCACCCCAGGGTGACGCCTCTGCCCCCAGCTCCAACAGCGACGTGCCGCCTGTCATCCGCACCAGAGAGACTGACGCGGCGAGGGCAAGAGCGCCCTCACCGCCAGTGCGAGAGCAGGCATGGCAGGCGGCTATGAAGCAGGCAGTCAAGACGAAGAATGCCTATATCAGTACACAGTGGAAAACGGTCATGACGGCAGCATCGGAGCCGCAGCGGCAGGGTCAGCAGGCGTTCATTCAAGAGCAAGGGTGCAAAGCGTCCCGCCAGCAGGCGCAGCGCAGGCGGGCAGAGCGGCGGTTCCAGCGCCAAGATGATCTGCGTGGTGATTCGCTGTGTTCGGAAGGTTTCGAGCCAACCAGCACGGGCAGAATCAAAGAGCGCGGCGGCATCCAGCCGCCGAAGAAGCGCCAGTTCCCCGAACCGAAAACACCGAATCACGCTGCGGGGATCGTGCCAAAAGCGCGTGAGGGCAGCAAATCTGCTGTGCTGTCCTCTGAACAGGCCGTGCGCTCCTCCACCGCCCATGCGGCTACGGTTGGGAATTATGTTGCCAGAGAAGCAGCCATGCAGATGGCCCTGCGGCAACAGACGACAAAAACGGCAGAAACCGCGGTGCAGAAAACCGCACAGGCGGCGGGCCGTGCGCTGCGCGCTATCATTGCCGCTGCCCAGAGCTTACTTGCAGCAATAGCGGCTGGTGGGAGCACAGTTGTAGCCATGGTGCTGGTGATTTGTCTGATTGGACTTCTGATCGTGTCGCCTTTTGGGATATTTTTCTCCGGAGAGGACAGCGGTACCGGCTACACCATGCCGGAAGCTGTCAGCGTATTGAACGGCGAGTTCGCCGCTCGGATCGAGCAGATCAAGGCAGAGAACCCCTACGATGAACTGGACATGGACAACGCTGGCAGCGCCGCCATGATCTCCAACTGGCGGGATGTGCTGGCTGTTTATGCTGTGCGGACCACCACGGACAACGCTTCGCCGGATGAGGTCGCTACGCTGACCGAAGAAAAAATGGAGATACTTCGTGAAATCTTCTGGGACATGAACACCATTACTTATTGGACGGAAATAGTACCAGGCGGCAAAGATGAAGCGGATACGGTCATTTTGCATATCACCGTCACAATAAAAACGCATCTGCAAATGGCGGATGAGCACCAATTCAACACGGAACAGCGCAGATTGTTAGAGGAACTCATGCAGCCGAAATATCAGGAACTGTTCATGGTTTTGACGGGAAGTTATCAGGACATTGAACTGAGTCCCGACGAGGTGACAAAGATCATAGAAAATCTCCCCGCCGATCTCAGCGAGAATCGCAAGCAAGTAGTTCTGACGGCGTATCAACTCTTGGGCAAAGTCCATTATTTCTGGGGAGGAAAGTCATTGATTATTGGCTGGGACAGCCGCTGGGGAATGCCGATGAAAGTTACAGCCGAGGGCAGTTCCACCACTGGCACCGTGCGGCCCTTCGGACTGGATTGTTCGGGAATGGTGGATTGGGTATTCTACAACCAGAGCGGCGGACAATACGTCATTGGGCATGGCGGCGGGGCCACCGCACAGCACAGCTACTGTACGCCTATTGCTTGGAGTGACGCCCAGCCGGGAGACCTTGCCTTTTATCCGGGTGACAGCCATGTCGGCATTGTCTGCGGCTTTGACAGCAGCGGTAATATCATGGTCATCCACTGTGCCAGCGGCGCGAATAATGTGGTGGTGACGGGGAAAAGCGGCTTCACCTCGATTGGCAGGCCCGAGTATTTTGCGGATTGAGAAATGTGTGCATGGAGATGTGTTCATAGTTGATTGCTATCATGCTCCATGATATACAGAGAAAGGCAGGGAGCCTCAATAGAGGCTCCCTGCCGCTTGGGTTCTTACTTGCCCTGATAGGCTCTGAAAAGGAAAGTAACGATTTGTGCGCGGGTGCAGCTATTGTCCGGCCCGAACAGGCCATCACCAATGCCGTTTGTGACGCCGTTCTCCACCGCCCATGCCACAGCGTTTGCATAGTAGCTATCGGTAAGAACATCGCTGAACTCTGCCTTGCTATCGACCAGCTTGCCAATGGCACGGAACAGGAAAGTCACGCTCTGGGCACGGGTGCAGGTGGCGTCAGGACTGAATTTGCCATCGCCCGTTCCTGTGGTGATACCGTTCTCCACCGCCCACGCAACTGCCTTAGCATAATAGCTGTCCGCAGAAACATCAGAGAAGCTGCTCATGCTCTTGGGTTCGGGAGAACCGGCAGCACGCCACAGGAAGGTGACGATCTGTGCGCGGGTGCAGGGCTGGTTCGGCCCAAAGAGGCCGTTGCCGATACCGCCGGTGATGCCGTTCTTCGCCGCCCACAAAACCGCGTCAGCATAATAGCTGTTGGCGGAACATCCATCCAAAGATAGTCAGCCGCGGTTTTCTCCGGCGCAAAGGTCGCACTTACCGCGACCTTGCCGGCAGGCATTTTGAAAGTGTACTTGCCGTTGCCCTTGTCGGTCAACTTCAATTCATTGCCGTTCTTGTCGGTAACGGTGAGGTCATCCAGTTTGAAACCATCGTCCGGCTTGACGGTGATTGTCACGGTATCACCACGCTCGGCGTAGCGGCGGTTTGCTGTCACTGTGCCGTTCCGGATGTCCTCGCCCACCTCGATGGCGTAAGTCGGGTCGCTATCGTCGCCACCGGAGCTCCGATAAGTCATTGTAATGGTCTGCGTATGAGTTGCTGTATCAGCCGTAATCGTAATATTGGAATTGAAAACCTCGCAATTATCTGCATTGACTTCGACAGCATAAGTACCCGCTTCCAAATCAACAGGGGTTGTTACTACCTGACCGTCCACTTTGATGATTACATTTGTCAGTCCAGCAGGTGTTATAACAAAAGAAACTGTATACTTAGGTGCAGGCAAAAGGGGCGTTCCATTAGAATTAAATCGATAATTGCCACCAGCAGCAGTGATTTCATTAAAGAAATCTTCCGTTTTCATAAAGTCAAGGGTCTTTTTTGTTCCAGCATCCTGATACTTAAAGCAAGCCAGGTTTTCAGTTCCCACGCGGAATAATTGTTTTCAAAGAAAGGGTGTATCCAGAAGAAACATCGCCTGCAATTACCACCTAAACGCTTATAGGTGTAGTGGCAGTATATTGAGGATAAATCCATTTCACCAGCTGAAATAACAATGTCCGATTTCTGTACCTGCACCAACTGTCCCTGCAATGCCGCCGAAATCCGTAGTGCCTTTGCCAAGAGGAACGATTTTCCCGGTGGAATAACAATTGATAATCTTTGAGCTGTCAATCATCTGCCCAACAATTCCGCCGGTATGGGGTGTCCAAGAAGTCATATTGCCCGTATTGGCGCAATACTGTACGACACTGTTTTCAGCAAGACCTGCGATACCGCCCATCCAAAACAGGGAGGTGTCCTTCATTACTGAAAAATCCCCCTTGTTTTGGCAGTATTCAATCGTGCTATTTATCGCATATCCGCACATACACAGTGCCATTGATGTCGGCTCTCTCAGTATCCGTGAACGATACATCTGAAACGCAATCAAAAATTTTACTGTCTGCTGCAACGCCCGCTACCGTTCCAAAATGACATACCCATTTGGACGCATCAGCTTGCCTTGAATTGTCAAACCGGAGATTTCAGCGCCGTAAACCTCACTGGAAAAAAATCCGAAGACGGATACTCTGACTTTCCATAGTTTTCGGAAAAATCCAAATTGGAAATCGTATGCCCGTTTCCATAAAATTTGCCGCTGAAGTAATGTTGCAGAGTTCCATCAGCAGCAAATACGCTACCAATCGGTTTCCACGCAACGTTCGTTAAATCCAAATCTGCATCAAGAGATACAACCGCATCTGTTTTATCGTCATATTCGCCATTGTCTACAGCTTTTGCCAAATTGCAAAACTCATCTGTTATGGTGGGATTTTGCTGCTGTCCGTAGCCCCAACACTGCCGTGGGCAGCAGCGTAAAGCACAGCGCCAGAATAAGAAGCAGACTTCCGATGCGTTTTTTCATGGTGTATCCTCCTTTGTATGATGGTCAAAATTTTGTTCATGTCCGCCTGACCACAGCGGGCAAAGTCC
>SCPN01000832.1_pt1 | contig 12521 bp, 15 predicted proteins | sample 6106831 | NCBI WGS metagenome assembly SCPN01 (sample SAMN10720447, study PRJNA508395) | human gut metagenome | isolation source: Participant 1, 0 month
GGCCATGGAGAATCCGGAAAAATACCGGGGTCTTCGTGTGAGAATGGGCGGATGGTCCGCATATTACACGCTGTTAAGTAAAGAATCACAGAAGATACATTTAAAACGAGTAGAGCATGGTTTGGTTTAAACTCAGAAAAGGAGAGAGAGTATGATGAATGAAAAAATATCAGGAAATACGTATACACTGCATAATCAGGTGGAGATCCCCTGTGTAGGCTTTGGCACCTGGCAGGTACCGGATGGAGAGACGGCGGCTAATGCTGTGATGCATGCCATTGAGGCAGGCTATACCCATATTGATACAGCTATAGTATATCACAATGAAATCGGAGTCGGTGCAGGAATCCGGATGTCGGGAGCAGCGCGTGAAAAGCTGTTTGTTACAAGCAAGCTCTGGAATGATGTCCGGGGATATGATGAGACTTTGAAGGAATTTGGAAACTCTTTAAAAAGGCTGAATATGGATTATCTGGATCTGTTCCTGATTCATTGGCCTCGTCCCATTGCCTTCCGGGACAATTATGAGGAGGCAAACAGGGAGACATGGAGAGCCTTTGAGCATCTGTTAAACGAAGGATATGTGCGGGCAATCGGTGTCAGCAATTTCCTTCCGAAACATTTAAAAGCATTGTTAAAGAGCGCAAAGGTCGTTCCGATGATCGATCAGATTGAATTTCACCCTGGCTGGATGCAGCCTGAGACAGTATCATTTTGTGAAGAACATGGGATTTTAGTGGAGGCCTGGAGTCCTTTGGGCTCTGGAAAACTGCTGTCTGATCCGGCTCTTGTGGCTCTTGCCGAAAAGTATAACCGGTCAGCTGCACAGATCTGTCTGCGCTGGTGTCTTCAGAAAGGGAAATTGCCGCTTCCAAAATCGACAACACCTGCCCGCATCGAAGAAAATCTGCGTCTGTTTGATTTTCAGATATCAAAGGAAGACTCCGATTTGATTGATGGTCTGGCCTGTGTGGGCCGTACGGGATCGGATCCGGATAATGCAAGATTTTAAAGTGATTTGTAACTGTTCAGTACCCCCAAGTTTGACACTTGTGAATCCAAAAAGTCGCTCTAAAGCCTTTATTTATCAGGCTGGAGCGACTTTTCAATTTCGTAGCGATATGTGCTATATTTTATCATGTGGCAGTTGGTTTGATTTCTTTGGTGCTTTTTATGATGTAATGCATCTGTCAGATCAGTTCTTTTATAAGAGGGTGTATAGCCAAGGTTTCCTGGCAATAACGTCACTCTGCATTGGAACGGAGAGCTGCAAGCAAGGATTCACATGTATATCCCCCGTCTAGTTTCTTCTCTAACTAATCGGTAAAGCTTAAAGACTGAGATAGCATGTCAAAAAGTGAGCTTTGATCCGATCATCACGCTGAACATAAACAGACCGTGCTTTAAATTCCGTTTTCATGATTCGAAAGTTTTCTTCGATTTCCCAACGCTGTTGATTAATTCGGATGATTTCCTTTACATTACAATCCAAATTGGTTATCACTGCATAGAAAACATCATATCTGGATTCATTGTCTATTTTATCCTGGTCAAGACGGTAGATGCATTTTTCGGCAATTTCACCATTATAAAAAATAACAAAAAATAAGCCCCAAACAGGCTATTTGTAAGGTTTTAGTAAGGTGATAAAAATAAGGCTAAACACCGTCATTTTACATAAAAATAATTATTAAATTTAGTTATTAAATAGTATTTACAAACAAAAGTATAAAATATATAATGTAGATATCAGTTATACAGTTATATCTATTCGGAATATCCAGAGTAAGAAAGGAATATTGAACTGCCAGATTCTCTCCATTCAGACGGAAGGACACTTTGAAGGCATCAAGGAAAACGAAAATTTCCGGCGTTTCAACTATCGTTCGGCAAAAAAGTGTATAAGGAGTTTATTCTGTACGCAATCGGACGAAATATCAATAAATACTATCGTTTTCTGCACGGAGAACTCCGAAAATACGAAGAAAATAAAGGACCAGAAGACAGTTTAGAGAGAAAAACGGAGTGAAAAATCCACATAGGAAAATGAGGATAATTTTTGAACAAAATGAAAACGTTTCCAGATGCGCATTTGTGTGATGGGGAAAACATGAAGGATAAAAAAGCAGGATGCGTGTACGGTTATTTCCCGGTTAGCAATCCGTTTTTCTGGGAACAGGCATGTCGGCGTTGATTACATTTCCGAGAAGTATCTGTCTGGTAGATGTGGGAATATCGGTAGCCAGTTTAGAGAGAAAAACGGAGCGAAAAACCCACATAGGAAAAGACCAGGAGGGATAATTTTTGAACAAAATGAAAACGTTTCCAGATACGCATTTGTGTGATGGGGAAAACATGAAGGATAAAAAAGTAGGATACGTGTACGGTTATTTGTTAGCAATCAGTTTTTTGAGTACCGGTATGTCGGCGTTGATTACATTTCCGAGAAGTATCCGCCTGGTAGATGTGGGAATATCGGTAGCGTTTTATGGCTTTTTGCTTTCTTTGTCGAACGGGCTTACTGGTTGTCTGAATGTTCTCTTTGGCAGATTGATTGATAAACATGCATGCTTAGAGCAGATACTAAAAAGTATGCTTGTTTTATCCTTATTGGGCCATGGCGTTTTTGCATGTACTAAGAATTCTGGAATTTTAGCAATAATGTTTGTTGTAGAGGTGGCTGCGTACAAGATTTTCTCGACATTTATGTACCGTTTGATAGAACGTATTTCCGGAAGCCGGTATGGGTCAAGTCTTGGAATATATAAAATGGCAGGTTCTATTGCATGGATTATTTTTGCCGCGGCTTCTGGCTTTATTGTACAACAGTTTAACTTTCGATGTTTGGCTTTGCTTGTGGTTTTAATGGGATGCATGAAGCTGGTTCTATTTGTAAAATTATTTGAGTTTTATAAAAGGCATTCCCCGGAAGGTCATAAGGCACGGTCAAAGACGAAATTAAACATTACAGTTGGAATGATCAACCTATTTTTCTTATATATGCTGATGCAGCTTCAAAGTAACGGAGGATTTTCATATTTACAGATTTATTTATCCAGGGAACTTGGGTTAGATGAAATTATTTCCGGAATTATTATTTCTTCTTCTGGTTTCTTTGAAGTTTTTATATCGGTAGGGATTGGAAAATTATGTGATTTCAGTAAACGTATGACACATCAGGTTTTGGTTGTTGGATGTATCTTATCGGCAATTCGGTGGTTGCTGCTTGCAACGGCAGGATCCGTTCCCACATTAATTTTTACACAGTTCTTGCACGGCATAATGATTTGCACAATAAATATTACGTTTATGAGTTATTTAAGACAGATTGTACGTACGGAAGAACTTGGCACTATGCTAGGCTTCATGGGAGCAATAAGTAGTCTTGGAACAATTGTGGGAGCCGGTGCTTTTGGCTATTTTAGCGAATTGTATTCATTGAAAATGGCGTATTATGGTTTGGGTTTCTTTTCGCTAATAGGAGTTGGGATTTATTTGTTGGAAGAAAAATTCTTTTCAGCAATAAAAAAATAAAAACGGAGAGGGGGATGATATGATTCAGTTAGTAGGAAAGGTTTTGTCAAAAAAGGATGAAAAGGAAGTTACCAGTACGAATATACGCAAAATAAAAAGAAAAAGGAGAGTTTTTATGAAAAAGATGGTTAGAAGCATGGTGGCAGCATCTCTGGCCGGTGTTATGGCCGTTTCATTAGCGGGCTGCGGAGGCAATAAGCAGACTCCTTCTGAAACAACGGCGAAAGAGACGGAAGTAACAGGAGAGAAGACTTCTGAAACAACGGCGAAAGAGACGGAAGCAACAGGGGAGAAGATCACGCTTCGTTTTATGCACGACTGGCCTGAATATGAGACACAATTTAATCAGATTATTGAAGATTTTGAGCAATTAAATCCTGATATCGAAATTGAAACCACAGTTATTACCTGGGATGTCTTGACAAAGACCTTACAGACTGCATTTGCATCTGGAGATGCACCAGATGTTACTTGCTGTTGGTTAGATCGCTTGGGCGGTTTTAATGCTTTGGGAGCAGCGTATGATCTGACAGAAGCCATGGAAGCGGACGGGGCTGCCTGGAAGAATGAATTTATTCCTGCTTCCTTAGATCTTGGTACGGTTGGGGGAAAGATCTTAGGTGTACCATTCCGGTCAACTTGTACTGTCTTAGTATACAACAAAACGATGTTGGAAGAAAATGGATGGCAGGAGCCGAAAAATCAGACGGAATTAGTTGAATTAATGGATCAGGTTAAATCGAAGGGAATCATTCCTTTAATTGCTCCGGGAAATCCGCAAGGATTCCAGTTAACATCTTTAACCAAAACGTTGGCAGAGCCAGAGCTTTATAAGTCCGGGAAATTGACCTCTGAAGAGTATTTAAGCGGTCACTTGAGCGATGTTTCAGCAGAATATGAGATAGCAGGCAATAAGGTAAAAGAATGGATTGCAAAGGGATATATTGATAAAAATACACTGGCTCTGACGAAGGAAGAGGCTGCTACGCAGTTTTATACCGGAAAAGGTTTGATTTACTTTGCTAACAATAACGAGTTGACTGCTTTGGAGGAGAATGCTGCTGAGGCAGGTATCGAACTGGGATTTATGGCGTTCCCGCCGGAAGAGGGAGTTCCTACACTGTTGTATAACTTTGGTGTAGATGGCTGGATGGTATATTCTGGAACAAAATATCCGGAGCAGAGCATCCGTTTCTTGAAATATCTGAGCCAGCTGGATGTTCAGCGGAAGTTTGGTCAGGAAACGCTGTCTGTTATGGGTAACAAAGGGTGCGTATACGAGAATGAAAATCAGAATAAGTTTGTAGAGATTTTCTCGAATGCAGAAAGTTATCGAATTAAATTCGATTATTCACAGGGTTCTTTGATTACGGACGAAGCTATTGCTATTGCAGATTTTATTGCGGATGAAAATGCAACCGGCGCAGATCTCGGTAAAACGATTGCTGAATTAAAACAAGAAATGTATTGAAGAGAATGCAAAATAAATAGTACGGAAACCAACGAGTGGGGAGACATAGTGGAGGAACTTATGTCTCCCCGCATAAAATCAGAAAAAGGAAGGAGGAATCACTTTGAAAATCAATAAATTGGAGAGGAGAAAAAAGGTCATGGGGTACTTTTTTCTGATCCCATCGTTCTTTTTTCTGGCAGTATTTTTAATCTATCCAATGATAAAAGAGTATGGTTATGAGCTTTACGGACTGGAATGGATTTAATCCAGATTATCAGTGGGTGGGGCTAAAAAATTATGTAAATTTATTTACGGATACGCCGGCGTATTGGTCATCCATGAAAATCAACCTTATATTTGCAGTTGTTTCTACTGCGATTCAGACGGCTTTGGGATTTCTGCTGGCTTTTGCGGTGTATCATATGACAGAGGGTGGCAAAAGTTTTATAAGGTTGCCTTGTATATTCCTGTGATTTTACCTGCATCTGTTATTGCGGTTATGTGGAGATTTATGCTGTGCTGTCGCCAGATACAGGACTGGTAAATAATATTCTTCGTTTTATCGGCCTCGATTTTCTTTGTCATGCCTGGGTTGGGGAAAATGCAACGGCACTTGGCACTGTGATTGCTGTTAATACGTGGCAGTATGTTGGGTTTACGATGGTTTTGTATTATATTGCCATGCAGAATATTCCACTTGATGTGTTGGAATCTGCGGAAATTGATGGGGCCGGAAGATGGCAGAAGTTAAGGTATTTCTTCCTTCCATTGACGGCAGGGACTACAGAAACCAATGTGATTCTTTCCATTACGGGAGGAATGAAATCGTTTGCGCTGTTTTACATGTTGACGGGAGGCGGTCCCGGAACTGCAACCAGAGTCGTATCGATGCTTATTTATAATACTGCTTTTGTGGATTATAAATTCTATAAAGCGCTTACGATGTCTACCGTGCTGTTTGGAATTATCTTAATGTTGGTTTTGTTTGGAAGATGGCTTGTTTCAGGCGAAATAGAGTAGGAGGATGACATGAAAAAGAAAATAACATTAAGCTATGTATTATCACAGTTTGCGTTGCTGTTTCTTGCAGTGCTTGTTATCTATCCTCTGTTTTTTGTTTTGATGACTTCGGTTAAATCTAATTTTGATGTATTGACGAACCCATTTGCGATTCACTCATTCAAACCGCAGAATTACATAGAAGCATGGAAACTTGGTAAGATCGGCAAGTATTTTATGAATAGTGTTTTTATAACGGCAGTTACGCTATTTGTACAGATGGTGGTTATTGTTTTGGCTTCGTATTCCTTTGGTAAGCTGCAGCCCTGGGGACACAATATATTGCTGATCATGTATATGACGGGGCTTTTTGTAACATCAGAGATGATAACGGTTCCCAATTTTATGACAATGAAGGCGCTGGGACTGACAGGAAGCCGTTTATCGCTGCTGTTTCCTTATGTAACAAATGGAATTGCCCTGGCAACCTATATTATGACAAACTTTATTAGGGAGCTTCCCAGAGAATTGGATGAGGCGGCTACCATGGATGGCTGCTGTGGAATTTTTCAAAATTTGTGGTCCATAACACTTCCGCTTATGAAGCCGGTGTTGGCTACTGTTACGATCTTTAATTTTCAGGGCGTGTGGAGTGAGTTTTATTGGGCTTTGATTATGATAAAGAAGGAAGAGATAAAAACACTGCCGTTAGGCCTTATGAATTTTCAGTCTCAGTTTAACACGGACTATGGAATCTTGTGTGCAGGTTTAATGATTTCGATTATTCCGGTACTTCATTATACTTAAAGTGTTCTTCCCAATTTATTGGAGGTATTACAGCCGGAGCGGTGAAAGGATAACGAATATGAAATATTTTATCGAAGAAGGCAATGGAAAGAAAGTAATTATCCGTTTGGATTCTGGCGATATGCTTCTTGAAAGCATTGAGCAGGTAATAAAAGAAGCAGATATTAAAAATGGAGTGGTGGTTTCCGGAATTGGAACTCTTTCGGACACAAGAATTCATATGGTAACAACAGTTTCGTATCCTGCAGTAGAAATTTATCCAGAATGGAAGGATGTTCCCATGGAATTAAGCAGTATTTCCGGAATTATTGCAGATTATATGCCTCATTTACATATGGTTTTTTCCAGTCCTGAAAAAACGTTTAGTGGACATTTGGAGCATGGCTGTAAAACACTGTATCTTTGTGAAATTGTAATTGAAGTATTTGAAAAATTAGAGTTACAGCGCAGAAAAAACAGCAAAGGAATTATGGAATTGGAGAAGGCCGCAATCTGAATGTCTTGAACTACGATATTAAATATAAAGAAAGGAAAAGTGATGTTTCAGCTTCTATAAACATCATACAAAAAGCAATGGTATCATTAAGAGAGAAAATGTTTGGTTGTATTGCAGGAGTTCATATCGGATCATCCATGGGAGCGGTTGTTGAGGGGATGAAATGGCAGGAAATTGAAGATAAATATGGCTATGTAGAAGACAAGCTGTATCCATATGAACATTATTGGAATGGGTGGATGCGTGAAGCAGGAACAACCGAAGATGGCGTAGAACGCAAAAATTGATGATCACAGCAATCGGAGAAAAGAAAAACAGGGTAACGGCAGAAGATATCCGAGCTATCTGGCTGAGAGATATTAAAGATAAAGTAGGCGGTTGGGTTTCAGAGCCGTTTGAGGATACGCTTCTTGCTATGGCCAGAACTGGAATTCCGGCTACGGATCTGGGAAGATACTGTGATTATGCGGGGCTTAACAGTTTTGCCCGAGCCTGCCATCCAATTGGTCTGATTAACGCCGGAGATATTCAGGCAGCGAAGGAAGATATTTTGCAATGCGGACAACTTTATCAGACGGCAAATAGTAAAGGTCTAAAATGGGCCTGTGTGACAGGCATAGCCATCGCAGAGGCAACAAAGCCGGATGCGACGGTAGATAGTGTTCTTGGGGCAATCTATGATCATTGTGACAAAGATCTGGTTGTAAAAGAGATCGATGAACAGCTTTCTTATACCAGGGATTGCAGGACGATCCAGGAAATGAGAAGCAAATTTGACAGTGTATACAGCGGAGAGGGTGCCATATCCATTTAGCTATAAAATGAGGTGGTCAGGTGCTGAAATTTGCATCTCTCAAAAATGACAAAGCAGGAAATACAAAAGAAGCAATTTTGGCGGGAGTTAATATGGGGCGCGATACAGACTGCGTAGCTGTGCTGTGGCAGCAGGAATTGCGGGAGCTCTTACAGGCGGTGAGTCGATTCCAGAGGAGTGGATTAAGCAGGTAGATTATGCTACGACTCAGAATCCTTACACAAATTCCAAGAGAACACTGAGAGAAAATTCGGATTTGATTTACAACGCTTATATGTCCAGACTGGGCAAACACAAGCGGGTGATTAAGCCACTACGAAATATTGATTGGGGAGCTTTGAATACAGGGAATATTAATATTAAAGATATCGCACGTCTAGCAGGAGTTGGCGTAGCTACAGTTTCCCGGGTAATTAACAATACGGGAGAGGTAAAAGAGGCTATCAGAAACGGGTTCAGGAAATTATTAAGGAATATAATTACGTTCCGAATAATAGTGCCAGGAATTTGAAGCGGTCTCAGTCCAATACTGTGTGCGTGCTGATGAAGGGTATTGCAAACCCTGTATTTAACGATATGCTAAGCATCATTCAGAAAAAAAGCATAGATAATCATTATAATATTATGGTTCAGCAGATTGACCAGGATGAGGATGAATTGGATGCCGCTATTGCCCAGATGAAGGAAAAACGTTTACGGGGAATTATTCTTCTGGGCGGCATCATAAAAAACCGTGGAAATAAGTTTAAGGAATTGGATATTCCACTGGTCATGGTTACAAGTAATGAGGCAGACAATATCAGTGCTGACGAATTTTCGAGTATTGCCATCGATGATAGAAAGGCGGCGTATGAGGCAACAAAATATCTGCTGCAGTTAGGTCATAGAAAGATTGCGTTTATGGCCTCTGAATTAGAAAATTATGGTATTATGAAGGCTTCGCCTGGAGGGATATAAGGATGCGCTGGACGAAGCAGGCATTCCATATGAAGACGCTGACTGAGAATGCAAGATCATTTTCTATAAAAAGCGGATACCAAGCGTTTCAGAAATTGAATCAGCGATGGGGAGTTTAGCGTTTTATGATTGCTGATACCTGGCGATTGGTGTCTCTCGAGCTGCAAAGGAAGCGGGGTATCAGCTGTTACCGGAGGACTTGTCTGTTATGGGATTTGATGGGATTGAGTTTGGAGCATACTATCCTTCACTTACCACGGTAAGACAGCCGTATGAATATATGGCAGAGCAGGCAATCTTTATGATGTGCGTGGACTATTGGACAATGAAGATAATCGGCATATGGTATTGAATGCGGAAATTGTGGAGAGGGAATCCTGTGCGAAGAGAGGGGAATAAGGAGACCTTATGGGAAAAGGCGAATATGAAAGCATTATTTGTGTAGATTTGCGGAGTTTTGATCGGAATGCGGAGGATCTGGGTGTCAATGCTTACTTTAAACAATTAGGCTTTGTGCCGACAGGATTGTGTTTTCTGAATTTTCAGGTCATGTATTTGTTTGACTTTGAAAATGTAGATGACAGAGAACTAGATCCCATATGCACAGGTCAGAACGGAACTCCATGCGGACAGGTATGGACTAACAGAGAACTTTATCGTTTGATTACATACATTCGGTCTTGCGGAGTAAGGGCGTATTTGGGGATTTTGTCAAATACCATCAGTGCAGTATGGAAAAATACCCGGTATCATTGGGAGTATCGGGAAGTTCTTCAGACGATGCGCGGCGAGTCGCTTTTGTGGGGCGAAGCGGTCAACGTATTGAAGCGACTGAAGGATGGAAGTTTTTTTGAAGATGTCTATATTGAGAAACTGATGAAGGTGCTGGATGCGTTTCATTTTGATGGTTATGTAGCCGGAGACGGTATGTTAGGTCTGCGAGGACCGCGGGAAACGCTTAAGGATACGGATTTTTCGCAGGATATGGTGGATCAGTTTACAGAATATGCAAAGCTCAGACAAATTGTTTTAGAGGATTATAATGCACGGGCGGATTATATTGTAACGTATTTGATGCCGGAGTGGATTGACTTTCTTTAGTGGTACATGGGCGTTGCATCAAAAGAATTGAAAGCAAGAGGCATGACGTTTTTAGCGATTGATGCATGGAGCAGAAACCCAGAAGAAATTCGAGAATCTTTTGGAATCGACTCTATCATTTGCTGTATGAAAGTGGTTTAGAGGGGGTATTTGTACAGGCAAGGGAAACAAATAAGTGGAGAAAGCACAGAGAAGGGGAATATGTTCGGGAACAGAATAGTATTTATACGTTTTTAGCGCATAAGGCTTATGAACCGCGGTTAAAGTATTATTGGGTCCAGGCTACGGTTAATGTTCCGGAATTTTGGAATACGATCCAGGATCTTCCTCATGTGGCAGAGAGGGAGTGTTATGCTTATTTATGGACACATTGCTTTAATGGAACTGCATGGGAACAGATTTGTGAAGGGGTATGTATTATCTGGGGCAATGACTTAAGCAGCGATAACTGGAACTGGCTGAGGTTCTCGTTGGAATCGGCTTCTTATCAGCTTTGCCAGGCATATTACAGGCCAATAGGAATTACGCTTCTATGGAGTGAGAGGGGAGTGAAAGACCGGTTCTTTGCTGAACATAGAGATACGGAGGATAGCTTCCGTAATGAAGAAGAAGGCGTTTGTATACAGGCTTCGGTGCTAATCAGTGCATGAAAAGAATCTGTGCCGTCTGATGGAGACAGGCAGTTTGGGATATTTTATAACAACAGATGAAACTTTGATAGAAAAATATCCGAATTATGCTCATCAGATTGTATTAATTTGCGACGGATATATGAAGTGGAACAATCAACGGTACGGCTGGGGTGAAGGAATTTCAATTCTGAAGCAGCTGGCAGGGATCCAGATAACAAAGGGACGGCTATGCGGCTTTGAGACAGAGCAGGAATCCTATGTGGTAAGCCTGGAGAATCCGGATAATTTGTTTTATGAGCAAGGCTATTTGGCTATAGACCGTGAAATTGTTCAGAAGCATTTCGCTTCGCCATGAGAGATTTTGTCCACATTCTGTGGAAGAAGGAAGTGTTGCTGTATCCATTCCGCCAGATGCCTCCATACAGCTTGTGATAGAGATAAACTCACAGAAAAAAACGAAACTCCGGTTTCGCAAAAAAGATCTGGGAATATAAACGAAAGCAGGAATAGCTATGAGAGAAGCAGGAATACTATTACCTTTGGCGTCCCTTCCCAATGAGTTTGGAGTAGGAGATTTTGGGAAGAAGCGCCTATCAGTTTATTGACTGCGGTATGCGGTGGAGATTCTCGGCGATTCTTCCGTTAAATCCGCTTGGCTATGGGAATTCTCCTTATCAGCCGTTTTCCTCCTATGCAGGAGATGATATTTATATTTCATTAGAGAAATTATGTGAATATGGTTTGCTGACGGAAGAGGAGAAGTATGAGGTCCCTGCGTCAGATCGAATTCGTGCTGAAGTGGTTCGGAAAAAAGAACCCTGCTTTCGAATTGCGTATTCAAGGTTTCAGAAGGATGACGGATATACGAAATTTATTGAGAAAGAGCCATGGGTGCGTGACTATGCAGTGTTTTGTACATGCAAAAAGAAATATGGATATAGATGCTGGACTGAATGGCCAGAGGATGCAGAAACGGAACTTGACGAAGACGAGATTTGCTTTGAGATGTTCCTGCAGTATATGTTTATAAAGCAGTGGAAGGAATTGAAGAGCTATGCCAACGCAAAAGGAATTCATATTATGGGGGATGTTCCGTTTTATGTTGGACTGGATTCTTTGGATGTGTGGAAAAACAAAGAAAACTTTCAATTCAGATCCAGGTTATCCAATCATCGGCAGGCGTGCCATAGTTATTTCAGCAGTACAGGACAGAGATGGGGAAATCCTATTTATGATTGGAAGAAGATGAAGGAGGAAGGATACAATTTCTGGATTCATCGCCTTCAGTATAGCAGCGATATATATGATTTGGTTCGTATTGATCATTTTCGAGCATTTGATACATATTGGAAAATACCGGCTTCATGTAAAACCGCAATTGAGGGTGAATGGATTGAGGGACCATCCTATGATTTTTTTGACTGTCTGTTAAAGGCAAGCCCTGATATGCAGATTATAGTAGAGGATTTAGGAGATTTACGTGAAGAAGTGTATGACCTGCGCGATCATTATGGATTTAAAGGAATGAAGATTTTGCAGTTTGCCTTTGATCCGAATGAAACGAATAACCGTTTCCCGGACAGGAAAAATATGGTTACTATATACTAGAAACACATGGACAATCTGCCTCATATGGGTTTGATCCAAAGCGCAGATACAAAGGCGACTATAGCGGAAACGTTGAAAACAAAGGGGATAGTATGTGAAGATTTGGCCTGGGGAATGGTA
>SCPN01000818.1_pt1 | contig 12507 bp, 13 predicted proteins | sample 6106831 | NCBI WGS metagenome assembly SCPN01 (sample SAMN10720447, study PRJNA508395) | human gut metagenome | isolation source: Participant 1, 0 month
CCATTTTACCGTGAGTGTGGACAGCATTGCACTGATGCCGTGCAGCCCGAACATAGGTGGAAGCTCAAGAGGGTCATCTGGTAAGAGATCGATGCACGGTGAGATGGGAAAAATATCGACAAAACGTTTATCCAGTCAAGATGCTCAATAAATCCAAAGGACCTGCCGTACATTCTCTGCGTGCACAGGCAGACAAGGCAGAATATTCCAGATCCATGCGAAAAGTTTTGGAAAACACAGATAACCTGTCAATCATTGCAGGCAGAAGTTGCAGAAATTCTGACAGAAGACGGAAAAATCACCGGAGTCAAAACATTCTCCGGGGCAGCAATATCACTGCAAAGCCTGCGTGCTTTGTACCGGAACATATCTGCGTGCAAGATGTATTTACGGTGATGTAAGTAATTATACCGGGCCAAACGGATTTGCAGGCAGCAAATCATCTGACAGATTCCCTGAAAGCACATGGAATCGAGATGCAGCGATTTAAGACCGGTACCGGCACGTGTAGACCGCAGATCGATTGATTTTTCAAAATGCAGGAACAGTTTGGCGATGAGAAGTGGTACCCTTTCTTTACAACCGATCCGGAGAGTGTCCAGATCGACCAGGCATCCTGCTGGCTGACTTATACAAACGAAGAAACACATGAAATTATCCGGAAAAATCTGGATCGTTCACCACTTTATTCTGGTATGATCAGGGAACCGGACCAAGATACTGTCCGTCCATTGAGGACAAGGTGGTAAAATTTGCAGATAAAACCGGCACCAGGTGTTTATTGAGCCGGAAGGACTGGACACCAACGAAATGTATGTGGGAGGGATGTCAAGCTCTCTTCCGGAAGATGTTCAGCATGAAATGTACCCACGGTAGCCGGACTTGAGCACGCAAAGATCGTGCGGAATGCGTATGCGATCGAGTATGACTGTATCGATGCGAGACAGCTGGATGCATCCCTGGAGTTTAAAATATCAGGGGACTTTCAGTGGCGGACAGTTTAACGGCAGCAGCGGGATATGAAGAAGCAGCGGCACAGGGGACTGATTGCCGGTATCAATGCAGCAATGCAGGTAAAGGGAAAAGAGCCGCTGATCCTTGATCGTTCGGAAGCTTATATTGGTGTTCTAATCGATGATCTGGTAACAAAAGAGAATCGTAGAGCCATATCGTATGATGACATCCAGAGCAGAATATCGTCTGCCTTCTGCGTCAGGACAATGCAGATCTGCGTCTGACAGAGAAAGGTTATCAGGTGGGGCTGATCTCCGAAGAACGCTATCAGGATCTGAAAACAAAAGAGCGTCAGATCGCAGAAGAAATGGAACGTGTAGATCATGAGAATATCGGCGGAACCAGAGTAGTACAGAATTTCTGGAGGCACATGAAAGTACACTTCTGAAGTCCGGAACAACCATCGGAGAACTGGTACGCCGTCCGGAGCTGGACTATGAGATGTTAGCAGAGATTGACAAAAACAGACCGCAGTATTCTGCCGGTGTGCGTGAACAGGTCAATATCAACATCAAATATCAGGGCTACATCCGAAGACAGATGAAGCAGGTCGAGCAGTTCAAGGAAAATGGAAAACAAACGGATTCCGAAGATATTAATTACGACGAAGTCAAACCCTGAGAATTGAAGCGGTGCAGAAACTGAAAAATTCCAGCCGCTTTCCATCGGACAGGCATCCCGTATTTCCGTGTCACCGGCGGATATTTCCGTTACTGCTCGTATATTTGGAATCCAGAGATCGAAAATAAAGTGAAGTCCTGCGGCAAAGAGATGTTTGGCAGACGAAACGTAAATATTGAATTTTAAGTCAGATGCACGAGATATTTGACAGGAGGAAAACGTGGACAGAAGTAAATTTCATATTTTAGAAGATGGATGTCAGGCATTTGGCGTGACATTGACAGAAGAAGCAGATTGAACAGTTTGAGAAATATTATGAGCTGCTGGTTGAATGGAATAAAGTGATGAACCTCACCGGGATCACTGAATTTGACGAAGTGATGCAGAAACATTTTGTGGACAGCGTGGCAGCGGCAGAATATGTGGAGATGGAAAAATAAACAGCCTGATTGATGTCGGGACTGGAGCCGGCTTTCCGGGAATCCCACTGAAGATTGTTTATCCACATTTGCAGGTGACACTTTTTTGACTCTTTGAACAAAAGGATCAAATTTCTGGATGAAGTTGTGGATAACCTGGGGCTTACCGGAATCGAAACGGTAAATGGAAGAGCAGAAGATGCGGCGAAAAAGCAGAATACCGCGAACAGTTTGATCTGTCTGTTTCCAGAGCAGTTGCGAACCTTGCGTCCCTTACCGAGTATTGCCTGCCGTTTGTAAAAGTCGGCGGAAAATTTGTTCCCTATAAATCTGTTTCAGTGGATGAAGAAATCGCTCAGAGTAAGAAGGCAGTTTATGTGCTTGGCGGAGAAATCGGAAAAGTGGAGAAATTCCATCTGCCGGGAAGTGACATGGAGAGGGCACTTGTGGTTGTGGAAAAGAAGAGAGAAGCACGCCGAAGAAATACCCGAGAAAAAGCCGGGATGCCAACGAAAGAGCCTCTTGCGTGAATGTGCAAAAGAAGATCATTAAAATAGTAAAGATAGTTAAAAATAGGAATAGTACGCCAGAATACACGAAAACAACTGGGCTGACACGCTCTTGCTCCTGGAAGCTGCCGTCCGTGCAATTTGTTTCGGATATTTATGGCTGTATTATTTACGCACCTCGTTTCTACAGGTGAAACCATCGGGATGGAATTGATCGAATTTACAGTTGTACTCATGGAAATTCTATATGCTTTCGTCCAATCTGTAACATTCCTATGGAGCAGCGGCGATTGCACTTCCGCAGGTGCAGGTAATGGATGTATATGAAACTAAATGCAATTTGGTTGATCCAGCTATGGAACATTCACCACGTGGTTGTCATTCCGGAAAATACATACTGCCGGAGGATTATGATCCGCAGTTTTTATTGATGAGATAAAACGGGCAAACAGAGAAACCATCTGGAGGAAGAAATGGCTTTCCGACCGGCTTTACTATGTGGATTACAAAAAGAAAAAATCATCTGAGAACTTTGTGCATAGACAGGGGAAATAAAAGTAGATAATACAGGGATTATCATATCAGGAGAACGATAATCTAGTTTGATGATTTTGGGGTAAGATAAACCCAGCAGCGAAGGTGTACACCAGGATGTGAGGTGATCTCCGTCTCTTTGCAGGCGGTGAACAACAAGTTCGTGTCTGTGACGGGATAAAATCTCCCATCTGATATGCGTAACTCTGGCGGATTGCAGAAGTGCACAAAAGAATGTCAGAGACATCTGTGAAATGTCCGGGTATAATGGTTTTGTGCCAGATCTTACGTATCCAAATTAAAATTTTAAAAGAACATGTCAACATATTCCAGTACAGCCTGCGGATTTTCCATTTGCGGGTATTTTTCTGTATTTTCAATAAAATCGTATTCTACAGCGGAATTGAGGCGGACATAGCCTTCGACGGTTCGTTCACGTTCCTCTGTCTTTCTTCCTTTCGAGGATAAACAGACTAAGCTGTTGATGCTGTTTAAGGCTCTGAGATGTCTGCATTTTAAATGTAATCCATCCAGGCTGGACAGTGATATTTCCCGCCGCACCTCATGAGATGAGCAGCTTCATGGATAAATGTCCAGCGTCTTTGAGACAGAGAAAGGGTTATAAAAATACTCTTTCGGTGAATAAATATTCAATATTTTCCGCCGCATCTGCATGTTGTTGTATACAGCTGTAATTGACGATCGGAAGATCCATAATAAATTTGATGATCCTGGAACGTTTGGACGGTGTACATTCTTGACTGGAAATGCTTTCCGGATTGATCATCATAATTTTGTTATAGGCATCCGGATTGGTACCGTATGCCATCAACACAAAAGAAGAAGACAGACCGGTAGCGATGATGTCTGTTTTTCGTGAATCACATGCTCGATAAAATCATTGATAAGCTGCACGTAAAATAGTTTGTGTAGGTTGTTCGGTTTATCAGGAACGACCGCAGCCAAGAAGATCCAGGTAATATACCGTGTGGTCTGCGGACAGATTTTCAGCAGCAGATCCCATTCGTAGGAAGAGGCAGCCGAGCCAGATCGTGAACGCTATGAGAGGAGAACCGCTTCCTGTTTTGTATAATAGATCTGACCGAAACGCCAGTCATAAAAAACCTTTATGTTTATCCAGCAGATTTTAACCGGCAAAAGCCTGGGCACAAAGGATTGACGATGTGAAGAGAGCCAACAGCCAGAGCGGTCATGAGAATGCCGGTTTTGATTTTGCTTCATAAAACTCCTTTCTGAGGAAACATTGTCTTTATACAGATCTTTGTGGATTTTCATTGCCTTCATTATAATCCAAGATGTAAGCAGAGACAAGGCAAAAAGTATATCAGATGTGCACAGAAGAATATGGCATGGATGCATTGACGTGCGTACATCGCAGCAAGAATGTCAGAGGTATCTTGAAATAAGAAACAATATAGAATATATAAAAATTTCATATGTTCACGAAACATTGCCTTTACATAATTCTGTTTATCCAGTATAAATGGGTGAAATCATACAGAAAAGCGATGATAAAATGGTAAAAAGAGCATTTAAAGGGAAAAGCAGACAGTCTGACAGCCGAAAAAGAACGGTTACCAAAAGGAAAGGCTTTGACGGGATATGCGGAGCGCCTTCACAAAGCATAGACGAGGTGCAAAAAAGGAAGACGTTGATTTTGAAATCTTCGCCGCGGGCAGATATGCGTGTGTCATGAGATGCTGCTGAATGAGGATGCACTCAGCAGGATGATGAATGATGTCAAAAGGCAGCAGGCACAGTGACAGCGAGGGAACTGGAAGAGGTAACGGCAAAGCTGGACAAGTTTCTGTACATGCTCGAAGAGGTGCAGCAGAATCTGCCGGATTAATATTTCATATGTTTCACGTGAAACATTTCCAGGATTTTGGAATGCTTAAGACTGGATATCTAAAAAAAGAAGTGCTATAATTGAAAAATACTTTGTGTTCAGGGCAAAATGCACGCGAAACAAAGCAGCATCTGGTATGAACTGGAAACGAAAGGGGAATATTTAATGGAAAGAACTATCGTAGTCGCCAACCAGAAGGGTGGTGTAGGCAAAACAACAACAGCGATCAATCTGGCAGCTTCTCTGGCAGAACTGGGAAAGAAGGTACTGGTAGTGGATATGGACCCACAGGGAAATACACCAGCGGACTGGGAATTGACAAAGAGCAGGCAGAAAATACGGTGTACGAGCTGATGCTGGAAGAGTGTTCCGTAGAGGATGCGATTATGGAAAGTGAGTATGAAAATCTGAGTGTTCTTCCGTCAAATATCAATCTGGCAGCAGCAGAGATCGAGCTGGTGGGAGCAGAGGAAAAGGAATATATTTTAAAGAAAGCAATCGATAAAGTAAAGAAAACTATGACTTTGTGCTGATCGACTGTCCACCTTTAAGCATGCTGACTATCAATGCAATGTGTGCGGTGGCAGATACGGTAATTTCGTGCCGATTCAGTGCGAATATTATGCACCTCGAGGGACTGTCCCAGCTGATCCACACAATCAATCTTGTCCAGGATCGACTGAACCTGGATCTGGAAATCGAAGGCGTGGTATTTACCATGTAATACGCAAGAAATCCAATCTGTCTCTTCAGGTGGTGGAAAACGTAAAAATAATCTTGATCAGAATATTTATAAGACAATTATCCCAAGAAATGTAAGATTAGCAGAGGCAATTCAAGTTATGGAATGCCGATCACCAGATATGACAAGCGTTCTACTGGAGCAGAAAGCTACCGCAGACTTGCCGAAGAGGTAATTCATAGAGGAGAGGAAGAATGGCTGTAAGAAAAAGCAGGGCTTGGTAAGGGACTGGACTCCCTGATCCCGGAGCATAGCGTAAGAAGAAAAGCGGAAAAAACGGAGCAGAAACCGGAAAAATGAGCTTCTTCTGAAGATAACAGATATTGAACCAAACAGAGAACAGCCAAGAAAAATTTTGATGAAGATGCGTTGCTGGAAATTGTCAGATTCCATTAAACAATTTGGAATTATCCAACCGCTGATTGTTCAGAAAAAAAGAGGATCATTACGAGATCATAGCAGGGGAAACGCAGATGGCGTGCGGCAAAAGATGGCAGGGTTAAAAAGAGGTTCCGGCTATTATCAAGAGTTATACAGATCGGGAAATCCTGGAGATTTCTCCGATTGAAAATATTCAACGGGAAAATTTAAACTGATCGACGAAGCAAGAGCTTATAAAAGCTGCTCACCGAGTTTCCATCTGAAGCAGGATGAAGTGGCGGAGCGTGTTCCAAGAGCAGAACGGCAGGACCACCTTATGCGTCTCTGAAGCTGGATGAGAGTACAGCAGATGGTGGATCGATGAAATGCTCACAACTGGCCATGCGAGAGCATTGATTTCTATTGAAGACCGAGATCCAGCGTTCCAGATGGCAAATCGATCTCTTGATAATAAATTAAGTGTCAGAGAGACAGAAAACTGGTCAGAAAGCTGGGCGAAGAAAAGGAAGAAACCACAAAACAAAAGAACTGGATGTAGAGATCATTTACCGGAATCTGGAAGAAAAGGTAAAAGAAATACTCGGTACAAAAAGTACAGATCAGTCACAAAAAGAATAATAGCGGAAAAAAATTGAGGATTGAGTATTATTCCAATGAAGAACTGGAGAGGATCATTGAACGTTGGAAAGCGTTCAGAATCATTAAAAATTAAATAAGGAATGGAGGGAAAATATGGGGATTTTGATGCGATAGGCATTGATGCGGTATCAAAGCTGATCATTGTAATTTGATACAGCTTGTAGCTGATTTTTTCCTGGTCAAGCAGTCCATGAAGCTGGCAAGACTTACGAATAAGTACAAAATGTTCATGCGTGGAAAAGATGCGATATCCCTGGAAAAAGCATTTGAAAAGAAATTGAAGAAGTAGGATGCCATGACAGAAGCTAAAATATCAGGCGGATGAGATTTATAAATTCAAAAGAAATCCAGAAAAACGACACTGGAACAAAACTGCAATCGTAAAAATATGATGCATCTAAAGATGTCGGCGGCAAATTCAAGTTTTGCACCTGCAATGCTGGATAAAGAAAACAGCGGATTTTATTAAATGTGATCCACAGCAGAGAAGGCTGTTATAATTTATGTCAAAGAGATCGTAAAAGGCGAGTCCTATATCGTGCTTGGCGAAGAAGAAAAGAAGCACTGCGTCAGGGCTGTAAATGCAATACAACGATATCGGATAACGTCAGGTATTAAAACAGAAAGTGTTTGCACAGAAGGACACAAAGTCACTTTCGCTGAGGCAGATTATATGTGTTAAAATCGGAAAAGAAGTGACCCGTGATCCAGAGGGTCTTGAGCTGAAATAAAATGAAATAAAAGGAAAAGGACGATAAAAAAATGTTAGATACTAAATTTGTGAGAGAAAATCCGAAATTGTAAAACAGAATATCAGAAATAAATCCAGGATAAAACTCGCCGCTGGTAGATGTGAAGTACTGGAGCTGGACAAGAGAAACCGTGACATCAAACAGGAAGTAGAAGCCTGCGCAGAAAGAAATGTCAAACTGTCCAAAGAGATCGGCGGCCTGATGAAACAGGGTAAAAAGAAGAGGCAGAGGAAGTAAAACGTCAGGGTAGCAGCGCGCTCGACCGTATCAACGAACTTTCCGCAGAAGAAGCTAGAAGTAGAAGAAAAACTGAAAACAAACATGATGGTTATCCTGAACATCATCGATCCGTCTGTGCCGATCGGAAAGATGACAGCGAAACGTAGATCGGAACGCTCGGTGAGCCGGTTGTTCCGGATTTGAAACTCGTACCCATACAGAAATCATGGAATCTTTCAACGGTATCGACCTCTGGATGTGCAAGAAAAGTTGCTGGAAATGGATTCTACCACCTGGATGGAGATATCGTAAGACTGCATTCCGCAGTGATCGCATACGCATGTGATTTCATGATCAACCGTGGATTTACTCTACTGCGTACCGTTTATGATCCGCAGCAACGTAGCTACCGGCGCGAGTTGAGTTTTGCCGAGATGGATTCGGATGATACAAAAATCGAAGGCTGGGCGAAGATCTGATCGGAACCAGCGAACATCTCAGGATCGGTAAAATTCATCGACATTAAATCATTCCGGAAGAAGAGCCGCCGAAGACGCTGACCAGCTTCATTCCACGTTTCAGAAAGAAAAAGGCGGCACACGGTAATCGAAGAGCGAGGTGTATACAGTATCCACCAGTTTTGAAAACAGGAGATGATCGTTGTCTGCAAGCCGGAGGAGAGCAAAATGTGGTTTGAAAACTGTGGAAAACACCGTAGATCCGTTCCGCAGCATGGATATCCCGGTTCGTACGCTGGAATGCTGTTCCGGGTGACCTGGGTGACCTGAAAAGTAAAACCAGTGGACGTAGAAGCATGGTCTCCGGAGACAGAAAAAAATATTTCAGCGCAGGAAGCTGCTCAAACTTAGGTGTGACGCTCAGGCACGCCGTCTGAAAATCCGCATAAATGGTGAGAATGGCAAATATTTGGGTAACATACATTAAACAATACAGTAGTAGCACCGGCCTCGTATGTTGATTGGTATCCTGGAGAACAACCTAGCAGGCTGACGGAAGCGCTAAGATTCCGGAAGTATTTCAGCCATACATGGGCGGTACGGAAAGGATTGAAAAGAAATAATAGAGGTGGCATAATTGCATAATTATCTGCGAGCAATCGGACTTTAGCAATCCAGAATGAAAGATATAAAAGAAACTCACCGAGGTTTTCCACGATTTTGATGAAAGAGAAGTTTCTGGGAGAAGGGGAAAACAAAGCTTTGTAGAGTATACAAAAAGTTTTGCGGAAATAATATGGGAATCAAGATGTGCGGCATCATGGATACGGATGGCTCCATCAGGAGTATTATTTCCCATTTTCAGGGAAAAGATATCAGCAGCAAAGAAGATCTGATCATTGAACGCCATGCGGCAAGAGAATCCCTTGCCGGTGTCTGCGAAGATGTAAGGATCGGTTCTGGTTATTTCATTTGCAGAATGCCGCAAATATATAAAAAAGGAAACGCTGCTCGACATCTGTTGAGTGATAAGATCAGCACGAGCTTTTCCGGACTCCTGAAAGGCAAAATTTTATTCCAGTACAGAAGGCGGAGCCGCGTCACTGCGACAGGAAGTGATTCGGCAAATCAGAGGGCACAAAATGATCGCAGCCGCAAGACAGGGGTGATGCAGAGGCAATCGGAAAGCCCGACATTGGAAGATATTGATACTCTATGCGGCAGTCAATCAGAGGATTTTAAAAGAAGATCTTTCAGCATTGTAGACACACTCTTTATGCCGTATGGCCTGGAATGTGATCATTATCAGGTCAAAGGGAAACATTAAGGATGTTGAAAAAACAGTGAATAAATATACAAAAGAAACCATTTATCAGCTCAGGCTGGAGTGCAAACGATATGAACCTGATGTCTGTATTAATAAAGAGGATCTGCTCGGTGAGCCGGAGGTCGGAAGAAGATTTAAAGGTACTATATGGCCTTCATGCATATCAATTTCGCAAATTAAGTGGACGCATAAAAGGCTGTGCTATATTGGTGCTGGCAGCTTCGGCTGCCAGGCACACTGTTTCCTTAGTTAAATGGATATAACAAGTGTCTCCTAAGAGAAAGCCGAGGTTTCCTCCAAAGGGAAAATCCTGGAAACCCAGTAAAATCAAGGGTTTGCGGCATGTGTCGTCATAGCTCAGCTGGATAGAGCACCTGCCGCCTCCTAAGCGGTGACCAGAGTTACCGCCTCGGCGTATAACAGAAAAATGAATTTGAGTTCGATTCTGTTGGGCGTCACAATTAAGAGGACATGCGTTTTAAAAGGCGATAGCTCTAGACCCAAAAATTTCATCATATAAGATTGATTCAGCTGACGTAAGTCAGTTTTAAATCATAAAAATCCAATGCCGTTGAAATGGCTGAAAACCTTGATTTTAAGCCAAAAATCCGGTATTTGTCCTGTTAGTTTAATGGATAGAACAAGTGCCTCCTCCTAAGCACTAGATGTGGTCTGATTCCCGCACGGACGTCCTAATAAAAAGTGGAAATGTAATAGAAAAATTTCAATATGATTTCCGGGCTTTTGTTTTTCAGGTGGAAAATGGAATGGAATATCAGCTAATACGGAAAGAACTTCCATTAGCGCTGTCTAATAAAAAACGTAACTGCTGGTATATTAGCTGGAAATAAAACGAAATTCTACTAAAAGAGAAAAGCCAGCTGTTTATTTGAGAAAGTGGATGTAAATCAAGCTCAGATAAGAAAAAAGAGGAAGGGAAATTATCTGGCGGTAAGTTATTAGGCGTGAAAACAATAAAATCTTGCTAAGGAGAATCCATATCAACAGTAAGCTCCTGTTTGGATCAGATTTCAAAAGAAATCTATCTGGACAGGCTTTTTCTGTTACAGATAAGAAAATGGAGGAAAGATAGGGATACAGTGGATATAACCGAAGTGCATCAGTTCCAGAAGATGGCGAGAAGATCATAGAGATTCAGCTGGAACGTCTGAGGACCTTTAAGAACCATCCATTTAGGTTCGGATGGATCAGGAAATGATCCGGCTAGTGCGAGCGTTTGAGAAATACGGAATCATAAATCCACTGATTGTACGTGACCGATTCCAGATGGTGCTTTATGAGATTATCTCCGGACACAGAAGAAAGGCAGCTGCTGAAAAGTTTCCATTGCCAGAAGGTACCCAGTAATTATCAGAGTAATGTCAGATGATGTAGCAATAAATATGGTGGATTCCAATTTACAGAGGGAGCAGATAACGTTCAGTGAAAAGCCTTTGCTTATAAAATGAAGAATGAAGCCAAGAAGAGAACCGGAGGTAGAAGAAAAAGTAGCCAGTCCGACCACCCGTTAAAAAGGAAAAAAGACAGTAGAAATCATTGGTGAAGAATCTAAGACAGCGCAAAAACAGGTACAGCGGTATCTGAAGTTGACGGATCTGATTCCTGAGTTACTGGAAAAGCTGGATAACGGAGAACTCTTTATCAACCTGGCTGTGGAACTTTCTGTATTTAACGATAGAGGAACAAAAGGAATTTATAGATGATATGGAGTATAATACAGGCAGTTCCATCCATTCTGGTGGCACAGAGAAATGAAGAAATTAAGCCGGGAGAAAAAGCTGACTGGAACAATAATAATGAGAGAAATCATGGGTGAGGATCAAAAGGGAAATTACCAGAGTAATGTGTTTAACAACGAACAACTGTATTGGTATTTTCCGGAAATCATATACCCGGCAGAATGAAAGAAGAGATACTGGAGTGTTAAATCAATGGAAACCGCAGAAACGGCAACAACAAAATGGAGGAAAATTATGCGTAGAGTAATCGCAATATCAAACCAGAAGGGTGGAGTTGGAAAACCACCACAACCGTGAATCTTGAACTGGACTTTGCCAGACAGGGAAAGAAAGTGTTGCTTGATTGATGCAGATCCGCAGGAGTCTGACAGCAAGTCTTGGCTATGTAGAACCGGATGAAATAGGAACTACACTACAAGCAATTATGATGGCTATTATCAATGAAAAGAATTTGAGATAACAGATTATGGTATTCTGCATCATAAAGAAAATGTAGATCCGCTCCGCAAAATATTGAATTATCTGCACACGGAAGTAAATGGGAAACGGGATGAGTAGAGAGCTGATTGGCGAAGGAAATATATTGAGGCTGTGAGGAACGGAGTACGACTATATTTTGATTGATCATGTATGCCAAGCCTGGGACTAATGACAATCAATGCGCTGGTAGCCGCGGATTCCGTGTTGATTCCAGTACAGGCGGCTTTACCTTCCGGTGAAAGGTCTTCAGCAGCTGATACATACGATTGCAATGGTGAAGAAACGTCTGAACAGGCAGCTCGTATTTGAAGGAATACTTCCCGCCATTGTAATGTGCAGATTTCCGCACAAACTATGTAAAAGATGTGGCTGGTAGTGCGTGAAGCCATGGAGAAAGATAGAGATTTTGATGATACAGTGATTCCCATGTCAGTGAAAAGCAGCTGAAACAAGTGCAGAAGGCGTCAGTATCTTTCCTACTGCCTGAATGGAAAAGCGAAAGCATATGAGACGATTGCAAAAGGAGGTACCCTGGGAAATGAAGAGCAAAAAGTGCAGACAAAATAAAGATGCCCAGCATAGATGAACTGCTGGGAGTATCCGGCGAAGAAAGTGGCAACAGATATTGAGGATTAGCAGAATAATAGCTTTGGTAAATCATCCATTTAAAGTTTTGGATGATGATAAGATGGATGACCTGGTAGAGAGTATTAAACAGAAATGGTGTGCTGACAATTGTTTTAGTAAAGGCCAGATAAGAATAACAGCTAAGGATGTGATAT
>SCPN01000557.1_pt1 | contig 12506 bp, 15 predicted proteins | sample 6106831 | NCBI WGS metagenome assembly SCPN01 (sample SAMN10720447, study PRJNA508395) | human gut metagenome | isolation source: Participant 1, 0 month
CAGAACATCCAACCCTCTAAATATGCTCTCCACTTGTACATTATAAATACTGCTGCAATCAAATAGCAACGCGAAAATTGTAAAAGCAGCAGCAGTATAAATACCGCCTTTCCAATGTTTTTGTTATTTGCAAAACAATATCCCAACAACAATGACAGCGGACATTGTATATCGTATTACCCCGGCTTTTCCAGCCATAGCATGCAGATATTCGTCACTGCCAATATTCCTGCAACAATCCATATCCCTTTCTCCCACCGAAAATACATTCCACAATACCAGAAAAGCGATTTGCAGAATAATAGGATAGATTTCAAAAGCTTGCGAATGATTTCATATGTAACCTGACTCAATTATCTTTCCTCCAAAATGTATTCCAGATAACGCTTTACAAAGTCCTGATATTTATACTTGGATATCAGCAGACTGTCCCCGTTTCTCATTTTCACCTCTGTCCGGTCATATCGTTCCACATATTTTATGTTAACCAGATACCCTTTGTGTATACGGAAAAAATCCGGCTTAAGCTCGCTTTCCAGTGAGCTGATCTTGTCATAATATTCAATTTTCATGCCGCAAATACAAGGTCACTTTTCGATTACTGCTTTCAATATAGTAAATATCATCTGCTGAAACACTTCTTGTTCTATTTCCATTCCGAACTAATACTTCTTTTGGTTTTTCCTTTTTCTTTGCCATCAAATATTGATACTCCCGTATGGTCTGTGCAAAAACCTGCTCAAAATTGCTTTCCTGAATCGGTTTTACAATATACTGAAAAGCATTAACAGAAAAAGCCTCCTGCATATATTCCGGATATCCCGTTACAAATATCAGAAGCGGCAGGCTTCCACACTGCTTCTTTCTTGCTTTCCATCTGACTCCTGAGCTGCTTTGCCACAGTCATTTCCATCCTCATCTCCCATAGAGATAAAAAAAAAAGTATGTCTATTTCTTCTGCATTTGTCTCATCCTGAAACTCCAATAATTCCTTGCCCGATGAAAACTCTGTTATCTTACAAAAAGTTTCCTGCTTCTGTATCAGCTTGCGTATGTAAATGCGTATATTTTCCTCATCATCGCAAATTGCTATGTTCAACTGTTCCACCTCATTTTCATGGCTCATTATCAAATATGGATAACATCATCTATTGTTCATTTATATTATCGGCAGATTTCTTTCTTTAAATTCGGAAATGTTGTGACTGGACTTCTGAATGTTGCGACTGGACTCTAATCTTCCCGACAATTATCATCTGAATTGATTTTCTCCATCCGTAACCTTGCCTGTTCCCTTTGTTCGTCACTTAACCTTCTCGGCTTACGATAACCACATAACAGGAAAAAGCAGATAGATTGCTACCTGCTCTTTCCATAAACCTTTATAAACTTGCTTCCTGACTCTTGGTCTTTGGTTTTTCCGGTTCTTTCTTCTGCTGTTCCGATTTCACTTTCATCTGTGACAGCTTTTCCTTGACGGATACCCTGCTCTTTTCTTTCTCTTTTTCCTTTCCGGTATCCAGTCTGGCACAGACCTTATCCAGCTTCGCTACTGCACCGTCAATCCGCTCCACCTGTTTCTTTAAGGCTGAGATATGCTTCTTTACAGGCATATTCAGTACCCTTGTAAAGGCAACGCCCTCTTTTTCGTCCGACACTTCCTTTGTACCTTTTCCGGTTAAGAGCCTTCCCACGTTGGCAACGCTGTTCCCGATCTGCTTGAACTCATCCCCAATGCTGTCGATCTGGTTGGCAGTCTTTTCATAACTGGTAAGCACATCCACCATCTTCTCCCGGCATCCGGAAAGCACCGACTGCACACCAGAAATTCCTTTCTGAAGAACCTTATTCATTTCCTCCCTTCCCTTTTCCTTAAAGGCGGTTACTGCCTGTGCTGCGATGTCAATCAAATGGTCTTTCAGTTCCGATAAACGTTCTGCAAGACTGCTTACCTTCTCCTGAAGGTATGACACCTTATCCAATAGCTGACTTTCCGTTGCTTTCGGCTGCCTCTCCTGCATCTTTTCAAGCTGCTTTCGTACTTCTTGCAGTTCGTCCACCATAGCGGAAAGCTGCAACTGCATCCCGGCGATATACTGCAAGACCTCCATAAAGTCCTGTGAATGCTCTTTCATGCCCTGCTGTTCCAAAAGCTCCATGAACTGTTTCATAACGTCCATTTCCCCTGTGTTCTGTTCTTTCTTTGGTTCGTTTGCTTCCATAGCCCCCTCCTATAAACTTTCTTCTTTTCCTTTGCTCTTTGTGACTTCCGGTTTCTCCGGCATCTTCTGATCGGATATTTTCTGCTTCATCTCGGCAAGTTTCTCCTTGACGGATACCCGCCCTTTAGAACCGTCTGCTAACATCCGCTCCTTGTCATGCTCTGCGATACGCTCCGACATCAGGAAACTTGCAACAGGCTTTAACGGTTCATCAGCCACCGCCTGTATATCTTCCGCCCTGTCCGGCTCGCCTTCCTGCGCCTGTGTGCTATGCTCTCCGGTTTCGTCCTCCGGCTCATCATCGCCCATATCCAACGCATTATCGCCCTTTTCGTCCATGTTAAGAAGCGCATTTAACTCTGCAAGGCGCTCTAGCTTCTCCGACAGTTCTTGCTCCTGTGCAAAAGATTTTGTGACTTCCACCTTTGCGGTTTCAAGCTGATGTTCCACGTTGGAAAGCTTCTGCTCCACATCTGCCATTTTCCCGGTCATTCCCTCTAACGCATTGGAAAGTCTTTGCAGATTTCCAAGCGGATCGGCTCCGATTTCCACCTCATGGCTCAGGCTTCCTTTTAAGCTGATCGTAAACTTGGAGAAGAACGAGTCAAAGGACACGCTCATCTTAAATCCCTGAAATTCCCCGATTGTGACCGCCATGTTTGGCTGTTTGGCGCTGCGGCACATATCAATTAAAGCCGCACCCGCTTCCTTTTTGTCCGTATAGGTACGGTTGCCTATCTTCATGGAAAAAGCGTCCTTTCCACGCTCGGCTTTTTCCACGGCGTTCCATAGGGTCTGGCGGTCTGCGTATTCGGGCGGTGCATGGGACGGCAGAAGAATGTCAGAGCAGATCACGCCGCCCTTTCTGGTGTAGTCGCTGTGTTCGCCGTAATACTCGCTATACAGCTTTTCGCCGGAACGATAGGCGGCAGAAGCGATAGCGGACTGTCCTGCGCTTCGCTTAGTCTGTGTGACACTCAGATGAAATAGCGCCATTGGCTTTCAACTCCTTTTCTCTGTTTGCTTGCTTGATGTGGGTAATCGCCATGTGACGGACGGCTCGCTGGACTTCGGACAGAGAAAAGATGTACTCCATCAGCTCTGTCATTTCGGTGCGTGTGAGATCTTTGACCTCCTGGGCAAGGCTCTCAATCGTGCCGCCCAGATTGCAAAGACGATGGGTGCGTTTCTGCCTTTCGCCTTTCTCCAGATATTTCTTTCTGTTCTCAAGACGCTCCAGCTTGTGCTGTTCCTGTGCAAGCTGCGTCTCAGCTCGTTCTTTTTCAGCTCGGAGTTGTTCAAGGGTTTTCGCTTTTTTCATTCTGTTTGACCTCCTTTTTTTGAAAATGGGGATAAAAAAAGACCGTCAACTTTTCGCATTGTGCGACCAGTCAACGGTCTGATTTTCAGTATTAAATTGTATCACTTATGATAGAAATTTAGTTAATACCTGTTCATTTTTTACTCATATAATGCTGGCAATTCATCTTCCGATGCAGTTGTTACTTCGTAGTCGTAACTCCCCCAGAATGCTCCTATATCGGCTGAAGTGAAGAAATCTTGTTCCATGCCTGTTGTGATGACTCTTCCAGCTTTTACAGCGACCTCCGAATAGATAACCTCATAAGATGTACCATCAGAAAGATTAAATCGGAAACTGGTCACTGAGCCACCAGCAGTAGGTTCAGTTGTTTTATCTTTCAGAGAAACACTTTCAAAAGTCTGATAAATTTCTTCAATATCTTCTGATTTGGTAATCACTTTTTTCTCCGCATCCGCAGGAATAGTGAAGCAGAACATTTCCACATTTTCGATACTGGACAATTCAAAAGGAAAGTCGATACTTCCTTCTTCATTGCAAGCAGTTAGTGTGAAACAGAGCATAACTGTCATAACCAGAATAAACATTTTTTTCATGTAAATCACCCTTTCTTGTTCACCATTTGACTGATAAATATTGATGCAATTTATAAACCTTGCTGGCGGCGAACGGTTTGCCAAAACCGTTTGCGGACGGCAAGTCCACAAGGGATAGACGCACAAGCGTCGCAAGGGGGTGTAGCCACCTTGACGGAACGAAGTGACGAAACATGCTCGGTCGAGCAGTTTTCTTCTGCTGACCGGGAATGAAGCTCCGCAGGACGCACTACTCTCGACAGAGAGTATAGAAGTGCGCCCTTTAGTTCCTAAAGAGATTTTATCAGTTCGTCAAACCGGAATTTAAGGTTCTCTTTTATTTTCAAAATAAGCTTCAATCTTTTTATCTACAACAATTCCTACAGGTATCAAAACCAATAAAATAATTACCATTATTATCAATGTAAAAACCATCGCCCCATCAAAACATTTATCAGCAATAAGTTATTTTTCTTCTATAGATTCTGTTACATTAGTTCTATATTTCTCTTCACATGCTTTTAAGTAATCAAAGCATAATCCACCATCACATCTATAGAAAAATGGATCTTTACAAATTGTATTATCACTATTGAGAATAAATACAGGTATGATATCTTTATCGTTGCTGTTTATATAACTAATTTTAAAACTGTATCCTGTTCTTCCAAGTGAAATGCCATCTCTTCATTGAAATGCCTTGAATATTGCCACACTATATTTCGATATCTTCTGAATCGGTGATAGTAAAACCAGTTCCTGTATTTCCATCGAAGACACATTTATATGGTCTACCTCAAGGATTTTGTTCTTTTCGAATTTCTTTGGCATGAAATAGTAACCTACTGTTCCTACCAATAACTGCAGCAAATTAAAATAGCCAGAATACGCAGTTTCCTTTTTCATACACTCTTTACCTCCACAAATATCGATTGAACAAAATCGCTGCGCGATGGCCTTCCAAGGCTGTGGCGCAGTTTTCTTTTTCTCAATAATAAAATAGGCAATGGCAATTCTTACCAGTATTTGATATTGTAAAGTTACCACACAAAACAATTCAATACAGAAAGACACCACTGCCTATGAAAAGAATACCATTTGACCGTTTTTCTGACAAGCGGTTTTATTATGCTAATGCACCTCCATGTAAGCAGGGTTTTTCATTAACTACTGATTTTACATGGAGGATTTTATTATGTACAATGAAATATTTAGCCAGATTACAAATGCTGCAAACAAACGTAATCTAAGAGATTCTACTATTCATGCTTACTGTACAAGTATTGCTCACTTTTTAAAATATACTGATAAGCCAATAGATGCTCTGACAACAGATGATGTTGACACATTTCTGACCGAAAAAAGACTTTCCGGGATTTCACCGGAAACATACAACCACTATCATTCCGGTATTCGTTTCTTTTATAAAAAAGTATTAAAGATGAATTGGGATGACGATGATATCCCACGTATGAAAAGAGACAGGAGCCTGATCGTACTTACGAAAGCAGAGATATCAGCGATTCTTGACGCAACGCCTAACCTGAAACATAAGGCCATGATTGCTACGATGTATTCAGGTGGTCTTCGGGTATCAGAAGTCACACACCTTCACTATGATGACATTTCACGCACCAATAAAACAATACACATATCCGTGATAGCAAAAGCCGATTTGACCGTTATACCCTGCTTGCTGACCGTACACTTGAGATACTTACAGAATACTGGTTTAAATGCGGCAGACCAACAGGGATTCTGTTTCCAAGTTCATGGTCTGGCGATTATCTTGTGAAGGACAGTGTCATTCAGTTCTTCCGTAAAAGTGCAAAAAGAGCTGGAATTCAGAAGCATGTCTCTACACACTGTTTGCGCCATAGTTTCGCAAGCCATCTGTTTGAAGCCGGGTGTGACGTGAAATATATTCAGGCCCTTTTGGGACACCGTGATCCAAGATCAACAGAGATTTATCTTCATGTAAGCAATAAGACTCTGCTCGGTATTAAAAGCCCATTTGATGAGATGGGTGGTGCGTAATCGTGGAAAAATCTTGTACGATACAGGATGTCTTTGAACGGTTTTATCCTGTTTATGAAAAAAAACACATGAGCTTCCTGCTCACCACAGAAAAGCAGCTTTTCACATCATGAACTGTAAAACCGGGGCTTTTGGTGTGAACATAAGTATCTGTGAGGACTGTGGATGTATCAGCATTCACAATAACTCTTGCAGAAGCAGGTGTTGCCCTATGTGTCAGGAGTTTCCGAAAGAAAATGGATTGATGCCCAGAAGGAGAATGTACTGGATGCACCCTATTATCATGTGGTATTCACAGTCCCTGAGGAATTGAATCCTATCATTTATAGCAATCAGAAACTTCTGTATGATGCACTGTATCATGCTGCATCATCCACTCTGAACGAGCTGGCGAATGATTCAAAGTATCTGGGAGCTGACATCGGATATATCTGTATTCTTCATACATGGGGTTCTGCAATGAATTATCATCCTCATATCCATACCATTGTTCTTGGTGGCGGACTTGATAAGGACAGCAAATGGAAAGATACCGGTGGGAAGTTTTTTCTCCCGTATGGGGTCATTGCAAAAGTGTTCCGCGGGAAATATTTGTGCGAATTAAAAAGCCTGTGGAATGATTCAAAGCTTGAGTTTCATGGTACAGCGGAGAAATATCAAAACCACTATTGCTTCAAAGAACTTCTCGATGAGTGCTATAAAAAAGACTGGGTTGCTTATTGTAAGGAAACATTTAATGGAGCACAGTCAGTCATAAATTATCTTGGGAAATATACTCACAGGATAGCAATCAGTAATCATCGGATCAGGTCCATGACGGAAGCAACTGTTACATATGCTGTAAAAGACTATAAAAACAAAGGTCAGTGGAAAGAGAAAACAGTTCCGGGCGAGGAATTCATCCGTCGATTTTTAATGCAGGTTCCTCCAAAACGTTTTGTCAGAATCCGGCACTATGGTTTGCTGTCGTGCCGAAACAAGAGCAAAAAGATGACGCACTGTAGAAATCTGCTTGGATGTAAAAAATATATTTCTGCATTGAAAAATCGAAGTGCCGCTGAAATGATAAAGCTGCTGTATAACATATATGTATGCAGGTGTTCTTCCTGTGCGGAAAAATGGTTACATCTTCCAGATAAGCATACACCATCTGTTTTAGCGCATATGAGATGTTAAAATATACAACTGAATACTTCAAAAAACTACCGCAAAGGGAGTCTGTTTGTCATGCCTAAAAATAATTCTTTGGCAAAAACCAGCTGTCAATAAAACAGGAGATATGATAAACTTATAGAAGGCAAAGATTGAATTCCATAGATCCTGGCGAACGGGACGCGACTTTGTTCACCAAGGAAAAATCAGAAATTGATGTAAACGAAGGGCAGTTTGATAAAACCGCAAGACTGCTTTTCGTTTACACCAACTCCGATTGTTTCCTTAACAATTTGTTAAACCATCTATACAATACCATACTTCATTGTCCATTACAATAATTGCATCGCTCCCGCTTATTCTCATCAATTCTGCAACTATTATATTGTGATATTATGCTTACTCTTAGGCTGTCTGTTCACTTTTCTTTGCGTGATACGCTTCACGTCTCATAGCCAGTGTTTTTTCATATCTTACTTTTGCAATAGGATCTCCGCTTAATGCATCGTCACGCATTTTTCTGTAGCTCTTCACTGTGGCTCTAACCTGATACTGTTTACGCTCTGCAAGCTGACTCTTTGCTTCCTGATCTCCGGCTTCCGCCCTGGCTCTCAAGGCTTCCATCTGCTCCTTTCTTCTTGCGGTATGCCGTCTGTTGTATTCTGCATTTCTCTCTTCCAAATATTTTGCATATTCAGGGTCATTTTCTGCTCTCTGCTTACGCTTTTCTGCTGATTTCCTTGAACGTTCTCTTGCAATAGCTCTACTCTCCTCAAGCTCTCTGACGGCTTCCTGATTGCCTTTTTCTGCCTGCTCCTTTAATTCTGCCAAAGCAATCTTTTTCTTCTTTGTAGCACGCTCCTGACGTTTCTTTTCCCTTTCCAATGCCAAGCGTTCTTTCTCTTCCATCTTCGCCCGATATTCAGGGTCAGACATTCTCAATTCTCGCATTTTTTCAGATCTCTTACGGTTGTTCTGTCTGCCTTTTTCAAGGATTGCTTTATATTCTGCCATAGCTTCAGGATCTCCAGCTTCTGCTTTTGCCTTGATCTCTGCACGCTTCTGATTTCTTTTCTGCGTAGATTTCTTAGAAGATTTTCTCTTTCTTTCAGCAATCTCTTCCGCTCTGCGTGCTTCCTCTGACTGCAAGGCTTCCACTTCATCCTCACTGAGTGGAAGAACAAAATTTCCAATGAAATTGAAATAAATATCCACTTGCTGAGTACGGTCTTTTGTTCTGCCACCCTCTGCTTCATGAATTACAACCTTTTCAATGAAATCATTAAGCATAGGTGTTGTCAGTTCCTCAAAATCTCGGTATTTCTTAACCAGTCGCACAAATTTATCAATCTGCACTGCCTTAGTGGATATACGTTCTGTAGCAGTTTCAAGTTCTGAAATTCTCTGCTCTAGGCTGCTTTGTTCGGTGTCATATTCTGTCATAAGGCGGTTAAACTGTCTCTCCGGCAATCGCCCCAGTGTGAAATTCTCATACAGACCTTTTATCAGATCATCCAAATCCATCATACGACGTTTTGCTTCTAACAACTCCTTTTTATCATCTGTATTATCCTTTTCACACTGCAATTCATACTGTGCTTTCAACTGTTCTACAAACTCTTTTTCATCTTTAAGGACATACTGTGACACTCTCTTAGTTGCCTGATAAATCAGCATTTCTATTGTGCTTGCCTTGATATAGTGACCAGTACATGAATGATATTTATTGTGGTACCGGCTACACCGGAATGCCTGATTGCTGTCATATATTTTCCCATCTTTTGGCTTTGAATTGATATATGCCAGTCTGCTTCCACAATCCGCACAATAAAGCAGTCCTGACAGCCTGTGCGCAGGCTTTTCACTGTTTCGCCTTGGAGATACCCTTTTTCTCATTCTCTGCGCTTTATCATATGTTTCCTGATCAATGATAGCTTCATGTGTATTGTAAAAGACAAGCAGTTCGTCCTCATTTGCAATTCTTTTCCGTTTTGTCTTAAAATTATCCCTCGTTGTCTTCCCAAGAACGGTATGCCCCAAATACTCACGTCTGTTCAAAATATAGCCCACTGTTGTAGCATTCCATGTATAAGGGTCATGGTAATTCGTACACTGGCAATCCTCAGGATGATTCTGTCTCGCATAAGCCGAAGGAATAAGGATTTTATCCTCTGACAAGGTATCTGCTATTGCGGTTGCACCCATTCCATCACAAGCAAGCTGAAAAATGCGTCTGACAACCGAAGCAGAAGCTTCATCAACATACAATGTCTGCTTATCCTCAGGCTTTCTGTAATATCCATAAGGCACTGCACCGCTGACACGTTTTCCGTCTCGCATTTTTGCCTTGAACACTGCCTTGATTTTCTTACTGGTATCTTTTGCATACCACTCATTCATGATATTCAGAAATGGTGTAAAATCATTATCTGCCGGATTGGCACTGTCAACTCCGTTATTTACTGCAATAAAACGGACATTTTTCTTAGGGAACATCATTTCCGTATAGAAACCTACTTGCAGATAGTTTCTGCCAAATCGGGACATATCTTTGACGATCACTGTTCCCACTCTGCCGGCTTCAATCTCTGTCAGCAAAGAATTGAATGCCGGTCTGTTGAAGTTCGTTCCTGAATATCCATCATCACTGAAATGCTGAATATTACCAAAGCCATGTTGCACTGCATAATCTTCCAGATACTTCTTCTGGTTTGTTATGGAGTTGGATTCACCCTGCATCTCATCATCACGGGACAGACGCTCGTAAAGTGCTGTTATTCTATTATCTTTAGCCATTTTCTCAGCTCCTTTCATAATGCTAAAAAATAAGAACACACAGAAAACACTTCATTTTTTAATGACCTATTTTCTCTGTATTCTTAAAATCTAACCCTTTGGGTCAGTGACCACGTAGCTCGAATGCATCTGGAGCAAATTAGGCTTAATAAAAAACCTTGTTTTACACCGGATAATACCACCTACCACAAGCACATTCTTATTTCGTGCATACTTCGGCTCTGCCGGTCTCCCATTCATAGTAATTCGTTCAGTCTGAGACAATAGCACATTGTTTTCAAATGTTGCATCTACAAACGGCTCAATATCCGCCTGTGTTCCCCATCTGGCAGAACCATATTCAATATTATGCCTATATTTCTTAGCATTTTTACCTTTCAGATACACCGCCAGACGCAAAATTGCGCCTACGATAATGCCAATCAATAAATCCGGCAAATACAGACTCGGTAACGGATTTGCAAATGCTGCACTGAATGCGCCACCTAAAACCATGCCCTGTATCTTCTCAGACAGATTTGTTCCTTCTGCCAATCGCCATGCTTCGCCAAGATTTGTAGCAAATGCTCCTATCAGAATATAAGGCAAATTCAGAATAAGCTTTTTCTTTAGATTTTTATTTTTCATCGCTCGTGCTCCTTCCTTCTCTCCTTTTCCTTCTTTGGAGTTTTCGCCACAATCTCCTTGAACTTCTTAAGCTTTTCCAAGATGCTTGGTCGGTCTTTTTTCGCTTGCTTTTTCATCTGCTTTGCAGAATATTCCTTTAATACATTGGTAATTGCATCTGCGTCCTTCGCCTTAAAGAAAACCGTATACACCGGCGGATGTTCATTTTTGTCCTTCACAATGGCAAAATCCACACCATACTTTTTACAGATTTTCTTAAAGTCTCTAACCCCACTATCGCCAATCGGCATGCTGGATACTCCTTGTCCCTGACCGATTAACTCTTTTACAGACTGTTCACCCTTAACAGGTTCCTCACTTGCCATTTGCTTTTCCAATGCTTTCTTTTTTTGGTGGTTGATAAACGCTCTCAAAGCTTTATATAGAACCGTAGCAGTGACCTTTGAAGATTTTACCGCTAGGTTCACTGTTTTGTTTTCTACATCTTCCTGCAATTTTCTCCCTCCTTCCGATGTGCATTATCCGCACTGCAATATTCCGGACAGCGTTGTAGGAATCACTTTGGAATGCTTTGCAATGGAAATCTCTTCCTTGACTTCATCACTGATGACCTCACCGCATACCACTAAAAACCTTGCTCTCTTCAATAAATCCTCCGACATTTCTCTGCGTTTCTTCTCTGCATCCGGATCATCATCACTAATTACACCGTTAAATGCCAATACCGGGCAAAGAGGAAGATAGCCTGCTTTTACAAGCTCTCTGCAATACTTTTTTGCTTCATCTTCTGCTTCTACCGGATTCTTACTCCACGCAGCTGTTACATACGCTCTGGGAATTGTTCTACTCATTTTTCATGCTCCTCCTTATCCAATTTCATACGCAGAAAACTGAATGCCACTACCGCACAATACAGCCAGCCTGCTAATAAATTCAGCTTTTGCCTCTTCCACTTCCTCTTCATTAAGGAATTCAAGACCTCTGGCAGTTCCCTTTACAATCATCACAGAACCAACAACAAATTTTGTTCCACTAACACAAAGTACCTTCTTTGCATTAAAAATCACTAAATAATCTGTCGCTCCCATATAGTCTGACGCACAATTCACCGCCAATCTGTCCAGAAGATCATACGCCTCCTCTTCCTCAGCAACACGGTATTCTCCATTCGTACCAATAATTAAGGCACCTTTATCCTTACGTCTCACTCTATCCGGAATAAAATTTGCGCCATCCTCAACCGGATTTAACTGGATGCTAATTTCAATCTCTTTCATCTGTACCTCCATAAAATTTTCCTGTAGCCATATCATTATTGACCCATGCCTGATAATAGCTTTGCATAGTTAAAGGGGCATTATAGAGCGTCGCTAATATATACTGCTTTATATTACGAACCTTCGATGAACACTTTTTCAGACAGTCCATTACATACTCTACATGCCCCGAATGAATTTTCATAAACTGAGCCTTTACCACAGCAACCGGCTTGTCATCCCCGGCAATGCGAATTGTTTTCCTTTTAGAGCAGACTACATCTAACACAAGATTAAATATTGCCTCCAGTACCTCATGATCATAGGGGTATCGTTCCTGCAAAATATCCATATCCAACCGCTCATAAAAGTACTGAGCATAGGAATCTCTCTCTTCCTTATCCGCATCCTTATCCACCACGGATAGGATAGGATTCGTATTACTATACTCTGTATTATTACTCTCAGTCTTATTTGGTTGTCCTTTTGACACTTCTAGCGTTGTCCTTTGGAAGAAGCC
>SCPN01000131.1_pt1 | contig 12376 bp, 18 predicted proteins | sample 6106831 | NCBI WGS metagenome assembly SCPN01 (sample SAMN10720447, study PRJNA508395) | human gut metagenome | isolation source: Participant 1, 0 month
TTCAGTTACGTATTGCTAGATCCAAGCTGATTATAAGGAATTTCTATGCGCCATGGAGTGTATCCATACATATTCCTTAGTACATGACGATTTACCAGCTATGGATAATGATGATTATCGTAGAGGCAATTTAACAAATCATAAAGTTTATGGTGAGAGGTATGGCGATTCCTAGCTGGTGATGGTTTATTAACTTATGCTTTTCAACTAATGACTGAGAATAAAACTGCTACGCCCCAGCAAAAAATAGAGGCCATTCAATGCGTAGCTACTGCAGCAGGCCCGGAAGGCATGGTTGGTGGTCAAGCCTTCGATATGCTCAGTGAAGATAAGCATATACCACTAGAAGAGTTAAAGGTTTTACACAGTGGAAAAACGGGTGCATTATTTAATGCATCAGTAGAATTAGGTCTTATTTTAGGCAGTACAGATGAATGCGGTTGGAATATACTAATTGATTGTTATTCTAGATGTAGCTTGTAGGTACGATTGGGAAAGGTGGGAAAAACTCCTGGCAGTGATATTCAGCCAACACAAAATATACCTATGTATCCTTACTAGGTTTAGAGGAGGCTAAAAATCAAGCTTCTTTAGTTGGAAAACAGGCTCATAATGCTTTAAACTCCGTTTCTTATGATACATCTATATTATCTGCTCTAATTGATTATCTTTTAGAACGAACTAATTAATTGGTATTACCTGAAGAAGGTATAAATAATGATTGATATATTACCACAAATAGCACACAACTACATAACAAGCTGCATTTTGGGTTGGTTTACTCAGACTATATCAAATTCTTATTATGTACTGGTTCGACACATGGCAAATTTCGTCCAGAACGCCTTGTGGGCTCTGGGGGATTTCCCAGTTCCCATACATCCTTTGTAATCGCTACAACTACGGCTATTTACCTTAAAAATGGTGTATCAGATCTCTTTATCTTGTCTTTAGTATTCTCTATAGTCGTTATGTATGATTACCATCCAATTGTTCCATTAGAGGCAGGAAAACAAGCTCAAATACTTAGTAAATTATTTGGAATATTTTACGAAGAAAAATATTCCTGTTCAAACTCGTAAGAAGCCTTAAAGAATTATTAGGACATACACCACCTAGTGTATTTTGTTGGTTTAATTTCTAGCGCATTTTTCAATAGCCTATATTCAATTTTATTATATTTATAATGGCGTTGGCGCTATGAGGCAGTAAAGAACGTTTAGACATACTCCCTTGTTAATCGAGGACTTTTTGAAAGTAGAGAAAAGGCAAAAGCGGCCATAATGGCTGGCCAAATCTTCATGGATACTACGCGTATTGATAAAGCAGGTACAAAAATTCCTGTAGATGCTAATATCGTAGTAAAGGGCAATACTTTGCCTTATGTTAGTCAGCGGTGGATTAAAGTTAGAAAAAGCTATTCAAACATATCCTATCAACTTACAGGATGCTGTTATGGTTGATATAGGTGCTAGCACAGGTGGTTTTACAGATTGCGCCCTACAAAATGGTGCATCTAAAGTTTTTGCCATTGACGTAGGCTATAATCAATTGGCTTGGAAATTGCGTCAAGATCCGCGTGTGATTAATATGGAAAAGCAAAATATCCGTACTGTTACACCTGAGCAGCTTGGTGAACTTGGTGGACTTTATTTCTATTGATGTAGCATTTATTTCTTTGGACAAGGTTCTGCCAGTTGCGACTACCTTATTAAAGGATACAGGAGCTCTTGTTGCTTTGATTAAAGCTGAATTTAGAGGCCGGGTAAAGAGGAATGCTTAGGTAAAGGCAGTGGTATTGCGGGATCATAATCCATAAAAGTTTTACATCGTATCTTACACGTTGCTCATGATTGTGGATTATATATTCACGGGTTAACATTCTCACCAATTAAAGGCATGGAAGGTAATATTGAGTTTTTAGGTTATTTTAAAAAGTACGAAGAAGGGGCTTTGTATTTGGTGATACTTTAATTGATTCAGTGGTTGCAGGAGGCCATTCATTATAGGAGATTACTAGCGTATCGGATTCTTCCAAACATGGGGAAAAGCAATATTATGGCAGTTCTAAAAATGGCGCACATATTTGTAAGATGTAAGAGGTATCAAGAAGTATTACACTTGAGATGATGCTCAGTCTAGATGCACCTGCACGAGTACTTAAGATTCCTGAAACTCATATTTTAAGTCGTCAGAAATCTTTAAACAAATTGAGTACCTTTAGTTTTGGTGGTGATGGGTACCATCATCCATTTTAGCTAGAATAAAGATTTACCCATAAATGTACCTGTTTGTGGTATTAACCTTGCTTGAGTGAACTCGGCTTTTCTTTAAACCAAATTGAAGTTCATCAAATGCAAAGTCATATTAAACGTATTGCAAATGGTGATTATAATATAGAAAAACGTGGACATTTATATGCATATATTGACCAGAAATAGTAATGAAAGGAATTGGTACTATCCATTAATGGAAATCGATTGTACCCGTTTCTGAAACCAGCAAAATGGCACGTATTAACATGTCCATCAATAATCAACATACACAAATGTATCCTTCAGATGGCTTGATTATTTCCTCTGCAACTGGGTCTACGGGATATAATCTATCTGCAGGTGGTCCTATTATGAAGCCTGATAATAGATCCATTATTGTTACACCTGTTGCGCCACATCTGATTCAAGGTGTTTCACTTGTATTAGAAGAGCATGATACAATCCAAATCACAATGCCAGAACGTGAACCACAATTACATATCTGTATAGACGGTACATTTGACTATACATTTACCAATAAAGAAACACTACATATAAACTCTAATCCTGTATATTGTTTATTCGTACGTTTTAAAGATCAATGTTTCTTCGGTACATTATTTAAAAAACTAGCATCTCGTCGTGACGAGTTGTTGTAATACTAAAATCTCAAGTGGGGTGATTTTGTGATTAATATTAACAATGCTGTTCAGTTTCAACATTTAATCTGGGATCGAGTAATGAAACACGCTAATATAGTAGTAGATGCAACATGTGGTAATGGAAGCATGATTTACTATGACATGGGACGAAACAAAAAGGGCTATCATCATAGTGATATTCAAATGGAAAACGATTGGCCTTGGTCAAGAGTTATTGCAGTCAAATGACATAGCGCAAGATGTAAGTCTAACATTTATTCATGACTCCCATGATCGTGCATTAGCTAATCAATTAAAAGATGAAGTTATTGATTTAATGATCTTTAACCTAGGCTATTTACCAGGTGAGTGATCATCCAAAGTTATAACTAAAAACCGCATCAAACTATTGATGCCATAAATGAAGGCTTAGAAAAATTATCGAAGTCTGGAGTTATCACAATTGTTGCTTACCCTGGAACAACAGAAGGGTTTGAAGAAATGCAGATGCTTAAATCATATTTATCAGATTTAGAACAGAAATTGTATAATGTATGTCATTGGCATCCAATGAATCAAATCAATAATCCACCTGAGTTATTTATATTGCAAAAACGATAAAACGAAATATATCTTTATTCATTATGAATAAAACTCATAAGAAATATGTAAAAGCCCCTTTATAGGGGCTTTTATTTATACATGTATAATCTTCTAATTTTAAATTATTAATTTCATATAAATAGATGAAGCCTATAGGATATGTGTTTATACGCTATCAGTATATAGAAAGTTTACAATATTTTAAATATTAATATAATATGCATAACTAGTATGAGACATGCAATTTATACCATATATTAATAATGAATATATGGTATAATAATATCAGAAAAGATACTATTCTCTTTTATGTGCAAGTTTTAAAAAAGGGAGTTTAAAATGAAACGCTATCGCTATAACAAAATTAAAGAAATCGTGCAGTCCAAGGCGATTGAAACACAAGAGGAACTAGCAGCCTTATTAGAAGAAGGTATTAAGATGTACCAAGCTACAGTTTCTCGTGATATTAAGGAATTGATGTTAATCAAAATTCCTACAGGCGATGGACACTATCGATATGCATTATCTCCAGAAGAAAATGTAGTTCTATCTCGTAGTCGAATCAATCGATTATTCCAAGATTCTCTAATTAAGGTAGATCATAGCTTGAATCAAGTTGTATTACATACAATTCCTGGTTCAGCTCAATCCGTAGCATTTTCTATTGACCATGCAAAATGGTCTGAAATTATTGGTACATTAGCTGGTGATGATACAATTTTGTTAATTGCAAAATCTGAAGCTGAAGTTCCAGCGATTTTAGCTAAAATTCAAGATTTAATGAAGGACTAAATAGATGTTAGCATAGGTAAGGCATTCGCAACTTTGCGTTGATTGAGCAAATGAATATTTCATTTAATGATGGCATAACTATCTTTACCGGCGAAACTGGGGCAGGGAAATCCATATTAATGGATGCCTTTAGTATTCTTTTGGGAGAACGCGCAAGCAGCGAGTTCATTCGTCATCTGGTAAAGATAGTTTTGTTATAGATGGAATATTTGATATTGCCGATCACCAAAGTATACAAGAACTATTAGAATCTAAAAATATTATATATGGTTGAAGAGAATTAATCCTCTCCCGTTCATTTAATCGCAATGGTAAATCTACTATCTTAGCTAATGATCAACCTATACCATTAAAAGCATTAAAAGAAATTGGTCAACATTTAGCAGATATTCATGGTCAATATAGCAATCAACGATTGTTAGATGCAGATACTCATCATGAATATTTGGATACGTATAATAAAGAAGGACAAATAGCTTATAAGACCTATTTAGATGCCTATAAAGTATATAAGCAAGCTAAACAAGATGTGGATCACTTACAAGAAAATATGTCTGAACGAGCACGTGAGCTCGATATGCTACGATATCAAATTGATGAAATTGAAGAAGCCGGTCTCACTATTGGGTGAAGATGTCTCTATTGCAGAAGAATTAAAACGGCTTGATAGCTTTGAGCATATTGATAAGGTATTAGGTTCTTGTTATGACGCCTTCTATAATGGACGCCAACCATTACTAGACACTATTAACTCTATCAAGGTAGAGGTTAATGATCTTGTAAAGTATGATAGTGAATTAAAGGAAGTATCTGAAATGGTTGACTCTGCTTATTTTCAATTAGAGGAAGCAGCCCAATCATTAGATCGCTACAGAGATACTATCAGCTATGATGAAGAGCGCTATAAGTATTGCCAAGATCGTGACACATTACTTTATGGGTTAAAGAAAAAATATGGTGAAACCATAGAAGAAATTCTAGCATACGAAGAAAAAGCACAAGCCCGTTTAGAAGAACTTGAAAGCCTTGTATTTGCACAAGATGAATTAGAGGATCGTCTTCATAAAGCGCAAATAGTGGCAGAAGAGGCTTTAACGGTTTTACATGACATTCGTCAAAAAAATGCAAAAGCTATAGCTAGTGCATTACATCAAGAATTAGTAGATTTAGGAATGCCAAAAGGTGATATTCAGTTCCATATAGAGGATGGCGAAGGATTATCTCCTTTAGGTGCTAAATCAATTGAACTACTATTTTCTGCCAATAAAGGGGAGCAATTATTACCGCTTCACAAGGTAGCCTCTGGTGGTGAATTAGCTCGTATTGCGCTAGCCTTCAAATCTGTATTCCGTACTGACACTTTCAAAACAATGGTATTTGATGAAATCGATGTTGGTATCAGTGGAGATATAGCGTTAAAAGTAGCTGAAAAGATTCTACATCTATCTAAAACTAATCAAGTATTCTGTATCACTCATTTACCTCAAACTGCGAGTATTGCTAAACAACATTATCCTTGTCTAAAATAGAGCAGAGATGACCGTACAGTTTCAACATTATCTGTACTTAATGAGGGATGAACGTTACGCAAATCGAAAACTTCCATGATGTCTGGTCGAGGTATGTCCTCAACAGCATTAGCAGCGGCAAAGAACTAATTGCCCATTTTAATTGACTAAAATCCGCATAATTACTTATACTAATAGTATTAAGTGAATATGTTGATAGAGGTGCGAGTATAAATAGTAATCATGAGGAGTAGGCATGCATTGATCCATGATAAAAGGGATGCTTGCCGAAGTTCGGTGATTGCGACTCATCGTTCTGGTTGTCTATTTAATAAATGGACGACTGTCATCAATTTGAATTGGTGGAGTGCTATCATTGAGCTTTTAGTAACAGTTATAAGCTATATAAACTATAAGGCCAGTGGATGCATCCACTGGCTTTTTTGGAGGTATATATGATTCGAGTAATGGTAAATGGCGCTGGCGGTAAAATGGGCCGCGAAGTAGTCAAAGCAGTACATAATGATCCTGAGTTAACATTAGTAGGCGGTATCGATCCTACTAAGGCAGGTCAAGATGTAGGCTCCGTAGCAGGCATCGAACAATTAGGAATTACAATGAATGCCTCCATCGATGAGGTTCTAGATACTAATAAACCTGATGTAATTGTAGATTTTACAAATCCTGCTGTTATTTATGAAAATGCTAAAAAAATGTTATCTGCAGGTATTCATGTAGTTATTGGTACTACAGGTTTAACTGCGGAACAACGTGACGAATTAGATGCTATTGGTCGCCAAAATAATGCAAACTGCCTTGTAGCACCTAATTTCTCTCTTGGTGCAGTTATGATGATGAAGGTTTCTGCAGAATTAGCACCATATTTCCCTAATGTAGAGATTATTGAATTACATCATAACCATAAATACGATGCCCCATCTGGTACATCTATTTTAACAGCTAAATTAATTAACGAAGCTAAACAAGCGGCGAATGCAACGCCTGATGAGGATTTGACTCGTGAAAGTTTACCAGGTGCTCGTGGCGCTAAGGTTGATGACGTAACAATCCACAGCGTTCGTTTACCTGGTTACGTAGCTCACCAAGAAGTACTATTTGGTGGCTATGATGAAACGTTAACAATTCGTCACGATAGTTTAAGCCGTCTTTCCTTTATGCCAGGTGTAGTATTAGCATGTAAAAAAATTAGTGCTAAAACTGGTTTAACTTACGGCTTAGAGCATTATTTATAATATTAGAGCAAGGAGATATAGTAATGAAAAAACCTAATGTTGCAATTCTTGGTGCTACTGGTGCAGTAGGTGCTGAATTTATTACACTTATTGAAGAGCGTAATTTCCCATATGAAAATTTAAAATTGTTGGCATCTGCTCGTTCTGCAGGTACTGAACTTACAGTGAATGGAAAAACATATGTAGTAGAGGAAGCAAAGCCAGAATCCTTTGAAAATATTGATATCGCATTATTTGCAGGTGGTTCTATTTCTAAAACATTAGCACCAGAAGCTGCTAAACGTGGTGCAATTGTTATCGATAACTCTAGTGCATTCCGTATGGATCCTGAAGTACCTCTTGTTGTACCAGAAGTAAATCCAGAAGATATCTTAAAACATAAAGGTATTATTGCTAACCCAAATTGCTCTACTATTATTATGAGCTTAGGTTTAAAACCACTACATGATATTTCTCCAATTAAACGCATCGTTGTAAGTACATATCAAGCAGTATCAGGTGCTGGTAAAGAGGGTATTGAAGAACTTGAAAACCAAGTAAAACAATATACTGCTGGCGAAGAAATGACTGCAAACTTATTGCCAACAGGCTCTGCCCCTAAACATTATCCTGTAGCATTTAACTTATTGCCACAAATTGATGTGTTCTTGGACAATGATTACACAAAAGAAGAAATGAAAATGGTCAATGAAACACAAAAAATTCTTCATGACGACACAATTCAAGTAGTACCAACTACTGTACGTGTTCCAGTGTATCGTTCCCACTCTGAATCTGTTTTAGTAGAAACAGCTGAACCAGTTTCTGTAGAAGCTTTCAAAGCAGCATGTGAAAAATTCCCTGGTTTACAAGTAAAAGATAATCCTGCAGAACAAATTTATCCTATGCCATTATATACATCTAATCAAAACGACTGTGAAATCGGCCGTATTCGTAAAGACTTATATAACGACAAAGGTATGAATTTCTGGATTGTAGGGGACCAAATTCGTAAAGGTGCAGCACTTAATGCGTTGCAAATTGCTGAGTACTTGGTAGAAAAACAAGCATTTTAATCTATCAAGGGGAGGACAGATATGAAAACCTTTGGTCGAGTATTAACGGCTATGATTACATCATTTAATAATGATGGATCCCTTAACATAGAAAATAGTGTAGCTATTGCTCATCATTTATTAGATAATGGATCTGATGGACTCGTTGTATGCGGTACAACAGGTGAAAATCCAACCATGTCAAAAGAGGATAAAATAGCTTTATTTACGGCTATCGCTAAAGAATGTGGTCATAAAGGTTCTATTATTGCTAATGTAGGTTCAAATGACACAAAAGCTTCTGTAGACTTTGTAAAAGAAGTATCTAAAATTGATGGAATCGATGGTTTATTAGTTGTAGTACCTTACTACAATAACCTAATCAACAAGGTCAATACTTACACTTTAAAGCTATTGCAGAGGCTACTACACTGCCAATTATGGTATATAATGTACCAAGCCGTGTAGGAACAGGCATTTTCCCAACAACACTAGCACAATTACATAGTGAGTATCCACATGTATGCGCGATTAAAGAAGCCAGTGGCAATCTTATGATTTCATCTGAAATTAAACGCTTAATGCCTGAGGATGACTTCATGGTATATAGCGGAGATGATGGTCTTACATTGCCAATGCTATCTGTAGGAGCATGCGGTGTTGTATCCGTAGTTTCTCATGTAGCAGGCAAAGATATGAATGCTATGATTCAAGCTTATGAATCTGGTCATAATCACGAAGCACTTCGTATTCATCAAAGCTTAGCGGATATCATAAAAGCTATGTTTATTACTACAAATCCTATTCCTGTTAAATATGCAGTCCGTAAAATAGGTTTACCTGCTGGTGTATTTAATTTGCCAATGTGTGACCCTAGTGCCGAAGAAGCAGCATATATTGATAAAGCTTTAACAGAATATATAAAATAAAATAAAAAACAGGAGCTATTTAATATAGAGCACCGCAATTTTACAAAATCTTAAAAGTATAATAAAAAACCGGCAACCCAAGTTGCCAGTTTTTTCTATATTCTGTCTCGTACAAGACCAATGACAAGACCTTCAATATGACAATCATCTACAATGATTGGATCGAAATCATCATTTTCTGGTTGCAATCGAATATGACCATTTTCTTTATAGAAACGTTTTTACTGTATACTAGCTTCATCATCGATACGTGCCACAACAACATCCACCATTATTAGCCGTATTTTGATGACGTTACGATGACATATCACCTTCATACATACCAATATTCATCATGGATTCGCCAGACGCGTAGTAAAGGCAGTCAGAATCACCAGTTAATTGAACAGGTAATGTAAGAGTAGACTCTAAATTTTCTACCGCTGTAATAGGCATACCAGCTTGTACAGTACCAATAAGAGGAACTTGTTTTAAACCAGCACCTAAGAACTCAAAATTATCAGAACTTGATGTTTCATTACCTTCTACAGAAATAGAAGGTTTTGTATCCTCTAGTACTGTAATAGCACGATTTTTATTAGGATCCCGTTTAATATAACCAAACTTTTCAAGAGCGTTCAAATGAGATTGCACAGTAGAAGTAGAACTAAGGCCTACATGGGTACAGATTTCTCGAACAGTAGGACAACGATATTCATTATGTAAAGAGTCCTTAATAAAATCTAATATACGGCGCTGTTTAGTATTAATATCTGTAGCAGGGCGTCTCACGATGAACCTCCATAGTCAATGTAATGTCAAAATACTATTAATATATATGTGGAAAAATTTACTCATTTCGTACTATATAATAAAAACATAAGATAATTACTTATCTTATATACCTATTATAGGCAATTTTAAAAGTTTTTGCAAACATTTGTTCTAAAACACTTGACCGAACATTCGTTCGTGTGCTAATATAAGCATGTAAACAAACAAATGTTCTCAGATATTATGTTCGATGTAAATGTGAGGTATGAGATGAAAAATATATTGATGATGGTAGGAATGTGCTTAACAATCTTGTTCGGCTATAATATGACAAATCCTGTAACAGCTACAAATACACATGCAGTACGTGAAGTAAAGGTACAAGCAGGCGATACGATGTGGGATATTGCAGCTCGCACAGCTCATAAAGATATGGATGTTCGAGAAATGGTATATGCCATGAAAGAACTCAACAATATCAGTGATTCTGGTACACTTGTACCTGGTACAGTATTAAAGGTACCAGCACATAATTCTGATAGTCCAGTTAGAGCTTTGGACTATGTGGCTCAAAACTAAATATATGTAAAATATTTATACCAGAAAGCAACTACTCAATTGGGATGGCTAGCACGATATCTAATGTATGTTATTTACTTTGATTTATAGATATTATCTTAATCAACTGATTTATAATTATCATCTAAATCGTTTTTCAAAAATTGTAGAAATAGGATTATCTACAAACTTATTGGCTTCATTAATATAACGACGAACCATGTTAACACTATGATGACGTGTTTGTCTCATAATATTACGTTCTTCCACACCATAAGCTGCGGCAGCTGTTGCAGCCAACTGACGTAAACTATGAGCTCCATACACGTGGATCAGATAGTAAGGAGAGTATATTTTTCTTCACAATTTCTGCAATCATTTTATCGGATATGCCTGTTTTACGAAGTGACATATTTTTAGTAAAACCTCTAAATATAGGACCTTCAGTAATACCAGAGGCACGTAACCATTGCTGTAAAGCACGTACCGCGTCTAGAGGAGAACCGGATAGATGAGGAATCGCTACAACAGCACCTTGACCTTCTTGGTCGGCTTTTGAGGATGGCACAAAGATTTCAACACCTTGTGGAGAAAACTGTAGATGTTCTACTGTAATAGCTGCAATTTCACTACGACGAAAAGCACCCATAAAACCAATTAAAAGAATGGCCTTATCTCGTAATAACTGTAATTCAGGTACATCTAGTTTAGTCATACAATCTAAAATATCTTCAATATCCTCTAATAGTACTTTAGGTGTTTTCCTTGTTGAAAGTGTACCTTTTAAACGTCTAATCCCTCGTAACGCTTGTTTTACAATTGGTGCCATACATGGATTATCCCGATGTCCAGAAGCATTATAATTCTCTGAGATAGCGCTAATACGACGAGAGATTGTATTTGCCTTAGCATAATCAGCAAGATCATTTATATAATTCACAATTGTTTCTGGTGTAGCTGGAAAATAAAAGGTACCTTTGATAAGTACACCCAATCAACAGAAATCATCCCAATCCGATTCGTAAGCATCCACGAGTATTCTCAGCGCAGATAACAATATACTTTGTTTAGCTTTCATAGACAACTTGGTACTATTCATAAGCGCATCATTATTACGCAAATAGAAATGTTTTTACGTTTCTTAGATTCTGACATATAGTTCCACCTTACCCTAAAATTATCAATATAATTGTACCATAGATTAGACCATGTATACTATAATTAGAGAATATGATAACTAATTCAGGAGAGTTTATAAATGTGACGAAGTATTATATTTGAGTACAGGAACTACATGCTTGTCCTCTTAGGGGACGAGAGCGGCTGTTCATACATTCCAACAGAAAATATTTCTTATGGTGTATATTACAATGATACAGATTTATCTAATACACCTAAGAATGAATTACAGGCTCGCTTACAAGAGTTAAATAGTAAAATTCCTCAAACTATATCTATTGATATGGGCAATAATAAAAAACAACAAGCTACCTATCATGATTTAGGGATCCAAATCGATACAGATGCTATGGTAAAGAAGCTATTTCTACATATGGCTATGAAGATAATATGTGGACACTACTTTCAAATCGATTTAATGCCTTATTCTACGGTCATCATTTTAAGCCACAATATAAGCTTGATGAGGTAAAAGCTAAAACCTATCTAAGTGAATTGGCTAAAACAATTGATACGCCACCAGGACATGATGCATACCTTACCATTGAAACTGGACAAGTTTATTACATCCTGCAAAGGAGATGAAAACTTGTATCGATATTGATGCTACCCTTAAGAAATTAAAAGATGATTTGCAGGCCAGTGATAGTATTAACTCCTTATCTATGGTATTTACTACACAGAATACTGTAAAAGTAAGTGATGCCGATCTAAAACCATTGAATACGGTATTAGCTTCCTACACTACAGAGTATGATCCTAGTAATGAAAGTAGAACCCATAATATTCAATTAGCATCTGATAAAATAAACGGTACCCTAATTAAAGCCTGGTGCACAGTTCTCCTTTAACGATGTTGTAGGTGAACGTA